>Ga0118677_10004332_pt1 | contig 25957 bp, 18 predicted proteins | sample AliMusrvi5mmetaG_FD_86154 | JGI IMG/M metagenome (GOLD analysis project Ga0118677, IMG submission 86154)
GCGGCCGGGGCAAAGGGCAGCCATCGCGGCGCCAGTCCCAAGACACAGCCCAACGGTAGCGAGACGCCCCAGAAGGCGGTCAGGTGCAGCAGCATGGGCGCACGGGTGACCTTGTAGGCCCGGATGGCGCAACTGATCACCACTTGCGAACAGTCCGAGAGCTGAAACAGGGCGGCAAACACCAGCAGCTGGGCGGCCAGCGTGGCCACCTCGGGGTCGCTGGTGTAGGCAGCCGCAATCGGTTGGCGCAGCAGCGCCATAGTGATGGCGGCCACCGCGGCAAAGGCCAGCGTCAGGCCTACGCCCACCCAGGCCCGAAAGCGCGCCAGCCGCGCGTCATTGGCACCCAGACTCTGGCCGACGCGGGTCAGCAGGGCCAGTCCCAGGCTCAAGGGGAACATGAAGATGAGGGAGGTGAAGTTCAGCGCAATGGCGTGCGCGCCCACCTGGGCGCTGCCGAACTTCGCAATCAATAAGGCGATCAGACTGAAGGCGCTGGTCTCGGCAAAGTAGGTGATGCCAATTGGGATGCCCAGGCGCAGCAGGCTGCGCAGCATGTTCCACTGCGGCCACTCCCAATGGGCAAAAGGCCAGGTGCTGCGATAGGCCGGAGATACGCGCATCCACCACAACAGGGCCAATAGATGAAACCAGACACAGAGCATGGTCGACCAGGCGCAGCCCACACCACCCAGGCGGGGGAAGCCCCAATTGCCAAACACCAGCAGCCAGTTGACCAGTGCGTTGATCAGCAGCGAGAGCAAGGCAATCACCATCATCGGTTTGGTCTGGTTGATGCTGGTGCTGTAGCCATACAGCACGCGGTAGGCGGTAAAGGCCGGCAGGCCGAAACTGCTGACCCGCACAAAGCCCTTGGCGACCCCGCGCACCGCAGGCTCCAGGTCCATGTGGTCAAACACCTGGGCCGCCAGATTGGCCAGCAGCAAGGCCATCAGGCCCAGACCCAGTGCCTTCCACAGACCCTGGCGCACCACATGCGGCACGGCCAGCGTTTCACCGGCACCGATGTGGTGGGCGACGATGGGGTTGACGGACATCACCAAGCCCATCAAGGTCAGCATGAGCATGTTCCAGATGGAAACCCCCAGCGAGACACCGGCCAAATCCTGCGCCGATGCGTGACCGGCCATGGCGACATCGGTCACCGACATGCCAATGGTGGCCAGCTGGCCTATCAGAATCGGCCAGGCCAAATGCCAAAGGGCACGTAATTCGGCAAGAACGCCGCGCGTGAGTCCATGGGAGATGGGGTTTGTAGATTCAGGAGCGAGGGTCATCAGCCAATTCATTCTACGGGAGCGCTTGTTTGGGCTGAAATTCCGAGGGTTAACCCTCGGAATTTTTGGCGAATCATTTTTTTCAGATCACTACTGAAAATTCTTCAGCCTAAATCGGCCGCTTTAGCTGACAGCAAGCTGAATGTAGGCCCGAAACCGGGGGCAAACGCGTATAGATTTGGACTTGACTCGGGCATAGACTCGGTGTCACGTGGCGGCGATCTGCAACCAGTTTGCGCAACGCGTCGTAGGATTTAACTTTTAAATACAGAGGCAACACACATGACCATTCAATTCGCCAAACGCGCATCCCTCATCGCCATCTCGGCGGCCGTGTTGGGCCTGTCCGGCCTGGTCCATGCAGCGGAACCCATCAAGATTGGCGTCTCCGGCCCCTACACCGGAGGCTCTTCCTCCATGGGCGTGAGCATGCGCGACGGCGTCAAGCTGGCCGTGGACGAAATCAACAAGGCCGGTGGCGTGATCGGTCGCCAGCTGCAAATCGTGGAGCGCGATGACGAAGCCAAGAACGAGCGTGGCGTGCAGATTGCCCAGGAGCTGATCAACAAGGAAAAGGTTGCCGCCACCGTTGGTTTCATCAACACCGGCGTGTCGCTGGCTTCGCAACGCTTCTACCAGGAAGCCAAGATCCCCGTCATCAACAACGTGGCCACCGGCTCGCTGATCACGCACCAGTTTGACGACCAGGCCGAGAACTACATTTTCCGCAATGCCGCCCACGACAGTATCCAGGCGCCCATGATTGTGGAAGAGGCGGTCACTCGCCGCAAATTCAAGAAGATCGCCATCCTGTCCGACTCCACCAACTACGGCCAGCTTGGTCGTGCCGACCTGGAAAAGGCGCTGGAGCAAAAGGGCGTGAAGGCCGTTGCGGTGGAGAAGTTCAACATCAAGGATGTGGACATGACCGCCCAGCTGTTGAAGGCCAAGGAAGCCGGCGCCGAAGCGATTCTGACCTACGGCATTGGCCCTGAGCTGGCACAAATTGCCAACGGCATGACCAAACTCGGCTGGAAGGTTCCCCTGATCGGTAGCTGGACCCTGTCGATGGCCAACTACATCGACAACGCCGGCCCCGGCGGTGAAGGTGCTCGCATGCCGGAAACCTTTATCCAGGAACCCACCACGCCCAAGCGCCAGTCCTTCATCATCAACTACCTGAAGACCTTCAACCCCAAGAACGCGCGTATCGATTCGCCGGTTTCGGCGGCCCAGGGTTACGACTCCATTTATCTGCTGGCAGCCGCCATCAAGCAGGCTAATTCCACCGACGGCCCCAAGATCCGTGCCGCACTGGAAGATCTGAAGGCACCCGTGGAAGGCGTGGTCACCACCTACAACAAGCCCTTTACCGCAAAGGACCATGAAGCCATCACCGCCAACATTCCGGTGTTCGGCGAGGTCAAGGGTGGCAAGGTGGTTTACGCCTACCCGGATGACCAGAAGAAGGCCTCCGAAGTGCGCGTGAAAGACGCCAACGCCAAGGGCGCCCTGGTCATCAAGAAGTAAGCCTTTCGCAGCTTGGCATTGCACGGGCATCGCCCCAGTCCACAGGGCTGGCGCGGTGCCTTTTTTCGGCCGCACTGCGGTTGATCTTCACTGATTTTTTGCACAGGACATCCCCATGGAAATCCTCTTACAACTCGTCTATAGCGGTATTGCGCTGGGCATGATTTACGCGGTCATTGCCTTTGGCTACCAGCTGACCTTTCAGACCTCCGACACGCTCAACTTCGGCCAGGGCGACGCCCTGATGCTGGGCGCCATGGTCGGCCTCACCTTGGTGAATATGGGCCTCAACTTCTGGTTGATGCTGCCCATCGTGATCGCCTTTGGCCTGGTGCAAGGTGCCGTAGTGGAGCGCATCGGTGTGGCCCCGGCCATCAAGATCAAGAGCGAGTTTGGCTGGATCATGTCCACCATTGCGCTGGGCATCATCTTCAAGAACGTGGCCGAGAACATCTGGGGCCGCGACGACCTGAAGTTCCCATCGCCCCTGCCCGAGTCGCCCCTCAAGTTCCTGGGTGCCAATGTGCTGCCTATGGAAATTCTGGTGGTGATTGGCGCCGTGCTGATGATGCTGGCGGTGGAGTTTTTCAACCGCAAGACGATTTACGGCAAGGCCGTGGTCGCCACCTTTAACGACCGCGATGCAGCCAAGCTGATGGGCATCAACACCGGCCTGGTGATCACCTTTTCCTACGCGCTGTCTTCCGCCACCGCTGCCTTTGCCGGCGCGCTGATTGCACCGCTCACGCTGACTGGCGCCACCATGGGTGCGGTGCTGGGCCTCAAGGCCTTTGCCGTGGCCATCATTGGTGGCCTGACCAGCGGCATGGGCATCATTGTGGGCGGCATCATCCTGGGCGTTGCCGAAACCACCACCGGGTTCTATCTGTCCACCGGCTACAAGGACGTGCCCGGCCTGGTGCTGCTACTGTTGGTGCTAGCCTTTAAACCGTCCGGCCTGTTCGGCAAAACCGCGATCAAGAAAGTCTGAACATGAAGCGCAAATCTCTGGTTGCCGGCGTCATCGGCATTGCCATTCTGGCGGCTGCGCCACTCTATACGCACAACCCGTATTACATCCACATGATCGGCACGATCATGATTTACGCCATCCTGCTGTTCGGCCTGGATATCGTGGTGGGCTACACCGGTCAGGTGTCGCTAGGTCACGCCGGTCTGTTTGGCGTGGGCTCCTACACCGCCGGTGTGCTGTTTCTGAAACTGGGTGCACCGCTGTGGCTGATCATCCCGGCCAGCATTGGCGTGACGGCCGGTTTTGGCGCGCTGCTGGCTCTGCCCGCGCTACGCGTCACCGGCCCTTATCTGGCCATGGTGACGCTGGCCTTTGGCACCATCATCCAGATCCTGATCAACGAGATGGATTTCCTCACCGAAGGTCCGCTGGGCCTGAAGATTCCCAAGCCCTCGATTGCCGGTGTGCAGCTCGATGAAAACAGTTTTTACTGGATGGTGCTGGCGCTGATGGTGATCTCGCTGGTGGTGGTGGACCGCATCCTGAAGTCGCAGCTGGGACGCGCCTTTGAAGCGCTGCGCGGCAGCCCGGTGGCCTCCGACTGCATGGGCGTGTCGGTGTACCGCTACAAGGTTTATGCCTTTGTCATCAGCGCCGGTTTCGCCGGTCTGGCAGGTTGCCTGTACAGCTATTCGGAGCAGTACATCTCGCCCAACACCTACAACTTCGAGCTGACCGTGTTGTTCCTGCTGGCCGTCATCATGGGCGGACGCAAGAGCCGCATCGGCTCACTCTTGGGTGCCGCCATCATTGTGATCCTGCCAAAGTTGCTGGATGATCTGGAGCTGTTCCGCATGGTAGCTAGCACCTTGGCCGTGCTGATGGCCGTGGGCGGCGCCATTGCCGTGTCGCGCAAGATGACCACGGTGCGGGCCATGGCCTTGCCGGTGGTGGGCACCATCGCCCTGGCCGGTTTCTCGTTCTGGCTGCAGTCGATCACCGACTGGCGTTTGTCCATCTTTGGCCTGATGATTCTGTTTGTGGTCTATTACCTGCAGGACGGCATCGTCGGTTTTGTGCGCGGCCTGCTGGTGCGCAAGGGTTCAGGCGGTGGCCGGGCAATAGTGCTGGCAAGCGGCGCGCACAAGGACGCCATCACGCAGGCAGCAAGCACCCATACCGGTGAAGACCTGCTGGTTGCCAAGGGCGTGCTGATGCAGTTCGGCGGCCTCAAGGCCATCAACCAAGTGGACATCTCGGTCAAACGCGGCACCATCCACGGCTTGATCGGCCCCAACGGTTCGGGCAAGAGCACCATGATGAATGTGCTGACCGGCATCTACGTGCCAACGGCCGGTGCCATTGAATTTGCCGGGCGCTCGGTTGTGGGCAGAACGTCGTCCGACATCGCGCTTTCCGGCATCGCCCGCACCTTCCAAAACGTGCAGCTGTTTGGCGAAATGACGGCGCTGCAAAATGTGCAGGTCGGTCTGCACCATACCTTCCACAGCAACATCGTCGATATCGCCCTGCACAGCCCACGCCACACGCGGGAAGAAGCCGCATCGGTGGAACGCGGCCTGGGACTGATCGACTTTGTCGGATTGGCCGATCTGGCCAATGAGGAAGCACGCAACCTGCCCTACGGCAAGCAGCGTCTCTTGGAAATTGCCCGCGCGCTGGCGCTGGACCCGCAGCTCTTGCTGCTGGACGAACCCGCCGCCGGTCTGACCGCACCCGATATCAAGGAGCTGATCACCATCATCCGCAAGATCCGCGACCATGGAATCACCGTGATCCTGATCGAGCACCACATGGACGTGGTGATGGGCGTGTGCGACAGGCTCTCGGTGCTGGACTTTGGCCAGAAGATTGCCGAAGGCAAGCCCGCCGATGTGCGGGCCGACGAAAAGGTGATCGAAGCCTACCTCGGCGGCACCGCCGCATAAGAACAGGACAAGACCATGTTGCAAATCAAAAATCTGGAAGCCGGTTACGGCAAGGTGCAGGTCCTGCACGGTATCTCCATGGAGGTGCCCAAGGGCAAGGTGGTGACGCTGATCGGCTCCAACGGCGCTGGCAAGACCACCACCATGCGTGCCATCTCGGGCATGATCAAACCCACGGCGGGTGAGATCAGTTTGAGCGGCAAACGCATAGACGGGATGGAGTCTTTCACCATCGCCAAGTTGGGCCTGGCGCATTCGCCAGAAGGTCGTCGCGTCTTTGCCACCATGAGCGTGACCGATAACCTGATCCTGGGCGCCTTCCCTCGCCTGACCGGCAGCCGCCCCAAGGGCGATGTGGCGGGCGATCTGGACAAGGCTCTGGAACTGTTCCCCCGCCTGAAAGAACGCCGCACTCAGTTGGCCGGCACCCTGTCGGGCGGCGAGCAGCAAATGCTGGCCATGGCGCGCGCCGTGATGCTGAATCCGGAAGTGGTGCTGCTTGACGAGCCCTCCATGGGCCTGGCGCCGATTCTGGTGGAAGAGGTGTTCCGCATCATCGAAGACCTGAAGTCGCGTGGCGTCACCATGCTGCTGGTGGAGCAGTTTGCCGCCGCCGCGCTCAAGGTGGCGGACTACGGCTATGTGCTGGAGAACGGACGCATCTCGGTGCATGGGCCGGCCGCGCAGTTGCGGGACGACCCGGCGGTGAAGGCGGCCTATCTGGGTGGCGGACACTAGGCTGGGTCTACACTCCGGTGGTAGCTGATTACAGACCCACCTGAAAGATCCATCCCATGTCTTCTGGAAAAATCCTCGTCGCCCAAGGTGGCGGTCCCACCGCCGTCATCAACCAGTCGCTTGTCGGCGTTGCGTTAGAGGCGCGTCGCTTCCAGCAGATCGCCCACATTTACGGTGCCCTGCACGGCGTGCGCGGCATCGTCAACGAAGACTTTCTGGACCTGACGCAAGAGACCAGCCACAACCTGGAACTGGTGGCCAACACCCCGTCCAGCGCACTGGGCTCGACGCGCGACAAGCCGGATGTGCCGTATTGCAAGGAGATCTTCAAGGTGCTGCGGGCGCACCAGATCGGCCACTTCTTCTACATCGGCGGCAACGACTCCTCGGACACGGTGCGCATCGTCAGCGAAGAGGCACAAAAGGCCGGCTATCCGCTGCGCGCCATCCATATCCCCAAGACGATTGACAACGACCTGGTCGGCAACGACCACACGCCTGGCTTTCCGTCTGCGGCTCGCTTTGTGGCCCAGGCCTTCGCCGGTGCCAATCTGGACAATGCGGCCCTGCCCGGCGTTTATGTCGGTGTGGTGATGGGGCGCCATGCCGGTTTCCTGACCGCAGCTTCCGCCCTGGGCAAGAAGTTTCCCGATGACGGCCCGCACCTGATCTATTTGCCCGAGCGCACCTTTGTGCTGGAAAAATTCCTGGCCGATGTGAAGGCCACCTACGAGCGTTATGGACGCTGCGTGATCGCGGTGTCCGAGGGCATTCACGATGCCTCCGGTCAACCGATTGCGGCCCTGCTAGCCCGGGACCTGGAGCACGACGCCCACGGCAATGTGCAGCTCAGCGGCAACGGCGCGCTGGCCGATCTGCTGTGTGAAGAGATCAAGAGCAAGCTGCAGATCAAGCGCGTGCGCGGCGACACCTTTGGCTATTTGCAGCGCTCCTTTATCGGCTGCGTCTCCGATGTGGACCAGCGTGAGGCGCGCGAGGTGGGCGAGAAGGCGGTGCAGTTCGCCATGTGGGGCAAGACGGATGGATCGGTGGCCATCAAGCGCACCGGCTTTTACTCCGTGGACTACGAGCTGCTGCCCCTGGACGCCGTGGCCGGCAAGACCCGCGTGATGGAGGACGAGTTCATAGACGACAAGGGCACGGGCGTGACCGACGCCTTTCGCATGTACCTGCGCCCGCTCCTGGGCTCGGGCATGCCGGATGCCTTTCGCCTGCGCAACAACCGCGTGCCCAAGGTGCTGGCCTAGCGCCCCCGCATAAACAGCGCGTCGAGCTCGCGCATGCTGATCTGGCGCCAGGTCGGACGGCCGTGGTTGCATTGGTCGCTGCGTTCGGTGGCTTCCATGTCGCGCAGCAGGCCGTTCATTTCTTCAATGGTGAGCTTGCGATTGGCGCGCACGGCGCCATGGCAGGCCATGGTGGCAAGCAGTTCGTTTTGCGCGCGCTGGATGACGGTGCTGGCCTCATGTTGGCCGAGTTCGGCCAGCACGCTGCGCGCCAGTTCGATGGCGTCGCCCTGCGCCAGCGCAGAGGGCACGGCGCGCACGGCCAGGGTTTTGGGCGAGAAGGGCGAAATTTCCAGACCCAGATGGTGCAGGGTTTCGGTATGCGCCTCGGCCGTGGCCACTTCGATCGGCGTGGCGGCAAAGGTCTGCGGGATCAAGAGGGGTTGACTGGACAGGCCTTGCAGCAGACCCTCGGCGGTGCTGGCTGAGCCGAGTTGGTTCTTGAGGCGCTCGTAGACGATGCGTTCGTGGGCGGCGTGCATGTCCACCAGCACCAGGCCTTGCGTATTCTCGGCCAGGATGTAGACGCCCTGCAATTGGGCGAGGGCGCGGCCCAGGGGCCAATGGTCTGGTGGGGGGGGCGTGTTGGCGGCAGGTTCTTCTCCGGCTCGGAGTCCGGGCGGCAGAACATTCTGCTCCGTGTCCCCCGCCCGCTGCGCGGGCTCCTCCTTTACCTGCGCAGAACGCTCTGCCGCCCAGACTCCTGGGTCTTTGGGGACTCTTGAGCCTGTTGGGTCACTTTGGTCTGTTGGGGCCTGACTCCACGGCGCTGTTGGTGCGGTCTGCGCCGCGGCATCGCCAGAGACCTGTGCGGTGTTGTCACTGCGTTGCCACAGCGCGCCCAATTCGCTGACACGGTGGCCACCTTCGGGCTGTCGGCCAAACTGCATGCCGGGCTGGGCGGAGTACATGGGCTTGGCTGGCATGTGGGAAGGCATCAACCCAAAGGCGCCTGGCGTCAAGCCGCCACTGAACGTCGATTCACCGGTAGCGCTTGTGCCTGGAACCTGTGCATCCGTCGTAGCACCTGGACCAGCAGCCGCGTCAGCCGCCGCCTGCGCTCTTGGCACGGCCAGCGACTCTTCCACCGCATGGCGGATCGCCTGGTGCACCTCGCGGCTGTCTCTGAAGCGCAGCTCGATCTTGGTCGGGTGTACGTTGACGTCGACCCGGGTCGGGTCCATTGCCAGGTACAGCGCATAGACCGGCTGGCGGTGGCCGTGCAGCACGTCTTCATAGGCGGCGCGTGCGGCGTGGGTGAGCACCTTGTCGCGCACAAAGCGGCCGTTGACATAGGCAAATTGCTGGTCGGCTCGTGAGCGCGCCGCATCCGGAATGCCGGCACGGCCCCAGACGCGAAAGTTGGGCGCTGCATCGCTGCCGGGCAGCGGCGCGCCAAGGTTCGAGGCCTTGCGCCCCGACCAGTTGACGCGAATGCTTTGCGCCACAAAGTCCTCGCCCAGCACATCGTGCAGGCGTTGGTCCAGCGCGTCCAGGTGTTCGGTTGTCACGGTCTCCAGGCTGGCACCGGGACCAAAGCCCGCACATTTTCGCCAGTGTTCCACCAGCTTGCCTTCGTGCCAGATGGCAAAGCCCACATCGGGGCGCGCCAGCGCATGGCGGCGCACCGACTCGATGCAATGCGCCAGTTCGGTGGCGTCGGTCTTCAGGAATTTGCGCCTTGCCGGGGTGCTGTAAAACAGCTCTTTCACCTCGACGGTGGTGCCGGTGCTGCGTGCTACCGGCCTGAGTTCACCGGTGCGGCCATCGAGCAAAAATGCCTCGCTCATTCCTTGGGCGCGCGACAAAATGGCGCAGTCGGCAATGGCGTTGATGGCGGCCAGCGCCTCGCCCCGAAAACCCATGGTGGCCACCGACTCCAGGTCCTGAAGGCTGGCGATCTTGCTGGTGGCATGGCGCCTGAAGGCAATCGGCAACTCCTCGCGCAGCAGCCCGAAGCCATCGTCTTCCACGCTGATCAGGCGCACACCGCCCGCCAGCAAACGCACCGTCACCTGGGTGGCACCGGCGTCCAGCGCGTTGTCCACCAGCTCGCGCACCACCGAGGCGGGTCGCTCCACTACCTCACCGGCAGCAATCTGGCTGATCAGCTCGTCCGGCAGGTCACGGATGGGGCGGCGAGGGGCGGTGGGGTTTTGGGCGTCGTTCACCCTTGCATTTTAGGTCGCCGCATGCTCGTCACGCGGCACAGGGATAATTGCGCCCTATGGACCTACTTCCCCAAATCATCGATTTCATTTTGCATGTGGACAAGCACCTGGAGCTGTTCATTCAAAGCTACGGCCTGTGGGTCTATGCGCTGCTGTTTCTGATTATTTTTGTCGAGACCGGCGTGGTGGTCATGCCCTTTTTGCCGGGCGACTCGCTGCTGTTCGTGGTGGGCGCCATGTGCGGCAGTGGGCTGATGCATTACGGCACTTCCGTGGCCCTCCTGCTGGCGGCCGCCATTCTGGGCAACCAGAGCAACTACACGATTGGCAGCTTTTTGGGCCCCAAGGTGTTTGCCTGGAAAGACTCGCGCTGGTTCAATAAAAAGGCCTTTGACCAGGCCCATGCGTTTTACGAAAAATACGGCGGCATCACCATTGTGGCGGCGCGCTTCATGCCCTTTTTGCGTACCTTTGCGCCCTTTGTGGCCGGTGTGGCGCAGATGACGCGTTCGCGTTTCATGCTGTTCGACGTGTTGGGTGGCACGCTGTGGGTGGTGGGCATCGTCAGCGTCGGCTACTTCTTTGGCAACATTTCCTGGGTCAAGCTGAACCTGGACAAAATCATCTGGGCCATGATCTTCATCCCGGGTCTGATCATTCTGGCGGGCGCCTGGAAGTCGCGAAACAAGGCGACTGTGTGAGCATTTCCAGATCCTGGCTGTGGCGCATGGGCCTGTCCATGCCGCAGCACAAGCGCGTGTTTGCCTGCTTCTTTCTGTACTCGTTTTGCATGGGCGGTTTCTTTCCGCGCCTGGCCGAGATCCAGCGTGCCATGGGGGTGGGCGAGGGCGCGCTGGGCCTGGCCTTGATCGGCGTGGCCGCCGGCACGCTGATCTCCTTGACCTTTGGCGCGCAGTTCATCGAGCGCATGGGCCACCGGCGCACGCTGCTGGGCCTTCTGCCGGCCCTGCCGCTGTTTTATGTGGCCGCCTCTCACGCGACTACACCGTTACTGATGTTTTTATGCCTGTTTCCGGCCGGGATTCTGGTGGGTGCGGTGGAGGTGGTGGTGAATCTGGAGGCCGACCGCGTCGAGCACATGAGCGGTCGGCGCATCATGAACCGATCACACGCCTTCTGGAGCATCGGTTTTTTTAGCGCCTCGGCCATTGGCGCGCTGATGGCGTATTTGGGGGTCAGCCCGCAACTGCATCTGGCCGGCGTGGTGCTCGTGGTGTTCGCCATCACGGTGCTGTTGCTGGGCAAGTTTGAGGCCGCACCGCTGCGCGAGGCCGACCACCACCATGCCGATATCGAAGCCCCGCGCTTTGCCACACCCACTGCTGCCATTTTGGTGCTGGTGGTGGTAACTTTGCCGGCCATGGTGCTCGAAGGTGCCGGCTTTGACTGGTCCGCCATTTACATGCGCGATGTGTTTGGCAGCAGCGCTTTTTGGGGTGGCGTGGCGGTGGCCACGGGTGCTGCCGCGCAGGCCCTGACACGCTATTTTGCCGACGGCTTTGTCGAGCGCCATAGCCCGGTTTTTGTGGCGCGCGCGCTGCTCAGCGTGCTGGCCCTGGGCGATGTAATGGTGTTTGTCGCGCCCATGCCCTGGGCATCGCTGCTGGGCTTTGCCCTGATGGGCGTGGGCAGCAGCGCCATTTTTCCGCTGGCCATGTCGGCGGCGGCTCAGCGCACCGATCGGCCATCCACGGTCAACGTGGCGTCGCTGGCGCAAACCGCCTTCGTCTCCTTTTTGCTGGCGCCACCGCTCTTGGGTTTTGTGGCGCAAAGCCTGGGCATCCGCTGGTCCTTTGGCATCGCGCTGCCGCTGGTGCTTGCCAGTCTGTGGTTGGCAGGGGTGTTGGGGGCGTCAACCGTGCGAAGCCGGGCCTTGCCTTAGCTGCTGATCCGCACCCGCGCCAGGGGCGGGTTCTTGGCAAAATAGCCCTCGATGCCGCGCATCAGCGCATCGGCTAGCTTGTTGAGAAAGTCGTCGTTGTTGAGCTTGGCCTCTTCTGTGGGGTTGCTGATAAACGCCGCTTCCACCAGCACGCTGGGAATATCGGGCGCCTTGAGCACGGCAAACGAGGCCTGCTCCACCAGTCCCTTGTGCAACTTGCCCACGCGCCTGATTTCGCCCAACAGTCCGCGTCCCAGCGTGAGGCTGTCGTTGATTTGTGCGGTGGTGCTCATGTCCAGCAGGGCGCGCTGGACCGTGGCGTCCTTGGCCCTCACATTCAGACCGCCAATCAAATCGGCCTTGTTTTCCTTGGCCGCCATCCAGCGCGCAGCGCTGCTGCTCGCACCACCCTGGCTGAGCGCAAACACGCTGGCGCCCTGCGGGTCGGGGGTGAAGAAGGCATCGGCATGCAGACTGACAAACAGGTCGGCCTGGACCCTGCGTGCCTTTTGCACGCGCACCCCCAGGGGTACAAAGAAGTCGGCGTCGCGCGTCAGGTAGGCGCGCATGGTGTTGCCCTTGATGGCGCTGGCGTTGATGCGCTCGCGCAGCATATGCGCCAGGCGCAACACCACGTCTTTTTCGCGTGTGCCCCCTGGGCCAATGGCGCCCGGGTCTTCGCCGCCATGGCCGGGGTCCAGCGCGATGATGATCAGGCGGTCGGTGAGCCCGCCGCTGGCCGCCGTGGCACGCGGGTCTTCGCTGCCGGGCAGCGGCCAGGGCGTCATGGAGGGCGCTGGGTACCTGGGTGTCATTTCGGGCGCAACCGGGTTGGCAGCGGCTGCAGGTTTTGGTTTGGCGGGCTTCTGGCTTTGGCGTGCCATCCAGTCGCCCAATGGGTCGCTGGGCTCGCTGGCGCTGGCTTGCGGGAGCGCTGGTGCCTGGCGCATTTTCTCGCCAATCAAGGCCTCCAGTGGGTCGACCTCTTGCTCGGGGTACAGGTCAAATACCAGACGGTGCTGGTAGGCCCCCACCGGCTGAAGTGTGAATACCTGCGGTCGGATCGCTTGCTTCAGGTCCACCACCAGGCGCACCACGTTCGCGCTGAACTGGCCGACGCGGATGCCGGCGATATGGGGGTCGTCCGATTTGACCTTGGCCACCAGTTCCTTGAGCGTGGGGCTGAGCACCAGGCCTTCAATGTCCACCGCCAGGCGCGGCGGGTTGCCGACCAGGCTTTGCTGCGCCGTCAGCGCTTCGTCCGATTCAATGGTGACCCGCGAGTAGTCGGGCGCGGGCCAGATGCGCACACTGACGATGGAGGCGCCGCGCACTATCTGCGGCAAGGCCAGCGTCAGCACCACGCTGCCACAGCGGATCAACAGGCTGCGGCGTTTCATGGGATCTGCCCCGCCTGGGTCACCGCGGTCAAGGCCTGCAGCAGCGCCGCGCCGCGAGGCGTGTACGCGCTAAGGGTCACGCGGCGGGCGACTTCGCTCACGGTCTCCAGCGCGATATCCAGGTCGGCCTGCGGCAACAGGTCATCGGCCTTTTGCGGCCATTCCACCAGCTTCAGGCCGGGGCTGGCAAAGATGTCCCTGAAACCGGCGTCCTCCCACTCCTGCGGGTCGTTGAAGCGGTAGAAGTCGAAATGCCAGATGGGATAGGCGGCCGTCTCATAAGCCTCGACAATGGTGTAGGTGGGGCTTTTGATGCGCCCACTGATGCCTAAGGCCTGCAGCAGGTGGCGCGTCAGCGTGGTCTTTCCGGCACCCAGATCGCCATGCAGGGTGATAAAGGCGTAGTCCAGACCCGCGTGTGCGGCCAGTTGCGCGGCAAAGGCCTGCGTGGCAGCTTCGTCGGGCCACAGCAGTTGCAACACTGGCAACCCGGGCAACACCGGCGGGGCGGTCGGCGCGCTTGGCTCTCCGGTTTCTACAATAGGCAGTTGATGATCCAAAGCATTCCAATCGATAACGCACTGCTGGCACAACTACGTGCCAACGCGCTAAAGCTTGGATTCTCCCAAATTGGCGTGACCGGTGTGGATTTGTCTTCCGCCGAGCCCGGATTGCTGGCCTGGCTGGAGCAGGGCTTCCATGGCGACATGCATTACATGGCCAAGCACGGCCTCAAACGCGCCCGTCCGGCGGAGCTGGTGCCGGGCACCGTGAGCGTGATCACGGCGCGCATGGACTATTTGCCGATCGACACGCCAGCCGATTGGCAGACTCAGGAACTGCGGCGCCTGCAGCGTCCGGGCGAGGGCATTGTGTCGCTTTACGCCAGGGGGCGCGACTACCACAAGGTGCTGCGCAGCCGGCTGCAAAAATTGGCCGACGCGATTGCTGCCCAGGTCGGTCCGCTGGGCCACCGCGTCTTCACCGATTCGGCCCCGGTGCTGGAGGCCGAACTGGCGGCGCGCAGCGGCCAGGGCTGGAGAGGCAAGCACACCCTGGTGCTGAACCGGGAGGCCGGTTCCATGTTTTTCCTGGGCGAGATTTATGTGGATCTGGCCTTGCCGTCCACACCGGCGGTGTCGGGCCATTGCGGTAGCTGCAGCGCCTGTATAGCGGTCTGTCCCACGCGCGCCATCCTCGGCCCCCAGCGGCTGGATGCGCGGCGCTGCATCTCCTATTTGACGATTGAACATGAAGGCCACATTCCGCTGGAGTTGCGCGCGCTGATTGGCAACCGCATCTATGGCTGCGACGATTGCCAACTGGTCTGCCCCTGGAACAAATATGCCACGCGCAGCCCGCTGCCGGACTTTGATGCGCGCGCCGGTCTGGTCGGGCAGGATCTGTGCGCCCTGCTGGACTGGAGCGAAGACCAATTTTTGCAACGCACCGAGGGCGGCCCTATCCGCCGAATAGGCCATGCGCGCTGGTTGCGCAATGTGGCGTTGGCCCTGGGCAACGCCCTGCGCGTGACGCTGGATGCGGATCGCGCCCGAGGGATACGCGCCGCTTTGCAGCGCCGCCTAACGCATGACAGCGCGGTGGTGCGCGAGCAGGTGCTGTGGGCGCTGGAACAAGGCCGCCAAGGATTGACGGATGTCTGAAGAGCAACTGCCAGTGAATGATTTGAAAAAAGATTCTCTGAACTTCTTTACCCGCATCGTTGAGGCACGCCACTCGGTGCGCGCCTTTTTGTCCGAGCCCGTGTCTGACAGCGTGCTGCACCAGGTTCTGCAAAGCGCACGCCAGGCGCCCAGCGGTGCCAATCTGCAGCCCGGCGCGTTTGTGCAGGTGCGCGGCCAAACCAGGGAGCGGCTGAGCGGCGAACTGGTGGCCGCATTTCGCGCCGGCACACAGGAGGTGGAGGATTACGCCTACTTCCCCCAACCCATGCCGTCGCTGCTGCGCCGCCGCCAGGTGGCCGCCGCCCGCGCACTCTACGGTTCCCTGGGCCTGGAGCGCGAAGACCGCGGCGGGCGCGACCAGCAGTTTGAACGCAACTTTCGTTTTTTCGACGCGCCTGTGGCCCTGCTGGTGACCATAGACCGCGAATTTGGCAGCGGCGGCTATATGGACCTGGGCATGGCCATTTATGGGCTGATGCTGGCTGCGCAAGCACAGGGTCTGGCCACCTGTGCCATCGGTGCCATGGCGTCCTACCCCGGGCTGATACGGCGCAGCCTGGCTCTGGACGACAAGTCCAACATCGTTTGTGGCCTGGCACTTGGTTATGCCGATGAGGCAGCACCGGTGAACCGCACGCGGACCGTGCGCAGTGAACTGACGGAATACTTTCGTGTGATTGGATAAGCCCCGTCGTTGTCCGGGCTCTGAAGTCGAGCGTTGGCTTGGCGGTGCGGGAAAACCAGCGCATTTCCTGGCTTTGCAAAAACCGTAATCCGCCCACAATAAGCTAGTATTTGGCTACCCGTAGGGAAATGAATTTCACAACTGCAACCATAGTCTGGCTGGCAAGCACCCTGTGCGCGGGTCCGGCCATGGCCGAAAGCCTTTGCAGCTGGGAAGGCGCCGCCCATCGTTATGGCGTCAACCCGCAAGTGTTGTATGCCATTGCGGCGCAGGAATCTAGTCTGAATCCCAACGCGGTGCATGTCAACGAGGACGGCAGCCAGGACTTGGGACTGACCCAAATCAACAGCAAGTGGCTGCCGCAGCTTAGCAAGCTGGGCGTGACATCGGCGAACCTGATGAACCCCTGCATCAATATGCATGTAGGCGCCTACCTGCTGTCGCTCAAGATGATTCGCCATGGCAACACCTGGCAGGCGATTGGTGCCTACCACTCCAACACGCCCTGGCGGCGAGATCGTTACGCCCAGACCATTTTTGAACGCGTGCAAAACCACAACCCGGCACCTGTTCCCAATGGGGGATGAGTGGGGTCGACGCGATCCCACAGCATCAAGCGGGCATGAGGCGCAGTGCTTCTTCGAAATCAAAGCCTTGAATGGCTTGTTCCAGTTCCTGGGCCTGGCGCAGAACAGCGTGCAGTTCGCGCGCATGGCTGTCCCACAGCGCTTGCGCTTCGGAGTCGTCCTGCTGTAGCAACTGGCGTAACGTCTGAATCACGGCCTGCACCTCGAGTTGCTGCGCCTGTGTCAAGGCCTCTTGGGTCACCGGCGCCGGATCGGCAAGTAATCCCGGCGTGGCGCGCAAATGGGCGACCAGTGCCTTCAATTGGGCACTGGCAGGTTCCAGCAAGCGTGTGATGCTGGCAATGTCCTGCCCCTCCTGCACCGCCTGTTCGATTTGCGCCAGCATCAGGTGTAGTGGCTGCGCGCCCAAGCTTGCGGACAGGCCTTTGAGGGTGTGGGCCAAGCGTTCGGCGCTGGCAGTATCTGCATCGACCAGGGCCTGACGGATCGCATCAATGCAGTGCTCTTGGGATTTCACAAACTTGTCCAGCATCGCCACATACAGTGCGGTATTGTGGTTGGACAGGCTCAGGCCCCGGTTGGCATCCAGACCGGCAATGCCGCGCAAGGCGGCTAGCACCGGCTCCAATGGCTCCGACGGGGCGTGCACGGGCAAGGAACTGCGGGGCACCAAGCCCAGCCCGGCACGGGGCTTGATCCAGGCCAGCAGGCTGCGCCAGAGCTCATCCGGGTTGATGGGTTTGCTGACAAAGCCGTTCATGCCGGCCGCCATGCAGCGTTCCTTGTCCGCCTGCATAGCATTGGCCGTCATGGCCACGATGGGCAGCGTGTCGGCACCATAGGTCTCACGAATCAATCGCGAGGCGGTCACTCCGTCCATCACCGGCATTTGCAGGTCCATCAGCACGACGTCGTAGGGCTGTGCATCGGCATGGCGAGCATGCACCTGGTGCACGCCCATTTGTCCGTTTTCTGCCACGTCAACATGAAAGCCAACGCCTTGCAGCAGTTCACAGGCCACCATTTGGTTGATCTCGTTGTCTTCCACCAGCAGGATGCGCGCCCCCGCCAGCGGTGCCAATGCGGCCTCTGCTGAACTAAAGCCCTGGGCATGTCGCATGTCCTGCACCTCGCGCGGTGCATGGCCCGCTAGCTGCATCATGGTGTTGACCAGCAGTGAGCCACTGATCAAATCCACGCTGGGCCTGCTGATGAATTTTTCTGCCGACGCCACCTTTAAGCGGGCGGTAAACCAGAAGGTGGAGCCATTGCCGAATTCGCTCTGTACGCCGACTTCGCCGCCCATGCTATGGGCCAGGCTCTTGCTGATGGCAAGGCCCAGGCCGGTGCCGCCATAGTGGCGCGTGATGGAACTGTCAGCCTGCACAAAACTCTTGAAGAGTCGCCCCATTTGTTCCTGCGTCAAACCAATGCCGGTATCACGGAGGGAAAAGTGCAGCAGTACTTCGGATGCTGTTGTCTCTTGCACTCGGATGTTGATGAGCAACTCGCCGTGGTCGGTGAACTTGACGGCGTTGTTGGCGTAGTTGATTAGGATCTGGCCTATGCGCAGCGGGTCCCCAATCAGGTGTCTGGGGACTGCGCTGTCTATGCTGCACAGCAATTCCAGATTTTTGGACTCGGCCTTTTCGCTCACCAGATTGATGACGTTGTCTATCACCGTCTCCAGTTCAAACGGTACCGACTCAATTTCCAGCTTGCCGGACTCGATCTTGGAGTAGTCCAGGATGTCGTTGATGATGCGCAGCAGGTGCTCGCCGCTCTGCTGGATTTTGCTCAAATAGTCTCGGATGCGCGCAGGCATCTCGTTCTTGAGCGCAAGACCGGATAGGCCGATGATGGCATTCATGGGGGTTCGGATTTCGTGGCTCATATTGGCCAGAAAATCACTCTTGATACGAGTTGCTTCCTCGGCTTGCGTCTTGGAATTTTCCAGCGCCAATTGGGCTTGCTTCTGTGTGCTGATATCAATCAACCAGCCACAAACTAGCTGATTCTGATCGTGTATCACGTGGGACAGGTATAGCAAGCCCCAAAATTTATCTCCATTGACACGGCGAAGCTCTACTTCTTCATTGATGACTACACCGTCATGCTCCAATTTTTGCATCAGATGGTTTCGCATTCCCGGTTGAACATATACGCCAAGGCTGTTGCTCCCATTGCTACTGTTTGGATCCATTCCAAAATAGCTCATGAAAGTGTAGTTGCGCATGCGGTACTGGCCCGACTCTCTTTCAGTTAAGCAAAATCCCACGGGGCTGGTTTGCAGAATGGCTGACATCAATGTGTCTCGCTCCCGCAGCACCAAGGAAAAGCTCTCTGCCTTGTCTTTTGACTCTTTCAGAGCATCTTGCGCAGATTTACGTTCTGTAATATCAATAGTCCATCCGCACAGCAATGTGCTGTCACCCTGTGTCACGTAGGAAAGGCTAATCAGGCCCCAGAAGTGACTGTCGTCCGTACGAACGAATTCCACCTCTTCGTTCTTCACCACTTTATCTCGAGCCAATACCGCAAGCAAGGCGTCACGACGGCTGGGTTGCGCATAAACGCCAAGGCTTTGTGTGACTGCCTTGCCATCAGGGTCGATTCGAAAGTAATTAAAGAAAACCTGATTGCGCATTTCGTAATGGCCCTGCATGGTGCTGAGGGTAAAACTGATTGGCGCAGTGTTCAAAATATCGGTGAGCAACTGGTTGCGCAGTGCATGTTGGCGCAGCGTCTCCATAAGCTGCGTCTGGGCGCGGCCTATGGCGGCCAACAAGCTGTCATTGTCAGAGGAAGGAACACCAATGGGCTGAGAGAAATCCAGCCCTTGAAGGCGGTGCAGGTGTGATTTGAGATCACTTACCGATCCTCCTAGTCTGCTAGTCAGATCGCCTTCGGCCAGGCCTTCGCGGAACCCCGCCCGGATACCCCAATCCGCTAGGAGAAGCACAATGACAGGAGCAGAACAAAGAAAAACAGGAGCCCATGTCCCACTGTCTACCGATGTAAAAATGGCGAGACAGACCAAGCAAGTGGCAGCGATCCCGCCCCCAACAATCAGGCGGATCCGCACATTCGGAAACAGTCTGGTGCTCACTTTTTTAAATTCTCCCCAACCCCTATACGGTGCTAAGCAAGATCGGATGCCCTAGATTCATGCATAGTCAGCACTGCAGCCGCAGTAGCTACGCAGAGCGCAATCACATAAGCGGTAAAGACGCCGTGCATATTGTGCGATGCCAGCCAAGTATTGAGGTAGGGCGCCGTGCCGCCGAACAAGGCTACCGAAACCGAACTGGCGACGCCGATGCCCACTGCACGCTGCTGCGTTGGCAATTGCTCTGACATGAGCGCTGGGTAAATCGACGCCACCATGGCCCACAGCGTAAGTGCCACCGATTGTGCCACGAACAATGTCCACGGCTCATTGCTTAGCAGCCAGTCGAGGGGATACGCCAATACCATGAAGCCACAGGCAAAACCCAGTGCCAGGGGCTTGCGCCCGATGCGATCAGACAAGGCCCCCCAGATCGGCAGCATAATAATCGCGACAAGCTGTGCACCCATGCTAGCCACAAACGCGTCTCCAGCCGCCATGCCCTTGACGCTGATAGCATATGTTGATGCAAAGGCCGCCCATGTGTAATAGGTGACGGTGGTACCTGCCGTAAAAATAATCAGGCGTAGTGCCGTGATCAACAAGCCCTCGGTGCGCTCGCCAGCAGAGCTATCGCCCCGGGTTTTTGTACGCTCGGGCATATTCCGCTGGCCTACAAATACCTCTGTTTCCATCAGGCTGCGTCGCAAATAGTAGGCATATATTCCAAGTCCGGAACCAAGAATAAACGGGATGCGCCAACCCCAACTCAGCATTTCGCTAGTCTGCAGTGATTTTGTTAACCCCACGCCGAGCAAGGTGGCTAATAATGAACCCGAGGTAACGCTGACAAAGATTGTGCTTGACCATAGACCGCGTGACTCTCTAGGGGAAATTTCGCTAATGTAAACATAGGATGTAGCGCTGTCCCCCCCGTGGGCCAGACCCTGCAGTAGCCTGGCCAATAGGAGCACGATTGAACTGAGAATTCCTACCTGCGCATAACTGGGCGAAAGTCCAATGCTCAAGCTGCCAAGAGCCATCATGCTCACCGTCAGTATCATGACATGACGGCGTCCACTTCGATCCGCGAGGCGGCCAAAAACAAGGCCGCCCACGGGCCTGGCGATGAAGCCCACGGCGAACACTGCTAGTGTGCTGAGCAATGCCGACGTCTCATCGCTTGGGTTGAACAAGTTCTTCGCCAAGTAGGGAGCGAAAATCGCATAGACGGTCCAATCAAACCATTCAATTGCGTTGCCTATGCTGCTGGCACGCAGGCACCTCTTCAATACCGAATGCCTATCGGGCACCATCGTGGTGGGGGATTGCAACGTATTCATAGATGTGATACTAAAAGGTTTCCCATTCATCGTCGCCACAGGCGGCGATGGACTTGGCCTGCACGATGGGCTTGGGAATAACAGCAGGCTTGGTTGGAGGCGGCTTGGGCTTGACGCTCACCATAGGGACAGAACGTTTCTCAGATTCCTTGCGGGCCGTGCACTGGGTCGTGGCAGCGTTGCTCGCGGTAGCTTGCTCCGTGCGGGCATTGGAGTCCAGCGTGAATAGCGCAACCGACTGCACCAATTCAGCCGCCTGGGACTTCAAACTACTGGCGGCTGCGGCCATCTGTTCCACCAGCGCCGCGTTTTGTTGGGTCGCCGTGTCCATCTGAGTAACCGCCTCACCTATCTGTGCCACACCTGCCGCCTGTTCATTGCTCGCATTGCTGATTTCACCCACCAAAGCGCTGACTTTGCATATCGAGTCGACCACTTCAGTCATGGTCACCCCAGCCTCGTCAACAAGCACCGTGCCCTGTTGCACACGCTCCACGCTGGCGTTGATCAAGGTCTTGATTTCCTTGGCCGCGTCTGCACTGCGCCCCGCCAGGGAGCGTACCTCGCTGGCCACCACGGCAAAACCGCGTCCTTGCTCGCCAGCCCGCGCTGCTTCCACTGCAGCGTTCAACGCCAGTATGTTGGTCTGAAAGGCAATGCCATCGATGACGCTGATGATGTCTGAGATCTTTATAGAGGAATCGTTGATCTCCTTCATGGTATGGACGACACGGCCCACAACGTCGCCTCCGCGCGCGGCCACCGAAGCTGCACTGGTAGCCATCTGACTGGCCTGGCGGGCGTTGTCTGCATTCTGATTGACCTGCTCGCTGAGTTCTTCCATGGAGGCCGCTGTTTCTTCCAGTGCGCTGGCCTGACTCTCGGTGCGCGACGACAAATCGTGGTTGCCTTGTGCCATTCCTGCACTCGCCATGGCCACGCCGTTGGAACCAATGCGTACGTCGGAAACCACTTTTTGCAATTGCATCCGCATGCCCTGCAATGCTGCCATCACGCTCGCTGTGTCTCCCTTTTTTAAGGGAACGCTCCTTGTTAAGTCGCCGCTTTTGACCTCCTCGACGGCATCGCGAACAGCCATGGGGTCGGCACCAAAACCTAACATGATGATGCGCACAATTCCCGTCAGTGATCCCACCGCAACTAGCACGACCAAGGCGATGGCAAGGATTAGCAAGTTGAACCACAGGTTCTTTTGAGCCACCGCCTCATTCACTGCAGCGTTGGTTCGGTTGTCAATCAAGCTGAGAAACTCATCCACCGGCTTCATGATCTTGGCCTTAAACAGGTGGTAGCTGTGGTCGTGCATCATCGCGCGCGCCTTGGCCAAGTCCGGCTCTCCCTTGATGGTAAAGCCCCCTTTTCCGTCTGCCAACTGCCCCTTGACCAGGTTCATGGCCACGGTTTCGGTGTTCACCAAATCATCCGAGTTGGCCTGAGCTTCCTTGAGCTTGGCAAATTCAGCTTCGGTAAATCCAGCCTTCTTCATCAGTTCCTGCAGAGGAATCGTGTCGCCCGAACCGCGTCCGGGATCGGTGCCTGCAGCGCGGAAGTCCCAGTAGATTTTTTCGTACTGGTTGGGGCGTGTCTTCTTGCCGTTGCGAATGTCCAGGACTTCGAAGTATTGTTTTTCCCATTCAGGGTCGCCTGTAACGACGTAGGTTCTGGCCAGCCGTGTCAGATCGTCTGAGCTCTTGCGCAATTCATCGGCCAGAAGATAAGACGTGTAGCGGCTCACACTCACCTGCGCCAACTTTTCATTCACGGCGCCCACCTGGTACAAGGCATAGCCCAAGAACAGTGCGGGCAGCAACAAGGCCACAAGCAACATCCTAAACATCTGGCTTACCGTTCGCATATTGGTTCTCCTGCTGAAACATATAGGCTCCCACCCACATCCGACTTGTGCTCTAAATCGCACAATGATATGACTTTAACCGCAAAGGGACAAATACGGCGATGCACCCTAACGCCTAAGTAGAATTTTCAGAACGATGCAGTGAAGGTCAGCGCATGCAAGACCGAAACAGTCAACGGCTCTCCATTCGCTCCACGATTACCGCAGAACCAATGCCACCGGCACCTGCAACAGCGGCCAGGCCGCGTGCACCGGGCGCTTCATCGCGCTGCAGGTCGGCCAGCAGGCGCACCAGGGCTATGGCGCCGGATGCGCCAATCGGGTGGCCGCGCGCCAGGCCGCCGCCGCTCCGGTTGATGTCACACGGCTGCAACCCCAAGGCCTGGCAAAAACCCAAGCCCTGCACGGCAAAGGCATCGTGCAACTCAATCGCTTGCAAGTCTGTAGCCCTGTGGAGTCCAGCCCGCTGCATTGCGGTATGCGCCGCCACTTGCGCGGCCAGCAGAGGCGTGACAGGGTCGGCACCCACCGATGCCGAGGCCAGCCAAGCAGCGCGTGGCATCAATCCCAGCTCACTGCAGGCCTGCGCTGTGGCCAGCAGGACCAGGGCGGCGCCGTCGGCCCGCGTGGAGATCGCCAGTGTGCTGGGTGCGCAGTCGGTCGAGCCCCTCTGTGGCAGGGCAAGTGGCATGCGGGCGGCTCGTTGTGGGGTGAGGATGCGCGGGTAGGCATCGTGCTGCTGCCCCATGATGCTGACGATTTCGGCACCTAAAAAAACCTGGTTTTCCAGCGCCCGCCGGTGGCTTGCCACGGCATAGCTATCTTGTTGCAAGCGGGTCCAGCCTTGTTGCGCGGCATAGTCGGCAGCCGATTCCAACAGATCGGGGTCGCGCGCCGGGTCGGGGGCAAAGGCGGGGCGTTCATAGGCCACAGGGGCATCGCCCGCATGCTGGGGACGGATCTGGCGAATAGGCGCGCGGCTCCAGGCCTCCACACCGCCGGCAATCACCACCGATGCCTGGCCGGATGCCAGCATGCCTGCCGCCATGGCGATGGCGTCCAGGCCGGAACAGCATTGGGTATCGATCGACAGGGCGGCGCAGCGGTCTGGCAATCCTGCCGCCAGCGCCAGCATGCGGGCCGGGTTGCCTCCTGCGCCCAGGGCGTTGCCGATGACCACAGCGTCTACCGCCTCTGTGCTGAGTGCGGCGCGCTGCAGCAGGGCACGCAGCACCGGGGAGCCTAGTTCATGGGCGTGCAGGGCGCGAAAGGCACCGCCTACGGGTGCCACCGCGCTGCGCGCCCAGGCGGCGATCAGGGCAGGGGTTGCAGACAGGGTGGCTCCAAAGCGGCGGGCAGCGTCATGGCTTGCAGGCTGCGCTCCAAACTGGCGTGGTCGGTCTTGCCGCCGGCCGTGCGCGGCCAGCTCGTGCAAAGGTAAAACTTTTTGGGTGCCTTGAAGGCCTCCAGGCCTTGCCGACACCAGGCCACCAGCTGCAGTGCATCGGGCAGCCCCGCTTGGCTGCTGTCGGTCCAATGGATGATGGCCACCACCCTGGCGCCGCGCCGCGCGTCCTCCACGCCATGCACCGAGGCCAGGGCAATGGCCGGGTGTGCCTCCAGCACGGCCTCCAGTTCCTCGGCAAACAGGTTCTTGCCCTGGGTGACGATCATGCGGTTTTGGCGCCCGGCCAGGCACAGGCGCCCTTGTGCATCCAGCGTGCCCAGATCGCGCACCGACAGCCAGTCACCATCGCGCAGCGCGGCAGTGTGATCGTCCGTGGCGCCCACATAGTCCATGAACAGCATAGGGCTGCGCACATAAATCAGGCCGACGTTGGCTTCTTCAGTCGCCTGGCGGATCTGCAGCTCCACATTGGCAAAGGGCCTGCCGACCACGGCGGCCGGTGTGCTGTTATCGCTGTCCATCCAGGCAATAAAGCTGGTTTCAGACGCTCCGTAAAACTCGATGATGCGCGCCTTGGGAAACAGTGCCCGCAGCTCGGCTGTGCGCTGGCGCATCCAGCGCGCACCGCTGATCAGGATCAGGCGCACGGACTCGATTGGCGCCAACGATTTGTGACGGGCAAGCTCCAGCATCAGGATCAACTGGCTGGGTGCGGTGAGCAAACTGGGGGTGAGACCCGAGCGTAAAGTTTCCAGCGCAGCGGCAGCCGAAAAGCGCTCTTGCACGATCACACCACCGCCGCTCCAAAGGCCCAACAGCATGCCGAACAAAAACAGCGAGTGCGAGTCGCGCCCCGGCGCCAGGATGCAGGTTGCGGCATCCGGCCCAAACTCTTGCAAGCAGACGCGAAAGCTCTCGGTCCAGGATCGGTGGTGGCGTTTAAAGCCCTTGGGCAGGCCGGTGCTGCCGGAGGTGTAGCCGATGTAAAAGGGAGTCAGTTCTGTGGGTGGTGCTGTGTCGCATGCCTTCACCGGCAGGGCGGCCTGCACGCTGTGCAGCACGGCAGCAGGCCAGTCCGGGTCGGCCACGGCGGCGCAGCGTCCGCTGGCAATGATTCCCAAGAATTCCACCAAGCGCTGCAACAGGGGCAGGGAGCTGTCGACCAGCACGGTAGCCGGGTCCTGCTGTCCGGTCAGTGCTGCGGCGCGTTCTGTGACGACTGCATGCAGTTCGGCAAACGTCAGGGTCTGGCTTGCGCTTTGGATGGCCAGTGCCGCGCCACGGGACTGCGCCCAGTGGATTAGCGGCCCATGCACCAGCCCCGAGGCTTGATCCCAGTTTGGACCTAGCGTCATTTCAGCGCACGACCACCCAGGTTCCAGTCGGGCAGGCCGCGCGCCACGGTGTGCACCACCAGGGCGCAGACGGCGCATTTCAGCAGGTCACCAGGCACAAACAGCAGGGTGCCCCAAAAGGCTTGGGTCCAGCTCAGCTTGGCAATGTTCACCAGTCCGACCACACCACAGGCATGAACCACCAGCAGGCCGCCCAGGCTGGAGGCGGCAAAGGCGCTGACCGCTGCGCGCCGTGGCGTGCTGCGTGGAAAGGCCGACATCAGCCAGCCGGTGACCAGCGCACCCAAGGGCCAGCCGACGAGGTAGCCGGTGGAGGGCGCCATGAACACGCCCAGGCCGCCGCGCCCGCCGGGCCGGTCCCCGGGTCCCAGCGGATCGTCCTGCGGACGGTCGGCGGCGACATCGTGATCGCGCTCTACCCGGACGTGGCCCCGCAGACTGTCCGCCAAATGCTGCTCCTGACGCAGGCGGGCGTCTACGACACGACCTATTTCTTCCGGGCCGAGCCCCAGGGCTACTATCTGCAGCTGTCCGACGCGCGCAACCGGCTCCTGCCGCTCAGCGCGGCTCAGGCGGCGCTGATCCATCCCCAGAAGGCGGAATGGGGCCGCCTGCGGCATGTGCGCGGCGTGGTGAGCAT
>Ga0118677_10004333_pt1 | contig 25956 bp, 18 predicted proteins | sample AliMusrvi5mmetaG_FD_86154 | JGI IMG/M metagenome (GOLD analysis project Ga0118677, IMG submission 86154)
TAAGAGAGCATTCATCGCGCATCAACTCATGGAGCGAGCGCGTGGCGAACGGGTCGAGCCCGTTGGTCGGCTCGTCCAGGATCAGCAGCGCCGGGTCGTGGAGCATGGCGCAAACCAGCGCCAGCTTCTTCTTCATCCCCTTGGAATAATTCACCGCGAACTCCTCGATGGCGTCTCCGAGCTCCAGCCGCTCAATGAGCGGCGTGGAGCGCTGGGCGATTTCAGCCTTGGAAAAACCGTGCATCTCGCCCACGAAGCGGATGATCTCGCCGCCGCGCAGGTAGTCATAGAAGACCGGCTCATCCGGCAGATAGCCCACGCGCTGCATCACCTCCACGCGGTCGGTGAAGCAGTTCAAGCCGTCGATGGAAGCCGTGCCGCTGCTCGGGGCGAGGATCCCCATGAGCATGCGGATCGTCGTCGTCTTGCCCGCGCCGTTGGGTCCGAGAAGGGCGAAGAGTTCGCCGCGCCCCACGCGCAGGGTCAGGTCGCAGACAGCAGAGAAGCTGCCGTAGGTCTTGGTAAGCCGGTCGATCTCGACCAGCGGAGAGCCGTCGTTGTAGGAGTTCACGCGCCCGCCATAGTGCCCGCGGTGCGGCGCAAGAAAAGGCCAAAAAATGAGACACCCCGTTTTGCCATCAGGCCAAACGGGGTGTCTCGGTTATCGAGGGGGAAATTCCCTGGACTTAAATTTTGCTCTTCAGATCTTTGCCAGCCGCGAATTTCACGGTCTTGGACTTCTTGATCTTGATCTTCTCGCCGGTCTTCGGGTTGACGCCCATGCGGGCGGCACGCTCGGCGACCTTGAAGGTGCCAAAGCCAATGAGCTGAACGCTCTTGGATTTTTTCAAGCCGACCTTGATGCTGTCGATGACGGCCACTACAGCGCGCTCTGCTTCAGCTTTGCTTGCGCCAAGCGCCTTCTGAACGGATTCTACGAGTTCTGCCTTGTTCATGGTTGGGATTTCTAGCGGTTTGTTCCGGGTTGTATTTTTGAACTGTTGTGGATCCTGGGAATCCAGAATCCTTGTCCGTGTTGTGGCACTGTCATTTTCTTATGTCAAAGAGAATTTTCAAAAACCGCTTATTTTCCTCAAAAGGTCTGTTTATCAGCATTGCCAAGCGGTGGGGCTGATGCGAAAGTTCGCCATTATGCCGATGACATTAGAAGAACGAATGAACAAGTTTTTCGCGCACACGCCCTCCATCCATCCGACGGCGTTCGTCGCGCCGACCGCCGCGATCGTGGGCCATGTGACGCTGGAGGAGGAAGCGAGCGTCTGGTACAACACGGTGTTGCGCGGGGATATCAACCGCATCCACATCGGGCCGCGCTCCAACATTCAGGACGGCACGGTGGTGCATCTCGCCGACGACTACCCCGTCCTCGTGGGCGAACTGGTGACCGTGGGCCACATGGCGATGCTCCACGCCTGCACGATCGGCGACGAATGCCTCATCGGCATGGGGGCCATCCTGCTCGACGGCGTGGAGCTCGGCGCGCGCTCCATCATCGGCGCGGGCGCGCTGGTCACGGGCGGCACGAAGATTCCTCCTGGCTCGCTGGTGCTCGGCTCGCCGGCCAAGGTGGTCAAAACGCTCGACCTCGACGCGCAATCCAAGATTCGCACTTGGGCGGAGAAATACATCGGCGTCGCGCGCCGCTTTCTCGAACACGCGCGCAACACACCCCCGGGCGTGTATCTTTAGAAGCTGTCTAAAACGGAATCCGCCACCCCGCATGCGCCGCTTGTTGGGCGGTGTAGTAGATGCCATGCACCTTGCGCCCTTCGCGATTGAAGAGGGTCACGATGCCTCCCTCTCTGCCGGGCGTTGAGGAGGGGCCGAGGGGGACTTCCACGGTCTTGCCAGGCGCGAGCTGCCCCCGCAACGGCCATTGATCGCGGGTATGATTGGTGAGGCGCCATCCCGCAAGATCCACGGGGCGCGGGCTGACGTTGAGCAGGGTGACGGTTTTCCGCTGCGGCTGGTCGCACAAAGGGTTCACCAAGGCGGCGACGATCCGCACGCCGTCCCCGGGGTGGCTCACCCCGTGGCGCCCCTCGGGCGCGGGGAAGGCGGCGGGGGCTCCCGCGAGCGAGGGGAGCGCGTGGCCGCTGGCGTCGTCGGTGTGCCAGGATTGGGATTGGAATTTGAAGAACAAGGCGGTCCAGCGCAGTTGCTGGGGGTGTTCGAGCAACACCGCTCCGTCCTGCCACGTACCATCCTGGTCCAAGTGGCACGGATCGTTGCCTTGGTTCATGTGGATGTCGTGGAGCCCGCGCGAGGGATAAAAGCGGAAGACGCGGTCGGTCGCCTCGGCTTCCCACGGTTCGCCGTAAACATAAACCCGGCAGACGGGATCGGCGATGGCACCGGAAAAAATGCCTTCCAGCACATCGTTCAAGTCCGTCCCGCCATCGGGATTGTGAAAGGGGAGTTTCAGGAACTGGTCGCGGTGGAAAAGGTTGAGGCGCAGATAATCGAGCGCAAGCCCCCCAGGGCTGCTCTCCACCGGGTGCATCCCCTGCGGGAGGCGGCTCAGGGCGTCGGTGATGGGGTGTCCGAAGCGGAGTTTGATCAAGTATTCCATCTCCGAGGGCTCCAGCATGGAACGGACGTTGACAGCCACGCGGTAGAAAACCCCAAGGGCCTCGATCTGGAGATGAAAATGCGGGTGACTCTCCGAAGAGGTGCGGAGGGCCAGAGGGCGGCCTTTCAAAACGGAGTACGATTTGAGGGGCATCGGGGGATGGCAGGAATTTTCACCGATCCCGCTCACAAATCAAGGAATCCCTGAGAAGCCGCCTAAAAATTTGGGGGTTCCGGAGAGGAATGAATTTGCGTTGACAATCCTGCCGACGGCTGTTTTATTGATCCCATCTTCGCGTTCCCTTTGGCCTTTTGCTTGGCCAAACTTCTTTCGCAATTACGGCTCACGATGTCGTAAACCCATTGACCAAACTCTCTGGGGCAAAAGGTCGCCGACGCGTTGCCGCTCTTCTTTCAACAAAAGTGGGCGCACATCCAGATTTTTTTACCTCGCCGGGGTGTTGTCCTCCTGGCTCGCCAGTGTGCGAGTCGCGGACCGGACGAAACCGCACAATCCATTTCAGACCCTCGTTTTTAGAACTTTTATGACAGAACCCATTGAAAACCCGTCCTTGTCGCCGGAGGAGCAAGCTCCCAAAAAACCGGCACGGCGGAAATCCCCCCTTTCTCCCGCCACACCCCGCAAGCCGCGGGTGGCAAAAACCGCGACGGCGCAAGAGCCTGACACCGAAAAAGCAGCTCCAAAAGCGACCAGGAAGACAGGCGCGACACGAAAGAAAGCCGTGAAGCAAGAGCCCGAAGCGAAGATGCCGGAGCCCCCGGTTTCCGCTCCGGTGGAACCCGTTGCGCAGATGGAATTGCTTGTCGAACCCGTAACCGAAGTCCAGCAACCCGTGGCGCAAGCCCCGGCTGAACCCCTAGCCAGTCCCGCGCCTCAAGAATCGCGCAGCGGACGCGGCAGAGGCCCCCGCGAGAGAACGCGTACCCGCAAGCCGCAACCCCAAGGGCTCGCGCCGATTGTCCCTCAACCCCCGTCCCACGCAGGCGCGGTAATCGAGGAATGGTCTCCGGGCTCCCGGAATGTCACACCGTCCCCCTCGCGCCCGGAAAGCGTGATCCAACCCGAGCCCGCCTCAGCGGCGACTCCGGCCCCCGCCACCGCACCGGCCGCATCTGCCAAGCCCGAGGAACTCGTCATCCGCCGCAGGGAAATCCCTCACCAACTCAGCCGCGAAGAACGGATCGCCGCCGCACGCCAGCAGTTCCAGGCGGCGGAACCGTCCATGCAATCGCAAGAGCCAGCCGCCACTGAGCAGCCTCTTTCGCCCGTTCCCCTGCCGGAACAACCGCGCCAGGAACCGGTCTATGCCGAGGGGCTCGTGGAAGTCTCTGGCAAGGGATTTGGCTTTTTGCGCGATCCCAAACGGGGTTATGCGCAGCATCCCGCGGACGTTTTTGTCACCCCCGAAGTGTGCCGACGCTACAATTTGCGCGACGGCATGTGGATTCGCGGGGAAATCCGCCGGGGCAACCGCGGTCCGCAGCTTTTCCGGCTCACGGAGATCGAAGGCGAAGATCCGTCCAAGGCCCTGAACACGCCGTTGTTTGACGAGTTGACGACCATCAACCCGAACAAATTCATCAAGATGGAAACCGAGCCGGACCGCTTCACCACGCGGGTCATTGACTTGATGGCGCCCATCGGGCGCGGCCAGCGCGGCCTCATCGTCGCGCCGCCGCGCACGGGCAAGACGACGTTCCTGCAACACATCGCCGAGGCCGTGGTGAAGAACCATCCGGACATGAAGCTCATCATCCTGCTCGTCGATGAGCGTCCCGAGGAAGTCACGGAAATCCGCCGCGCTGTTCCGGAAGCGGAATTGATGGCGAGCTCCAACGACCAGGACATCAAGTGCCACACGCGCATCGCGCAACTGGCCATCGAGCGCGCCCGGCGGCTCGTGGAGCTGGGCAAGCACGTCTTCATCCTGCTCGACTCCATCACCCGCGTGGGCCGCGCCTTCAACAACGCGATGGCGGGGGGCGGACGCACGATGTCCGGGGGCGTGGACGCCCGCGCGCTGGAAATCCCGCGCCGACTTTTCGCCTCCGCGCGCAACACCGAGGAGGCCGGTTCGCTCACCATCATCGCCACGGCGCTCATCGAGACAGGCAGCCGCATGGACGAGTTGATTTTTCAGGAGTTCAAAGGCACCGGCAACCAGGAGTTGGTGCTGGATCGCAAGATCAGCGACCTGCGCATCTACCCGGCCGTGGACATCTTCATGTCCGGCACCCGGCGCGAAGAGCTGCTGCTGCCCGAGGCGGACCTGCACAAGATCAACATCATCCGGCGCGGCCTCTCCGGCCACAAACCGGCGGAAGCCATTGAGCGTCTGCTCTTCTTCCTCAAGAAATTCCCGACGAACACCCAGATGCTGCGGGAGATTCCGGGGTAGGCACCAGAAAACGCGCTGAGCGCGCGGCAGTCAGGCTCTAAAACGTTCAAAGAAAAAGCCAGCCCGGGAATCCCAGGCTGGCTTGATTTTTTTTCCGAGACGCGCGTCTTTTATTGCGCTGCAGCAGCTTTCGCCGCGTTATTGGCGGCGGTGGCGGCGGCTTTGCGGTCGAACTCGAGGATGTGATCGCTCGGGTGCAGCGTCGAGATGCGCATGCAATAGAAGGAGCGCCACACGAAGATGAGCCCGATGGCCAGGAAGCTCAGGGCGATGCCAAGGCGGATGCCTTCGGGGGTCTTGATGGCGATTTCCACGGCGAGGATGCCGAAGAGCGTGGTGAACTTGATGATCGGGTTCAGGGCCACCGAGGAGGTGTCCTTGAAGGGATCGCCCACGATGTCGCCGATGACCGTGGCGTCATGGAGCGGGGTGCCCTTGCGGCGCAGTTCCACTTCCACGATCTTCTTGGCGTTGTCCCAGCAGCCGCCCGCGTTGGCCATGTTGATGGCCATGAAGAGGCCGAACATGGCGAGCGAGATGAGGTAGCCGATGAAGAACACCGGGTCAAAACAGGCGAAGGAAAGCGCCAGCGAAAAGACGACGATGAAGATGTTCAACATGCCTTGCTGGGCATACTGGGTGCAGATTTTAACCACTTCGTTGCTGTCTTCCATGGAGGCCTTGGTGGCGCCGTCCAGGTGCATGTGCTGCTTGATGTAGTCCACCGCGCGGTAAGCGCCCGTGGTCACCGCCTGGCGCGAGGCCCCGGCGAACCAATACACCACAGAGCCGCCCATCAGCAGGCCGAGGATGATGTGGCCTTCGGTGATGCTGAGCTTGGAGAGGTCCGTCCATTTGAAGTGATCCTTGAGCATCAGGATGAGCGAGAAGATCATCGTCGTGGCGCCCACGACAGCGGTGCCGATGAGCATCGGCTTGGCGGTCGCCTTGAAGGTGTTGCCGCAGCCGTCGTTTTCTTCCAGCAGCATCTTGCCGTTTTCAAAGTCGGGGGTGAACCCGAAGTCGCGTTTCACTTCCGCCTCGATGCCGGGGATCTGCTCGATGGTCGAGAGCTCGAAGACCGATTGCGCGTTGTCGGCCACCGGTCCGTAGCTGTCCACGGCGATCGTCACCGGGCCCATGCCCAGCATGCCGAAAGCCACAAGGCCGAAAGCGAACACCGTTTGGTAGCCCATGAAGGCTTCGAACCCGTGGGCGCTGGTCACCATGGCCACGTACATCAGACCCGTGAGGGTCAGGCCCTTCCAGAAGCAGGAGAAGTTGCCGGCCACGAGGCCCGAGAGAATCGTGAGGCCCGCGCCGCCTTCGGTGGTCGCGTTGACGACCTCCTGGCAGTGCGCGCTCTTGGTGCTGGTGAACATCCGGGTCAACTCAGGGATGATCGCCGCCGCGAGCGTGCCGCAGCTGATGATGGTGGAGAGTTTCCACCAGAGATCGCCGTATTTCGAGGCGAGCATGAAGTAGCTCACCACGTAGGTGATGCCAACGCAGAGCAGCGAGGTCAGCCACACCAGAACGGTGAGCGGGTGCTCGAAGTTAAACTTCGCGTGCTTGGCGAAAACGCCGCGCGTGATGAAGGTGTTGATCTTGTAGGCGATGACCGACATCGGGACCATGACGATGCGCATGGCAAAAATCCAGACGATGAACTCCCAGCGGAATTGATCCTTCACAGCGAGCAGGATGAAGGTGATGAGCGCCACGCCGGTGACGCCGTAGGTCTCGAACCCGTCCGCTGTCGGCCCAACGGAGTCGCCTGCGTTGTCGCCCGCGCAGTCCGCGATGACGCCGGGGTTGCGCGCGTCGTCTTCCTTGATGCCGAAGACGATCTTCATCAGATCGCTGCCGATGTCGGCAATCTTGGTGAAGATACCACCGCAGATGCGCAGCACGCTCGCGCCGAGGGATTCGCCGATGGCGAACCCGATGAAGCAGGAGCCGGCGAGCGCGGGCGGGACGAACTTGAGGACGATGAGCATCATCATCAACTCCACGCTGATGAGCAGCACGCCGATGCTCATGCCCGAGCGGGTGGGAATCTCGGAAACCGCCAGCGCCTTGCCCTTGAGGGCGGCGAAAGCCATGCGGCTGTTGGCGATGTTGTTGATCATCATGCCAAACCAGGCGACCGCGAACGAACCGGCGATGCCGATGAGCGACCAGGCGATGATCAACGCCACCGTGGGAGCGTCCTTGCCCTGCAACCAGCCGAAGTAATAGACCATCGTGCTGCCGATGAGCAGTTCGAGCCCCAGCAAGAGCTTGGCCTGCTGGAAGAGGTAGGTCTTGCAGGTGCTGTAAATGAGGGTGGAAACATCCAGCATGCTCTTGTGCGCGGGAAGTTTCTTGAGGCCAAGGTATTCGATCAGCCCAAAGATCATGCCGAGCAAGGCAACGACCAGACCCATGGTCAGGATTTGGTCGCCGCTCAGGGTGAGACCCAGGAAATCGAACGGGATTTTTGCACGCTCGACCAGACTAGGCAAAGCCAGATCAGATTCACCGCCGGCGAATGCGGCGGACGGGAGACAACCGGCGGCGATGAGCCCCGGCACAACGAGTTTTCGATATATCGACTTCATGAATTAAGAGGGATGGGCAACTATCTTGCCAATGTAGAGCTTGGAGCGAACTTTGGAACAGCGCACGCTTTTTTTGTGCTATTATAAGAATTGCTTTATGTTTTCATAATAAGAAGCCCCGCTTTACACACGGAGGTTTCCCCTACGGTCACGCCACCCCGCAGATTCGAATCGTGTAATCCAGACCATGAGATTCCCCCGCCTGCTTGTACTGACGGCCGCCTTTGCCTGCACGTTTTCGACAGCGCGCGAACCGCTCTGCCCCTTTGATGGGAGTGGACCACGTCCCCTGACTCTGGATGAGGCGGTGGCGGAAGCCCTGGAGCACAACCCTCTGATTCTCAACGCAAAACAGGAGATCGAGCGCACCCGCGGCCAGATTATCGAAGTGCGGGCTCAGGCGATGCCGCAAGTCAACCTCACGGCGATTTACCAGCAGCAGGACCCCTATCTCATCAAGGGCCAAAGCTCCCAAGCGGGAGGCCAGCGCGCTGCCACGGCCCCCACGCCCACCCCGGTTCCCAAAGTCACTCCTACGCCCACTCCCTCCCCCAGCGCAACCCCCACGCCGATTCCCGCCTCCACTCCCAAGCCGCAAGCCACCCCTTCTGTCTTCGTTCAGGACAAAACCTGGCAAATCTCGGTGCAAGCCAACCAGTTGCTATACTCGGGCGGGCAGGTGCAGGCGGCGCTGCGGATGGCCAAACTCACGCAGGACGCCTCCTTTTTCAAACTGCATGATGCCGTCAACACGGTGATCGCCAACGTGCGCACGCAGTTCTACCAGGCGCTCGTGGACCGCGCCCTCATTGAAGTCCAGGAGGAATCGGTCGCCCTTCTGGAATCCCAGTTGCGAGACCAGCAGGAGCGTTTCGCTGTCGGCAGCGTCCCGCACTTCAACGTCCTTCAGGCGGAAGTGGCCCTGGCCAACGCGCGGCCCAACCTCATCGCGGCCCGCAACAACCACCACCTCGCCCAGCTTGCGCTCGCCAAGACCCTCGGCTACGAAACCAACCGCCTCTGCGCCCGGCAGGAACCCTTCCTCATCCTCGGCAGATTGGACATCCCGGCGGCCTGCATGGACCTGGCGTGCGCCCTCCAGGTGGCGCGCGAACGCAATCCCTCCCTCAAAGCCCAGCGGCAGAACATCCTCATCGAGGTGGAAGACATCGTCGTGCAAAAAGCCGGTTACAAGCCGACCCTCACCGCCAACATCGGCTATATGGTGGAAAACAACCGGCTTTCCAAAAACCTCCTCGACGTGGTCAACGGATGGTTTTTCGGCGTGCAGGGGAACTGGGCCGTCTTTGACGGCGGCGCGACCTCCGGCAAGGTCAAACAGGCCCGGGCGCGGCTCGAACAGGCCCGGGTCAACTACGACGACACCGTGCAGCAGGTCGATCTTCAGGTCCAGCAAGCCTGGGCCAACCTCCTCCAGGCCCGGGAGACCATCACCGGCGGATTAAAGACCGTCGAGCAGGCAAGGGAAGCCGTGCGCCTCGCCCGCGAACGCCTCAGCGCGGGAGCCGGAACCCAGCTGGACGTCCTCAACGCCACCGTGCAGCTCACCCAGGCGCGCACCACGGAGTTGCAGGCCCGCAACAGCTACAACGCCGCGCTCGCCGAGTTCGACCGCGCCACCTCCGTCTCCACCAAATATGACGAAATATTCCAAGACCCGCTGGCAAGGGAATGCAAAATCAAATATTACGATTTGAAACCGGAGCAGAAAAAGAGTAAACCCTTAGTGCGATGAGCATTCTGGTAGAAACTTTTCCGTCCGTCGGCATTGGCGGCCACTTTCAAAATGCGTTTATCGGGCGGGTCACGGACCTCGATGTAACCACCGACCGCGACTCCGCGCTCGCGCGCCTGGCGCAGTTCCATGAACAAGCCTGGGACGACCTCGGCTTCAGCGGCATGGCGTTCATCACCGCCGAGCAGGTGCATGGCGACAAAGTGGCCATCGTGGGGGAGACCTCCTGTTCCCCGGTGCCCGGCGTGGACGCCCTCATCACCAACCGCCCCAATGTCTGCCTGGGCATCTACGTCGCGGACTGCTGCGCCGTTTACGCGGTGGATACCGAGCACGAATGCATCGGCCTCGCCCACTCCGGCAAGCAGGGGACCGCATTGGGCGTCGTCCCCGCCATGCTGCGCAAAATGGAGACTGCCTACGGCACGGACCCTGCCCGGGTGATCATCCAGCTGAGCCCCTGCATCCGGCCCCCGCTCTACGAGGTCGATTTCGCGGCGGAAATCGTCCGCCAATGCCAGGCGATGGGCGTCGGCGAAATCGTTGATTGCGGCGATTGCACCGGGCAGAACCTGGACCGGTACTACTCCTACCGCATGGAGAAGGGCCAGACCGGGCGGATGCTCGCGCTGCTGGCCATCCTCGGCGTACGGAGCGTGGATTAGATGGGCAAGCCGCAGGGGCAGGAAACCAAACGGAAATCCCAGATTATAACCGGACGCTCGTGATGAGTAATACAAGGACAATATGGTCGGTTTGGTTGGTTGTATTTCTGTTCTGCGTATCGCCAGGCAACGCCCAGGGAGACAGCAGGGCTCAGGTGCAGCGGGCAGCTTGGATGGAGGGAAAATGGGGCGGGGCGTACGCTTTCTCCTTCCCGGGGGGGGCACACCCGGCGTGCAGGCTTTCGATGTTGAGAAGTGCATGGCCCAGTTGAAACAACTGGACACAATTTCGTGGGTTATGATCAACGTGACTGAAGGGGCCTGCGGGAGTCTCTACACCGCGCCCAATCCGACCTTGAAAAATTACGTCCATCCCGCAATGACTCCCGAGCGTGATTTGCTGGGCGAAATGTTGACTGCAATCGAGAAGGCGAACCTGAAAGCGTTTGTCTATTTCGCCTCGGAAGGTCCCGCAAAAGTCAAGTCATGGACACACCCGCTTGAAAAGACTGTACCCGGTTCATTTGAAGCGTGGGACAAGTATTGCAAATCGCAAAACATGACCTCTGTTGAGGCCATTTCGGCCAAGATCATCAAGTATTATTCGGATCAGTATGGCAGTAAAATCTCCGGCTGGTGGTTCGACCATGCCATCTTTGGAAATTCAAAACTCTATGCCGCGGCCGCCAGATCCGGGAACCCGAGCGCGGTTGTAGCTATCAACCTGCGCAATCAGGGACAAATTGTTAGAGGCACAATGGAGGCCGATGTCGCCTTTGGGCATCCGATGCCTCTGCAAAAGCAGCGTCCATCATGGGACGGCAATGTGTCGATGATCGAGGCCATCGAAAATGGGCCTTATGTCGAGGGTGTTTTGGGGCACATTTTCATGCCAATGCAGAAGGAGTGGTGGGGCAAGGAACCTGACTTCACAACGGAAAAGGCTGTGGATTGGACGCGCCGGGTTGTAAAGGCGAAGGGTGCCTACACATGGGCTGTTGCTCTCAAGGAACCCCATAACAATTCCTCAGAACTCGCAGCTGAGCAGTTAGCGCAACTATTGGAGATCAACAAGGCCATCAAGGATATGCGAAATTAATGTCGCCAGAGCTGGATGTACACGCAAGGCGCAAGCGCAGCGGCTGTATTTTCCATGCAGCCCAAGCTTGCAACGCCGCGCGACACCCCGTGCCGCCCCTCTCTTTGCGGAAAGAATTTTTGGCAGCCGCTCTAAACCGCAAGAAGACTGCGGAAACTTTTGAAGGAATGAGGAAGAAATGAAATCGATTCGAATGATGGTTCTGTTTGCGCTTGGGGCTCTTGCGATTCGCATCGCGGTGGCGGATGAATTTCCTTTGGTGAAGGCGGAGGAATGCCGCGCGCGCGGCGGGCTGCCGAATTTTCTGGCGAAGGCGAAAGAATCTGGCGAAGTGCGCGTCGCGTATCTCGGCGGCAGCATCACGGCGCAGCCGGGCTGGCGACCGAAGACGCTGGAGTGGTTCAAAAAGAATTTTCCGTCTGCGAAGTTTTTGGAAATCAACGCGGCAATCGGCGGCACCGGCTCGGACCTCGGCGTGTTCCGACTTAAACACGACGCGCTCGATCACAAACCGGATTTGCTGTTTGTCGAATTCGCGGTGAACGATGGCGGCGCGGCGCCGGAACAAATTCACAAGACGATGGAAGGCATTGTGCGGCAGACGTGGAAAGCAGATCCGAACACGGACATCTGTTTCGTTTACACACTCAAGCAAGATATGTTGACCGATCTCGACAAGGGTTTCTTCCAGCGTTCGGCGTGCGCGATGGAAGGTGTTGCGGATCATTATGCCATACCGACGATCCACATGGGCGTCGAAGTCGCTAAACTTGCGCGCGAGGGAAAACTGATCTTCAAGGGCGAGGAGCCGAAGACAAAGCCGCTGCCGGATGCGCCGATTGTTTTTTCCACGGATGGCGTGCATCCGCTGGTCTGGACCGGCCACGAACTTTATTTGCATGCGATTGTCCGCTCAATGGAGCCGATACGCGCGGCTTCAGGAAAACCCGCGCCTCACAAACCTGGCAAACCACTGCGTGCGGACAACTGGGAAAACGCAAAGATGATTGCGTTGCGGCAGGACATGCTCTCGGGCAAATGGGAAAAGCTCGATTCGACCAAAGGCATCGGAAAAAATTTCGCGAACCGGCTGGGAGAAATCTGGAAGGCGTGCGAGCCGGGCGCGTCTCTTTCGTTTTCCTTTAAGGGCTCGTTTGCTTCGGTTTATGACATTCTCGGTCCTGATGGCGGAATTGTCGGCGTCAAGCTGGATGACCAACCTGGAAGAAATTTCGCGAGGATTGATGGCTATTGCGTTTATTCACGCATCGCGAAGCTCGACATCGGCACAGTGCCCGCCGGCCATCATCACGTGACGATCACTTTGAAGCCGGATGCGCCGGACAAAAAGAATATCATTTTCGAAAAGGATCGCGGCGACATCGAAAAAAATCCGGAAAAGTACAAGGATAATGTCTGGTACGCCTCGTCGCTTTTTCTTCTCGGCGATCTTGCAGAGGAAAAATCCGCGAAGTGAGATTTGACATATCGCGTAGGCAGAAGCCGGCCGCAAAGAAACTCCGCAGAAGGCATCACTCCCCCTGGATAGTGTCGTCACGAAGCGGAAAGCCAGAGGATGATGCAGCGGATTTGCACGAGAGCGAGGAAGGATGAGGCCGTCTTTGCGTAGCGCGTGGCAATTCCCCGCCACCGGGACGGGGGCGCTCCCCGGAGTGCTGCGTCCGCGCTTAACGACAATCGGAAATCCTTTTCGAGCACCGCTCTTTGCGCCCAGAGGAGGCAACCCCGCTCACTTTGTTCTCCTCAACGGAGTCAAAGATTCCAGAAAGAAGGGTTCGGCAGGATGCCGGACCCTGCGGGCAGGGATGCCCGCGCTCCCTACCGCTGGAGCGCAACAGGCCGCTAATACTCTGCGCGGGGAGCGCCGAAAACTTTTGCGTGCATTTCGCTTACTTCCTTAATCTGCTTTGCCAGGTCGGGCGGTAATGCCTGCATGGCGGTCGGCGGCGGGGAAAAAGCATAGGTCTGGGTGACGTCGGCGTTTTTGAAAAGCGCCGGCAACCGCGTTGCGTCATCCACGTAGGCGATGACGGGTTGCGCTTGTATTTTGGCCGGTTTGCCATAATCCAAATTCCCCGCGCTTTTCGGCACAAAAAGAAGATAGGTCGTGTTGTTTTGCTTCACGGCTCCCGCATAGGTTTCACTGTTTATCCAGTCCAGATCCCGGAACCCGTTGGCGGGGAGAAATGAGAGGCTGGCATTGGGAATGAGATTGCTTTTTACAAATCTCTCGTCGCATGCACCCCAGTGTTTTTGGCCCTGCGGTTTGATGTAGAAAATGCGCCCCACCTGCCACTTCTCGAACGTGGCCCCTGAAACGCTCACGGTTTGTTCATGGATGATTTCGCGCGTCTTGGTGGTCGTCACCTTGCGGGGCAAAGCCGAGTCAAGGGGGCGCGCAGGAGCATCCTTGCCCGGCTGCGGCCGCTCCTGCGAGTAGGAATAGGTGATGACCCATTGGGAAAAAGCTGGCGCGTGATTGAGCAAAGGCCCCTTCGGGAGCTCGGGTTTGGCGCCGGGCGTGGGCTCCTGGGACCAGCCGGGGATTGGAAGAAATCCTACGATGATACACCAGCGAAGGAGATGCCTTGAGATGCTCCGTGAGCAGAGAGATGCCAGATAGTCTTTCATAAATATTACTCGGTGACCGCCTCCACCTGTGTGTCAATGACCTGCCCCGTGTACCGATCAATCGCGACATGCACCCAGTACCGTTTTTCGCCTTCGACAATGAATTTATCCAGCGAGCTGGCGTTCTGAAGATAACGGCCGGATTGCGCGACCACGTCGATCAGCAAATTCCACACGCGCGTTTGCCCGCAAGAGGTGAGCGCGCGGATGGGCGCTTCGCGGAAGCGCTGGATGTTCCTGGAAGACATGCTCTGCGTCGTCCAAATATCACTGCCGTCCTGGGCCGTCCCGCTCAACGCGGCGCTGAATCCAGCGTAGTTGGAATAGCGACCCAGTGTCGCAGGGCTCTGGTAGGAGTAAACATCCGGATTATTGACAGGATTCCGCGTTTGTGGTGGGCAGTAATGGCCCACTAAATCTGCAACATTGGTCAACGGCCCCCGATAGGGCAGGGTGCCGCTGGTGATGGTGCGCAGCATACTGGCGAGGTTTGCTGCTTCCGCAGTCGCGAGGGAAGGAAGCGTTCCACTGGTGGGGGGTGTCGGCAAATTGGCGAACTCGTCGCGATAAGCCCCGGCAAGGATGGCTTTCAGCACCGGCGTCTGTTTCGTATTCAGGTTCACCTTTCCGGCAACGACCGCATCGGTTGGCGGTTCATTAACGCAAAAAACATCCAGAAGCGCGGCATCGCCGCTCTCAGGGGTGAAAAAGTCGATGTTCTTCCAGGGAGTGCCCCGGAAGGCGTAACTCATTTCAGCAACACTGCGGAAGGGCCGGTGCAGGATGATGGGGCGGCTCTGGCTCTGTGTGGTGGGCGTCACGACACCATTCGCAAAGGTGGCGCCGGAAGTGACCATCGGAAGGCCGGTCGCAGTGGCCGTGTTCGTGAGGCTGCCGGTAGGATTCCCGCTGACAGGCACATACCCCCCCATCGCGCGGCGGCAGATGCCATCCGGGTCTTCGTAATAAATGGATTGCGCCGTCGAGGAGCCTCCGAGAAGCAGCGCCGCGGGATTGTTCTGACTGAGCAGCCCGTCGAAGAAACTGGTGTCGGTGGGGCCTTTGAGCTGTACCATCCAATTGGTGGAAGAATACCACCGCATCTGGGCATTGTATGAACCTCTGCCGGTCATGTCACTGCAGGGGACCAAGTAATCCGTGGATTGCCCGCGAGAGGTCGCGGGCCGTTGTGTCTTCATCAGCACAAAGTTGCTGCTGCCAACCGCGTTGTTTTGGGTGCCGTTTGTGTTGGCGTTGCTGACCAGAGTCACGGCATCCAGCGTGGGGTTTCCATTCAGGGTTGGATCATCCCCCTTAAAAGCGCCTGTAATGGGGGTGGAAAAACGGTTGCTCCGTGGATCGTACGGCCCTCCCTGCGGCGCCGTCAATTGCGGCCCGGAGGCGTTGATGCCAGTCATGAGGGGGTTTTTGTATTGGTTGGTGCCGGAGTATGTCGGTTCCGCGGCGTTGACAAAGAGCGTATGGCCAGGGACGTTCTGCAGAGTGGCTTGCGAATAGGCGTCTTGATAGGTGATCCAATTTCCGGACGCATCCTTATACTGCATCCTAAAGGTGAAATTATCAGTCGCATAATTATCAGTACCCGGGACAGCGGTACCACGGCACAGGGTGGAAGTTTGGCAGATATAATTGGTTGAACTAACGACTCCATTAAAGGTTCCAGTGATGGTGGCGGGCCAGGATATGGACGCGTCTCCCACTAGGATTCCGTAGTACGTATTGCCTGTTAAGGAAGTATCTTCCTTGCGGGAAGTTCCGGAAAGCGTCATTCCCGATGGAATGCCATCCCTCCAAAGCAAGGTCGGCTCGCGGAAAGCGCTGGCGAGGGTGGTCGCGTTATTAAATTTGAAGCCCACATACGAGCCATTGGCTGCGTTCAACGCAACGGTGCTCGATGTGGCAGCGCCCGGCGGGTTGGCTCCAGTATAAGCAGCGGTTACTGTTCCCGTTGTCATTGACCCGCCGTCAAAATTACCGTTCGCAGACGATGGTCTCACGGAAATCTGCCAGGCTCCTGTTCCGCTGGTGTCATAGGGGGCATTGGTTTCCACCACCACCCGGAACTCCGTCGGCCCGCCGGAGCTGGCCGCTGGCGTATTGGCATCGTGTGGATTCCAAACCTGGGGGATGATCATGTAGGCGGCGGAACCCGGTTGGATCAGCGTCCCCGCCTGCGCGTGGTTGAGCTTGATCGTCGAGGTTCCTGAAGTCCCGGTAACCATGATATTCACCGTATTTAAGCTCGTGAGAGAAGGAGAGGGAACTTTCGTCGCGACGCTAAAATAGTGCCACCGGTAAAAATATGGCAGGTCCTGGGTTCCGTAGATGTTGCGCGTTTGCCCGTTGCCATCCACATACTGAATCCAGGTGGGAAAGTTGTCGGTTTTTTGCTGGTCGATGAGGTTCGCCATGATCTGCAGGATTTGCAAATCTCCGGAAACATCCATGAGGTATTGGTAATTGTTTCCCAGGTTGCTCGGCCCGGCCTTGCCCACCGAGCCCACATTGATCGTCGCCTTGAGCAGTTCGGCAAAGTCCGGCTCCCGATTGGCGGCTGCCACACTTGTCAGGGTTCCGATGATCGGGAAAGAACCACCCTTGATCCCATGATCATAAATCCATGGGGAGGAGGTGTTGCTTCGATGCAGTCCGAAGCGGTCGTAGATGGGATCCCCGGGAGTCGCATTTGCCGTGGCCGCCGTCGTGACAAGCTGGAGGCGGCTCAAGGCGAATCTCCGCTTTACCAGCGGTTCGCCCACCACCGCAGTGCTGCCATCAAGCCGCGTAAAGGAATTCGTGACCCGGGCTGCGAGAAAACCGCCTGATCCCGTCAGGTTGATCGCCCCCTCCCCGCCCCAATAGGTATTATTGCCTACGTAAGAGGTTACACTGACTGCGGCTGGCGGAAGGCCGGCTCCCAGCACCTTCGGGCGGTTCGGGTCCGATACAAAGGAAGGCTGTTCCAGCGCGCGGCTGAAGGTGGAGAGGCATTGGATGGCCTGGCTGGTGGCGGAAAGTCCGAGCCCGGTCTGAAGGAAGTTGAGAAGTTCCTGGCGGCTGATGAACATCCGGTCGGTCTGGGTGCCGTTGAGCGCAGTGCCGGTGGTGAGAAATCCGGTGGTATTGGAGGTTACGAACCGGAAATAGTTGGAACCCGATGTCGCGGTAAATCCTGGGCTGGTGAAAGAGGAGCCGGGGGCCTGGGTGGAGGCGTAGTTGCGCCAGGCCACGAGCTGGTCGATTTGGCCCACTGTGAGGTTTATTTGGGTGAGGTCGGCGTAGGACAGGCCGGGTTTATAGGCAGCTTGCGGAATGACAGCCGAGGAACCGGATCCAATCGGGCCTCCTGCCACGTTCGCGTCGAGCAGCCCGCCTTCGTCATAGATGGCGTAGGCGTAGCGGCCGACGATGGTGGTGGAGTTGTTGGTGGACCAGGCCAGCGGCGCGGAAAAAGTGGTGGACGCGGGCGTCGAACCGTTGCGGGCCACGAGAACCCAGTTCGGAGGCGTGAAGGTTCCGCTGGTGAGCAAAGGGGTGAAGTCGGTTCCGCTCGTTGCCGGCATCAAGAGCGCCTTGTTCCAGCGGTGGGCGGAGAAAGAACGTCCGTTCAAGGAGGTGCCCGTCGTGGAAGCGGTGCTGGCGCGCGTGGTGCCGCCGGTGTAGGGCGCCGCCAAGCCGCTCACCTTGAGAAGGTTCTCCAACCCGCTCGTGCCCGTGGAACCCGCCAGCGCGGGAATCATGTTGGCGTTGGTTTTAGGAGTGTAAAGCGTGCCAGAGGCAACCGGAACGGCGGAGCTGGAGGTGACGATCTCCTGTTTCAAGTCGCCAATGATCATGTTCATGGCGCCCTGCGCAAACAACTCGACCTTGGTCTGGCTGGCGCTGGTGTTGGAGACTTGCCGTTCACTCATCGCGCGGGAGAAGAAGGCGACGACGATCCCGGTGACCAAAACAATGAAGGCCAATACAATGAGCAGGGCTGCACCCCTGCGCCGATTGGAAACGGGCGCGGGCGCGTCCTGTTGCGGAGGGTTCTCTTTCATTTGCTGAAGGTGGTGAGGGGGAAGTGCCGCTGGTAGATGCGGATTTGCGAGCCGGCGGCTTTGGGAATGCCGTAGGTGCTGGAAAAGCTGGCAGCGGGGGTCATTAAAGCCGTTTCCAGCGCGGTTTTCCAGACCTGCGCGGGGAGTTTCGGGGAAGCGCCCGTAAGGGTGCTTTTGGGAAAGAGGGTTTGGAGTGAGGAAAGGTTGCCTGAGGACATTTGGCGGCTTTTGTTGTCCAGTACGGCGATGGTGACGACGACGCTCAGGACGTCCTTGAGCCCGTTGGGCTGCCAGGCGCCTGCGTTGTAAATGAAGGCGCGGTTGGTGTTGGTGTTATACCAGCGGTCGCCGGCTTGCGCGGAGGAGGGGGCGCTGGCGCTGGCGGCGGTGACTCCGGATTTTGAAGCGACGGGGTAGTTGCTATAGGCCACTCCGCTGGCGCTGGCGGTGTCTTTGACCTGGAAGCAGATTTGCATGCGGAAGACCTGGTCGGTCAGGACGTGGTAATATTTGTTGCCGCCCGTGGTGTAGGTGATGTCGGTCTGCCAGGTGGTGGCGATGACGTTCGGCTGGCTGGTGATGGTGGAGATGGAAGGGGTGAAGACCATGCCGCCGGGCTTGAGGGGGTCGGCGGGGTCGGGAGCACCGTCCCACGTCAGGCCTTTGCCGAAGCGTTCGAGGCTGCAGGCGGGGGCAAAGTTGTCGGGATCGCCATTTTGATCGGTCACGCGGTAGCCGATGAGGGCCACTGAACTTTTGTCGGTCCTATTAATGTTACTATTATAGTAGGCGACTGCTTCGCTGAAAAAGAAGATGCGGTCGTTGCCGTTCTGGGTGTCCACCAGGGTGTCGATGTCGGTGCGCTGGATGATCCTGGCAAAGTCGGTTCCCATGCGGTCAAAGAGCATGCGGGCCTGGTTGTCGGCATCCAGCCGCTTGGTGCTCTGCGTGGTGACCATGGAGGCGCTGTTGACGAGCTGGGTGACCAGGACCAGCAGGAGTGCGAGCACGCTCATGGACACGAGCATTTCGAGCAGCGTGAATGCCGCTTTGGCCGCTGCCGCTTTGCAGAACTGTGTGCCGGGTGCTCGCATGAAGGGTCAGTTGCGGTTGAGGGCGGTGATCGTTTCAAAGGAACCGCTGAACCTGGAGGGCCAGGAGCCATTGGCGGTGTTTTCAATCACGGCAGGCCAGGTGACCAGGATGCGGACCGCGGTGGCGGCCTTGGAGCCCGTCGAGGGAGGAGTGAAGGCAACGCTTACACGGTAGTTGCCGGTGGTGTAGGTGTAGGGGGCGCTGGACGCATCCGTGTTGCTGCCGCTCGCGTCGCAGTAGAGGTGCTGCGGGCTATTGGAAGCGCCGCCGGAAGCCGGGATCGATATGTTATACAAGGAGGATTTACTTGATGTGGAGGGCGTGGAACGCAAGTCCGCGGCAACGGCGGTGACGATGCTGGCGGCGGTGGTTTGTTCCGTGCTGTTCTGGTTGCTCGTCAACCCCACCGGCAGGAGACCGAAGACAGCGATCAGGCAAAACGCGGCGATGCCAAGGGCGAGGGTGACTTCGGCGAGGCTGAACCCGGCCTTGGAAGAATGAGGCAGGGGTTTCATGGGCGGTAGATGCGGGTTGCGCCGGTCATCCCATCGATCTGGATGGCGGCGTTGTTGTCACTCTTTACGACATTACCTCGCACAGGTTGGATGCCGATTTCCATGTAAAGCGCGATATCGTCTTGCTGGGCGCTTTGAATTCTGGCGATGCCTTGCGGGTCGAAGTAGAGGACTCTGATAAAGGTGTATTGAGCGGTGGCGCCTACAGGCCAGCAGAAGGGGGTTTTCGATTGGCAGGCATCGCTTCCAATGATGTAAAACGTCCCCCCCGTGCCTCCCGTGATGGTCGGCCTTGATAAACCGCCACTGTTCGGCAGGGAAGAAAACAAAGGAGCCATGTGAATGTTATCAAAACGCTGGAGCTTGCCAATGGGGGTCAGATTGCTGGCGATCAAGCTGGCCGGGTTGGTGAGGTCGTAGCCGCGGGTGCCGCTTTTGGAGGCGACCGTGGCGACCACCACTCTTCCCGTGCCCGGGACCGCCGGGGTCGCCGAATTCTTCGAGCCGTCTTCCTCAAAGAACCCCACCCAAGTGTAGGTGTTGTTGGCGATGGCGTAGGTGCGCGCCTGGTCAAGGACCCCCTTGATGTCGTAAACCGCTTTGGTGACGTCCCCCGCCCCCTTGAGGGAGTTCATGGCGGGGATGGCCAGTGCCATGATGAGCACCATAATGAGAATGACAACGAGGATTTCGACCAGGGTGAAAGCCCTATCCCGCCCCCCGCTTTTTTCACAAGCTCTTGAAAAACCATTCCGCTTCGCTTGCGTCTCGCGCGCCAACCCGCGGCGTTCCCATCCCAAAAAGGAAATTCCTTCCGAGGAACGCTTTATCCGGCGATGGGGGGCTGGATTAAAATGCATTTTGAAGAGGAGGTGGGATGAACCTTGCGTTAACAAATCTGTTTTTCAACGCCATGCAACAGGTGATTACATTGTAAATCTTGTTGGCCCCGGGTTGCCAGCCTGGGATTTCCTCTGCCGGTTCCACCCAAGGAGGGATGAAACACGGGGAAATTCTCTTTTTCTCGAGTTCTCGAAGGCTTTTTTCATTTTCAGGGGGGACAGGGCGGGGAACGGCAAAACGCAGGTCTTCACCCTCCAGAGTGCATAAAAGTGCATTCATGTGCAAACAAAAAATGAAATTTCGCAGGGATTGCGGCCTGTGAAGCTCTCTAAAAAAACCTCCCCTGTCGCCCGCCCGGAGTGCATCGCACTCTTGACCTGCGCCCGTACAGACGCTTAACTCGTGCCTGCATTGCAATATTATGCACGCGGGCTTCGCTTTCCCCCTCCCCATACATCCCAATCAGGAGCCGAGTGCCCGGCGCTCGTCTGCCATGAATCTCCTCCAAAAACAAAAAAAGTTCCCAAAATTATGAAACGAACCCTTCTCCTGCTTATGAGCGCCGCATCCCTTCTCATGCCGTTGAGCAGCGCGCTGGCGCAACGCGAGTCCATCCCTCTTTCCAACGGATGGAAGTTTGTCAAACAAGATGCGCAACCCGACGCCTCGTTTGCCAACTGGGAAGCCGTGAGCGTGCCGCACACTTGGAACGCTCTGGATGGGCAGGACGGCAAGAAAGCGGAGCCCGAGCTTCCTGATGGCTATTATCGCGGTCCAGCCTGGTATGCGCGCGAACTGGAAATCCCGTCGGCATGGAAAGGCAAACGCGTGTTTATCCGCTTTGAAGCGGCTTCGCTTGTCGCGGATGTCTATTTGAACGGCAAGCGTCTGGGCCAGCACCGGGGAGGGTTCGCCGCCTTCTGTTACGAACTGACGCCACACCTGCAACCCGGGGGCAAGAACGTCCTCCGTGTGCGGGTGGATAATTCACATTTCGATGATATTGCGCCGATTTCAGGCGACTTCACCGTCGGGGGCGGGATTTACCGCCCCGTGACCCTGTTCTCCACGGATGCGATCTGCGTCACCCCGCTCGACCATGCGACCTCCGGGGTGTATTTGACGCAAAAGAGCGTCACGGCGCAAGAGGCGCAGGTCGAAGTCGAAGCCAAGCTTTCCAACGGGCTTTCCACCGCCGCGCCTCTGGCCGTGCGGGTGGTGCTGAAGGACGCCGAGGGAAATCTTCTGGAGCAAGTCGGCCCCGTCATCAACGTCCCCCCGGGGGCGACCGTGCCGACAAAACAAATCCTGACCATCAAGCAGCCGCATCTTTGGAACGGCCGCAAAGACCCCTACGTTTACACGGTTTCCGTGGGCGTGTTGAAGGAGGGAAAACTCGTCGATGAAGTCACACAGCCCCTGGGGGTGCGGACGGTGCAGATCGACCAGGATAAAGGCTTCCTTCTCAACGGAACCCCCTACGCCCTGTATGGCGTCAACCGCCACCAGGAACGCAAGGACAAAGGCTGGGCGATTTCCGAGGCGGATCATCAGGAAGATCATCAATTGATCCTCGACATCGGGGCCACCTGTTTGCGTCTCGCTCATTACCAGCAGAGCGACTATTTCATCGGGCTTTGCGACAAGAGCGGGTTGGTGCTCTGGGAAGAAGTGCCGCTGGTCAACGGCGTCAATGGGGCGAAGGAGTTCAATGACACTTCGCGCCAACAACTCGAGGAAATGATCCTCCAGGGCTACAACCACCCCTCGTTGGCATTCTGGGGGCTCTTCAACGAACTCAACGCCACCTGGGTCTGGGCCGACAAGAAAAAGTCAGCGCCCCCGGAAGGGCTGATCACTCATCTCCAAAAGGTCGCCAAGTCGTTGGATGCAACCCGTCCCACGGTGAGCGCCTCCTGGATGATGACCAAGCACGCGCTCCATGAAATGCCCGATTGGATATGCTTTAACATCTATCCAGGGTGGTATTGGGGCGTTCCCGCAGACTTTGGAAAGACCGTTGACAAGGTCAGCGGTCATCTGGGCGGCAAACGGGTGGGGATCAGCGAATTCGGCGCGGGCGCCAATATCTCCCAGCATGAAGAGGGCGAATTAAAACAACCAGCGCCGACGGGTGCCTGGCACCCGGAAGAATGGCAGGCCTATGCCCACGAGCAATATTGGGCTGCGATCAAGCAGAACAAGAACCTCTGGGGAACCTATCTCTGGGCCATGTTCGACTTCGCCAGCGACGGACGCGACGAAGGGGAAATGCCTGGAATCAACGACAAGGGGATCATAACACACGACCGCAAGGTGAAGAAGGACGCCTTCTTCTTCTATCAGGCCAACTGGTCCGAGCGCCCCATGGCCCACATCGCCGCACGCCGGATGACCCCGCGCAAACTGGATACGACAGAGGTGAAAGTTTACTCCAATTGTTCGGCGGTGGAGCTGTGGGTGAACGGGAAATCCCTGGGCAGCGTCAAGCCCGATGACATTCACATCTGCCGCTGGGCGGGCGTCAAACTCCAGCCGGGCAGGAACGTCATTGAAATCAAAGGAGCCGCCGGGGATCAAAAAATAAGCGACTCGTGCGAGTGGGTGTTGGAAGCAAAGCCCTGAGCATTTTTGAGGTCGCTTTGATATTATTCAAGAGCATATGAAAAACCGCTCCCTGGGCGCAACGGGCATCACGGTTTCGGAAATCGGGCTCGGCACATGGCCGCTTGCGAACCCTGTATGGGGTTCGCAGGACCGTGAGCAAGCGGTGCAGGTGATCCAACAAGCGGTTGCTGCAGGGTGTAGGTTCTTTGACACCGCCCCCGGCTACAGCGACGGGCAAAACGAGGCGCTGCTGGGAGAAGCCCTCGGGCCGCTTCGCGCGCAGGTTTCCATTTGCACCAAGTTTGGCCACAACGCTGAGGGGACCTCGAATTTCGAGCCGGGGGCGCTCAGGCCCTCGCTCGAAGCCAGCCTGCGCCGTCTCCAAACAGAGTGGGTCGATGTCTGCCTGCTTCACAACCCGCCATTTGAACTCCTCAACGGCGCAGGCGTGTCGTTGTTCGAAGAGCTCGAGCATCTGAAAGCCGATGGCAAATTGCGTGCATACGGAGTATCTTTGGATAGCCTCGAAGAACTGGAGGCCGTCATCGAAAACACCCGCTGCGGAGTGGTGGAGGTCCTCTTCAATGTTTTTCACCAGGGCCCGCTCGCCGCATTCAGGCGCGCACAGGCGAGGGGCATCGGACTTATTGTAAAGGTGCCTCTGGATTCGGGCTGGCTCTCCGGAAAATACCGCGCCGACAGCCGCTTCAGCGGGGTGCGGGATCGCTGGTCGCCGAAGATCAAAGCCCGCCGCGCGGCGCTCGTCGAGCAATTCGCCACGCTCGTGCCCGCGGGCACGTCCCTGTCGCACGCCGCACTCCAGTATGTGCTGGCGCAGCCGGAAGTCTCCACGGTTATTCCCGGGGCAAAAACAGTCGCGCAGGTTCAGGACAACATCGCCGCGGGAAGCGCACGGTTGCCCGCTGATGTTGTCTGCGCCATCCACGCCTTTTGGCAACGCGAACTCAAGAGCGATCCCCTGCCATGGTAGGTCGTGCGACCTTCCGCGTGCCCCTCGGGTGCGGATCGGCTTGAGCTCCCATTTTTCACCTCCTGCGAATGATCAGCCGATAAACAAGAACAACCGGAACAAGCCACCCCCAAATATGAAACCGACCAACTCCCCCAAACGGATACTTGGAACCATTGCCCTTCTGGCCGCCGCCGCATTTCCCTGTTGCGTCAACGGAGAAGAAGCGAAAGCGCCCGCTGGCGCGAATGCCGCCCCCTCCGCTTACACCGGAAAACCTTACGGCGGGACGATGCAGGTGATCCCTGGCATCGTGCAGGCCGAGTATTACGACGTTGCGCCAGAGAATGTGAACGGCATCACCTACAACCGCAAAGGCGAACCCAAAAAAGGTCCTGTCCGCACCACGGGCGATGCCGTTGGGCTCGCGCAGTTTGGCAAGGGACATGTGACGATCAAGAACGAGCCGGAAGCCCCCGAGCAGGTTTATGTCGGCTGGACCGCCGCCGGCCAATGGTGGAAATACACCGTGCAGGTCAAGGAATCCGGCACCTATCTCATTGGCACGCATATTGCCGCAGGACGCAAGGGCGGGAAAATCTCCCTGAGCTTCGGCCCGCAGATCACGACAGGCCCCATCGAAATTCCGACAACGGCTGGCTATGTTCCTGAGGTCGAGGTTTACCATGTCTGGGAGAAGCTCGACAAACTGGCCGAAGTGAAGCTTGCCGCCGGCGTTTATGTCATGACCGTACAAATCGAGACTGATGGAGGGCTAAACATCGATTGGTTCTCCTTTACGAAGAAACCATAGCCCGCAGCTTTGGCCCTCAGCAAACTATTTGGAAGCCGCTGCCGCCTCGGCCTTGAGCTGGCGCTCGGCCTGCACCCAATCGCTGGTGGAATCCCCCGGCAGGCCGAGCTTCTGGCGCTTTTCACAGATAAAATAGGCGCGCAAGGCGATGTCCGCAGGGGTGATGCTGGCCGCAGCGGGGCCGGGTTTGGTGACGGCGGTGGCCTTCACGCGGGTGCGGGGTGCCGCCGGGGCCTTGGCGGGCTTTTTGGCGGCGGTTTTCGGTTTTTTCGCCGCTTTCGGGGCAGCCGCTGTTCCGGTTTTCGCCTTGGCAGGCTTTTTAGGAGCGGATTTTGCCGCAATGACAGGTGCGGCCTCCGGGGCGGACGGCGCTTCTGATTTTGGAGTGGTCGGTTTCTTGGCCATAATAGTTTCCCTGTTTGGACGTTGTCTTCCGATGCCCGCGATCATACGGTTTCTGCGTCCCCTCGCAATCGAATTTCTTGAGTTGCTTTTCAGCCCCTGCGGGGCTCAATTACAAGCGCTTCTCAAAATCCACCCATGAAACCCCTGCTCCCCTTTCTTTTTGCGGCGGCCATTTTCCTCCCGGCAGTCCCCTCGCGCGCCGACGTGATTTTTCAAACCAGCTTTGAGACTCCCTCGGTGGCTGGCCGGACGCCCAAAGCCTCCGGGGGCGACATTGCCAAGGCCGACGCGTCCAAGCCGGGCGAGAAACCGGTGTGGCAGCGTTTTGAAGACCAGCCCAACATCGGCGCCGAGGGGGGGAGTGTCGTTGCCGGAGTGACCAAGGAGGCGGCCCGGACCGGCGGGCAGTCGCTCTTTGTCGAAGCCTCCAAGCTGAGCGCCCCCTACATCGGGGCGCTGTTTGTCACCCGTCCCATCCCCATCGAGGGCGGCAAATACTACAAGGCCACCATCTGGGGGCAAAACGACGCCAAGAAACCCCTCCTCTGCGCGGCCGCCCAGCTCTTCCTGAAGATGCAGATCGACTTTTTTACCGACGAAGGCAAAACCGAAACCGGCGAGAGCCAATACATGCTCCAGCCTTTGCCAGGCGGCAAGGGCCACCCGCCCACATTCGTCCCCAATGCATGGAACCCCGCGGGCCTGCACTTCGGCGCGCCCGCCGATGCCAAATTCATGGTCGTGAGCTTCCGGTGCGATTCGAGCGCCGAAAAGGGCGCCATCACCGGAGCCATTTATTTTGACGATTTCACGGTGGAAACCGATCAGGCCACCCCTGCGGACACTTTTTATGAGC
>Ga0118677_10004334_pt1 | contig 25954 bp, 33 predicted proteins | sample AliMusrvi5mmetaG_FD_86154 | JGI IMG/M metagenome (GOLD analysis project Ga0118677, IMG submission 86154)
GTGCCCGAGCGGGAGGCGAAATCGATTTCCAACGAAACGACCTTCGAGCGGGACATCAGCGACATCGAGGTGCTGCGGGCCTGGCTCGTGGACCTCGTCGAGCTGGTCGGCTGGCGGTTGCGCCGCCACCGGCTGCGGGGTCGGGCGGTCCATCTGAAGGTGCGGTTCGCCGACTTTTCGCTGATCACCCGGTCGCAAACCTTGCCGGAGCCCACCGACATCACCGCGGAACTCTGGCAGGCGGCCGACGACTTGCTCTGCCACCGGCTTCCGGCCGGACATTTACCGGTACGGCTGATAGGCATGGGCGTCAGCGGCCTGGACGACACGGGCGTGGTCCAGGGCCTGCTTTTCGATGGCGCCGAGCGCCAGAAGCAGAGCCGGGTAGATACCGTGGCGGACCAGATCAAGGCGAAGTTCGGCCAGTCCGCTCTACGGAGGGGGGGGGGGCAGCTTCCAGGGCGAAAGCCCCAGGACGCCGTAGCTTCGATTCTGCGATGCCCAGAAAATCGGCGGCCGAGAAGCCGGGGCCGGGGTCAACGGGCTCCAGGGAGGCTCCAGCGGCTTTCTGCGGCCACCGCCAGGGCATACGGCCGCCCGTAGTCGGTATGCCGCGTTCCACCGAAAAGAGCCTCATGTCAAACCAGGAAATCAGGCAATACGAAGGAACTGCGATGGCAATTCGGGCATACGGATGGCATACGGACACGTTGCTTCCATGAAAAAAGGACTCACGGCGATTTGCCGTAAGTCCTTTTCCTGCTTAGAGTACCGAAGGTGGGACTTGAACCCACACGACCTTGCGGTCACTGGATTTTGAGTCCAGCGCGTCTGCCATTCCGCCACTCCGGCTCACATTTCAAACACGTTGCAATCGCGTTGCAACTCTTGACGTTCCTTTGACTTGCGTTAAAATTATGTTGTTCTCGCGTTTCGGTCGCGGGGAAGACACATCGCCAACAAGTGCAGCAAAAGTGCAGCAATGGCTTCTATCCACCACAAAGGCGACGCCTGGCACTGCCAGTTCCTTTACCACGGAAAACGCCATACATTCAGTCTCGGAAAGGTCAGTCAGGACGAGGCCGAAACCAAGGCCAGCCAAGTCGATTATCTCCTCATGCGGCTGAAGCAGAACCTTCTGCAACTGCCGCCTGGATTAGATATTGTGACGTTTGTTTCGTTCGATGGCAAGCCACCCCATGAAACTTCCGAGGCCGAAGTTCTCACCCTGGGCGGACTGCGCGATCGATACTTGGAGACTCATCGGAACGGAAGCCTGGAGCAATCTACCCTGGACGGGATCGAGTTGCATTTTCGGCACCTCGTCGGCACGCTCGGGGAGAAGTTTCCCGTGCCCGATTTGTCCCTCGCCGAACTTCAACAGTATGCGGATCAGCGTGCAAGAAAAAAGGGCCTGAAAGGGAGGAAACTCTCCCCGGCAACCATCAAGAAGGAAATCGTCACGCTTCGCACGGCCTGGAACTGGGGTGTGGCCATGGGGCTCCTTACGGGCAGATTTCCGATGCGCGGACTGCGGTATCCCCGCTTTGCCGAGAAGCCACCGTTCATGGTCTGGGAAGAGGTCGAGCGGCGAATTCAAGGCTTGACGGAGGAAGAGTCGCGGGAATGGTGGGATTGTCTCTACCTCCGGGCGGAGGAAATCTCCGCGTTGTTGGCGCACGTGAAGCAGAAGGCGATCCAGCCTTGGGTCTATCCGCTCTGCTGTGTGGCGGCCTATACGGGGGCCAGGCGGGCCGAGATACTCCGGATGCTGGTTTCGGACGTGGACTTCCAAGGCAACACGATCCTGATCCGGGAGAAGAAACGCACCAAGGGGAAAACGACCACGCGGAGAGTCCCGCTTACTCCTTTTCTCGCTGGCGTTCTCAAGGCATGGCTGGCGGTTCACCCCAATGACCCGACTCTCTTTTGCCAAGCTGCGGTGGTGCGGAGTAAGACGAAGCGGACAACCGCTGTGCCCGTCACCCACGACGAGGCCCACGACCACTTCCGGCGGGCCGTAAAGGAATCGAAGTGGAAGGTACTCCGAGGATATCACGTCTTACGGCACTCCTTTATTTCTGCCTGCGCCAGCAAGGGCATTGACCAACGGCTCATTGATGAATGGACGGGCCACGCGACCGATGAGCAACGGAAGCGGTATCGACATCTTTACCCATCAACGCAGCAGGCGGCAATTGTCTCCGTGTTCGGGAAGTAGTCCTTCCCGCTGATACCGCAGAAGTTCGTCGTGGGAGATCGCCCACGAACAGAACTTCCCTCGTCCGCTCTTGCGCTTCTTGGCATGGATGCGGCCATGGCGGCACCATTCGCGACACGTGAACTCGGCCTTGCCCACGATCTGGGCAAATTCCTCAGTCGTGTACCAGTCTTTCACCGTCCGCTGCTGAAGGAGCGAAGCGAGGGCAGTCTCAATACGGTCGAGGCGTTCGATGATTTCTTGCATGGTTGCACCTTAGAGAGAAGGGCGTCCGTGCCCCCTCCAATCCTCCTGATAGGCAGACTACTGCGCCTTTTCCTGCGAGGGTTTGTCGGGCTTCGACTCCGCGGGGATGCGCGAGAAGAGGTCCTTCACGCACAGGTTCCCGCTGAAGCTGCCGTCCTTGAATCTCACCTTCACGACATGCTCCTTCGCGCCGCACTGAAAGCACGGCTTGTCAGTCTTACCGAGAATCGTAATCATCTGCATTCCTCCAATAGGGTTGCATTTGTTCTGTGGAAGTTGATCATCTTCGTGCCAGGGTACTTCCACTGATACCCCGGACGAGCCATTTCGCCTTGCGGCAGCAACACACAAAGTTCTGCCGCGATGGGTTGCTGCTTTAGTCGCGATTAAAAGTCATCATCCTTTCGCCAACTTGGCGTACGAATCACGAATTTTGTGGATCAGTTCCTTCACCGTCCACGGCGGGATTGCGCACTCCGTGTTCCATTCCAGCATGTATTCCAGGGCCTCTTCGCACGTCTTTCCCTCGTCTCGCAGAACGCAGGCCACACGGAAACACGCATCGCTGCCCCGTTGCCCCTGTACCGAAACGATTCGCCGGATATACGACCGAAGGTCCCGAATCTTTCCGCGCGCCGGCCTCGTTACCGGTGGCAACGCCGCCAACTCGACCGCCTCCGCCGGTAGCCAGGCCGGATCGAACGGCGGAAGATTCAGCGTCTCTTTCCCAAGAAGTTCGTATGTTCGCCCATCGACGATCGAGCCCGCCCCGACGACGTACCCGCGTCCGCCGGCCCGCACGTCCCAACCGCGATGCGCCTTGACTGCGTTGCGCAGGCCGGGGACTGACCGATAGTAAAAATGCCTCCCTCCCCGTGGTGTGCGGACGTGCCAGGGCGTCTGGGGCATGTTTTCTTCCCACCATGCCGTCAGTTCCGCCGAGTCGCTATCGATTACGGCCACCAGGTCACACACGATTCCGTAGTTGTGTTCGCCATTGGCGAGCCACTCCCGGATCGTATTGCCATCCGCGCTGGCAACAGAGGGCCAGTCATCCAAGATCGCGTGCTTTCGGCGCAACGGATGAATCCGTAGTCCGAGCCCCGCGACCCGCAGGGCCGATGCGACGATGTCCGAAGGTATTTCTGGAGAGAACATAGGCGCTAGGGGGCCGTGGCCCCCGGGCGTTTAGGTTCTGCCCTCCGCCTTGGCGACGGCATCCTGAATCACGGTGCGAGTGTAGCACTCATGGCCATCGCGATCCGGGCATCGAAGCTCCATTGCGGCATAACAGGCTTCCAGTAACGCCGGCTGCGATTCGTACCGCAAACGCTCGCACGCATCGCACTCGCCGTTTCTGAACACGCCGTCGTTGACCGTCTCGACGATTTCGCTTCCGCAGGTTGTGCAGGTTCCAAGTGGTTTTCCTTTGCTCATAGGGATGATTGGAATGAAGTAAAACCGCCTGACGTGCAGGCGAAGCCGGAGCCCGCACGGCCCGCGGCAAATCAAGGTGGAGGCGCAGCACGACCTTGATTTGCTCCGCAAGCGGGACGTGCCAACGTGCCGAGCCTGCACGGAAGCGGAGCGCCTGGAGAGACCAGGCGCCCCGTACGTAAGAAAAGGCCCTCCGGCAACTCCGCTGGCCGCTATGCGACGCTACGAAGCCACCTGGAAGTGGAAGCATCCAGGGTTGCCTCCTTTACTCACTGCTGGGCGACATGCTTCAGCAGACCGTGGACATAATCGCTGGCCTGCTGGGCCACCGTCACCACGCTTCCGAGGTCGTCCAAATCGAACCATTTCGTGTAGCGCCATTGCCCCGCCGAATCTTTGTACGAGCGTGAGAACGTCACGCTGTAGAAAGTGCGGGACTCGCCCCTGATCTGTCGATCGCGGGCGAATACACTGGACGACACGTCGTCGATCCGGAAAACCTTCAACGCTTTCGATCCTTCGATCATCTGTGAGACCGGAGCCGTCTGGGCCTCGGCCCCCTTGTTCTTCTTGGCATCCATACGCAAAAAGGGGAAACAAGTAAAACAGTTGCCATCCGCCGTCCCGTAAGGTAAGACGGAGAGCATTCCAAACCCACACCGGGCCGCCCTCTCCCTGGAAGAGAGCAGCCCGTGGTGTGGCTGCTTCGATCTACTCTTGATTTGTCTCTGGCGTCGCGGCAGCTTCCGTTTCCAGAATGAACTGCCACGCCAGGTCCAGCACGTGCTTCGCCACGGGAATGTCGTCCCGGCCAAAACTGCTGTTGTGTTCGAACTTTCCGTCTCGCTTGAAGGCACGTTGCAAGCTCACCTTGTAAAACCGCACGGGCTGATTGTCCGCGTACGTCGTGTTCTCGAACACACTGGCCGAGATTCCCCGAAAGCGAAACGTCTTTACCGGCTTGTTCTGGCTATTCTGAGCCATGATTCTCTCCTGGTAGGAAAATGGGAAAGCAATCGCGGCCCAGAGTAAATCTGTCTGGCTCGCTCAGTAGTTAAAAAACAGGCCGTCGTCAGGGCAACGGCCCGGAAGATCTCTTCTATCCAATCAAAAGTCGCATGGTTGTTTGAACGACCAGCATCGTGAGCCAGCCGACGAAGAACCACGTTATCATTCTTCTCATAGCCTGGGCATGGCGTACTTTCCTGACCACGCTTCCCGGACTATGCCTCGCCGCCAATCGTTCCCTCTCCAGATCCCACCACATCGTAATGTTTCTGATGTTGTAGTCACTGGAGTGCTTCTTTCGTAGCTCGTCGAGGTCACGATTGACTTCTTCGAGCAACTCGGTGAGGCCGATGGTTTCCTGCTTGTCATCCATGATAGGCAGAGGGAACAGAAGTAAATGCGCAGAGCGCACCAGAACACCACCGCGTACGCCACCCTGAATGGCACGCGGCGATGGAATGGCCAACGGAAATAATGCCGGCTTCACGACGCGCAAGCGTCGGGCGAGCGCAGCGAGCCGGGGTGCCGGGGCGTAGCCCTGGCCCCTGGCCTGTAGCGAGCGCCAGCGAGCGTCCGTGCCCCGCGAGGTACGAGCGGAAAGGCACGGGACAGGCCAGGGGCCAGGGGTCGCGAAACGTAGTGAGCGAGCCCCTGGCACCCCGTAAGCCGGCATTCTCAAAGGACTTACGGCAACAAACGCGGTCGAGGCCGGGCGTACCGGCCCGGATGGGCGATGGTATAGGCTTTGGTACATGCAACGGTACACCTCAGTCCCTCCTCAGAAGTGGCTTGGGCTCGTCGCCGTCGCAGGTGTAGTAGATTGACTCGCAGAGCAGCTTGGCCGGCACGAAGTCCTGGCAGGCCGCAAAACGCCAGAGGTTTGCACCTGGTTTTCCGCGAATGGCGTATCGGAGGCTGTCGCGCCGCTTGGGGCTTGGCGCAACCATGAGTACCGTGAATTGATCGACGGTGGCTTTGGGAAAATGGCGGCGGTGCAACTGCTTTTCCGCCATCGCCGCGTAGCCGGCCGTTTTGCTGCTGGCAATCTGTAACGCCCCCGACGTGGCCCGATCCTGCTCCAGATAAAAGACCTTGCTGATATCCTTGAACCACAGCAGGAACGCCCCATCGGGAACGCAGACCAGACGGGGACGGTCCTGCAATAGCGTGTACAACTGAAAACGCTTCTCCGGCCGGGATTCGTCTTTATTCACCACGTCCCATTCGTTGATCCAGCCGTCGAGCCGCACTTCTTCTTGTTTTTGGATCGCTTCGTCCAACGCGATGTGCGAATCCGAAACGGCCAGCCAATGGAACGTGTGATGCGGAATTGGCGGCGCGGTCGGCGTCACCAGATAGTGCGGGTCTTCGAAGTGCTCTGCGAGCAGTTCACAGCCTTTGCGGGCGGGAAAATAGACGGGCGCCGGCGTGGCCGATGGATGGCAGAAGAGGATGTTTTGGCGATTGATGAGATGCGCGTCAACCAGGATTTGCAGCCGACGGCGCGTGATTCGCCCGTTTGGATCATTGGGGAATACCAGCCGCTGAATCTGCTCTCGATTGAGCACGTAGTAGCGGACCAGCGCAACGAGTATGAGAATGTCCCGGTCGGTGATCATCTTCGCGTCTCCGAAAAAAACGATGCCGAGGCACCCTGAAAGACCAGGGTTCTCGGCATGAATTCTCCCGAAAACGGGATGTCGCTACAACCAGGCAACCGTGCTGCAACGCCAGAGGCGTCGTCTGCAACGGCCGTCGCCGGAGGCCGGACCCACTTGGGAACGGATATTATCATTATCTGTTTTGCTTGCGCCCTGTCAAGAGGCATGGCATGATTTTCTTGTATGAGCGAGAAATTTCCTGGTTTGTCGGCAGAGGGGTGGGAGGAGCAACTCCAAGCGGAGCAACGACTTGCGGAAATGGACCTCTTCGAGGATCTGGCACTTCTTGCCGAAGAAGAAGACTGTACGGCGATCCGAAAACAGATGGCAAACCGTTACCGGAATCTGATCGGCGTTTGGCCAGTCCATCGCGATGAGTTCCGCTTGGGCCTGGAACGACTCAAGGCGGCCGGCGGCATGTTGCCCCGCGATCTCGCAGATGAGATTGAGCGCGAACATCAGCAAAACGGATCGACTTTGCGAACGGGTTCTCCTTCCTTCTCCGGCACCACCGGCAAAGACTCGACCGGTGTACTTTGAACGGTCAGCTTTGGTTGGAGCAAAGCGTGCAATCGGTCGTGGGTCTCTTGATCGATGACCTCCGGTGCGACGAACAAATCGGATTGAAAGTTCTGCTCGACAAGTCGGTCGGTCTCTTCTAATGCTTCCGGAAATTCTCGCACGAGAGTTTCCATGTCCCAACCGAGGTGACCGGGCGTCGATCGCCGCACATTGATTTCGTACAAGTGCGGGTCGTCCACCAAACGCAGATAGGCGACGCCCGTTGGCGAGTTGCGTATGGTTTGCGCCCACAAGTTCCGCTGTTCATCAAAACTGTAATAGGTGCGATTCATGAGTTCCAGGAACTGTTCGTACTGGGGGACAAGGGTCTGGTGTCCGCCATGAGTCCTGGTGCTGCTTGTGCTTCCCCCTTCGCCCTCGCGCTGGCTGCTGCCTCGGTCGCTGCCTTCGCTGTAAGTCCCCTGATCGAATGCATCGTAGCGCCGAGCGACACTGTCCCTTCTGGACCAACTCTGTCCGTAATCCTGATGCCACTGCCGGGCTTGCGCCTCGGCGTCCGACCACGATGAAAGCTCCCTGATCCCGTGGCCGGTAACCAGTTGGCGGCGGGAGTACAGTTCCTCCTTGATCCGCTTGGGATCAAAGGTGATCGACGCCAGTTCTTGGGCCAGAAGTTCCGCGTCCTCGCCTTGCACTCCGAAGATCATCCGCGACTGTGCTTGGAAGATCATGGATGTAAGATCATAATCGCCCCGTTTCAACTGCGAAAAACTCTGGTGGGAGAGCAGGAGCCGAAGCCCCAGTTGCCGGACTTCGGGCAACGCCCCTTCGATGTCTGGCCCAACGAAATTCTGGAACTCGTCGAGTACAAGATATGTCGGATAACGAACGTCACGGGGGAGCGACCGTGCGGTAGCCACCACTTCGTTGAGAATAAGCGCTCCGATGGCGTCGCTCAGTTGCGTCGATAGGCGATTACCGGGGGCGAGGTTCAGTATGACGATTTTCTTCTCCCGCATGAACCGCTCGACATCGAGACGGCTCTTGGTCGCACCGAACATCCGGCGGAGAACGTCGCTCTCGAAATACGGCTTGAGCCGGTTGCGGGACGATTCCAGAATTCGCATTGCCTCTCCCGAACGCGCTTGCACCAGTTCCTCCCATTCGTATCGAAGTCGCTCGGGGAGCACCTGCAGCAACTGGGCATGGTAAGGGCTGCCTGGCATGAGAAAATGCACGCAGTCGGCAATGGTGAGCCCCAGTTGTGCCGCGGCATAGAAGGCGTTGAAGGTCCATCTCGCAAGCCGCGGCATGGCCTCGATGTTCACGGATTCCCAGGCGCGTAGCACGATATCGGTCGCGCGAGAAACTTTGTAGAATCCTTCGCCATCCGTCTTGTACAGGAGCGGGTTGAACCCCAGCACCACGTCTTCGCGCGCCGGCTCAATGTAAAGAAGACGACTGCGAACATCTTCCGTGCAGAACTCCGACGCCATCCACATGAGCAATTCTTGCGAGAAGTTGCCCAGCCGATCGAAAATGAAGAAGCACCCCTCGTCGAAGGAATCCAGCATGAGCGGCTGAAGCATCGTATGCAAGGCGGTGGTCTTGCCCTTGCCCGTGCCTCCGATCAAGTGTAGGTGGGTCTTGAGGGCCTTGATCGGCATGTAAACCGGCTGGCCGCTCTTGCGATCCTGGCCCAGAAGAATGTTTTGCATGGCGCGATTGACTCCCGATACTAAAGGTGGCACGTCCGCACAAACGAGGCCGACAATCGGACAGCAACGTCCCTTCGGGCAAAAGGCGGACGCACACCAAAAACCCGTCACGGCCGCAGTCCGACAATCCTCCAGTCTACCCCAAGTAGAGTAGCGAGCCAATGGGCGAGCCAACTATTCGACGCCCTGGAACACAAGCTCCATGTTCGTGCGGATTTCTTCGATCTCGTCCCGCACTGCATAGTCGGGATACCAGTACACCCGTCCCGCCTCGACGATCCGCCCCTCGTCGTCGCGCAGAATCTCGTCGACAGAACGGGCGCAGAGGTCAATGCGCCGATGTCTTCGGGCGGCACCATTTCCCAGCCATTGCACAAGCGATCCTCCAAGAGCGCACAAAAAGCTGCGTGAATTCCGTGCGAGTCCCTCTCTTCCAGGATCGTGGCGAATTCGGCCCGGCCGTTTTCCGTGGGCGCAATCTGCAAATCGCCATTCTCGCTTTTCCGAAGATCGACGTAGAAGCCATGTTCTGGAGGCCCAATGGTGCTCATGAATCGTTGGGGCTTCGCAAAGATCAACCCATCGGCAAGAGAAAAAAAAGGACCCAGACCGAATGCCCGGGCTTCACACGCATTTTCCGCGTCAATCTCGATACGCCCACCAGCAGAACGACTTGCGCGAACAGCTTATCTGTGGCATGGTTCTTCGCCGTCTGAGTTTCTGTTCATTCAACCATCGGAGGTAGAACCATGAAGACTGTTTCCCATTGGGATGGCCTGCGCGAGTTCGGCATTGATCTGCTGACAGTCGAGACACAATACCTCCTTTGTCACACTACATCGCGTATCACGGCAATGGTCGACGGGGTGACGCCGCTTCAGGTTTAATTATCGGTTTGTGGGTTGGGAGTTGTCAATTCACGCGGATACGGCACGCGGGGCGAGGGACGTTGGTAGTCGCGCAATCGCCGCAAACGATCCAGCTCGTGGCTGTCCGCCCATACCACGAACCGCCGATAAGCCAGCGTAACCTTGCGCGCATGGACCCAGCCGTTCCGACACCAGCCCCGTAGCGTCTGGCTGGATATCTTCAGTTCCGACGCCAGCTCTTCCAACCACCACTCGTTCGCGTTGTGGAGAGCGGCATCCGCGGCAGCGTCTCGGTAGGGACGCCTTGTAAGGCGATAGCGAGAGAGCATGGACCGCACGGTCTTCGCATTGAACTCGTGTCCGCGCTGCGGCGAGTAGAATCCCTCCACAGGAAGCCGCTCGGCGATTTGACTCGCCGTGAGCCCGGCGTCCCGCAGTTCCCTCAATCGCGCGATCAGCCGCTCGTGATCGCGAAGGTCCGCATATCGCCAGATGGAGCGACGTATCTCGTGCTGGCTCGCGTAGCCACCGATCCAATGGATCGTCACGTCGACCACCTCCGTCTTTCCGTGGGCATGAACCACGACCTTTTCGATTAGCTGGCGGACGACTTCTTGGCGGTCGCCAGCAGTCGTCGAAGGCGAGTTCCACAGCGCCGAAATGTCTGACGATAGCGCGAGGATCTGCTCGCGATCCGCGGCTGACAGATCCTTGGGATGGGTGTGCTCGAAACGTTCGTATTCCTCCTCGGCGTTGCGCTGGGCCAACAGCGATTGTTCCCAATGCCGCTCCAGTTCGCGCGCCACAAGGCGATTTTCCGGCTCGACCGCGTCGTACTGACGCCGGGCGCGTTCCGTCGCGTATCGCGCGCGTTCCAACTCTTGTTGCCAATGTTTCTCCAGCCGCTGCTGCTCTTGTTGGATATTCGCTTCCGTTTGCAGCGACAACTCCAGCGAAGCTGGTTCCAAGACCTGGAGCACTTGGCGAGCGACCAGATCATCCACGACGACGGCCGCGAGGTTCTGTCCTCGACAGTGACCGATCAGCGGATCGTCGTGGTAGCAGGCGTAAATCGGATTCGCTGGATTGCCTCGGTATCCTACGTACATTCGCCAGCCGCATCGGCCACACCTCACCAACCCTCCCAGCAGAGACGGTCCTTCGCGGGTGGCACCCAGCGTCGCGAATCGCGAGGCGTTCTGCTTCAGCCGCGCTTGGTTCGCGAGGTATTGCTCCCAGGTAATATAAGCCGGCAAGACATCACGGAGAAGGACTTGCCAATGTTCCATTGGAACGCGGGTCTTGCCAGTGCCCGGCCGACCGGGAATCTTGCGGCGAGGATCGGTCGGAGACCGACCGTAAACGTAGGCGCCGGCATACTGGGGATGTCGCAGGATGCGGTGCAGTGTGGATGCGGTAGGCTCACGCCACTCCAACTGTCCCCGGTTAGGACCATGCGCGGGGCGGACGGGAATGCGGATCCCATTCTTACACAGGTAGCGCAACACCTGCCGTCCAGTTCCAAGCTCGTCGAATGTCGCGAAGATCAGCCGGAGGGCCGACTGGACCTGCTCATCCGGATCGAAGACCACTTCTCCTGATGGCTGACGGATATAGCCCGTCGGCTGGCGGCCGAACAACTCGCCGCGTTCGGCTTTGTTCCGCTTGCCTTCCGTGAGGCGAGTTTTGAGGAGGTGCAGCTCTGCTTCGCTCATCGTCCCCTTGAGTCCTAACAGCAGGCGATCATTGTACTGGCTCGGATCGTACACTCCATCGAGGTCCGCCAGCAACGCGCCGAAGACCGCGCACAACTCCAAGAGTTGGTGCCAATCTTTGCACGACCGCGCCAGGCGGCTCATCTCTATGCCCAGCACAAGGCCGACATGGCTCAGACCGATCTCGGCCAATAGGCGTTGAAAGCCGACGCGGTTCTCCGCCGTGGTGCCGCTCTGGCCAAGGTCGTCGTCGATCACGAGCACGCGATCCCGCGGTCATCCGAGGGCGACAGCGCGGTCCACCAACTTGTACTGTAGCTCAGTTGACTCGTGGTGCTCCAGCACCTGACGTGGCGTGGACTGCCGTACATATACCACGGCCAGCTTGTCGAGATGGTGTCTCTGAATCTTCCCGGAGACGTACGTCGGAATCGATCGTCGCGACGTAGGAACGAACTCCGTTTTCGGTTCAAGCGTCTTCATGCGGTGCCCCCTTTCTTTCGTCGGGGGGCCGCACTTGTTGGACGAGCATCCGTCCCAGCGCACTGAGAATCGCCTGGCGATTGCGAGGCGGGGCCTCCGTCCAGAGGTGTCGCAACGGAACGCGCTGACCTACGGACGGGGGGGTAGAAAGTCCTTTCCGAGTTCTGACATCGGTCTCCTCCTTGGACCAGTTCCTTACGGTGCTGGCACCAACGTGCCAGGCCCAATAACGCCGAAAGAGGCACTATAGGCCGATCCGGCTCTTCATGACAAGATGTCTTTTTGTGGGTAGTCTGCTTCCTACACTGTCACAGGCGAGGCGTGTAGCCTCATGTATCGGCTCCTCTGCGATCTGACGCAGAAGGGCAAGCGCATCGTAGAACGATGCCTGAGTGTCCAAATCCAGTCCGAGAACTGGAACTGCGGGTCCGATGAGGACCCACACGTGGCGTCGATCATGCTTACGCAAGAAATGATTGTGCCACTGGCCGTCTTTGCCTTGCTGGAATCCGGCTGCCGCGAAGTCTGGACCACGGACCGCATCGCCATTGGTGTGGAACCCGACGACACTGACGACGAGGTGGAACGCATGAAGCGGCTCTACAAGCCCGTCCGTCGCTTCGCCTTCCACGGCCCATTCCAGGACCGCAACCAGCATCAGATGAGCGGGAGGGTGCAATGAAGATTCGCCTGCAAGCGGGCCATGCCGGCACCTTTCTGCTCGTCGCCAGGGGCCATGACAGCATTCTGTTCCAAAGCGACTGGGATTTTCCGGGCCTCGCCTCGACCTTCGGCTGGTGTCCGTGCCCTTGTGGCGCGACGGACGGAACCGTGGATTGCCAGCATCGCCATCGAAGCCAAATGATCGCCGAGGCATGGGACTATCTCAGCGACCATGTCGGAAAACGAGTCGATGATCCGGGGTATTTCTGAGACTCGGACGCGCCCCTGCCTTGCGGCAGGGGCTTTTTTCTCGACTCTTGCCGGGCCGCGATGGTATCATCCAGCCCGTGCCTGCCCCGTCCGACCGCCGCGCCCGCGTCATTACGTCACTCAACTTGAAGGGCGGCGTGGGCAAGACGCACCTTTGCTGGCTGATCGCCTCGGTCTGCCAGGAGCGTGGCCGGCGTTGCCTGATCGTAGACCTCGATCAGCAGGCCAATATCACCCAAAGCTTTCTTCCGGACCATAGCAACCCAACCGGCGTCGAGCGGCTATTCGAGCCAACCGACGATGCCGAGCCCCGCGATTTGGTCCGGCAAACGGCCCTCTCTAACATCGATATTATCCCGGTCACCGGGCATTTTGCCCGACTGGACGTTTCGCAGCCCGGACAATGGGAAAGCCAGCGGCTCCATGCCGCTTTGGCCGATGCCGTGGCCGAGCTTCTGCCGGAATACGACTACATCCTCTTCGACTGTCCGCCGCGGATGTCGCTCGCCAGCTATGCCGCCCTCTGTGCCTCGGATTTTGTCGTCATTCCCTTGGAAGCGGCCGATTGGGGAGCCCGCGGCACCGCCAGCGTGCGGGCAATCGTCCAGCGAGTCCAGCGGCACGACAATCCTCGCATCCAGTTGTTGGGTTACGTCGTCTCCAAATTCAAGCGCGCCCGCGCGTTCCAGCAGACCTACATGGCCCAAATTCGACAAGCCTTCGGCGACGAGGTTTTTGAGACCGCCGTACCGGACCTTGCCCAGTTCGAGCGTTCCGTCGATGAAGGCATTCCCATTACGCTTCATTCCCCCCGTTCCCATGGAGCAGACATCGCCCGGCAACTTTTCGACGAAATCGAGTCCCGTATTGCGGAAAAACTCGGTGGAGGCCGCGGCGGCAGCCGCGCAAGTTGCACTCCGGCTCCAGCCGCAGGTGTCATTGGATGATAACGACGCGGCGATTCCCGCCCGGCAGGACGGCCGGGTGCCGTTGCGGAACACCTACCGCATCGAACTGGCACTGATTGAGCCCGATCCCAACCAGCCCCGCCGCTTCTTTGATGCCGACACCCTGGAAGAACTGGCGGCCTCGATCCAAGCCCGGGGCGTCAAGCAGCCGCTTACCGTGCGTTGGGAGCCGGAGGCCCAAAAGTACCGCATCATTGACGGCGAGCGGCGCTATCGTGCCGCCGGCATAGCCCGCCTCCCGGAAGTTCCCTGTCTTTTGGCGGAATCCGATTCCCGCGACACGCTCATCGACCAGATCGTCCACAACTGGCAGCGGGCCGAACTGCGCCCCTACGAGACGGCCGACGCCCTGGTCCGCCTCAAAAATGATTTCAGTATGACGCTGGCCGACATCGCCCGACTGACCGGGAAGTCAATCGGCGAAGTCGGGAAACTCATCGCCTTAGTCGAGAAGGTTGTGCCGGAGGTGCAAGAGCGTGTCCGCGAAATGGGCAATGCCTCGCTCACCAAGCGCCATCTCTACACGCTCTCCCAGTTGCCGCCCAACGAACAAAAGCGGCTGGCCGGCCGCATCGAGCGCGAGCAACTTACTGCGCTGGAAACCGAGCGGCTGGTGCGTGCCGGCCTGGAACCGGCCCGCCGCGAAGAAGTCCGCCCCGCCGGGCGACCGCGGAAGCACGTCCGCATTGCCACCAAGTTCGGCATGGTGCAACTCACGCCGGCCGACCCGCATTTCAACGACGAGACCCTCCTGGCAATGCTCCGCGAGGCCCGTCGCGAAATCAGCGGGGCGGAGTTTCCAGAGAAATAGGCACGACCCGTTCAGCCCTGCTCCGAACGGAAATCAACCTGCGCCGGGCAGATTTTTCCCGGGGAAAACTCTCGGCACGAAGACGGCAAGGCAGCCAGATGGATCGTGGGAGGTTGGAAACGAGGCAGTGGGAGGATGAACCCGAGAAACCGGGAGGTTGAAACCGAGAGATTGGGAGGTTGAAACCGAGAAAGTGGGAGGTTGGAACCGAGACTTTTCGAGGCACTTTGGCTTGCCGAAGCCGTGAAACCGCCGCTTTTTTCGCTGACAACCTTTATAACCTTCTATGACCTTTAACACACTTCCGCTTTTGACTTGTCCTGGCGAGCCATCGTACCATGCAGGGCGATGCTGTGTGTGCAAACGAATCTCGACGAACCAGCGGAGTCCCTCGACGACCCTTCGTTGGGGCTAACCAGTGGGGCAGTCCCGTCGCGGTCCTTGAAGGCCGAAGTCAACCTGCTGCGGTTGCCGCTTTTCGCGCTCCACACCAAAGGTCTTTCCACGCTCGACGGTATAGAGTGCCGCGGCCGGCTCCGACGAGACGGCGGCGTGCATGAATACATCCTCCGCATCAGCCGCAACACGGACTCGTTCTACCCCGGCCCCCTCTCCCGAAAAGTCCACTTCGCCCTGCTGAGCATCGCCACCGAACGCGGTTTTCCGCTTGCCAACCCCATTACCTGGACATGGCGCGATCTATGCCGGCGGATGGGTATCGCCTACGGTGGCCACAAGACCCTCAAGGAGATCAAGACGGCGATTCGTTCCACGCACGGCATTGTGATCCACAGCCGATATGCGTTTTTCAGCCGATCGGAGGGACAGCCCTTGCCGTTCCATGAGCGCGGCCACCATCTCTACAGCGACTACGCCTTCTCCAATGAGCCTCGCGACGACGGCACCATTGCCGACACGAACGCCGTCTGGTTCGCCGACTGGTACATCGAGAACCTCAATGCCCTTTACTCGGCCCCCATCGACTATGATCTGTGGAAATCATTGGAGGCCCGCAGCCCTACGGCGAGCCGCTTGTATGAGATTCTCCTCTTGAATCTGTACTCCGGGGCGCCGGTTTTCCGCGTCAATTACCCCAACCTGGCCAAGCTGTTGCCAGTCCGCAGCGAACGCTATTTGTCCGATGCCCGTCGACAGCTTGATCCGGCCATCCTTCTTCTACAAGATGCCAACGTCATTTCCGCCGCAAGTTGGGACGAGAATGCCAAGGGCACGATCCAACTCCAGTTTTCGCGCGGACCTCTACTGCGTTCCGGCCGGCGACCAAGCGGCAAAGACTCAGTTCTGCCGGCCGAAGAATCGCTGGGCACGGTGCAAGTGCGGGAATTGCGGAACGCCCGCCCTGTCGAAAACCAACTGGTTCGACAATTCTATCAGCTCTGGTCAGGCGACACGTTCGTGAAGCCAAGTCCCAAGGAACTTGTTCTTGCCAGGGAGTTGATCGAGCGGTATGGCCGCACCAAACTACACGGCCTCTTGCCGCTGGTCGTGAAGCAACTCAGGGACGACTGGCCCAACGCCAAGACGTTCGGCGCGATTGCTCGTTACCTCCCCGAGGTCAACGCTAATCACGAGCGAAAACAGGAGGCACTTCAGCACGAGAAAGACCGCCATCGTCAGGAGCAGATCGAGCAGAAGCAGACGGAACGATCTCGGGACGAGCAACGGAGGTTGGTTGCACAGTGGCGACCGGTCTGGGAAGCCCTGCCCGGCGAAGATCGCCAGCGGACCGAAGAAAAAGTGCGAGCGAAGTGGCCGCACGTCGCCCGGTTGCCAGGCATGTTCGAGCGGTACTGCATTATGGAACTTGCCCAAGGCCAGGCGGAGAAGTCGCCGGAATGAGGCGATCGCAAGAGAATGTGCATCCCCGGTATCGCCGATTCCGATTGCCGCCATGCCTCAAAATGTGATTGCGTGCAAGTCCGCGTTTGCCCCCGCGTACACATCCGAGGTCTGCCGCAAAGCCGCGCGCGGACGGAGCCGACGCTTTGGCGGCTTGCGGCAGACAATACTCGCCTCTGCGAGGGGACCGCACTCGCGGAGCTATCGCCCGCGAGCCCCCCGCACCCGACTTTCGCCTGACGGCTCGTACCTCGCCGATCTTGGCCGGGCGTGTGCGGGGGGCTCGCGGGCTGCAAAGTCCTCTGCGGCATGACCGCGAGTCCCTCTGCGATTTCTCTGGGACTTCAAAGCCGCTCGTGCGGTCCCGCACACCGCCCGGCCACGCCGGGATTGGCCGCGGAGCGGGTGCGCCTCCGGCCGATAGGCCGTACAAGACACCTCCACACCTCTCCGCCCGCCGACACCGGCGGGCGGCCGGTCACTATTCCGCCACGTTTCGGCGGCTATCGAATCGCGTTGTTGGCACTTCGCTTCGTCTCAACACATCGACAAATCGCCACTTTCCGGCACTCGAATGATGACCGGCAACCGCACGAACCGGACTTCGACCCCTGCCAGAAACTCCCTATTGGCCGCTGAGTACCGTCTGGAAGGCGGGGCCACCGCGTGATAGAATGACCTTTTCCGGCAGGGGACGGAATACAATCGGTGCCAATTCATCATGGATTTTCCAAACAGAGACTGCCTTGCGACTGAGTTTGCCGAGGTTATTCGTGAAATCCGAGAGAAGAAGTGGGATGTCTTTACGAAGGCAGCACAAGAAACTGCCCTCGATCCCTATGTGGCTCTCGCACGGCTCCTCGTCCGCATCGTCGAGCAATCTCTCGAAGGCCCTGACCCATCCAGAAACTGAGAACTGCGATGTTCATTTTTTACCGTCAAAGAACCGGTTCTACTGAGGTCTTTTCTATCTGCGGCGACCCGTCCGATTTCCCCGATGGAAAGCAACGATTTGGCAAACCCCTACGTTTTGATGAACGGGAGGAGGTCTATTACGAGATTGGAACCCTCGTGCTCATTCATCACAACGACGGTATTGAAGTGATAATAACGGGAAGAGACGAATTGAGTGAGCTTGAGCACACCGCTCTCTTGCGACAAATTGAACATCTGGCAGGACGGGCAGTCTGGAGTTATGCCGACGACGAACCGCAGAAAGGCTGGTTCATCCGAGGGGCATTCGGAAATCGGCCCACGAAGAGAAGAAAGTAGTGCGATTGGCGAACCATCGCAGTTCTGCGGATGACAGCTTTAGAATCTCTTTGATCTTGTACGCGACATCCGCTACCGCCTCGTCTCCAACCCGCGGGGTCCAACGAGAAATGATCGCAGTCGTTCCCACTCCTCTCCGCTCAGCGAATCCAGTTTTCTCCCCTTGAATGCCCCTCCGTGCATTGCTTGCGACCATGCCAGCCGGACTGGACAACGCTGCGCAAGATCTACCACGACGACCCGTGCCGCCAACTCCCCTTCCTCCGTACAGTCGAACATGACCGTTACGACGCTTCCCGTCTCCCGCGAAAACGAGGCGAGTTTCTCCGTCTGTTCGGTGGTGACGGCCGTCGCGCACAGGCCGACCGCCGGGGCACCGACGGCTTCCAAGGCAATCACGTCGTTGGGGCCAGATACCACGAGCAGGCCCGTTTCCCTCGCTGGCTGCCGGAACTCTTCATCCCGTAGCCGGTGCTGCCCGAATAGCTCCAGGCCCCGCTGAAAACCACTCACAAAATGGTACTTTTCGGGCTCGTTCCCCTGCTTGCCGCTGACGATCCATTCATGACGCTTCCCCTCGTACTCCGGATCGCGGCCGAACCACGTCAGCACTTCGCCGTTGTCCGAAAGTATCGGGTAGACGATTTTCCCTCGCATCGTGCCGCCGGAACGGTCGCCACCGGCGTCCCGTGGTAGATAACCCATCCGCCACTTCTGGCATGTCTCCGGCGTGAGGAAGAGGCGGTGGCGGAAGTATGAGGCCGCCTTCGGACTCATAGCCGCTGGATCGACGACGAACTTTGCATCGAGGTTTACTAGGCCCCGGGCTCGTTCGTTCTCGGATTGCGCCAGCGGGATGTTGCCCGGCCGTGGCCGCGGCTTGGACGCTGGCGGCGCCGGTTCAACCGAAGTTGCCGGCGATTCCGCCGGTACTACGCCCACTGCCATCGCTTGCAGGTCGCGGAGGATCGCCTTGAATCGCTCGCCGCGGGGCTTTCCTTCGGCATGCTCTCCCGGCTTCATCAAGTCGCACAGCGACACGAGGTTTCCACCGCGGCCACAACCGGACTCAAAGCACCGCCAGATCTTCGCCTTGTGATCTGCCTGGATTGCCAACGCCCGCTGCCCGGTCTCCTCCTTTCGGCCGCAATTGAGGAAGCAGCGCATGCGGACTTCATTTCCAACTCGCTGGACTACTTCCGGCAAGACAACGCCATAGTAGGACGCTACCTGCTCCAGGGTCACCTGGGTCATAAGAGCCTCGACATCCACGTAACGACACGTTTCTGGCTTCATGCAAGTGCAAGATACTGTACCAATGCGCGGCCGATGCTACCTTCACCGGCCACCCATGGCAACTTCTCCCACACCCCGGCATCTCACCGACCGCGATGAGGAAATCCTGCTGGCCTTGGACCGCTGCCCGCTGACAGTCGTCCAGATCCTCAAGCTCAGCCAGGCCTTCTCAGGGCAGCCATTCACGAGTGCCCGCGGCGTCCAGGACCGCCTTCACAAGCTCCGCGACGCCGACTGGGTACGCTCCTGGCCCTACGCCATTGCCAACCGGGGCAGTCCTCCGGACTACTTCCGGCTGACGCCTCTCGGTTTTCGGCTCCTCCACGGCGAGCATGCCGTTCCGCCCACCAAACGACACTTCTCCGAAGTATCCATTGGGCACCATCACCACACGCACTGCCTGGCTGACTTCATCGTCCATTCCCTTGTCGCCGCCCGCAGGCGAGCCATACGCCTGGCACATTTCTACCGCGAGAACACGCTCCAACTTCGCGTCGGCGCCGATGTTCTACTTCGTCCTGATTGTGCCTTTGAATTGCACACGCCCAGCGGCCAGCAGCTCAACTTCCTCGTCGAGCTTGATGGGGGCACCGAGCGCATCCGGTCAGACAAGGACGCCGAGTCGTGGCAACAGAAGATCCAACTTTACAACCTTCTCCAGGACCGCAACTATCCCGACCGTTTCCGCGTCCTAGTCGTCACGACTCGCTGCACAGACCGTCTCCAGTCGATCCTTACGCTGGCTGCCCAGAACACCACCAACCCCCAACGTGCGCTTTTCTACGCCGTTGCCCTACCCGATTACCTCGCGCAACCAGACGCACTTTGTTATCCGTGCTTCCATGACCACCGCGGCAATTCGATCGCGTTGATGCCACAACTGCCGCCGCCGGGGGGCGCCATCACCAACTCGGCACACAGATAACTTATTGCAGCACGGTGTCTTGCTGGTAGTCTTCTCCACTTGCCGGGCGGCCTCGTCGCGACCGCGAGGGTCGCCACCGCGCATCCTCCCCTCTCCGTCATCGTAAGCCCTCGGGATCAACGCTCAGTCGGGGTTTGCGATGAACCCCGGCAAGCGCTCGTGGATTTCGGCCCCTCTGGCGCCGACCGCTTCCCGGATTGGGCCCACGGCCCGCGGCATCCAGGCCCCGGCAGAACCCGCCCCAACGGACCCGCGCACATCCTGCGGGCGGGTTCTACTCGCCGAGAATCAAGTCGCGGTTCAGCCGCGTCAGAAGAGGACGGTTGGTTGATTCGTCCCACAAAACGCTTGAGCAAATTGGAAACAGTGCGATAGCGCGTGCTCGTTACGTCAATAGAACCCCGCCTACAAGAGGCAGCCTGCCTGCTTGTGGTATTCTCGTTCAGTGCTCCTCTCCCTCAGCGTACCGGCCGACAATGATCGTGGCCCGCAATACGTGGAGCAGGTTCTCGCCGCCATGCACCAGGCAAACCTAGCGCGACTTCCCATAACCTTGACGTTTGCCTCGCTTGAAAGGACCCTGCGGCTGTTCTGCCGAGTCCCTCCTGAACTTGCCCCTGCGATGATGGCTCAACTGGGCGCCCAATATCCAGATGCCACGATCGAACGACTTCCGGACGCGGCGCTCACCCCGGCAGACGCCCATACCACCTGGTCTGCCGAATCTTATCTACGCCCCGACGTTTTTCCCATCCGCCGCTACGCCCAGTTTGAAGATCTGCTCAACCGCAACATTTCAGACCCTTTGACGGCCATTTTTGCCGCCCTTGCCCCAAATCGCCATGCCACCGCACGCATCGATATCACTATTCGGCCCGCTGCCAGGCGGCGGATGAAACAGGCTCGCAAACTCCTGCGCAAACTGGCCTCGCCCTTCTTCCGGGCGCATCCTGCTTTCGCCCGCGCCTATGCCGTGTCCGCCACGCACCCGCGCACCCTGATACGACTTGCCGGCCGCTGTCTCGGGACGATTGTGCGAAAATCCTCGTCGCCCTTTGCCAGCGGAATTCCCGCGACTGCCCGCAGCCATGATCGTGAGGACAGCCTCCAGGCCGCCGCCGACAAGCTCGGGCGGCATCTCTTCGAAACGCATTGCCGCATCGTCGTTTTCGGACCGCAGACCGACGCCCAAGTGGCCAGGGCGCAAATCCAACATATCGCCGGCGCATTCGGTCACTTCACACTGCCTCGTATGGCTACGTTCCACGTCTTTCCCGTCCGCCGTCACGGCATGCGGGACCGTTCCCGTGGTCGCGGTTTCCTCCTTTCCGCCGAGGAACTCGCGACGCTCTGGCACCCGGCAACCGCGACGGTCCGCGCCCCGGCCATGCAGACGACCCAGTGCCGGGAACTTGAACCGCCGCGGCTGCTTCCCCTCGGCCACCACGAACCCGACACCGCCCTTCTCGGCAGGACGAAGTTTCGCGGCCGAAGGGAAGTTTTCGGACTCCGCACCGACGACCGCCGCCGACACCTGGCCGTCATCGGCAAGACCGGAATGGGCAAAACCACGCTCCTCCGCCAGCTTATCGCCTCGGACATCGCCGCCGGCCGGGGCCTGGCGCTCATCGATCCGCATGGGGATCTTGCCCAGACAATCCTGGATGCCGTCCCATCGCACCGCACGAATGATGTGGTCCTATTCGACGCTGGCGACCGTGACTTTCCGCTCGCGTTCACCCCCCTGGCTTGCCCACAGCCGGCACAACGCCCCCTGGTTGCCTCCGGCGTCGTTTCGGCATTCAAGAAACTTTATGGCGACAGTTGGGGGCCGCGGTTGGAGCACATTCTTCGCAACGCGCTCCTCGCACTTATCGAAGTACCCGGCACGTCGCTCCTCTCCCTCCAACGGCTTCTTGCGGACACTTCCTACCGGAAGATGCTCACCGGAAGGATCTCCGATCCTATCGTCAAAGCCTTTTGGGACGGCGAATTCGCCCACTGGAAACCGCAGTACCGGGCCGAGGCGATCGCGCCCATCCAGAACAAGGTCGGTCAGTTCCTCAGCCATCCCATTCTCCGCGCCATTGTCGGCCAGTCCCGCCGTGGCCTCGACCTCCGCCGCGTTCTGGACGACGGCCTCGTCCTTATCGCCAACCTCAGTAAGGGCACGATCGGTGAGGATGGATCGAGCCTGCTCGGCTCGCTCCTTGTAACGGGAATCCAGTTGGCCGCCATGAGCCGGGCCGACACTGCGGAGCACCAGCGCCGCGACTTCTCTCTCTACGTGGACGAATTCCAGAACTTCAGTACGGAATCGTTCGCGACGGTCCTCAGCGAGGCCCGCAAGTACCGCCTGAGCCTCACGATTGCCAACCAGTATCTTGCCCAGATGGACGAGGCAACCGCCGCGGCCGTCTTCGGCAATGTGGGCAGCCTGCTGGTGTTCCAGGTCGGCGCGTCGGATGCCGAGGCGTTGGCTGACCAGTTGGGGGGTGAAGTGACGCCCCAGGATCTTCTCGCGTTGCCGCGGTTTACCGCCTACGTGCGACTGCTGATCGACGGGATGCCCAGCAGGCCATTCTCGATGGAAACGATCCCTCCGCCGACAGCAAACGCGATTTACGCCCGTTCGGCCGTCATCCGCCGCACATCCCGGCACCGGTATGCCCGTCCCGTGAAGCAAGTGGAAAGCGAGATTCATGCCGCTTTCGCGTCCGCCGGCTAAAGCCGGCACGCGCAACTCTTTGACGAGTGCGGGCCTGGCACGTAGTTTGTGTGTGGTCTTCACCCCGTATGACATGGGAGAAATCGACGCAATCATGGACGGCGACGAGACGATCCTTTGGCAGGGCAAGACTGCGTTGCTGCCGTTTTTCGCCAGCGCGCTCTTGAGTCTTGTCTTCGGGGCCGGCCTCTTGGCAATCGCCGCGCACTTCCTGGCCGGCCAACCATCGGGACAGCACACCGATCCTATTGCCGCATTTCTCTTCCTGTCGCCGTTTCTTCTGGCCGGTTTTCTTCTGGCCGTGGTCTATCCGTTCTGGCGGCTGCTCGCCTATCTTCGCCTCTCGTACGTCATCACGACCCAACGGGTGGTTTCTTATTGCGGCGTCATCGAGCACGACCTTGCAATGGTCGATTTCGACCAGATTGTGGATGCCTCCGTGGACATCAGCCTTATGGACATCTTCCTTGGCTTTGGGCGAACCGGCAGCGTATCGCTCGTCACACTCGCCTCTTCGGACGAGAAAGACAACACAGACCGGACGCCGCTTGTTCTTTCGCACATTCGCCATCCCTACGGCGTGTTCCGTTTGTTCCACCGTGCTGAGTTCGACGTGAAGACCGATATCGAGTATCCCAACCGCCTACGGCCTGACACGAATCCCGGATACTCCGCAACCTATACTCCGCCCACTCAGCCATGACGCCACGATCGTCTTCCCTTTCCGCAGAGCCCATCCCAGCGGTCCAACCGTGGCCGAACCGAGGCGGCATCCAACGCAATGGCGAAAGTCTCGCGACGCTTCTATACTCCCCGCCCTATGCCGCGGGAAAGTCCCCGGACGGCCCGCCTGTGCAACAACCTCCGGCAATATCGGCGGCAGCGAGGCTTGACACAACAGGAACTTGCGACCCGCGTAGGCGTGAACCGTCAAACGATCGTGAACATCGAAGGGAGTCGTTCGCTGCCATCGATTCTCCTCGCCTATCGCCTCGCCCAAGCTCTCACTGTACCGGTGACCGACCTTTTCCACCCTTGAACAATGTCCCTCACCCTGCATGAAGTCCTCCGGCACAACGACGTGGAGACGATGCTCCGCAACGCCCGAATCACGGCCCAGTGCCACGACGGGTCGGAGAGAAGGCTAGAGGCAGTCCGGCAGGTGCATCTGGCGATGTACCGAGCCGGCCTGTGCCAGATCACGGTGGAGGAACGCGAGCAAATCCTTGAGATCCTTCGGCCGTACTGCCCGGAGGTCTTCATCCCGTGCCCGGCCGGGAAAGACCCCGTTCTGGGACTCGGCATTCCGGCGGGGCCGGTCTCCGACGACAGTTCGGCGAGCGGACAACGGAGCGAAACGGAATGACTCGCGTCGTCCACTTCATAACCTGGAGTACCCAGGCACGCATACGCAATTCTGCCTGCCGTCAAAAGCGAGAGCCCCCTCTCTTGTGAAAGAAGAATAATCGGATTTGGGCGATCCGCTTTTCCTCGACTGCCTTGCACTGCTCTGCCAGTTTGGGCCAATGGTCGGGAGGGTGGCTCCGCTTCAATTCCGCCAGCATGTCTCTCGTTATTCTCTGAACGCCCTCGATAAGTTTGGCTTCTGCTTCCGCCGAGCAAGGATGAGTCTTCTTGGGGCGTGCCTTTTTGGCAGCGCAAAACTTATCATTCGTGAGAAACAAGTCCCAGTGGTTCATCCCCTCTTCATATCTCCGTTCAACGTGCGGTGCCAGCTCTTGCGTTGCCGTGTTCCGATCCCGCCTTTCATCTTGCGGCGCCCTCTGGACACGCGTGGTACGATCGTCGGCCATGTCTTCACCGGAACGACCAGCACACGTGGCACAATCCCCTGTCGAGCACGGCTTCTACGTGGACCTCCGCAAGACCGCTGGCGGCGACCTGGAGATTGTGCTCAATCGGAAGGGCCGGCGGCACTTCTCGGAAATTCGGGAACAAAGAGACGCCTTCGGGATCAACGCCGCTTTGTACGCCTTGCTGGAAGATCATTTGTGTTGCGGATGGGAGATGGTCCCTCCGGAAGACATCGGGGCGTTGACCGCCGCGCCGATCCTTACCGACGACATCAGCCGCGACGACGAAGGCCGAGTCACGGATGTTGGCCGCGTATTCTGGTATCCCGACTACGCCGTGCGGGACGAGATCAATGAGATTCGAGAGAATCTGTTACTTCGTTTCCAGGGTGTTGCATGACGCAGGACTCCCAGCGCCCGGCTGACATGGCTTCTCGCGAGCAGCGACTCGATGCCTGCCTCCGGCAACTGCTCAACGTGACGGAATTGAATATGGACGATATGGAGGACGAAACCCGAGAGGCGATCCGGGACGCGTTGTGCGTTCTCAATACCGACCGTATCGATGAAAGCTAACCACCTGGCCGATAGGATCGAGACATCCGCCGGCGACCTGATTGAGGAACTCCATGCCGTTCGCGATAGCGTAGAGGAACTCTATATCTTGCTCGACCATATCTGGCGAAATCGAGAGGAACTTCACGACATTCTGGCGGAAATCGTCGAGAAGAGAGCCGAGGAAAGCAACGAAGTAACATCCTGCATCCATTGCGATGCGTTCTGCCCCTCGGTTGCCGAAGCCATCAAGGCGGGCTGGACTTCGCTTCAGCATGATCCGGCCGAAGAATGGGACTATCTTGGGATTTGCGCCCACTGCCAGCGGGAAGAGGTCGAACGGGAGCGTGTCGCGCAACAGGAAGGCACGAAAGAATTGGAATCCACGGCCCGTGAGATGGGACTGACGCCCGAGCAAATCCAGCAGGCAAAGGCGGAAGGCGTTACAACGGCTCTCGGTTTGCGTCGAATCGAGGCGAACAGCCGGTCTGCCGCGGTTCCCGAGACCCTCGCGTGCGCGCGTTGTGATGCCGACTCTCCACCATCGCTCGCCGCAGCATTGCAGGAGGGCTGGACAAACCTCTGCCGCGATGACGGCCGCGGCTGGAATTATCTCGGCCTCTGTCCGCAGTGCCGGACGGAGGAGGATGAAACGGCCGATCGGAAAGGCCGTCAAGGCAACCCCCAGAAACATCTCTTCCGCTGACCGCCGGCCTGTACCGCGGCATCCTATTCCGCGAATCGTCACCGGATTCTCCGAGAGCCCCCTTCTTGCGGTTCCAAGACCGGGCATGAGCACATTGGTTGCGCTACCGTCGCGACCGGTATTGGCATAGTGCCAGTATCAATGCTCTGTCAAACCACAGGAGGTTCACATGGTCTCTGCAACGAAAAAGCAGCGGATGGCCGCAT
>Ga0118677_10001395_pt2 | contig 25950 bp, 21 predicted proteins | sample AliMusrvi5mmetaG_FD_86154 | JGI IMG/M metagenome (GOLD analysis project Ga0118677, IMG submission 86154)
ACTCAATGGCATTGACAAAATAGAAAGCCGAATTACCGTTTTTCTCCTTTTTTGCATCAATATAAGGAGCAGGCCATGGATGCTCGAATTCAATATGGCTTTCGGGCTGACAGAAAGTAACAGCCGCACTATCGCCAACTACCCGGATGTCTTTGACCCGAAGGTTGGCAATCGCCCACCATTGATGGATAATAAATTCCAATTGTTTGATATCTCTAATATTAACCTTTGGTTTCGGAATCCACATGATCTGGTTCTGTTTATCTACCGACAGAATACGATTCAGTTTCCCGTCTGCAAGAGTAGACGCACGTTGTGCTTTTTCGCCATTCACCCAAAGCTGGCGAAACTCAAGTTGCCGTCCCCCAACGACAGGAATATTTGCCATCCAAAGTTTGCCGATGGCTTCTTTGGGTAATCCTGCCGGTGCTTCCGCTGGTTTTGTCCAGTTTTTAACCTGCAGCCCACCACTGATAACCGGATCTGCGCCGGCGGCTGCAATAATTGTGGTTGGTGATTCGGCAGTTCCAGAATCTTCAGGACGGATCAGCAAAGTTTCATCCAACTGGTAAGTTCCATCCTCCACTACAATCTGTATACCCTCATTAATTGAAGGATCGTTAAGACGGCGAAGTTCGCGGGCATGTCTTAGCGCCATTTGTATGGTTGCCAAAGGTTTCTCTTTCAAACCTGAATTAGTATCATTTCCTTTCGGAGAAACCCAGATTTCTTTGGCCGATACCGATAAAGTAATTAAAAGTATCATTGAAAGAACTACGCATTTTTGTTTGAATATAAGCTTCATTTTCGGGTTGGTTTAATTTTATTGATTGTCGGAGAAGTTAAAGAATAAGGTCATGATTTTACAGCGTTGACGCCAGTTGTCGTAAGATCCATAATCGAAAAACATGTTTTTCTTTCCGGTAGGCCCCATGTCCCAGGAGTCGTTAGATTTTGTTCCAATCGCCGGAATAGCTTGCATAAATGAAATATCACCTGAAGGAAATGGAGGAGTCACTCGGCTGAAAGAAGGTGTTGGTTGATCAGGTGTAAAAAGGCGCAGGAATACATCTTCAGTCGAAGTTGCAACTGTGAAAGATTGTTCCCTGGATTCAATTTTCGCCCAGTAAAGGTTGGAATGATAACCTTTAAATTCCGGATAAACCAGTGGAGGAACTCCTGTCATTGTTTTGTTATAATCTTTTTGGTGTACACCCAATTCGACTCCTTGCATTCGGTTCTTCCATACCCGGTAAGGCCCGTTCCCCAGCCATTCAACCCCTTTCACAAGTTTTTCAGGATAAGAAAAATTAACCCCCATATATTCGAAATCTACATCATATTTTTCAGGCACATAATAGATAATGAGTTTTACCCAACCCGATGGAAAGAAAGTCCAGCTAAATTGTTTCATTCTTGAATTTTTCTCATCAAACGAACAGTTTAAATGAAGTGTATCACCATCTATTTTAGTCGTTATGGACTTAAAAATTACTTTACCTGCGCTTAGAAATGGGCCATTATTAAAAGGAATTTCTCCTTTGGTATTCATCACCTTTTTCAATAACCCATCTTTTCTTCCAATTGTAAAATGATTGGTTCCTGCATTTACGATTAAAACTGTATCCGTTTCGGTCATTGTCACAGCTTTACTTCCTGAATTTTTACCCAATAATTCATTTACTATCGTCTCAGGCAATGTGATTGGCCAGCTCCATGTATAAAGATCGTGCCTGTATCGGTCGGTTGCGGTTACATAAAGAACGTCATAAGTATACCAGTTCTTTGGTAAATCCAGTTTCAGCTCCCCTTTTTGACCGGGTGCCAGATCAGAAGCAGCAACACTTCCGGTTGTTTCTTTATTGTTGAACCTATCATTTGGAAGTGGCATTTTTGCCAGTTTCCAGCTAAAAGAACATTGATTCAGATTGGTGAAGAAATTGCGGTTTTCAATTTTTAATGTTCCATCAAATGTACCTGTAATATCTTTATCTTCAAAGTGAACGGGTGACCAGATTTCTTTTACGGCAAAATAGCTGGCTTCCTTTTCGTGAAATGGTCCTATTATTCCATCCGGTGCATGTGACCCATCTGTATCAATTGCACCATTTTTATCGGTACGAACAACCCCTTCATCTGCGAAAACCCAGAGAAAACCTCCTGCTGCCCGCGGATTGTTCCACATTAATTCCCAATAGTCATATAAACCGGCTCCTAAACCGCCATCGTATAAACCGTGTAAAAACTCAGTTGGAAGGACAATTTCATGCCCATGCCAATAAGTTTCTGTACCATAATCATAAGCGCGGTAATGCTGGGTAGCCATTCCGTTAAACACCTGCCATGGATGAATAACTTTCCGGTTTTGAATATCAAATTCACTGAAAAGAGGATCAAGATCGGGGTTGTGGCCACCTTCGTTGCCATTGTCCCAAAATACAATTGACGGATGATTTACATCCCTGGCAACCATTTCTTTCACCAGCTTTGTACCAATCTTTGTATCATACTGCCCATGCCATCCTGTCAGCTCATCCAGGACGAACAATCCGAGTGAATCACACACTTCCAGAAAATGAGTGTCAGGAGGATAGTGAGAGGTTCTCACTGCATTCATATTCATATCCTTTATAAGCTTCACATCGTCAATACTCATTTGCAAACACGAAGCTCTTCCTGTTGTTGGGCAGAAGGTATGATGACAAATTCCTTTAAATTTGATCTTAACATTGTTCACGTAAATACCATCGCGTTCCCTGACCTCTACCGTACGAAAACCAATCCTTTCCGATATTTCATGGATAATCTTTCCTTTTGAGCTTAGGATGAAATTGATCCAATACAAATTCGGAAACTCCGGATTCCAGGATTCAATCCCAGACACCTTACCTGAAAGATGAACTTTATCGCTGTTTTTGGCTATTTCTGCCTGAATTATCGAGCCGACCTTCTCCCCTTGAAGTGTATATACCTGTGCAGTAATCTGATCGGCAGAAGAACTATTGGTCAGAAAAACGTCAGCAGAAACAGATCCGTCGGCTTTGGCATCGATGGCTGTACGAACAATATTCGCTACGGGTTTGGCTTCAAGATATACCGGACGGAAAATTCCTCCAAATATCCAAAAATCGCCATGACGCTCAGCCTTATTGACTGACTCGTTTGTTGAATGCTTATTTACAGTTACTTCAAGGATATTTTTTCCACTATACTTTAGGAGTTTGCCAATATCATACTTGAACTGATAGAAAGCCCCCTGGTGGATCGCTCCAGCTAATTTACCGTTAATTTTCACCTCAGTATCGGTCATCGAGCCTTCAAAGACTATCTGCACTTCTTTTTTATTCCATCCTGAGGGGACTGCAAATTTATATTTATACAGCCCTTGCTCCTTTCCACGAAGGCTATCCTTATCGAGACCATAATTGTACTTTCCAAATCCCTGAAGTTCCCAGTTGGAAGGAACCTGAATGGTTGTCCATTTTCCGGAATTCATTCCGGAGGTGCAGAAAAAATCCCATGTAACTGTCTGGTCGCATCCTTTGCCCGAGAGATATTGAATATCCGTTTTTTGGCCCATCAACAATCCTGAAAAGGTGATGAAAATCAAAAGAAAAAGTATTTTGCGATAAATGTGGCTCATATATTAAGGTTTAATATCTGCTATGTATTCCCCAGTGAATAAAAAGTCCAAATCCTGCCTTTGGAAACCATTGTTAAACAGAGTTATGTAGAGAAGGCGCGAAGAGATGCAGGGTAATAACTTTACAATTAATACGCTGCAACTCTCTGCAATTTTTTCTTTGTGTTCCTCTATGTTAGAATTTAATAGTATTGGAAACAACCTTCTCCAATGAACTTTATAATTTAATTGGAAACATTATCCGGATTTTGTACCAAAGCTGGATTTGAATCAAGGTCGTACTGTGGAATTTTCCACAGGAACGTCTTCTTTGGAATAAATTCGAGCTTCTGATACATATAAATTTTTTGCGCCATACCATAATCATTCTCAGCTTTTACATTGGTACCCAAACGGTTGGTGCGTAATGCATCGAAATAAATCTGTGATTCACCGATGAATTCCCAGCACCGTTCGCGGTAGATATAATCTGATAATTGCTGTTTGGTCATTCCACCAAGATTATCCAGTTTTGCCCGGGTGCGAACACTGTTGAAATTGGAGAGCGCATCAGCCGTTGGACCGTTCAATTCATTTTCTGCTTCTGCATAGTTAAGTAAAACATCTGCATAACGCATCACATAGATATCTGCCTGAGGCATCATCAAAGTTGCCGAAGCTGGAGTACGGTCATAATATTTGATGTTACCAGGTGATGCGGTATTCCATCCTCTTGATCCTGGGTAGAAACCTTTGTCAGCCGGAACAAACACTAAAGTATCTAAAATATGGCTCGTATTGCCCTTTTCAGTGCGGTAAAATTTACTCAGGAAAGTACCTTCCTTGCGGGCATCTTTCGCATCGTATGAATTGTAAGCGGCAATGGTAGGACCAAAACGCCTGTACATATAACATCCAAGAGTTGCTTCAGTAATATTTACACCGAACATTACATGCAGGTTATTGTATTCACTGCTGGTCTGTCCGTATTGAATCTCAAAAATAGATTCCTTGCCGTTTTTATTATTTGTATTCCACCAGTACCAGAGGTTTTTGAAATCGGATTCAAGTTGATATTCACCTGACTGAATAACTTTGCCGCAGTATTCTTTTGCTTTGGTGAAATAGGCACTGTTGCTGTCCATGCTGCCACGGGTCAGGTAAACCTTGCCTAAGAGGGCCTCTGCTGCACCTTTGGTTGCTCTCCACTTGTCGGCAGTTGCATAAGCTGATTTCACAGGAAGATTGCTTTCGGCATACTCCAGATCGGCAATGATGTAAGCGTAAGTCTCATCTACAGTTTTTCTATGAATTTCCAGACCGGCAAGAGATTCAGTGTATGATTCAGGAATAGGAAGTCCGCCAAACAACCGCACCAGGTTGTAATAGGTCATTGCGCGAAGGAACCTGGCTTCGGCAAACATCCTCTTTTTCAGTATTTCATCCATTACTATTCCGGCACCACGACCCAACACTACATTGGCACAGTTGATCGTAGTATATGCCTTTCCCCAGTTGGTAAAGGTATTTGCAGAATTATTCACATCAACCCATGCTTTCCACAATTGCACATTGTCCTTGGCATATGCAGGAGCACCTAATTCTGTGAGAGTTTCAAGATACATGTGATATTTGTATTCACTTCCGCCAAATGCAGTCTGGTAGCCGTCATAAACACTTACGAGCGACATTTGTAATTCTGAGGCAGTTGTATAAAATATACTGGGCGCCAGAAAAGTATACGGTTTTTCAATCAAATCTGTGCAACTGTTCAATAAAGATACAATACAGATCAGGCATATATATTTCAGTAGTTTCATTTTTTTTATCAATTAATTGGTTTAAAATTTAGCGTTGAATCCAAATAGTAACGTTTTAGCCCAGGGATAACTGACGTCTCCGTTTTCTGGATTGTAACCCCTCTGGTTTGAATAACTGATGTAATTCTGTGCATTCACATAGACGCTCAATTCCTTGATCATACCCAAATTTTTGATGATGGATGAAAAGTCATATCCCAGTTTAATATTCTTTACAATGAAATAGCTCCAATTTCCGTTTGTCCGGTTTGAAACATAAGTGTCTTTCGCACCGGCACGGGGAAATATCCCATTTGGATGTGTGTCGCTCCACATGCGGTCATAGGCATATTTCGAAGGCTGATAGTTGCTGTTCAGTAACTGATTTTCACCGTAAATCAGATAACTACCGGTGTTGGTGGCATATCCGATAGAGATCGATTTGCTTCCAAAAGCGCTGTTGTCAATACCTGCAACCGAGGCATAATCATAAGCACCTTGTCCGTAAATATCAAGTTTGAATTTTTTGTATTCCAGATTACTTGAAAAGCCATAAAAGAATTTTGGCTCCGGTGAACCGATACAAATATAATCCTCAAGTCCGATTGAATTGTTACCAGAGTGGTCGACATACATTTCCTCTCCTAAATTAGCTGCCAGTTTTATTTTCCGGTAAGCTGTGAGCTGGTCCTGAGTACGGATGATACCTGCTGATTCCCTTGTATAAATTCCATTTACAGGTTTACCCACGGTAAGGAACTGAGCGAAACCATTGGCCGATGTCCCAAGGTTAATTGATGCTACATTGCCATAAAGCTTGGTAATCTCATTATTATTTTTTGAAATATTGGCGGTAACATCCCATTTAACTGCTTTGTCAATCACCTTGGCGTGAATCGTGAACTCATAACCTTCGTTTTTTACCTCACCAACATTTTCGAGCATGCTTGAAAAACCAGATGTTGTTGGGATTGGAACATTAAATAACAAATTGCTGGTTAATCTTTTATAATAATCAATCGTAAAGTCAATGCGGTTCCATAATCCGATGTCGATTCCTGAGTCGTACTGTGTTGTATGTTCCCATTTCAAGCCTGAATTACCTATTGTTTCTGTAAAACCAAGCATTTGTGCATTGTTATAGATGTAATACACAGAATTTAATTTTGGCAGAGAAGAATAATTGCTAATTTCCTGATTACCAGTCACACCATAGCTGGTGCGTAATTTCAGATTTGTAATTACTTTATTTTCTTTTAAGAAAGACTCCTGGTCAACCCTCCAGCCAAGACCAAATGAGGGAAAGAAACCCCATTTATTATTAGCTCCGAAACGGGATGAACCATCATATCTTCCAGTGGCAGTAAGCATGTATTTATCTTTATAAGCATAGGTAACACGTGCTGTCAGGGAAGTTAATTTATTGCCATATTTATTTGAATTGTAGGTGACACTGGTACGGTCAGCAAGCGTCATATCGTAAGCGCCGGTTGCATCATTTTGAAATCCGGTACCTTTAATGCCCATATCTTCATAATCGAAGTCCTGATAGGAATAAACACCTGTAGCGGAGAAACGGTGTACATCGTTCCATGTATTTGAGTAGGTAAGAATACTTTCCGAGAGCTTGGTCGTCATTTTATTGGTTGACTGGCCACCTGTTCCTTTGCCTCCTGAATTCAGACCAGCTGAAGAGTGTGATGTATTGTATTGATAACCTTTGCCATTGGTGAGATCAAGACCGAAATTTGTCTTAAATTTCAGGTTTTTACTGATTGTTACTTCTGCATATACATCGCCAAGAATCCTGCTCCTGTTCATCTTGTTCGTCACTTCATAAGCTTCGGCAACCGGATTAAAACTACCCTCAATATAAGGATTGTGCTGTGAATCAAGGAAAGAGTAATACCATGAACCGTCTGGATTTTTTATCGGTGTTGTTGGCCATCCAAAACGGAATACATCACCGGTAGCATTATCGCGGATATCCTGTGTCGTGTTGCTGATTTGCATATGCGTTCCAACTGTCAGCCATTTTCTGAATTCATGGCTCAGGTTATTGCGTACTGTAAATTTTTCAAATCCTGAAGAGGCGACAATACCCTCTTGAGAAAACATACTTGCCGAAAGTAAAAAGTTAGTTTTGTCATTACCTCCGTCGAATGAAACAGCATGTTCCTGAATGGTTGAATTATCGCGGACTATTGCATCCTGCCAGTTTGTATTATAGGCAGGAGCAGGACTGGTTGCAGTATAAACAGGTTTCCCGTTCGAATAAGTATAAGCATCATTGACATACTTAATAAATTCATCACGACCCAACATGCTTACGAGACGTTCGGGCGTTTGGATTCCGAAATAAGAGGAAAACGAGAGATTGTTTTTTCCCGTTTTACCTTTTTTGGTTGTAATCATTACGATCCCATTAGCTCCCCTTGAACCGTATATAGCTGAAGAAGATGCATCTTTCAAAACTTCTATGGTTTCAATATCGTTTGGGTTGATATCGTTCAGATTACTGTTCATGAGCGGAAAGCCGTCAACCACATAAAGAGGATCGTTTCCTGCATTGATTGAACCACTACCACGTATACGCAATGTTGGAGATGAACCTGGTTGGTTATTGGTTAAAACGGCAACTCCGGCAGCTCGTCCCTGTAAGGCCTGTACCGGATTCGAAGTGGAAACCGTAGCCAGTTCGCTGGCTTTAACTTGTACAATTGCTCCCGTGAGGTCACTCTTTTTAAGAACACCATAACCAACAGCAATCACCTCGTCCAAACCAATGACATCCTCCAAAAGAGATACAGTTACGCGATCCTTACCACTTACTGCCACATCCTGAGAATGCATCCCGATAAATGAAATTCCAAGAACTTCATTGTTTGAAGGAACCTCAATTTCAAAGGCACCATTTACATCTGTAATGGTTCCAACGGTTGTTCCTTTGATCACAATCGAGGCCCCAGGCAACGGACTATTTCTTTGATCAGTAACTTTTCCGGTTATTTTCCGTTTGCCATTCTGTTCACCTGGAGAAGTCTGTTTTTTGCTGATTACTATTGTTTTGTCGATGACCTGGTATTTATAATACTCGCTGTCCAAAACACGCTCCATGATCTCTTCGATCGAGGCATTTTTAAATTCTAAAGAATACTGTCTGGTCAGGTCTAATTGATCACTCTTAAAAAAGAAACCAAAATCGGAGACTTTTTCAATTTGGGCAAAGATTTCCAAAATGTTGTTGCCCTTTACTACAATATTAATTTTGGTCTCCTGTGAATAGGTCTTTGCTGTAAGAGAAAGAACACAGAAAATGCTTAAAAGCACTGTTAATTTCATAATCCTAATAAATTTCACAATCCCATGCCTTTCGTTGGCACAGAATAATTGTTTTTTTTTCATAATTTTGAACGTTTTAATTAATAACATTTTCGGTACTAGCCGCATCTTTATTAAGCGAATCTGAGCCGGGAAGGGTGCAACCTTTCCGGTTCTTTTTTTTAAAAAGCATTCTGTTTTAGTATTTGACAATGATTTCTTTTATTTAATGATGATTAAATCGGGACCAATTGGTTTATTACAAATTTCATAATTGATATTGGTCGTGAATTTCAACATCTTAAGTACGTATGCAACAGTTGTGCTGTGCTTTATGGTTCCTGAATATTTGAAATTTCTATAATCAGGATTAGTGATTTCAAATTTAACATCGTACCAGTTTTGCAGTTCCGCACAAATATCTTCAAGTCGTTTATCCCTGAAAACGAATTTCCCGTCTTTCCATCCGGTAACCAATTCCAGGTTCATCGCAGAAAGAGAAATATTTTTTGACCGCTTTGTATATTCTGCATGATCTCCCGGGGCCAATACCATCATCGTTTTATTGGCATCATTCATAATCTCTGCCTTTCCTTCCAGTAAAGTCGTCTCAATAGTTTTGTCTTCAGGATAACCTCTGAGATTAAATATAGTCCCTAAATCCCTTATTTTAAGATCCTCAACCTCAACAACAAAAGGTTTGAGCGCATTATGTTTTACTTCAAAATAGGCTTCACCCACTAATTTCACATTTCTTTCGCCAGTGCTGCTCTGTGAAAATATCATCTCTGAACCGGAATTTAGACTAATCATTGTTCCATCAGACAATTCAAGCCTGGCAATACTCCCTTTGGCAGATGAAAATTTTTGAACGCCTGAATCAGCAAGTGCGGCTGGTTTATTAATTAGCTGATGACTCATGTATCCTCCAATACCGCCTACTAAAACAGCAGTAACTAAAATAGCTGCATATTTCCGGAATTGAATGCTCCGACCGATGATGTGTTTTTGTTCCTGAGCATCGACTCTTTTCAGAAAATCCTCGTATTCTGCTACCACAAATTCATGAGATAACTGATTTTGAGAATTAGTTTTAAACCATAGAGATTGGGTCTGAAAGAACAACTCTTCTTCCTCTTTATTTTGAGTCAAAAATTTATAGTAGTCTTCCTTCTCGCGAACAGAAGCTTCCCCTGTAATAATCTTTAAAAGCAAATTTGAATACATTTTTTTTAGTTGTTCCTTATCTATAAACAATCGAGGTGGCGTACCCCCTAATGAAAAAATGAAATTTATTTTTCACCTCGTATCAGAAGAATAAAGTGATGAATGTTACAACTCCAGGAAGATAATCTTTCAGCTCATTGCGTAAAATTTTCAGGGCTTTGGTGAGGTGAGCCTCCACTGTTTTTGTGGTAACGTCGAGCTGAAGAGCAATATCCTTGATTTTCAGATTTTCGAAACGGCACATGCGAAATACTTTTTGACAATGTTGTGGCAGGTTCATAACTGCATGATCAATCTTTTCTTTTAATTCAACCACTTCAATATCATCGTACTGTAATCTGGTAAGTGATTCGTGCTGATATTGCAATTCAATCCAACGGATATTTTCATGATGGTGAAGAATTAGTTGCTTTCTTTTAATTGCATTAAGACAATTGTTTTTAACGAGGGTAAACAAATAATTCCGAATGTTCGAACCGGCCTTTAATTGTCCTCTGATCTCCCATAATTTCAGAAAAACAGATTGCAAAATCTCTTTCGTTTCAGCTTTGTCTTTCAAATACTGAAAACCAAGATTATAAAGCATCTCATAGTACTTGAAATAAATACTTTGAAATACTTCTGCCTCATCTACCTGCAATTCTTCAATTTTCTCTATATCCTCAACCATTTATGAGAAAGATTATCAACGAATAAAAGTACATTTCGAACCCTACAGAAAAAGCCGGACAAACCTTCAGTCTTACTGTTTATCCTTTGAATTGAACTTTTCAATGACTACTGCCACCAAAATGACCATACCTTTAATTACCTGTTGCCAGAATGGCGAAACGTTAAGTAGTACCAATCCGTTGTTCAGGATTCCGATAATTAACGTCCCCTGAACTGTACCCATGATAGTGCCTTTACCCCCTGAGAGTGAAGTGCCACCAATGACCACCGCGGCAATAGCGTCGAGTTCAAAACCGGAACCCGCATTGGGTTGAGCCGAATCGAGGCGCGAAGTGACGATGATGCCCCCAACAGCTGCCAGTGCTCCGGCAATGGAATAGACTATCAGCTTAATTTTATTGATTTTTAATCCTGAAAGTTCGGCTGCAGTCTCATTTCCCCCAATGGCATAAATATACCGTCCAAGTCGTGTTCTGTTGGTGAGAACGACTGCAACTAAAACAACAACAGCCGAAATCCAGACAGGCATCGGAATTCCCAGAAACCAGCCAGTCCCAATAAAGGCCATTTGATCGGAAAATCCTGTGATGGGAAAACCGCCGGTCAGCAACATGGTTAAACCGCGGGCAATCGTTAACATGGCAAGGGTTGCAACAAAAGGTGGCACTTTGAAACGGGTAATTGTGAGGCCATTAAACCATCCCAAAAAAGCCCCGATCAAAGTACCACCGAGCAAAGCACCAATCAATGTAAATCCGATATGGATATTCCATCCGGGAAATTCGTTGCCGTATTTTAACATTACGGCAGTTATTGCTCCTGAAAGTGCTAAAACTGAACCAACCGAAAGGTCAATTCCACCTATCAGAATAACCAGAGTCATCCCTACCGAAATAATCATATTCACCGATATTTGTCTCATTACGTTCCAAATATTGTCGGCCGACATAAACCTGTCCGAAAGAAGACTCAAGACAATGCACATGATCAGCAGTGCAATAATCGATTGAAATTTTATCAGTTTGGTCTTAAGATCTTGTGTATCCATAATTAAATATTATTCTTTTTCCCTGAGTGCAGCTTTCATAATAATTTCTTCAGTAGCCTCTTCCCTGCTCAGTTTTGCCGTTTGTCTTGATTCTGACAAAACCAGTATACTATCAGAAACAGAAAGGATTTCAGGCAATTCGGAAGAAACTACAACTATTCCCATTCCCTGTTGTGCCAGTTCATTAATGAGTCTGTAGATTTCAGTTTTAGCGCCAATATCAATGCCACGTGTGGGTTCATCAAGCAATAATACCTTAGGATTGGTGGCCAGCCATTTGGCAATAACAACTTTTTGCTGGTTCCCGCCACTTAGCTTTTGAACTTCCATTTTGGGTGATGATACCTGCGTATTTAATTTTTTAACAAAATTCAGACTTATCTTTTCTTCCTCCTTTTTATTGATAAAACTGAATTTTGAAATCTTCGCAAGACTGGCCAGTGAGGTATTCTGAGCCACATTCATATTAAGAATCAGTCCCTGTAGTTTGCGGTCTTCCGGAACCAAAGCGATTCCTGCATCGATTGCATCAGCCACATTTCTGATTTGTTTCTCTTCTCCGTCTATAAAAATTTTCCCGGAAACATCCTTTGGATAGAGACCAAAGATGGCTTCAAGAACTTCGGTCCGACCTGCCCCCATCAATCCGCAAATACCGAGAACCTCACCTTTATTCAGCGAAAAACAGATATTATTGACAAGAAAATCATTTTCATTTCCAGGATTTCGAAAACAAAGGTTTTCCACCCTCAAAACTTCATGAGACTGAATATTGACAACCTTTCTGAAGCTGTCTGCAAGGCTTCGGCCTACCATCATCTGAATCAATTGATCATGAGAGGTTCCTGCCATACTTCCCGACCCCACCTTTTCTCCATCGCGCAACACGGTAAACCGATCAGCTATTTCAAACAATTCGTTTAGTTTATGCGAGATATACACAATAGCGACTCCCTTCGCCTTTAATTCTTTAATGATTTGAAAAAGGAGCGCTACTTCATGATCGCTGATTGCAGAAGTTGGTTCATCCATTATCATTACGCGCGATTCCAATAACAAAGATTTTGCAATTTCAACCAGTTGCTGCTGTCCTACCCGAAGCATATTTAGCCTGGTGTGCGGATTAATATCAAAATGCAGCCTCTTCAAAAGTTCTTTTGCCTGTTTGTGCATCTCAGGGTAATCGAGCAGACCCATCCTGTTGACTAACTCATTACCCAGAAAGAGATTTTCTGTAATACTTAAATAAGGGATCAGGTTTAATTCCTGGTGAATAATGACAACTCCCTGTTCTTTTGCCTGTTTTGGATTTTTAAAAGCTACTTTTACCCCGTCCAGAATAACATCTCCGGCATATTCGGTATAAACGCCTGAAGCAATTTTCATCAGCGTCGATTTTCCAGCCCCGTTCTCACCGATAATGGCGTGAACCTGTCCTGGAAAAATTTGCAGATCAATATTTTTCAGGGCATAAATCCCCGAAAAATCCTTTGAAACATTTCTGACTTCAAGAACCGGAACAGTCTGATTATTCTGATTTTCCATCTGACAATTTTACTGAAACCGGAATAATACGTAAAGTTGTCAAATCGACATTTTCTTCGCTGATTTCCAAAGCACCGGCAAAATCAATCAGCTTTCCCTTCTGTCCATTTTTTTTCAGTCGTACAACCACTTTTTCTTTGGCTAGTTTATTGATCGCCACCGAAACATTGTTAAAGTCGGTCATATTCAGGAAATAGTCAATATTAACTTTTCCCGAACCATCCCGAATTGCATTTCCGTAAATAAAATCGACCGCTATATTTATTTTGGTTTGGTTGGCAATTGCAACAACTAAAAACTCATCTTCAACTTTTTCTATTACTCCTTCTCCTTTAACCATGAAATAACAGGTTTTCGAGATACCCAGTTTATGTCCCCATTTTTTAAATGCATTCCCGGGATTTTCCTCCAGGATCTTCAACAGATCGATTATTTTCGGAGCATTCATAATAGATGATGAAAGGCTGTCTTCCCAGAATTTTGCAGCATAATCCGAGGCACTAAAATTGCCTGTATGAGATTTAGCCCTGTATTTTTCAATGGTTTGAATATCCAATGAAAGGTACAAAACCAAAATCGTCGCAAATACTCCTATCAGGATTTTATAAATTTTGGACATAGATCTCATTTTTCGGTTTGAAATTTTGATACATTTTCAGAGGTAACCAATACCACCTCAACAGGCGTTTTAGTGCTGAAATCTCGTTTGCCTTTAATATATTGATCGGCAAGATCGGCTGATGTTCGTGACATTAAAACAGGAAATTGCATCACAGTTGCTGTTATCTTGCCGGATACAATCCCGTCAATGGCATCTTTGGAACCATCAAATCCAAAGATTTTTACTTTATTCGCTTTTCCTGCTGAAAGAACAGCCTGATAGGCACCCAACGCCATGGCATCGTTGCCACAAAAAACGGCATCAATTTCCGGATTCGCCTGCATGATCGTTTCCATCACATCCATCGCCTTATTCCTGTCGAAATCGGCGCTTTGTTGTGCGACCATTTTCAGATCAGGAAATTCATCTATTACACTATGAAATCCTTTCGATCTGTTCCATGTATTATTGTCGCCTACAAGTCCCAATATTTCAACATAGTTCCCTTTTTTCCCCACCTGACGTACAAAATATTGCCCCAATTTCACACACCCGGTAAAACTATCCGACAATAACTGGGTTGCCGCAGCATCACGGGAGTTGATTTCGCGATCCATACAAAAAGTGGGTATTCCCGCCTCTTTGGCTCTTTTGACATTCATCACCGAACCATCTGCATCGGTAGGATTAAAAAGGATGGCATCATAACCCATGGCAATGATATTATCGAAATGTTCAGCCTCCTTGGCGGAACTATTCTGTGAATCAAAAATCTGGGCAGTATAACCCAATTCACGTGCCCGTTGAGCCGCCGATTCTCCTAAAACAACGAACCAGGGATTATTCAGAGTTGAAATAACAACCGCAATTTTGTTGGAATGTTTTTTTACTGAAGTATTGTGACAACCGATAAGTCCGGAAATCAATATCAGTAAAATCAGAGGTTTAGTTTTGAAAGTTTTTATCATGATGGTCAACGATCTAATAAATTTAAAGCCGTTTGGAGAAGTCCTTCTGCCGAAATTCCATAATAACTGAAAATTTCGGTTTGCGAACCAGTTACTGTTTCTTCATCGGGAAAACCCACAATTTTAAACGGAACAAATAGTTTTTCCTGCATTAACAGCGAAGCACAGGCTTCACCCAACCCGCCATTGACACAATGCTCTTCAACAGTAATTATAACCCTGCATTTTTTGGCAACGCTAATAACCATCTCTTTATCCAACGGATTGATGGTATGCATGCTAATTACTTCAGCGCTTATCCCTTTGCTCTCCAGCAACCGGGCAGCCTCATAAGCAGGAGCAACCGTTTCGCCACATGCGATAAAAGCCACCTCATCGCCCTGACAAATAACCGAAGCTTTTCCTATTTCGAAATGTTCTTCTGTCCGTGGAAGATCAGGCATCGCTTTCTTTCCGAACTTCAGATAGACCGGTTTGCTTGATTTTGCAGCTGCCAGCAAAGCATAATGCGCTTCAAAATTATCGGCTGGTACCACAATCTGAATGTTGTTAATTGCCCGTAAAACTGCAACATCGTGAATCGAATGGTGGGTAGAACCCAGCGCCCCGTAACTTACGCCGGCACTTATTCCAACCAATGTAACCGGTTGATTGGAGTAAGCCACATCATTTTTAATTTGTTCAAGCGATCGGGTGGTCAGAAAGCACGCTGGTGATGCGGCAAAGACATTTTTGCCTGCCGAAGCAAGTCCGGCCGCTACCCCTACCAGGTTTTGCTCAGCAATGCCAACCTCTATTATCTGATCTGGAAATTTTTCACCAAATAGTGTGAGCTTTCCCGACCCCCTGGAATCGCTTGTCACAGCCAGTATATTTTTATCATTCTCAGCTAATCCCATTAAGGTTGCTGAAAATTCATCCAGATTAGCCTTTCCTATACTCAGTGACTTTAATGTCATAACTTATTAAATTAATTTCAATTCAGCACAATATTGGTCCAGTTCCTCCATTGCCTGCCTGTACTGCTCATCTGTAGGGACGCCATGGTGCCATTTCTTTACATCTTCCATATAACTCACCCCTTTACCTTTAATGGTATTGGCAATGATCAGGGTTGGTTTCTCTTTCTCAACCGGAACTTTTCTAAATGTTTCCCGTAATTGTGGAATGCTGTTCCCATCAACCGAAATAACGCTCCATCCAAATGCCTTGAATTTTTCATCGATAGGATAAGGACTAAGCACATCGCGGTTTCGTCCGGTAATCTGCAATGTATTGTGATCCAAAATGGCAACCAGATTATCCAATTTGTAATGTGCAGCCATCATGGCTGCCTCCCAGTTTGATCCCTCGGCTAGTTCACCGTCGCCAAGCAGCGTGAAAACCCGGTAGCCAGCATTATCTTTTTTGGAAGCAAGGGCAATCCCTGCACTTAATGGAAGTCCATGTCCCAGGGCGCCTGTATTAAATTCGATTCCGTTAACTTTCCGCGTTGGATGCCCAACATATTTCGATTTAAATCTGCATAAAGTTTCCAGATCGCTCTCCGGGAAAAAACCCTGATCAGCTAAAACGACATAAAGCGCCTCAACCGAATGGCCTTTGCTTTGAATATAACGATCCCTGTTTTGGTCGGAAAAATAATCAGAAGAGACATTTAAAACATCATTGTACAGAACATTAAGAATATCGGTACACGAAAGGCTTCCGCCGGTATGGCCGGCATGGGCTATTTTAATGTATTTTAATATTGATTTTCTGTAATTTACCGACTTTATCTGAAGTTCCAGATCTGTATATAATTTTTTCATTTACTTCTTTTTGTCACCACTACTTGTGGGTATATATCTCCCAGCCAAGGTAATTTCCAATGGCCTCTTCCAGAATTTCAGCCACATGGCCACGAACCATTCCAACATGGTGCTCAAAACCATTTTTGCACATAAATTTCATCAGGTTCTGAAGATTCGGAATCTCGCAGACAGCAATGCCACCATCCATACCATATGGATCGTCGGTCATTGTACCCTCTCCGAGATAGGACTTAATAATCCCTTTCCTGTCGTCGGTTGAGATGCGGAAATAGGTCATATCCCCGGCAGCAACCTTCCCTTTTACAGCACCGAAAGTATCCTCGCTGCCAAGTACTGTTCCCAGCACATCCAGGCTTCCAATTTCAATTTCACTCTGGAAGAACGATTTCGGATAATTGCTGCAATGGGTACAAACTACTTTATTCCGGTCTTCTGCAAAATTATTATTCCAGTCGAGGATGGCCGAAGGAGTTTGAGCTGCGAGTGCCAAAGCATACATCGAGATTGTTCCGGCCACATCCACTTCACAAGCCGACGGCATCAGCTTTTCACCCATCATGCTCATGGTCACACATGCTGCGCAACCGTAATTTTTCTCAATGGAATCCCAGCATTGAATAGCTGAAATATCAATATCGTTTGCTTCAATCCAATTTTCAACAGCCAGACCAAACCTGGCTTGCCGGGCAATTTTGCTTTTGTTCACTAAGGCACAGGATCCGTAGTTCTGAATGGCTGCAACCTTATCGATGACTGCCTGGTCTGTTTCACTTATTTTCTCAGCCGCAGCAATTATTTCGGACATATCAACCGGAAGAATGGTAATATCGGCCATCTGTAAAAGTTTCTCGCTGAAACGCATGGTCTGGAATCCGATCGGACGGGCACCAATAGCACCCACCCTGAGACCTTTCATCCCTTTTACAACGCGGCAGATACCGGCAAATTTCAGAATGTCAAGTGTGAATTCCTTGCTGTCAAGACTATAGGTATGATAGATGGTGTCCGTAAATTTTATCCCGTACTGATAAAAATTGTTGCATACCGAAAGTTTCCCGCAGTAGGCATCACGACGGCTTTTCACATCCACTTTATCATTATCATCGTCGACTGCCTGCACCAAAACTGGTACTTTCAAATCGGACAATTTGATCGAATTAACGATGCCCAACTCATCCCCGAAATTGGGAAGAACCACAATAATCCCCTCAATCACCTCGCTGTTTTTTCGGAACAGGTCGGCACATTTTACTGCATCAGTATAACCCTCTATATTTCCGGTTGGAGTCTCATCTGAAGGTAAAATGATGGTGTTATAACCCATTTGATCAAGTTTTGCCAATACTTTGGCACGGGCATCTACTGCCAATTTTGAATTAAAAATGTTACGGGTTGAAATGATAACCCCGAATGTTTGTTTTTTTAGTTCCATTATCTTATGATTTTATCTATTCTACTAATCTTGAACGTTTAACGGCCAGCTTCCATCCTGAATAGAGTTTCTCTATCTCTTCGGAAGACATACCCGGCTTAAAATTCTTATCTTCCTTGCGGAGTGCTTTGATTTCATCCAAATCTTTCCAGAATCCGCAGGCCAATCCCGCCATCAAGGCCGACCCAAGGGCGGAGACCTCTTCGATATTGCTCCGCACCACCTCTTTTTTAAGAATATCGGATTGAAATTGCATAAGGAAATTATTGCGCGTTGGGCCACCATCCACACGCATTTCGCGGAAATTTATTGTTTCATTTTCGACCATCAGATCAATCAGATCTTTAATCTGGTAAGCAATACTTTCAAGTGCAGCACGGACAATATGCGCTTTTTTGGTGTTTCGCGACATACCAGAGATAGAGGCTCTTGCCCGGTTGTCCCAGTAAGGAGCCCCTAACCCGACAAACGACGGAACAAAATAGACCTGGTTATTATCCTTTACCGACATGGCCAGCTGTTCTGATTCTGCTGCATTTGCAATCAGTTCAGCATCGTTCACCAGCCAGTTTATGGTATCTCCTGTGCAATGAATATTCCCTTCGAAAACATAGTCGATTACCCCTGCTCTGCCCCAGCCGATTGAGGTCACTAACCCATCAGGCGAAGGAAGTGGCTTATTTCCTGTATTCATCATTATTGAAGAACCGGTTCCGTAGGTTGCCTTGGCCATACCTGGCTCAAAACAGTTCTGACCAAATAATGCCGCATGTGAATCACCCATCAATCCTGCAATGGGTACCGGCTGATCGAATACTACCGATGGATCGGTATTGCCGAAAATCTGATCACTGAATTTCACCTCCGGGAACATCGAAGGGTATAAACCGAAAAGGGAAATTAATTCATCATCCCATTTCAACGTATTGATATTAAAAAGCATGGTGCGGCAGGCGTTCGAATAATCGGTGGCATGAACGCTCCCGCTGGTCAGCTTCCAAAGCAACCAACTATCCATTGTCCCAAGCAACAAATCACCATTCAGAGCTTTCTCCTTTGCCCCTTCAACCTCATTGATGATCCAGCGCAATTTGCTGGCAGAGAAATAGGGATCGATAATCAGACCCGTCTTTTGTCTGATTTCAGGACCATAACCATCTGCAATAAGCTGTTTACAAAAATCATGACCCCGCTGACATTGCCATACTGCAGCATTGGCAATAGGTCTTCCTGTATTTTTATCCCAGATAAAACTGGTCTCGCGCTGATTTGTGATCGCAATAACTTCCAGATCGGATGCATTTAAACCCCGCAGACGGAGCAGCTCTGTCATCCCCTTAACTGTGTTTGCAAAGATCTCTTCGGGATCATGCTCCACAAAACCATCAGCCGGGTAATATTGTTGGTGCGGAAAACTTAGCCGGTCAACAAGATTACCATTGGCATCAAAAAGTATCACCTTCGTAGCCGAGGTGCTCTGATCTATCGCCAGAATGTATTTTTCCGTTTGCCCTGTTAGCTTCATTTTTCTTTGCTGTTTCTATTTTGTTTCCTCTGCAATAATCAATTCAATCTCATTATCGCGGAACAATTGCAAATGGCTTGGATCGATAAAAGGATCTGTGATAATGTAATTGATTAACGAAAGTGCCCCAAGACTGGCAAAAGAGTTCTTTCCTATTTTAGTTGAATCAGCGACCAGATAGGTTACATCGGCAGACTCGATCATTGCTTTTTTTACCACGATATCACTCAGACTTGGATAGGTTAAACCCGAACGTAATGATATTCCGGCCGTGGCCAGAAAAAGTTTATCAACATGAATATCCTCGAAAAATGTGGCCGCTTTCTGTCCCGTCAGTGAAAGTGTAGGTGGTTTGAACTCCCCACCGGTTACGATTACATCAATTCCCGGTTCCGCCCCTAATATCATGGCAATATTTAATGCATTTGTGATCACAGTCAGTCCTCTCCGGCCAATGAGGTTCTTAGCAATTTCAGTAGTTGTTGATCCCGAGTCGAGAATGATGGTTTCGCCTGCTTCGATTAGCTCAGCAGCCCTTCTTCCGATTAGTTTCTTTTTTTCCAGATTATCCTGGTTGAGCAAAGTGAAAGACTTTACCCCATCCTCCACATTTTTCAGGAATGCCCCGCCATGCTCTCTCAATATATAACCCTCTGATTCAAGCTTTTCAAGATCCTGACGTATGGTTACTTCCGAAACTTTAAAGATTTTAGCCAGTTGAATAACTTTTGCTGAACCATCTTCCCTGAGCAGTTCCAGTATTTTATCCCGTCTTTGATTGGCTAACATTTGCTTTCGTTTATTTTTGTTTCAAAAGTATTCGTAAATTATCGAAACAAAAAGTAAAAACAGACTTATTTATCAAAACCTATTCTATAACATGTTTTAAGGAGAAAGAGAATTTATGCGTATATTTGAACGAACAAATTCTCTTTTGCTATGAGTCTAGAGGAAATTTCAGAAACGGATTTTTTGACCGGGGCAAGAAATGGGATTCAAAAGTCAAGACTTTTGTCAATCGCCAGGGAAACCGGATTAACATTAAAGGAACTTAGTTCTTATCTGCGTATTTCGACGCGATCAATTCAGGAAAAGGAACCGACACAATTTATTGCTCCGGGTCCATCTGAAAGGGCATTGTATATTGCCAGGCTTTTCAAATTAGGAAGTGATGTTTTCGGCAGCCTGGAAAAATTCCATAATTGGCTGAATATAGAAAATTCTGTGATGGGTGGCGAAAAGCCTGTTTCTTACCTGGACACATTTTCCGGGATACAATTGGTAATGGATGAACTGAATGCTATTGAGTACGGATTCTCTGCATGATGATCCTTTACAGAATTACAAAAAAAGAATATTCAGCGCTTGATGGACATGGAGGTCTTTATGGTCCTGGCAGGTGGCACAGAAAGGGGTGTTTAGTTATTTACACTTCAGAACATGCGTCTTTGGCAGCCTGGGAGAAGATTGTTCATGTGGCAAGTTTTGAAAACCTTTCAAATGAACTTTTACTTATCAAAATTGAGATACCACTCCGGGTAGAACTCCAGACTGTCCCGCAGGATGTTCTGGTAAAGGGCTGGGATAGCTTTCCCTTTTGTGTTGAAACAGTTAACTATGGTACCTCGTTTTTAAAGGATAAAAAAAATCTGGCACTTAAAGTTCCCTCAGCCATTATTCCTGACGAGTTCAATATTATTTTAAACCCTCTTCACCCCGACATTTCAAACTGTAAAATTCTCAGCTCAATCCCTTTTATTTTCGATAAAAGGTTTACGAGCTAACAGAAATGACATTGCCTTTGTCTGACAAATCATTATAAATAATTAAAGAGATTATTTGATTAAGTAATTGTTACAATGGACAAGCAAAATACAATTTAATTGTCCTATCTGCGAGCAATGCATTACTATCTTTTTTTGCCTGATCGAGAATATCCATAAACAAGTAGAATTTCAACCAATACCCCTGGCAATATTGTTGCCGAATGGATTTTGGGTGTTTCAACAAAGCATACCAATTTGTATTTATTCCCAGTTTTTCAGCTAACTTAACAAAGTCCAAAGCGTTTTTCCATGTTTCTTCTGCGACCTTCTTCTCCAGTTTAGTGAAATCAGCGTATTCCATTTTCGAGATATCGTAGATTTTAGATCCGTCGCTTATACCCAAATCCTTCATTGAAAAAGAGTAATCTATATTTTTATCACCATCCAGATCAAACTCTATCGTGTCAAAGAAACCATTGTTGTCGGTATCCTTGTAACTGATTAAAGGGAATACTGCCGGATCGGCAGGTGTCCTTGCCGGACCATAACCATCATACAATCCACCCATTCCCTGGTAGTAAAAGGCATTCTGGTCCACGCGCCAATATCCTTTTTCTGCCCCGAAAAGATGGATTTTGCCATCCAGCGGACTGATATACAGATTTCCTTTCCCTGAATTATCCAAGTCCCATTCGCCACGATCGCCAACCGGATCAGATTGCGCATTATCGTCGAGGCCTCCCTTTTTTACACCAACCACATAGGGGTCCTTCGGATCAAGCAATTCTACCCTCTCCCATCTTTCGCAGTCGTCATCTTCATCGTAAACAAACCATGCTTCATTCCATTTACCACGGTTAAAAATCAGGTCACGCGCATGGTCATGATCAGGGTAAATAAATTCATTCAACTGACGTATGCGGGGATCCATGAAATACTGGTCTGCCGCCGGTAATCCTCGCAGGTTCCTGAAGTGATGCACCTGATCCGTATAATCAAAACCGCCGCCCCTGAAACTAATTGTCATATCAAAATCGAATGGATTGCCGGGAGAGTTATCATTGTCCATATCATACGACATGGTCACATAGTCAATTTTGCCGGTCAGGTTGGTTAGATATTTGTCGCCGGGTTTTCCGCACGTCGGTCGATCAATTAAACGAAAAGCATATTCTGTCAGTCCATCTTTGTCAGGATCAAAAAACAAAAACGGGTTCTCCCAGTTCAGGCGCAAGTCGTTGATGTTTTGGGGTGAGGCATGTATCTTCAGGAACAAGGTTTGCCCTGAATAATCTTCGAAGAAATCCGATTTACCGTCATGGATCCAGCACCTTACCTGAAATGTGTTCCAGTCGATGTAATTCATGATGTCGTCCTTATCCAGGTCCATATTGACCATGAAATGACCCGGGCCCCAGGGTTTATCCTTATCCTTCTCCGAAGCAAATTCCGAATAGATTTGAATATCCGCTTTACCATCATTGTTCGTATCAACCCAATCTATGATCACATCACCATAACTGCCATATTTTCCGTCGTTGTTCATATCAACCATCAGGCAATCATTATCCGTATCGCCGCAGGTATCCGTCCATTTCATGTCATCGTCATCGTCTATCCATTGGACATGAAAACCATTGGCTGTGGTATATCGCATCACATCCGGGTCTCCGTCATTATCCAAATCAATGAATTTAGGCTTGGTACCAGCCATTATTTCGAACAACCGATAACTGTTGAGTTTGGCATTGGCATTCCAAGGCGTCGTTTGATGGATTGGAGTCTGTGCATGTACCTGAGAGATAAATCCGAACACGGAAAATGACAATAAAAAAAGAATCTTTCGCATTTGCTTATTTTTTACTGATCTTGATCATAACAACACCATGAGCAGGAACTGTGCAACTAAATTGTTGTTTAAAGATTCCAAGTTCTTTTTGGTGCCAAAGGTCTCTGACAGAATGGCTCCCGGTCAATTTTAAATCCTCCCGGTTCAGCACAATTTCAGATGCACCCTTTCCCTGATTAAATATCCCAACGGCCTGCGATCCATCCTGCAATAGCTTGTACATGATGAATTGAGTTTCCGATTTTCTCACAACAAGCCCGCATTTTCCCAAAGGATCCTGATCAACTTCAATGATTTCAGGATTACAGAGCACATTGAGTGTAAATTCGTCGAGCCTTGACATATCACCGCTGAAAAATAGCGGTGCGGCCATCAGGCACCACAGCGACATATAGGAGTATTGCTCATTCGCACTAAGTTGGCAAGGGGCTGATTCAGTAAAGGTGGTTCCTTTCTGGGCACCGATCCACCCGATTTGCAAATAATCGGGATCGTTCCACGAACCGGGCCTTGACCAGGCCCCATGCTCCGAATTCTTGATGGCAACATGGAAGAACCGGTCAAGTTCAAAACCCAGATCTCCTGCAGTACGCCAACAATTACCACCCACTTTGCTGCCCCATTCCCAGACATTGCCCATTCCATATTGACAAAGATTATAAACGATGTCACGGGGTTGCCTTCTTAAGGCTTCACCCATCAAAGCGAATGGTTTTTGCATTACTTCCAGGGAAGGTTCTTTCCCGGCAATCCGCGTATAGGAACACCAGTCGTATTTCAAAAAATCAAAACCCCAGGAAGAAAACTGGCCGGCATCCTGCTCTTCGTGTTGCCACGATCCGGATAAACCGCAACAGGTATTGGGGCCGGGTGAACTGTAAATGCCGGCTTTCAATCCTTTTGAGTGGATATAGTCTGTCATCGCCTTCATGTCAGGAAAGTGCCTATTTGGAATAATATTACCGTTTGAATCACGGACAGGCCCCAGCCTGGTTGAATCAGGCATATATTTATTCGTTTTATCCGCATTCATCCAGCAATCGTCGATGTTGACATATTGATAACCTGCATCCGCCATGCCACTTGAAATCATGGCGTCAGCGGCGCCTCTCATATGGTTTTCAGTCACCCTGTTGAAATGTACATACCAGGAGTTCCATCCCATGGGAGGCGTGAGGGCAAGCAGATCTCCGGCAACTATTTTAAAAGCCCTTTTGTCTTTGCCTTTCGGATTTTCGGCAGTGATTATCATACTATATTCTCCTTTCAACGGGGTCTGGCCAGAGATTATCCCTGTCAACGGATCAAGTTTTAATCCTTTGGGCAATCCTTTCACCGAAAATTGAATGGGGTGCTCTCCCTGGCAGGGAATACGGTATAAAAAAGGATTTCCTGGCCTTGCGCCATAGACCAATGGTCCGTTGATCCTTGGTTTCAGGCCGGGCTTTGGTGTGTAAATCTCAAAAGCGTTTCGTTCAACTCCGGCAACCATGTCCTGACCCAGGACTTTTTGCTGATTTATCATTAACAAACCTGACAACAAGAACATTACAATAAATCCGGCTCTGCTTCTACAACTAAAATTTGTCTTGCTTACCACATTTCCCATTTTGTTTTTTTTACATATTGATATTTAACCTCGGCAGTCTTATGTTCTACTTTTTTGCCAAAGGAGCCAAACTTAACAATTGATGAAAGTTTAATGGCCGCAAAGACTGAAAAAGTATGAACAATTGATAACAGGACAATAACAATTGCAGTTTTCATTAGTTTTATTGTTTAGTCATCTCAAAAGGCTGTTCTTTTATCAAAAATAAGTTGCCATGCATTCAGCCATCCGCTTGTATCCTTCCTTATTCGGATGTACCTGGGTACAATCATAGGCAGGCTCGCCGTAAAATTCCCTGGCGTTGTAGTCGGTAATACCGCTATTGTCCAATAAATCAATCACAGGCAGTCCGTAAAAATGGCCAATGGCCCTGATATATTGCACCTTCGGGAAACGGTCCGTTTTTTCCCAGTTGAGTACCTCTTCAAAAGAGGGAAACCTGACAATTCCATTGTACTTGTTGTTGTATGGACTTTTTTTTCCTACCATACCCACATCAGCACGGACACGCATCTGTGTAACGAGGTAGATTCTGGCTTTCGGACAGGTTTCCATCAGCATCTCGACCATACCTTTATATGCTGATATAAATGAAACAGTATCGTTGGTTGCCATAACCTTACATGATTTCTCCCAGGCAACGATTTCGTCGGGATGGACAAAATGATTTTTCTCCGATTTCAGACCTGGATCGCGGTCGTTCTGTCCGCCATAGATCAGGATGATATCCGGATGGTAATAACGAGCGTCGAAAGACCTAATGAAGATCGATTTTTCGTCCGAAGGTTTCACGCGGGTACCACCAATCGCCATGGGTGCGTATCCATTAAGTCCTATTTGAGTTTCTTCCTGACTCCAGATCAGTCCGAACCATTCGGTCAGAAAGCCCTGCCATTCGCAACCCGCGGTAAGGCTATCACCTATGGTTAACAGTTTTTTTCCTTTTAAACGATTTTGATAGGAATGGTCAAAATCCTGTTCCTTTTGTTAATTTAAGCTTGGATGATCTTTTTTCTGTGGTTACTTCCAAAAACAGGTCTGAGTCTACTTCAATTGTGGTGGAGGGGAATCAGAATGCCTTCGCAGATATGGTTAAGACTGCAAACAGGAGGGACCAGAACAGGCAAAGAACACTGATTTTGTGCACATTAG
>Ga0118677_10004336_pt1 | contig 25950 bp, 22 predicted proteins | sample AliMusrvi5mmetaG_FD_86154 | JGI IMG/M metagenome (GOLD analysis project Ga0118677, IMG submission 86154)
ATGTTGAAAAGGCTGCCATTGCTGCGGAACTGGCTGGGAGTGAAATTGAAAATGAGCTGTGGCAATGCCAACTTTGCCATTTTACCTACGAATCTGAGAAGGGGGATCCCATCTCCGGAATTGCCCCCGGAACAAAGTTCGAGGATCTGCCCGACGACTGGACTTGTCCGATCTGCGGGGCCGACAAGACCTTGTTCGAACGGGAATAAAAAAGGGAAGAGGTTCGCCTCTTCCCTTTTTTACTTGACATCAATCAGTTCAAGATCGAAAATCAATACAGAATTTGCAGGAATAACGGTTCCTATGGCAGAACCACCATAGCCGAGTCCGGAAGGAATCAGAAGGGTTGCCTTCCCACCTTTCTTCATCAGTGGGATCCCTATTTGCCATCCCTTTATCAGTCCGGAAAGGGGAAAAATTGCAGTTTTGTCTGTGGCAGTCTGATCGAAGATTGTCCCATTCACAAGTGAACCCTTGTATTTCACTTCAACTGTTGATGCGGTGGTTGGAGAAACGCCTGTTCCTGCCAAAGTAGTCATGTAATAAAGTCCGGAAATATCCTTTGTGGCCGTCAAACCCTTAGATTTCAGGTAATTTTGAATAGTCAGATCATCGGCTTCAGCCTGATTGCCTTTCTGGCTACAGGAAGAAAAAAATAAGATAGCAATCACCAAACAAGAGAATATCTTCATGATACGACAAATTTTGAAATTTATATTAACTAGTCGACAAAGTTAATTTTATTGTTGAATCAGAAAGATCCAATAAACGAACTGTCCAAAATGAAAGGTGAATTAACCAAAATTTATTTTAAATTTGGTAGTGACATAAGATCCTACTTTTACGACACAATCTACTAACACTATGGCTCATTCAAACCTGTTAACCACGGAAAACGAAAGAATTCTATCCATTGATTTTTTCAGGGGAATCACCATGTTTTTACTCATTGGTGAGTTCTCTGAATTATTTGGAAATCTGAGAGATCCCTATTTTAAAGGAACCATCGTCTCCTTCCTTGGTACCCAATTGGACCATCATCCGTGGAACGGATTGCATTTTTGGGACCTCATTCAGCCATTTTTCATGTTTATCGTGGGAGTGGCCATGCCCTTCTCATTTACCAAACGATGGAACAGGGGAGACAGTTGGGGGATAACTTTCCGTCATACGCTCCAACGATCCTTTTTGCTGCTTTTTCTCGGTTGGGCACTCTATTGCATAGGCCCTGGAAGGCTCTGTCTTAGACTCACCAACGTCCTGGCACAGCTTTCCTTTACCTATCTGGTTGCATTTTTGGTGATGCGTAAAGCGGTCAAATGGCAGCTGTTGGTCTCCTTTGGTATGATCCTCCTCTCCTTTCTGTTGTATCAATTTTGGAACGTACCGGGCTTCAACCAGCCCTACCAGCCTGACCACAACTTCGGAACCTGGTTCGATGTGAACATCTTGGGAGAAATGAATGGAGGTCATTGGGTCGCTGTCAATGCCATACCAACGACAGCCCATACCATCTGGGGAGTGATTGCCGGAATGATTCTGATGAACGATTGGGCGCCGATGAAAAAAGTCAGGGTGCTGTTTCTGGCAGGCATGGTGGGATTGGTCGTTGGCTTTGCCCTGGATCCCTGGGTTCCTATCATCAAGAGAATTTGTACACCTTCCTTCGTGATTGTCAGCGGAGGATGGGCGTTTTTTGCACTTGCCCTCTCCTATTATGTGATCGATGTGTTAAAATTTACGAAAGGAACCTGGTTCTTTGCCGTTGTTGGAATGAATCCGCTTTTCATCTATCTGTTTGCACACATTGGAGGTAACGAACTGATCGCAAAAATTTTCAAACCATTTGTTCCCCCGTTTTTCAGTTGGGGAGGGAACCTGGCGATCGATATGGCAACCTCTATACTGGTTTGGTTTTCCTTGTGGTACATCTGTTACTTTCTCTACAAACGAAAGATTTTTATTCGCGTCTGATAAATTGTATTTTTGCAGCCTCAACAAATCAATGTGAAAGATTGTGTCGCAAAAAGGAAAGAAGTACTTTTTTAATCTGCTGAAGTTAGCCTTCTCTGTTGCCGCCATTTGGCTGGTATTCTCGAACATTTCATTAAGGGAAGTGATGGTCGTTTTTTCGACCGCTAATTGGTGGTATCTTCTTGCCGGACTGCTATTTGTAATCATATCCTCCCTGCTTTCTGCCTTCCGTCAGAATCTCTCTTTCCGAAGTACCGGTGCACATCTGTCGCCGGCGCTCAATCTTAAACTCTATTGGGTTGGGATGTTTTACAATCTTTTTCTCCCTGGCGGAATTGGAGGCGATGGAATCAAAGTGTATCTGGTGCACAAGTACAGGAAGAACGGAGTGAAAAAAAATATTGGAGCGATGCTCGTTAACCGTGTTGCAGGACTCGTAGCCATTGGGATGATAACCATCCTGCTCTATTATTTGTCTGGAGACACCTTTAAAATCGGTTGGCCGGGTTGGTTTTGCATACCCCTGTTGTATCTCTTTTACTATGTTGTACTTAAATATTTTTTAAAGAGCTTTCTCCCTATTCACGCAGGATTATTTGGCTGGTCGATGCTTTTGCAACTGATGCAACTTGTCTCCTCCTTGTTCATTCTTTACGCATTTCACCAGTTTTCGGATGTGACTGAATACCTTTTTCTCTTCTTTTTTTCCGCCATTGCTACTGCCATTCCCATTACCATCGGGGGAGTTGGAGCGAGGGAGATGGTCTTTTTTTTAGGCGCAAACGTATTGCATCTCAACAAAGAGCTCTCCATTGCTCTGAGTGTCATGTTCTTTTTATTATCCGCCCTGGTTTCTCTGGCCGGCATCTACTGGGTCTTCTTTCCACCTTTTCGAAAAGAGATTACAACTGATTCACCGCTTTCACCAACGGTGACTGCGGAACCTTGAAAATCTTGGTGGTGTCATAACCCCGAGCTTCCGCTTTGCGTAAAATATCCCGGTACAAATCCTCCTTCATGACTGGAATTCTGGAAAGTATCCACAAATATCCCGCAGAGGAACTACCAATCAATGCCCACTGATAATCCTGCTGATCAAGCTCCAACACATTGTATTCGGCATAAAAGTTAAGAAAAAAGGAGACCTTCAGTTTACCCGTTTGACCTGTTAACTTCGCCTTGCCTTTCGCAGACTTCAATTTTCCGTTCAACTCCTTGAAAAAGCCCTGGTTGAGTACTTCTACCTTGCCATTTTCTTTGGACGTATAGGTAGCCGTCACCCCAACCAAGTCTTTTTCAAAAGAGTTCTGATACCTGCCAATTTCATACCATAAGCCAAAATACCGCCGAAGATCAAAATTTTTGACAGTAGTCTGATCTATTTTCCTACCGTTTACAGCCGGTTTACAGGCAGCCATATCCATTAAACAGAAAAATGAGACCATCAAAATAAGGTACAGGTTTTTCATCTGCTTTAATTTTCATCTATTTTTGGTTGCACGAGATCTGTTGCATCGGGGTCCATTCTATGATTTTTATGAAACAAATAGTATAGAGCCGGTGTGACAAAAGCCGTCAGCAACAGCGAAGAGGTAAGTCCTCCGACAATAACGGTAGCCAATGGCCTTTGCACATCGGAACCAACCCCTGTGTTGAGCGCTGCCGGAATGAGGCCAATGATGGCGATCAGCATCACCAGAAAAATGGGTCTGAACTGAACGATTGATCCTTTGTAGATTAGCTCTTTAATCGGCAGATTTTGTTTGACATTCAGTTTATTCAGGTAACTCACCCACAGCACCCCGGCCATGACACAAACTCCTGACAAGGAGACGAATCCAACACCTGCAGAAATACTGATGTTGATGTTTCGAAGCAACAGTGCCACAATTCCTCCAACGATGGCAAAAGGGATGTTGGCCATGACGATCACAACATATTTGGTCTGATAGCCAAATAAAATCAACAGGATCGAAAAGATTATCAACAGGGTAAGCGGTACAATAACCAGCAATCGGTTCTGCGCCCTTTTCAAATTTTCAAATTGTCCGCCCATTGTGAAATAGTAGTTGGAGGGTAATTTGATCTGTTCTTCAATTTTTTCATTGATCTCGGCGGCAAAACTACCCTGATCCCTGCCCCTGATGTTGGTTTTGACGGTGATTTGTCGCTGTTCGTCATCCCTGGCAATAATGGTCTGACCCTCTGATAGCCTTATGTTTGCTACCTGCGACAAAGGTATTCTCAATCCGGTCTTCGTTGGAATGATGATTTTCCCGATCTGTTCGGGCGTCTTTCTACTCTCCTTCGAGAAACGGAGGATGATGTCAAATTTTCGTTCCTCTTCCCACAAGGAACTTACTGGCAGACCACCTACCGCCATTTCCAAAACGGCATTCACATCCGAAACATTGACACCATATCTGGCGGCTTTGGCCCTGTCAACTTCTATATCCAATTGGGTTTGCTTTTTTTCCTGCTCGATGGAAGTTTCTGAGGCCCCCGGAATGGTCTTTGCAATTTTGAGAATCTTTTCTGCATAGACCCTGAGGGTATCCAGGTTTCTGCCGGTAACGAAAATGGCAAGGTCAGACGAAGAGCCTGTGGCATTTTCAGTTACCATATCAATGATCGGTTGCGTGATTGTAAATGTGGCTCCCGGTATTATTTTTTCCAGGTTGTTCTTGATATTTAAAACCAACTCCTTTTTGGTCAGTTTGCTGTCCCAGGAGGAATAGGGCTGTTTCAATTGTATCATTGCTTCGATCCGATTGGGTCCAAAAGGATCTGTACCATCGTCATTTCTGCCCAATTGGGTTAGTACGCCCTTCACTTCATCGTATTTTGAAAGTTCTTTTCTCAGGATGGCCGGATATTGATTGGCAGCATCCAGCGAAATCCCGGCAGGTAAAAAGACCCGCACCCAAATACAGCCTTCATCCAGTTCCGGTAGAAACTCCGTACCCAGTCTTGAACCTGCGAACAATCCGGCAAGTACGACTGCCAACGCTAGCGCCAATACCGTTTTGGGTACTTTCAATACCCAGGTGAGTAATTGTCTGTAAAACTTCTCAATAAAATCCCAAAGATAATTTTTGCCTTCCGTGGAGGTCATCTTAAACAGGAAGGAGCCCAATACCGGCACCAGGGTCAGTGAATAGATCATAGACCCCAGAATGGCAAAGGAGAGAGTCCAGGCCATCGGGGAAAAAAGTCTGCCTTCCACCCGTTGCAGCGTAAACATGGGCAAGAGCGCAACCGTAATGATCAATACGGTATAGAGAATCTGTTTTTGTACCTCACGCGCCGATCGAATCACAATGGCATCGATGCCATTTTTTCGGTCCGATTCGGAAGCATAGGCAATGTTCCGGAAGATCGCCTCCACCATCACCACCGAGGCATCTACGATGATGCCAAAGTCGATGGCCCCAAGGGAAAGAAGGTTGGCCGGGATGCCATACAGATACATGCAGATAAAGGCAAATAGCAGGGAAAAGGGAATGGCAAGTGCAGAAATTACGGCAGCTCTCCAGTTTCCAAGCAATACCGTCAATACAAGCAATACCACCAGAATTCCTTCCAAAAGCGTCTTGGCCACGGTGTGAACCGTCAGCGAGACCAGCTCCGTGCGGTCGTAAAAGGTTTGAATCCTAATTCCCTTGGGCAAGATAACTTTGTTCAATTCCTCAACCTTTTCGTAAACGTTGAGCATCGTTTTGGAAGGATTCTCAAATTTTTTAAGCAAGACAATGCCTTCAATGCCCATACTTTTGGAGGTGCCGTTGGATTTGTCTTCATATCCCAAAATCCCGGTAGGCGGAAGGTTTCCAATTTCAATGGAGGCAATGTCACGAATAAGAATCGGAACTCCATAGCGGTTGTCAACCACAATATTTTCAATGTCTTCCACCTTTCTGATTCTGCCTATTCCCCTGATATTCATCTGTGATGAACCTATTCGAATGTAATTTCCACCCGTACTTTTGTTGTTTGCTGCGATGGCATCGGCTACGTCCTGCACTTTCAGGTTGTATTTCTCGAGGGATATCGGGTTGATGATGACCTGAAACTGTCGCACCAATCCTCCAAAATTGGCCACATCAACTACCCCTTCTGCCTGAAGCAGTTTGGGTACAATTACATAATCTTGTAACTCACGCAAGTAGGTTATTTCGCAGGAATCGGGGGCATCAATGACATACCTGAAAATTTCGCCCATGGCCATGGTCATTGGAGTCAAAACAGGAGAAACCCCTGCCGGGATATCAGCGTCCTTCAGTTTCTCCAGAACCAATTGTCTGGCTAGATAGATGTTGGTTTTATCGTTGAAAGTCAGGGTTACAATCGAAAGTCCAAAAATGGTTTTTGACCTCTTGGAGATGACACCTGGAACGGTATTTAAAGCCCGCTCGACCGGGATGGTCACTTGTTGCTCCATCTCCTCGGAGGGAAGACCGTTTAACTGAGAGATGACACCAACCTCCGTATCACTGATGTCGGGATAGGCCTCTATGTCCAGTTTCAGCCAGGTCCAGGCTCCTATGCCCGTCAGCAGCAGGGCCAGCAGCAGGACGATGGCCCTGTGGCGGATGATAAATGTGATTAACTTACTCATTTCAATAAGATTAAATACCCATGTCGATGGCCTTCAACAAATAGACGTTTTCGGATACAACAGCTTCTCCTACCCCAACACCTCCGGCAATTTCAATGTAATCACCTGCTTCAGAGGAAATGGCCACTTCCCTTCGTTCAAAAATGGTGTTACTCTTTTTGACAAAGACATAATAGCGGGCGTTGGCGCTGATCACTGACTTTTTCAGCACCATCAACCCTTCGTGGAGGGCTTCGAAATTTACCTGTGCATACATTCCAGGCCTGATCCTGGTTTGGGTATCTGAAAGTGAGAGCCGAACCCTTATTTTTCTCGTCTGACTGTTCATCACATCCGCGATCACATCAATATTTGCGACAAAAACCTCGTTGGGGAAGCTGGGAAACAGCAAGTTGTACTTTTGACCGCGTTTTACTGTATTCAATTCCGATTCAGGCAAGTCACAAATCAGCCATACGGTACCCAATGGGGCATTGTTTAAATTTTCAGGATTGAGACCCAACTCTCGCAATTGCGCTTCACTGGAGGCCAGGGAGGTTTGAATGTTAAGCATCTCCGTAGAAGCGTCATTCAGCTCTTTACCTGTTGCAGCACCGTTTTTGAACAGATCGGTCACCCTGTCAAAATTTATCCTGGCAGTTTTCAGGAGCGTGACATTTTGGAGGTAGGTCGAATAGATGCTGGTAAGATCGGGCGAATCGAACAGGATAATCTTTTTTAGCTCTTTTCCGCTCGACAGATGCACACGACCTACCACATTGGCAGGGGCAGAAAAGCTCAGATTCAATTTTTTATTTTCAGCTTTTTCAGATTTAAAAATTGTGATTTTTTTGGATGCTTCTGGAAATTCGATATACTTGCCATCCTCCCTGACTTGCGGTTCAGACTCGGCAACTTCCTGCCGGATGGCCTTGTTTTCAGTATGAGTGCCGCACGCAGAAAGGAGCAAACAGGTGATCAATCCGGGAATCAATAATTTTTTCATTTTATCTTAATTTTTCTTTGAATGTGATTGTCATTGGATGAAGACAACAATAATCTCACCTAACTGGCAACGAAATTGCAGGTAAACATCAACTGCAAATAACTTTTCCGGAAGTTGTACATGGCTTCGTAATACTGACTTTGCATTTCAAACCAGGTACGTTCGGCTTCAAGGTAATCGAGAATGGTGGTTCCACCTTTCAAATAACTCATTTTGACCGTTTTTAGTACCTCTTCCGATTTGGTATTCAGCTCCCGGTATTTGTTCCAGCTAATTTTATTGGTAATATACTCATCGTAAGCATTTCTCACCTCCTTGGTAATTTGAAGGACATACGCACTGATTTGGGCATCCGCCTGGTTTACAGCAATTTTGGCTCTTGCAATCTCCCCCTGATTTCTGTCTGAAAAAGGCAATGGAATGGCCACAGACAATCCTACGTAGGGCACTTTGTTTTGCGGACTGTAATTCACCCCAACTTCGGGCTGAGGCTTGGCAATGGCCTTTTGGAGTGCCACATCAATTTTTGCCTTATCCGACAAGTTCTTACCGATCAGAATCTCTTTTCTGTTTTCCAGTGCGATGTGCAACAAGGTGTCGTAATTTTGTGGCAGAAGAACCGGAAACCATTGTTCTTTCTTGTTAATAATAATAGGATCGTTTATTCCAAGCAACAAGGCGAGGTTGTTATTGCTGCTTTTAAGTTCCTGCAAGGCACTTAGTTGCATCAAACGGTATTGCTCGTCATTGATCAAAGTGCGGGAATATTCGGTAGTGGTAATGACCTGATTTTTCAAACGAATCTGATTGACTTTCAGCAAGGTATCTGAATTCATTTTTGCCTGATCGATTAAATTCAACTTTTCGCCGGCATACCAGATATCCAGCCACTTTGAAGCGACCTCGCTGAGCAGGTTCCATTCATAGGCTCCGAGGTTAGAACCGGCTAGGATCAAGTCTGATTTCGCCGACTGAATCTTGTATTTCAATTGTCCACCTACCTGAAACACCTTCGACACCTGGTAATTCATCTGCCTGTTTTCAGGAGAAAAAAATCCGGAACCGGGAGAATAATATTTGGAAGTGGGAACGATGATGGAAGAAACGCTCAGAGAAGGGTTTGTGTGCAATCCTGCCGTTGTAACTGCTGTTTTGGCTATATCAAGATTGTATTTCTCGATTTTGTAAAATGGATTATTTTTGAGTGCCAGTGAAAGAGCATCTTGCAGACTCAGCGGAGTTTGGGCGTTTGTCAACATACTGAAAAACAACACAATAATTAGCAATAAAAATCTCATTTTTATTTAGATTGAATATTTTTGGAATACCTGGTTTCCAGTCACAGGTAAATTTACGGATTGTATGCCAATACAGGCTTTTCAATACCTGAAAATTACAAATATGATTTTGCTTTAGCAGATTTGTTCCTGTACGGAAAATTTGAGGGAGATCAGACTAATTAGACAGTGGCCAATACCGGTGGAGCCCGGCTTTCCCCAAAAGAAAAATACTCTTGTTTGACCTGTTCCTGTTGGAAAGGCGGAATTGTTGAGACAATGGCAAGCAAAAGCAGTATAACCAATAACCCTCCAAACGAATCCACATTCAAACTAGTTACCAGATCGAGAAAAAAGGCTACCGATGGCTGATGCTTGTGTGATTGAAAAGGGGAATGTGAATCTTTATCAGGAGTATATGGGTGGGCATGGGTAATTACCTGTCCTCCCAGAAGAAGATGGGAATGACTGTTCATGGCCTGATTGGCAAAAAGCCAGATAAAGGAAACCAGCAACAACCAAATAACCGAATTTACATACCTCTTTTTCAAATCAATAATGTTCTTATTAATTGTAACGCAATTGTGTTCCGAAATGTTCCAACCCAAACCATTTTTAGCACTATTTATCAATTTTTCATGAATCAGCTGGTTATAAGATAGCCTATCTCTTTAATAAAGTAGGATGAGACTGTTGTAAAATAAACTTTCCTGCACCGAAAACGCTTTTTCAATGCAGGAAAGACTTCATGTCAAATGAACGGAACCGCAAAATCATTCAACCGCACAATAGTCCTAGTTCAAACCTCTTTTCCTGAGCAATGGTTCAATTCCTGGTGCTTTTCCCCTGAAATTGACATACAATTTCATCGCTTCGTCCGTTCCTCCGCGTTCCAGTAAATTTTTACGGAAAGAGGTGGCTACCCCCTGATCGAAGATATTTCCCTTCTCTAAAAACGCTTCAAAGGCATCACAATCCAGAACAGCCGCCCAGATGTAGCTGTAATATCCACTGGAGTATCCTCCCGGAAAAGCATGGTTAAAATAGGTAGAACGATAACGTGGAATGATTTCAGGTATCAGTCCGGCTTTTTCCATTGAGGCTTTTTCGAATTTTTCCACATCGATGTCCCCGGCCTTGGTAATGGTATGATAATCCATGTCCAGAATGGCGGCAGCTAAAAATTCAGTGGTGATGAATCCCTGGTTGAACTTTCCGGCCTTGATGATCTTATCCACCAGTTTCTGCGGAATCACTGCTCCCGTCTGATAGTGTTTTGCATACATTTTCAGCACTTCCGGCTCGACGGCCCAATGTTCCATAACCTGAGAAGGCAACTCGACAAAATCGCGTGAAACGGCAGTTCCTGACAAGGTTCTGTAGTGACATTGCGAAAGCATCCCGTGAATACTGTGACCAAATTCGTGAAACAGGGTCTCTACCTCATCGAAATTCAGCAAAGCAGGTTTCTCTCCACTAGGTTTTGAAAAATTGCAGGTAACAGAAACAACCGGTCTTACATCTGCAGTTCCTTCATAATGGTACTGATCGCGGTAGTTGTTCATCCAGGCTCCTCCTTTTTTGGAGGCACGGGGGAAAAAATCCATGTATAAAATTCCGATGAGGGAACTATCCCTGTCTTTTACCTCGAATACCTGGCATTCAGGATGATACAAAGGCATGTTCGGAATTTGTTTAAAGTTGAGACCATACAGTTTATTGGCTACCGCGAAGGCCCCATCCCTAACATTGTTGAGTTGGAAATAAGGACGTACCTCTTCTTCATCCAGATCATATTTCTCCTTGCGTACTTTTTCTGAATAATAGAACCAATCCCAGCTGGCCAGTTTGAATTTGCCTCCTTCGCGATCGATCATTTTCTGCATATCCGCAGTTTCCTCTTTGGCCCTTTTCAATCCGGGAGTCCATACTTTTTCGATCAGGTCATAAACATTTTTTGGGGTCTTCGCCATGCAGTCATCCAATACGTAGGTAGCCCAGCTTTCAAAACCCAGCAGATTGGCCTTTTTCAAACGCAGGTTGACGATCTTGTTGATGACACTCTTGTTGTCAGATTCGTTGTTGTTATTTCCCCGACTGTACATCGCCTTGTACAATTTCTCCCTCAAATCACGTTTTTGGGAATAGGTTACGAAAGGTATCCAGCTTGGTTTCTGGAGGGTAAAAACCCATTTGCCTTCCAATTTCAGCCCTTTTGCTTCATCCGCGGCAGCAGCGATGATGGATTCCGGCAATCCGGCAAGATCCTCTTTTTTGTCAACAATCATTTTATAGCTGTTGGTTTCCGCAAGCATATTGTTGTCGAATTTCAATTCCAGCAAGGCGAGCTCTGTGTTGGCTTTCTTAAATTCCTCCTTTTTATCCGCTGCAAGATTGGCTCCTCCTCTTACAAAGCGTTTGAAAGTTTCTTCCAGCAGACGTTCCTGTTCCCTGTTCAGGTTCAATTTCTCCTTCTGTTTTTCAACCTCCTGTACCCTGGCAAAGAGTTTTGCATTCAGGTTAATGGCATCGGCGTGTTCGGAGAGCAATGGGGCTACTTCAACGGCAATCTGGTCGATTGAATCATTGGTATTTGCCTCCTTGACATTAAAAAAGACCGTCGATACCCTGCTGAGCAGATCTCCGCTTTTGTCGAGCGCTTCAATGGTATTCTTAAAATCGGGTGCAGCCGGATTGTTCACAATCTGATCAATATCCTTGTTGTGTTGGCTGATACCTTCCTTCAATGCAGGAAGATAATGTTTGTTTAAAATTTTATCAAATGGAGGGACACTGTAGAGCGCACTGTAGGTTTCATAAAATGGATTCATCTCTTTCATCGTTTTGTTTTCGTTTACACAGGAGGCCATCAGCACTCCAAAAGCCATCATCAACATCCAGTTCTTCATCAGTTATTTTTTATTGTTGCAAATTGAAAGACCAATTTTCAATTCCGGAAATCCGGGAAAATTTTTATTGGCTACTTCATCTGTTTGGTTATGATCTCTGTTTCTAAAGTTGCAGGGTTATCTAGCTACCGCAAATTCAGTTTTGTTGCAAGAGAATCTAACTACAAACTTACGAAAACTGACGGTAAAATTCCTGATTTTTATACTCCTTAAAAAAAACAAAGAGTTAAACCAGATAATGGATTAATTTATATTTTTGGTTAATCAGAATAGCTTGTTAAATACCGTAACTATTGTTTCTGACCAATGGCATTTGACCTTGAGGAACAACCGTCCGATCAAGAATAGCTGTTTTTTTCGACAACCCGTAAATACCCGTCCCGAAGTAAAAAACAAATTTTATATCCATGAAAACTACATTTTTTCAATTGATTCTCCTGGTTTTTATCATTTCCTGTACCAGCAAGCCGGTTCCTCCAACCATTAACCCTCAGGCTTACAACCAAGTAGTCGATGGAAAGCAGGTTAAAATATTTACCCTAAAGAACCAAAAAGGGATGGAAATAACAGTCACCAACTTCGGTGGCAGGATTGTTTCGTGGCTGGTTCCCGATAAAAAAGGAGCGATGGAAGATGTGGTCTTCGGTTTTGACAGTATCAACGGATACCTGGGAGCAAAAGACACCTATTTCGGTGCGGCCGTAGGTCGTTACGGAAATCGTATTGCCAAAGGAGAATTTGCCATCGGGGATATTCAATATAAATTGGCTCAGAACAACGGCGTCAACAGTTTGCACGGAGGAGTGGTAGGTTTTTCCAAAAAAGTATGGGATGTGGTGCAGAAATCTCCTGCAGAGCTGAATCTCAAACTGGTTTCACCCGATATGGATGAAGGATTCCCGGGTGAACTGAATGTCGATATGACTTATCGCCTCACCAACGAGAATGAGCTGATTATTCAATATGAGGCCAAATGCGACAAGCCCACTGTCATCAATCTTACCAACCACAGCTTTTTCAACCTTCATGGAGCAGGCAATGGCACCATTCTGGATCACCAGCTTACCATCAATGCCGACTATTTTACACCGATTGACTCCACGCTGATACCTACCGGAGAGTTGGCTGCCGTCGAAAATACACCTTTTGATTTCAGAAATACCACAACAATCGGATCCAGAATCAACAGTGATCATCAGCAGATCAAATATGGATTGGGGTATGACATTAATTTTGTATTGAAGAAAAATCCGGATTTGGGAGTACAGCTGGCTGCTTCCGTCTACGAACCGCAAAGTGGTCGACTGCTGGAAGTTTTTACCGATCAGCCAGGAATTCAATTTTATACTGGCAATTTCCTTGATGGGAAAAACATTGGAAAAAAGGGCAAAGCGTACGGATACAGAACAGGATTATGTCTGGAAACCCAGCACTTTCCAAACTCCCCCAATCAGCCTAAATTTCCAACGGTAGAACTGACACCCGATCAGGTTTATACTCACACCTGTATCTACAAGTTTTCCGTCAGATAGGTAATTTGGATAGACCCGGAAATACTGAATTTTTATTTTTTGCCCTTTAAACATTACCAGAAGGCCTGAGCTATGCTTAAACCGCTACTATGCTTTTTGATACTAAATGTGGTTTTGTCATTCCTTGAATGTGAAGGCAAAAATCACCCGAAAGGCACTCCGATCCTTGTGAATGACAGCATTCCGCACTATCCGGATAACAGGCCGGCAGCAAGGTATCGTTTGAATTCGGTCGATGCAGGAATTGTAATGAAACACGGCTCCGGACCAGATAGCTGCGATTATCTGGGGGCACGTGACGTTTGGGTTTGGAAAAACAAAGAGACCTATTACATGCATTACGATGGCTCAGGACCGAAAGGCTGGCTTGCCTGCCTGGCCATCAGCAAGGATTTAATGAACTGGGAGGCCAAAGGTCCTGTGCTTGATTTTGGCGAATCCTCACAAAGAGATTGTGCATCAGCATCTTATGGAACCACTTATTTCGACGGAAACCGTTGGCACCTCTTTTATCTCGGAACACCGCATGTGACCAAAAAACCCGATTTCGTGCCTGCTTTTCCCTATCTGACCATGAAGGCAAAAAGCGACTTTCCCATAGGGCCCTGGGAGAAGCATTACGAAACAGTACCATTTGAACCCAGAAAAGGAACCTATTTTGATACGACCACCAGTCCCGGACAAATAGAAAAAATCGGCAACGAATACCTGATGTTTTTCTCTGCATCGACAGGTTCACCCAAGATTATGCGAACCATAAGCCTGGCAAGGACGAAAAATCTGGAAGGCAGTTGGCAAATTGATTCCATTCCAATGCTGCCACCAACAGAGCAGATTGAAAACAGCTCGCTCTATTTTGATTCCTCTTCCAAAACCTGGTTTCTGTTTACCAACCATGTCGGATTACGGGATAGGCTTGAATACACGGATGCAGTGTGGGTATACTGGAGTAAGAGTCCCAACCGCTGGGATGCGGCCAACAAGGCTGTTGTATTGGACGCTTCCGGTTCCAAATGGTCCAGATACATCATTGGGCTTCCTTCCGTAGTAAAATGCGGCAATCGACTGTCCCTTTTTTATGATGGCAACGGAGAACAGATGATACCAAAGGGGGTTAAAAGCCATATGAACAGGGATATCGGACTGGCTTGGATCGATCTGCCCATTTTACTGCCGAAACAATAATTTTGACGGCAATGGCCTGACCAGCCTCATCTAAGAAGGGATTTGCATCTGTCCTACCCCGTTTGATACTCCCTCACGATTCAGATCACGGACATCAAAAAAGATGGAGTGAATGGATGAATTTTTTTGCAACAAATCTTTTCTCATCTGTTGCATTTCCATTTCAATCACTGAAGCCTCTGACGTATCCACCAGATCAACACCTACAACTAGCAGGAACTTGCCCTTTCCCATCATCATGGCCGAAATATAATTCACCTGGTGTACTACTGAATTATTGGATATAATCAGGCTAAGCTCATCCCTCATTTCCTTGGAAATATTCTCACCAACAATTAATTTGCGAAGTTCATTGATCATAAACAGCGATACTCCTACCAATAAAATCCCTACCAGGATGGATCCAATGGCATCAAAGACAGGATGCAGGTACCAGGCTAGCAAGGTGGAGCAAAGGACGATGGTTAAACCGACAAGTGCTGCCGAATCCTCCAGTAATATGACCAGCAGGCTGGTATCCGTAGAATCCTTTAAAGCCCTATACATACTGGTGGTTTCGTGTGACTTCCGGAAGGAGGCATAAGCCACCCAAAAAGACTTTCCTTCGATGAAAATGGAAAAAACCAGAACAACCAACGACCAGGTTACATTTTGAATTTCAGTAGGCAGAAAAATTTTATGGATTCCCTCATAAATCGAAAAAACGGCACCTACAAAAAACAACAAAACTGCCACCAGGAAACCCCAGAAATACTCCTCTTTACCATATCCAAAAGGGTGTAGATCATTTGCCTTCTTTGCGGCGCGCTTGTTTCCAACCAACAAGAATACCTGGTTTCCACAGTCAGCCAAAGAGTGGATGGCTTCTGCAAGCATCCCGGTACTAAGGGTAACCATCGAAACGATGAATTTTAGGAGGGTGATCAGCAAATTGCTTCCAAGCGCAAAAATGACGGCTTTTACAGAACTGTTGTTTCCTGACATTTTTAAATAATTAGTTTCCAAAAATAGTTGTTTTATGTCAATGTCGGGTGGACCTTACAGCACTGGTAACCAGTTGTAAAATAAAACATCCTTTAACTGGTTTTACCAAAAAAGAATTTGGAATCAACAAATAGGTTAGACGGTTCTCACTTGCTTGATTAAACTGTTATTTTTGTTGCAATACGGAATTTGAACAAGCATGAATCAGCAAAAGGAAGCACTTGATATTTTTCTATCGGCGGTAGAAAGCGTTTTGCCAGAGAACCTGATAAAAAATAACCTGCATGTCAGGAACGGACAACTTACCTATTTAGATGTTTGCATCCAACTGGCTGATTTCGAACATATCTACCTGATTGGATTTGGAAAAGCTTCCGCACAGATGGCAAAAACGATGGAGAAACTTCTTGGCAAATGGCTGACGGAGGGGCATATTCTTACCAAATATCACCATTCCGTTGGGCTACAAAAATGCTTCATCACGGAGGCTGGTCATCCGATTCCCGACCAGAATGGTGTCGATGGATCCAAAAAAATCAGGGAACTGGCTGAAAAAGCAACGGAAAAGGATTTGATTCTGGTGCTAATTTCGGGTGGAGGTTCCTCCCTCCTCGCTGACCTACCGGAGAAAATATCCCTCACGGAGCTGGCTGACCTGAACAAATTCCTTGTTCATAGCGGTGCCTCTATTCAGGAAATAAATACGGTCAGAAAGCACCTTTCCCATCTTAAGGGTGGGCAGTTGGCCCGGCTGGCCTATCCCGCCACCATACTTTCCTTTCTTATATCGGATGTCATTGGTGATGCACTGGAGGTCATCGCCTCTGGTCCAACGGTGGAAGATCCAACGACTTTTACAGAGGCCTTGCAGGTCCTTGAAAAGTATCAGCTAAGGTCATCGATTTCTCCGTCGATTCTCAATTACCTTGAAAGCGGTAAATTGGGAGAAATTCACGAAACCGTTAAAGCCGGTGACCCATGTTTGGCGCGCACCAGGAATTTGATCCTCGGAAACAACAAAATGGCCTTGGAGCAAGCCAAAAAAAAGGCCACAACATTGGGCTATGAAGCAAAAATCATTTCCTGTGAGGTAGAAGGAGAGGTGGAAACTGTAGCAGATTACCTTGTCAGCGAAATTATCACTTGCAGGGAAGTCGCCCACGGACGAAAAACGGCGTTGCTTTTTGGCGGAGAACCAACCGTTCGAATAACAGGAAGCGGAAAAGGAGGGCGCAACCAACACTTGGCCTTTTTGATGGCTGAGAAATTGAATGGATTGTCCAATATCACTTTTCTATCTGCGGGCACGGATGGTACCGATGGCCCTACCACTGCCACAGGTGCCATTTGTGACGGAACGACGATTAGGTGCGCCATTGATCATGGACTTAAACCTGACGAACTGCTGGCTAATTTTGATTCCTATACTTTATTTTCGAAGACAGGCGGACAAATTTTAACAGGTCCGACAAATACCAATGTCATGGACCTGATGATCGCACTTTTGGATTTTTAGGGATACTTCCAAAATTTTCATTGAAACATACCGGCAATCTGACGTTTCACCTCCTGCGGATCGGCATTCAACGGAAATATCAATTCCGGAACCAGGTATTGTACCCTGTTTTCACGTTTGAATTTTTCTATGCCACCACCAGTAATATTCAGCATCACAACGGATTTTGGATCGATCCATTTCTCAGTCACAGCTTGAATCAAGGATGCAACGGCAACCGCAGCTGCTGGCTCAAGATCATTTCCCTCCAATTGAAGAAACAACTGAGCAGCTTTTTCCGCCTCTTCGTTGGTGGCTGCAAGTATCGCTCCTCCCGCATCCGACAGTGCATCGAACAGTCCGCCTTTGATCGCATAGGGAGGTTTCCTGTTGGAAAGTACCTTTGCATTGATTTCATCCACCTGTTTTCTGGCTTTTTCATCATCAATTGGCAGCATGACAGGTGAACGTTGATCCCAGGCCTCCTTAATGGGTAAAAATGGTGTATTTTGCGACAACATCAGTTTCATCTTATTGGCTCCAAACCGACCGTCTTCCAAAAATCTAAGATTGGCCTCCCAGGCCGCAATGGCACCGGTGCCACTTCCGATGGCCTGAAAATAGTATTCCGGGATTTTCCCAATGGTGGTAACTGCAGAAAGCACCGTCGTTCCCATACCGTCTCGTCGGGCCACGTTTTTGGCACCCCCTTCCGGGAAAAAACCATCCAGTTCAACAGCCAGGTTGGAGAGATGAATGGCATCGAAATAATCTCCCCCCTTTTCACAGGCAATCAACCTGACGCAAGCATCCAACGGACCTTCGAACCACAGGGCCTGAATATTGTCAAGGGGCACGCATAAAAGCAACGGGATCCTGTTCTGGGAACAGACCCGGGCAAAGGCCCTGGCGGTATTACCGGCAGAGGCCACCACCATTACCCCCTTTGAACTGTTTTTTCTAGCACAGACGGAAAATGCTTCACACTCCTTGAAGCTGCCAGATTTCATCCACGCCCCCCGCTCAGGCCAATACCCGTTAAAAGTGATGTAGAGTTGTTCCATACCAAGAAGACCGGCAAGGCCCTGGCTCCGATAGGTAACAGGAGCTCCTGAACCCTCCAGAATGCGCTCAACAGGCAACCAGTCCGAAAAGGCATACAATCCAGTATGTTCCGGATGCAGTTGAATCTGCCTGTTCTCGTAGATCGCTCTGATCAAGCTTTGAGGGTGCGGTTGCGGACATTGAAGTTCCCAATTCTTATCTGGGAAATGCATTCCACAGCACAGTGACTGTAACTCGTATTTTGTTGGATTAAAATGTTTCATCAGGAATCATATTGAATGCCCAAAATTAATTCATTTGAAATCGCTTACAACAATTAAATTTTAATTTTGGGGGGATTTTTTTTTGTCTTCAAACCATCCACAAAAGTGGGATATATATGGATATATTTAGCCTCAAATAGACACATTTTGATTGTTATAGTAATTCTTTATAGGGCAACTCAACCTCTGGAAACTCCAGTAAACACTGGGCATACAATGAAAAAAGCAGGGAGTATGAAAACCTCCCCGCTTTACCTAACCTAAACCTAACCTAAATAACCTTTCAAAGTGTGAAAGGGTTTCTTAAATATCGTTTATTGACTCAATCAATTACAGAACAATTATAACTCTTTTCTGGACGAAATCCAAATTTTTTTGGTTTTATTTTACAAGAAAATGTTAAATAACAGTTATTCTTTCATATTATGGTAAACGTTGGTAACATCTTCATCCTCGTCAAATTTGCCAAGTAGTTTCTCAATCACTGCCATCTGCTCCTCTGTTAACTCCTTGGTTTCGGAAGGAATACGCTCAAAATCTGCACTAACAAGTTCGAAATTATTCTCTTCCAAATACTTCTGAATTGGGCCAAAAGCCTCGAAATCGCCGTATATGATTATGTTCTCATCTTCTTCAAAGATTTCCTGAACACCAAAATCAATCATCTCCAATTCCAGTTCTTCAATATCCAATCCCTCTTTTCCTACAATTTTGAACTGGCATTTTCGCTCAAACATATAGTCTACACAGCCTGTCGTTCCAAGCGATCCGTTCAGTTTGGTGAAATAGCTTCTGACATTGGCAACCGTACGGGTTGGATTGTCTGTAGCAGTCTCCACCAACACGGCAATTCCAAAAGGGCCATAACCCTCGTATACGACCTCCTTGTAATCAGCCTGGTCTTTTGAAGTGGCCTTTTTGATGGCACGCTCCACATTCTCCTTTGGCATACTGGCTGCCTTCGCATTCTGCATCAACACCCTCAGTCTGGAATTCGAAACAGGATCCGGTCCGCCTGACTTAATACAAATGGCAATCTCCTTGCCTATTCTGGTAAACGTTTTGGCCATTGCGCCCCAACGTTTCATCTTTCTGGCTTTACGGTATTCAAATGCGCGTCCCATAGTTTGAAAACAAATTAAATTTCGGTTTGCAAATTTAATGGATTTTGACAATAACCGAGTGCACTTGTCAGGAATGTTTTGCAAGTAGCGGTTTATTGTCGGAATTTTTATCTGGGACTATTCAACTGCAGGATGTTGTACCGGATAACATCCTGCAGGGTAGCGGTATGGTGCATACCCGGAAAGTTCAGAAGCTGTATATAAACGGCGCCTGATTTTACGGCCACCAGTGGTTTTCCTACAGGATTATGTTCATTGTCAACGATCATTCCTGACCGTGGCTTCGCCATTTTAGCCAGGTCGCCGGCCTCCAGCGGCGCAGGACCAAAAACGCCGGCCACTTCAAATCCCATCTCTTTGACGATCGAAACCTGAAAGAAATTTACCAGGACCGGGGTAGAATTCAATCCGGATTTATCAAGCTGCGTCCTGCCATCCGATATTAAATGCCGGATTGAGTCGATGTTTTGAAGTGCGATTTTCTCCGTACCCAAACGTTGGGCAATCTCCATCACCGATTTCTCCAAAGTGGCCATGCTGTAATCGGTATCGATCCTTAATAGCGCCTCCTTTTTCAAATCCATCCCTGTCTGCAATCGTTTGACCATGGTCTCATATCCGGCAAAAACAATGACTTTGGCATGAGCAATTACGGGTATGTCTACCGCCCTTATTTCATATTCAGCTGGATGTTCCATGGAATAGGGAGCCAGAACCACTACATTTTTAGCGCCTGCAGCCTGCGCAAAAGCAGCAGTCCAGGAGTTGGTTGCGACCACCATGGAATCATTTTTTGCAGGCTTCCCGCATCCAGACAAAACCAGTAATAAAGCGATATAAACAGAAGGGAATTTCATTTTTTCTGTGTTAAAATGAGAATTAAGAAAACTAGAGCGGCAAAAACAGCGATGGTGGAACTGGCAGGTAAATCAAATGCAAGTGACAGCAGAAATCCTACCGTTGCAAAGAGTCCTCCCCAGAAGGAAGACCAGAGTACCATTCCCTTGTAACTTTTGGCGTGGTAGGAGGCAATCAGGGCTGGAAGCAACAAAAGTGCATCGAGCAACAGTGCCCCTATCAGTTTCATGGCAGCCGCTACGGTTACAGCAGTGATAAGTATGATCCCATAGTAAAAACCTGTTTCATTTACTCCTGCAGTACGGGCCACGTCGCTGTCAAAAAAAACGGCGCGCAATTGATGCCGGTATTGTGCCTGAAAGATGATCAAAAGCAACGAAAAAACCAGCGTTCCAATAAATTCAAACGAATTCAAGGTATAAAGACTTCCCCACATCAGACTCAGGGTATCCTTGGCGGGAACCTGAAAGCGGTAGATAAAAATGAATGCAACCGATATGGAGACCACCATAAAAAAAGCGCTCAATTGCCCCGGATCAGCCTTCAGCGAACGCGACATCCACGTCATCAGCAAGACCAGCAGGAGGTTGATGACCAGGGTGCCGCCAAATGGATTGATGGACATTGCCAACGAAAGTGCGCCACCCAGAATGGCACCATGCATCAGCATAAACCGAAGCGGCAAAAGGTTCATCCGCAGCAGGTAAACTCCCGTTATTGGAAAAGCAAAACCGGTAATTATCAGCACGATAAATCCCTTCAAAACCGGCGGATAGGTAAATAAATCTACCATAATTTTCCGCCTTTCAAAATTTTACCTTGCCATTTCAGCCGGTCCGTCCAGTTCGAATCGTGAGAAACCAACAGCATGGTGGGAGCTTCATTTTTGCTTAAATCGACCAGCAGTTCATAGAGTTCTTCCCTACCTTTTTCATCCAGATAGGAGGTCGGTTCATCCAACAACAACAACCTGGCATTCTGGCAAAGACATCGTGCCAGTGAAACACGTTGCTTCTCCCCTCCCGAAAGTTGGTGGAAAAGTTTGCTCATCAGGTGAAAACTTCCTGTTTTGCGCATCGCTAGTTCAACACGATAGGCTCTTTCTGTCTCCGGTAATTTCTGACTACTCAAGCCAATGGCCACCACTTCGGCAGCCGTGATGGGAAAATTGTTTTTGATGGTTTCCTGATTCAGATATCCCGTCTGAACCCTGTTCTTTTGCCAGCCACTACTGCCAACAACCTCCTCACCGATCGTAATCGAACCATTTATGGAGGGAATCAAGCCCAATATAGACCGGATCAAAGTGGTTTTTCCAGAGCCATTCTCGCCTTGAACCACCAACTGCTCGCCCCTGCCCAGGTCCAGTTCCAGGTTGTCCAGAATCTGTTTGCCTGCAATATCGACAGAGAGTGAATTTATTTTTAGGGAGACCCCCTGAACTTTCCCTGCCCTTTTGCGAAGGAACAGGTAGGTCTCTTCCAAAGTCATTTTATCCGTAATCAAATCTTCCGTGCGGCATTGGATGTGATCTACCAACTTCTGGTAGGAGTAATTCACCCCATATTTTTTAAAAACAGGAATGGCCCTTTCACTCAGTAATTCGATGAAACAATTTCGGATCCCCAACTTGACAATGAGTGCTGCTGCCGCCTTTCCGGCAATTTTATCCCTAAGAAACAACTCGTTAGGTGATATGGATCGCTCACCTAAAAACTGCTCCACCTCGAAAAGCGGATACAACCAGTGTTCGTCACTGAAGAATATTTGTTTTTCGTTCTGAAATAATACCAATGAATGTTCCAAGTGTCTAAAATTTGATCAAAAATATCTTTTTTGTTTGAGATAATTAGCGAACAACCTTGTGGGATCCCGCAGAAATCTTCATCCACCTTCCTCCGGGAAAAAGCAACAGTCCATTGAGAAGGAAAGCCAACAAGATAAGCAGGTTGCCAATCCGGCCATATCCCAGAAGACCGGAAATTTTTCCCGCTAGGGCAACCACTCCGCCCAAAACAATGGCAAGGTTACTTTGAATCCTGTTGTTTCTAAAACCGAACAACCCCGCCAACACCGGAAGGATGAAGGCCCCGGAAAAAAAAGTAAGTGCAATCAGCAGACTCTGAACGATCGAGGTAACCGCAATGGCAAGAAACATACTTAAAACTCCTATGCAAACCAGAATAAGCTTGGTTTGGCGGAGCGATACCGGAGAATCCAGATCGTCGTTCAAAGCATTCGAAACTATAGTGGAAGAGGTTAGCAAAGTGGTCGATGCAGCCGACATGATCCCCGAAAGGATGGCAGCCACCAATAACCCAATACCCCATTCAGGCAGCAGTTGGTTCATCACCGAGATCAGGGAGGAGCCCTGCCTGAAATCAAAATCAGGATACTGATGCGCTGCATAAACACCCAAAAAAGTGATCAGGAAGGCAAATGGGATCAGGATGATGGACGTAAGCAATACGCTTTTGCGCGCTACCTTTTCACTGTTGGCACAAAACAGCCTGGTGTAGATATCGGGTCCAACCAAATAGGTGGTCGAATGTGTCAGAAAAAGGATAAACAGATCAAAGGGCTGAAAGGAAATGTTAAATGGAAACGCCTGCGGTGGCCGCTCATTCCAGTTGACCGGCACTTTAAAATAGAGGTAGATAGCGATCGAAGCAATTCCAAGGATGATGATAAAAGACTGAATCAGATCGGTTTGAATAACCGAAATCTGACCTCCAATGGTTGTGTAAAAAATGAACAACGATCCAATGCCGAGTACCGACCATCCATAAGGCAGTCCGAAAAAGCTATTCATTACCTTGGCTCCACCAATGATCTGGGCTGCAATGATTCCTATCCAGGCAATTGGAATCACAAAGGATGCAATGACTTTTGCCTCTACACCATATTGATCTCCAATCAATTGCGGAAGTGTGTACTTTCCCTGTCTCTTAACCAAAGGAGCCACGAATACCAGTAAAAACATACCGATTGCACCGGTCAAAATCATCCACGCTGCCGCCCAACCCTGAGAGAAGGCCAAATCACTACTTCCCAGAATGGCTGAACTTCCAAGGATGGTTGCCAGCAACGAACCCGTTATTTGCCATACATTGCCTCTGTTTCCTGCCACCAGAAAGTCACCGGAAGTCTTGATCTTCAAGGAAGAATAGATTCCAGTTCCGATCATTGCCAGAATGTAGACGAGCAGGATGAGATACTTAAGCATGGATGATAAATGAGGTATGAGGGATAAATAGGCTAATTGTTGATTTCGAGGGATTTGGAGACTGCCTTGCCATAACCCTTGATCGTTACTTTATTTTTGGAAAGGGAAACTATGGCAAAGCTGTTCGATTCGGGAAAATTGCCTTCGATCAATCCTTTCAGGGTATAATAGTGAATTCCATTGATTAAATCGTATCCACCCTGGTGATCGTGGCCCTGAAAGACGCAAAGTACTTTTTTACTCTGCTCCAAAATGGCTCGTACGGAAGAAGCATTACTGACAGATACCTTCGTCTGTCCGTATAACGGTTGGTGAACAAAAATCACCACCGGTAGTTTGCTAATTTTTAGTTGATTGTCCAGCCAATTTAACTCTGCGTAGGGAATATTTGTATCGCTCCACAAAAAATTCCCCTTGTCATAGTCGCGCCCTGTAGAGTCGAAACAGGCATCCAAAACGATAAAGCGGTAACCACCTTTTTGAAAAGCATAATAGGTCAGACCTTTACGAATACGGCTGTTGTGAACAATGGAATAAAAATCCTGTTTGGAGATACAATCTTCATCGTGGTTACCCAGAACGTGATAGTGGTCTCCGCGAAAGCGCGAAAAAATAGATTCAATGGTTTTCAGATAATCCATCGCCCGGGTTCTGTCTGCCGGTACCGGCATATCCTTGAAGTCTCCCAATTCTATCACGAAACCTACCTTTTCGTGATTCATGGTGTCCAGACATTGTTTCACCTTATCAATTGACTGCTGGTATTTTCGGGTTCCGTTATCCGGAATGGCTGCATAATGAACATCCGTGAACATCCCAAAAGAAAAATTCTGGGCAAAAGTTAATTGTCCGAACAGAATGAACAACAGCGGTACCAAACAATATTTCCTAAAATTATTCATACTTTTATTTCAATAAAATTTTTAAACCTATTCCCGGAAGTTTGATCTCCCCTACTCCCTACCTTCCTCGGGGCGTAAAATATTAAAAATCTAAAAGTAATCAACTTCGCCGCTTTTGAAAATATCATTTTTATCCCGGATTGAATCACGTATGGTGAAAATGAGTTAAACGCTGATTTTTATTAGGATTTGAAGCGTAAGAAATCGTTTACTTTGTCATGCAATTCAAACAACCGGCTAACGTCTCAGGGCTAAAAGCCAAATATTTAACTGATAAATGCATACGATGATGAAAGCAATCAGAAAAAGTCTCCCTCAAAAGGGTTTGTGGATGGAGGATGTTCCGGTTCCGGAGCCAGGAGTCAATGAAGTGCTGGTAAAAATCAATAAATCTGCCATTTGTGGTACGGATCTTCACATTTATAAGTGGGATGCCTGGGCACAGAAAACCATCAAGACCCCGATGACCATTGGTCACGAATATGTAGGCATTGTCGTAAAAATTGGGGAGGAGGTCACGAAAGTCAGTATTGGTGAGCGGGTTACCGTGGAAGGTCACATCGCCTGTGGTTTTTGCAGAAACTGCCGCAGGGGCAGGAAACACATTTGTGATCATACCATCGGCATAGGCGTCAACCGCGATGGTGGATTTGCCGAGTATGTCTCTGTTCCGGCCGAAAATGTACTGCACATCGATTCGCGCATTCCGGATGAGATCGTTTCTATCATGGATCCACTTGGAAATGCCACCCATACGGCACTCTCCTTCCCCTTAATCGGTGAAGATGTGCTGGTAACCGGTGCAGGAGGACCCATCGGTTGCATGGCCATAGCCATTTGCAGATTTGTTGGGGCCAGGAATGTTGTTGGTTCTGAGGTAAGTCCTTATAGAAGAGAGCTGGCCAGAAAGATGGGAGCTTCGCTGGTCATCGATCCAATGAAAGAGGATATTGCTGCGGCTATGAAGCAGGTCGGCATGGTGGGCGGTTTTGACATCGGCCTTGAGGTCTCCGGGTCACCGGTAGCGTTCGATACGATGATCAAATCGATGTACAATGGCGGGAAGATCTCACTGCTTGGAATTTTGCCGGATACAACACAAATCGAATGGGACAAGGTGATCTTCAAGGGACTCACCTTGAAGGGAATCTATGGCAGGGAGATGTATGAAACCTGGTACAAAATGGAAAAGATGCTTTTGTCAGGATTGAACATTGCTCCTGTTATCACGCATCGCTTCCATTACACCGAATTCCAAAAGGCTTTCGAGATCATGGAAGAGGGAAATTGCGGAAAAATTATATTGGATTGGGAAAATTAATTCCCGATCCCCTCACGTTCTAAAACATTTGTTTACTTTTGCGCTTCGTTCGCCACTTTAGCTCAGTTGGTAGAGCAGCTCATTCGTAATGAGCAGGTCGTGGGTTCGAGTCCCATGAGTGGCTCAAAGTTCAAACATTTTGTTTACGGAGACGCTTGAAATCATTGTATTTCTGGCGTTTCTTATTTTTATACACCTGGTAAACCCAGCCTTTATTGGGTTTCCATCCAAT
>Ga0118677_10004340_pt1 | contig 25928 bp, 31 predicted proteins | sample AliMusrvi5mmetaG_FD_86154 | JGI IMG/M metagenome (GOLD analysis project Ga0118677, IMG submission 86154)
AAGTTAAAACAGGAAAGATGGAAATTCAACTGTTAATTGGAAGTTTCGTGGCCATTTTGGCTTTGGTGAACCCGATCCAAAAAATATTCATCATAACCTCGTTGCAGCAACAGTTCTCTGACAGGGAACTTCGATTCTTATCTACCAAATCGACACTTACGGCGCTGATTATCCTGATCTTCTTCCTGTTTCTTGGACATGTTGTATTTAACTATGTGTTTCATATCCAGCTTTATGCATTTCAAGTGACTTCAGGTGTCGTTTTGTTTTACAATGGCATAACAGGCTTGCAGAAGGGAGCATTCCTGCAAATTGACCAGAACATCAAGTTATCAGACCTTTCGGCTGTCCCCATTGCCATGCCAATGATTGCCGGACCTGCCACCATCACAGCGGCGGTAACTTTCCCGGCCCACTACGGAAAAGGAATTACCATACTGGCCATCATCCTGGCTTTGGCTGTCAACTTGTTGCTGATGATCTTTGCCAAACATATTGGCAGGATTTTTTCGAAATTTAACCTTATGAATGCACTAATCCGAATCACAGGGTTGATAGTTGCAACTATTGGTGTGCAGATGGTTTTTAACGGGATAACCACCTTCATTGGAACACTGGTGAAGTGACTTAGACCATAGTAACCTCACGAGTGCCCGCCAACGATGATGCGCATAATCTTGAGATTAAGCACGATAAAGCGCCAGGCTTGCCAAATAAGATTGCGACGCCAAAAATTGGTTGATCGGGTGGGTAGTGGCGGATAGGACTCGTCGTAATAGCCGCGTACGATATTTTTTGCCATGATATATTTTATTTGCCGGATTGAAAATTGATTGAATCATTCAGGTATCAACCACCAGAACGGATAGCCTTTAGCCTTGTGGATGAACATATAGTGAAGGAATATTTTGATCCAGTGACCTGCCAATCCCGCTTCGCCGACTGTGTACCGGATGTCGCGGCCCCATTGCGGGTATTTCTCCCAGTCAGGAACGATTGGGTAAACAGTCATGGTGGCGGCATTCCCTTTCAACATGCCGAACCCTGCAGATACGACACAGGCTGCTCCCATCTTTCCCATGGATGCCTTGTGTTTGAAATCGGTCCTGCCGGTTTTGATTTGCTCCACAATATTCAAGGCAACAATTTTTCCCATAACCCCTGAAGGCATACCCGTGCGGGGTGGGGCAGGAGTAATCAGGGTTCCATTCGGGCTTTTCATCGGTTTGGAGATCTGGTGCGGTGGTGCAAAAGCGATGCCGGGGGCAAAAATATTGGCGTATACCGGACTTTGATAGGTGGAAGGCCAATCCTCCACAGACCAGTTTTCGAAATCCCTTACGGTATAATCAGCATCTACCTTCATGAAGCCGCTTGGCGCAAACAGAAGGGATGTAATTTCCTCCCCGGTTTTATTGAATGCTTTTAAGCCGGAACCCGCAAAGGCTGGAATCAGCATGGCAAAATCAAAATCAATACTCTTCAATTCGCCATCCAGGGTCTCGTAGTGGGCAACTCCCTTCTCGATCTTTGATACACCGGCACGCTTGATCCAGCGAATGCCATATTCGGCGAAAATGGATTCACTGAAAACCTTGGTGGGAGTGACGTAACCTCCGCGCTGGATAAATGCACCACCCATGCCAAAGTCTCCCAGTTCGTATTCGTTGGAGATCCATGTAATAATTGCTTTATCCTGCAATCCTCTTGCCTTGATCTGGTGGGCCACATTGAGTGCATATTCGAATGCCGCACCCTGGCAGGTTGCTCCGGGGTGGCCTGTACCGATGAGGAATCGAAGCGTCTCTCCCTGTTCCATCCTGGCAAAGCAGGTTTTCAGGGCGTCCCAGGTTGCCACTGCATGATCGCATGAACAAACTGAATGTGTGAATTTACCCGGACCGAGACCTTCGGTGGCCGCGAAATTCAGTTTGGGCCCTGTTGCATTGACCAGGTAATCATAGTCAATATTCTCGGTTTCCCCCCGACGGTTTTCGCTGGTGTATTCTATGCTCACATAAGGTCGTTCTGAATCATTGCCACCTTCCGGGAAAATGGAGGTTGCCTTTGCCTGTTTGTAATCGATTTTCCACCGGTCATACACAGGTTTTAGTTTGAACCTTACCTGATCGATGGTCATTTTTCCGACTCCGACCCAAATGTTGGATGGGATCCACTGATAGTATTCAGAAGGACTGACCACTACAACCTGATGTCCGGAACCAAGTTTTTTCCTTATAAATGCTGCTGCAGTATGTCCGGCGATACCGGCGCCCAGGACGATCACTTTTGCCATAATTAAATTTTTGAGAATTATTTAATCTTCGGGTCTGATCCCGGATTTGACCGGACGTTCAGATCGTCTTCTAAAGTAATCAATTTAAGTTGGATTATCTGCGGAAATGGAAGATCATTTCATGATACGGGAGAATATTGCATCTCATAGAATTGGCCTGTTTATAAGGGCTTCATATTCTCCACATAACTATCCACTATCTTTTTGGCTCTCCCTGTATCCAGGCTTGAAATAACCACCCTGACGGAGCCGCCTTCGCCGGGCAGGTTCCAGCCGGGATTGTAATTGGCCCTGTTCATGTCGTTCAGGAATGCCTCAATGCCCTCATTCTCCAGCAAGCTTTTGACCATGCCCGCTTGCCAGGGGGTTCCTGTAAAGGCAACGATGACCTTGATTTCAGGATCTGTATTCATGATGCATAAATTTTGGATGCGACTTTGATTGTTTGCTTCATGGCCATCCTGGTAAGAAGAAATGTTGCAGCAACGAGGAATACCCCTCCTACCGAGGTAATTGTCCAGAGCATTGGTCTGGTTACTTCAAACCCAAGTTGCAGCATTCCCTCGATGTTTTTGTCTATTCCATGAGCCAGAAGCCCGATCAATCCGGAAGGGATGCAGATGGCCGTCATGACCAATCCTGTAAACATGGATACCCTTCGGATTAGGGTTGGATATTGGATGGTGGGAATGTTCTGATGGACGACCCTTAATCCGAAATAATATCCTGCAACCAATCCGGCAAGGGGGTGAAAGGCGGGGAATCCCATGAAGAAACCGTAAACAAGGATGTTATACAACAGATAGATCAGGATGACAAAGCTGATGGGCAGTTCATACCTGTTTTTCAACCAGCCTTTGAAGTATATCAGGTCAATTACCAGTCCGATTACCAATCCTGCCAACAGGCAATAGGGAGCCCGGGCTTCATTCCTGTCGAGGTAAAACCAGGCAGTCATGGAGGTCATCATCAGCAGTAGCGGGAAAACCCCTGCGAGAATCAGTCCAAAGAATATTTGATCGAACTTTTTCATCAACGCTAATTTTAAGTTGATTGCGTTATAAAAATTACACAGAGCTACACAGAGGAACCACAGAGTTACACAGAGTAAAATTTCACGAGGGACTCAAAGTATGAAATCAGTATTTGAACTTTCGAAATTATTTTATTTTAAGTTTCAATTCAATCAGTTTGATCACGTTGTCAACATCTGATGAGTCGGATATCGTCACGGAAATAGGCCGGATGGTGTTATACCTTTTGGCATTCATGAATTCATGCTTGATGCTATCAGGAAGGTCGCTCTGGATAAGCATGGGTTCGGCCTTGTCGCCAAAATAGAATCCGACCCTGAAAGTCTCCTTTAGCACAGCCACCCAGAAGATCGTATTCTTCTTTTGGAGTGTTCGGAACAGCCAGCTTTTGCCGTCGTTGTAAAAGCGCCAGACCTCGGAAATGTTCTTGTGGTGTCCATAAAGATGCTCCATGATTTGCTGCCAGTATCTGCTCTTGTCTCCGATCATCGAGAACACCAGATCGTTGTCGGGAGAGATGGCGGGATCTGTTAATGCGATTGGTTCCATAACTTACAATTAGTTTTTTTAACTTTCCCTCATTTTTATTGCATTTTGACCTCCCCCAACCCCTCCAAAGGAGGGGGGCAGTGCACTGATGATTCATTGTTGTACGAATCTGAAGTCTCCCCTTTGGGGAGATTTAGAGGGGTCAATTGCCGATGGTTGAAATCTGTTCCCATCATTGTTTCATTAAGCTTTTCAGTACACCCAGGGGATCAGCCGTTTCGTGCGTTTCTTGTAATCTGCGTATTTCTGTCCCAGTTGTTCCTTCATAAATTTTTCTTCGACGCTGATCCTGTAGATGAATCCGGCCAAAACAGGCAGCATCATACCCAGGATGGACAACCAGTTCGACATGGAAGTGGCAATACCCAGAAAAATGAATAGTTGACCCAGGTATCCCGGATGACGGATCTGTTTGTACCATCCGGTTTCAACCAGTTCGTGGTTGGTTAATTTTGTGACATTGTAGGTAAACTGCTGTTTGAGTGCCAGGATGGATTTGATCCGGATATATAACCCGATCATTACCAAAAAGACCCCCGCCGCAAAGAAGGTGTTCCATGGAGCCATCCGGCCGGTTGGAGAAGCACCCATTTTGAATGAAACCGCATATCCAATGGCAATCGCAAGGACCAGTACCCAGAAACTGCCTTTGTCGCTGGTTTTTTCGATGATCCTGTCTTTCTTCCCAATTCTGCTCAACAGGATCTCAAAGAAGATGTACAGGTAGGAGAAGGCAATAATGATGATAATTTTTGTGTTCATGGTAATTTGTGTTTTTCCACTATTTCAAGCGTATGCCGGATCAGCTCTGTTCCACCAGAATCGCCATGCCCCGGAATTACTATCCTGGCATTGCCAAATCGTTTCAATACAAGTTCAATCGTTTTGGGATAAGCCACCAGATCGCCGTCGGCTGTATTTCCAAGATCCTCGGAGGCCATACTTTTCACCATGCAGCCCGCGAACAGAATTTTTTCTGACGGTATCCACACCACGATGTTGTCAAGTGAATGTGCCGGACCGAAATAGTAACAATTTATCAGCTTATCGCCTAACCTTAGCTGCAGTGAATCTTTAAATCCGTGCGCAGGAACAGGCAGATGATTCGATTTTGCCAGTTTTATCGTCTTCTGGCTGGCATAGGATTCAATTTTTTGCGACTGGAGATATCCCAATCCGCCCATACAGTCGCTATGCCAGTGATTGGGTACAAAACCTTTAATTTCCAATTTCAGGGAATCCCGAAGGTAATTTACGAGTTCTTTAGTCATTGAATCCGTCGCCGGAGTGTCAAAAAGGAATGCTTCCCTGTTTTGAATGTAGACAAGACCGTTGCATGGAACCCTTCCGAAATTCTCAAAATTTGCCCACGAAACATGCACATACGCATTTTCCGACACTTGAATCAACTCAATATCCTTGGAAACCGGAATCTTTTTAAAGGCCTGCTTTGAGTATCCTTGAAACTGAATCAGGCAGGCAATGAAAACAACAATTACTCTTTGCATGGTTTATTTGAATTTCAACACATCATCAAATCATCACATTGTCGAATCGTCGAATTGTCGAATTGTCGAATTAATTCACCTGATCAAGTATCGGTTTTGCCAACCCTTGCAGAACCGTCTGTCCCGACTTCAGCAATTCAAGAACTACCACTTCGTTTGGCCCTTTCTTCAGCCATTCGGCAGGTACATAAAGTGTTTGCTGCGGTCCGATTTCCCAGTACCTTCCCAGATGGTGGCCATTGATCCAGACACATCCCTTGCCCCAGAGCCTCATATCCAGATAGGTGTCACCAGTCTTTTGAAGATTGAAGGATCCTTTCCTGACAACGGGGATGTTTGGTGTGTTGACACTCCCTTTGACAACCAATTTATCCGTGCTGTCAAACGGTAGACTGAACATTTGCCAACCGGTCAGTTCCTTGCCATCAAGCAGGACTTTTTCCGTAATCCCTTTCTGATTCTTCAGCAAATAGGGACCGAAATTGATTCTTCCCATGTTTTCAACGAGGATATCGAGTGTGACATTCCCCTTGGGAAGGTCAAGGTACAGACTGTCCTGTTTAAGCCGCCTGTCGAGGATCCCGATACGTTTCCCGTTGACGAAAACCAGCCCATAATCTCTTAAGTCTTTTATTTTTAGCATTCCCGGCTTGATATCTTTCAAAACAGTACGGTATAGCATATATCCGTAATCCTGGTTCATAGCTTCGAAGGTCAGCGGAGTAAGATTCGCTTTTGGAGCCGGCAGGAGTCCAAAGAGACTCGCGCTCTGAGTGAGTTGGATAGCCGGGATTTCGATCACAGGTCTTTTAACCGGCACCGCAGGAAGTTTTACCCCTGCCGGCAGATGTTTCATGATAACAGTTCTGAACTGCATAAACTTATCCGTCACATTCCCGGCTTCATCCAGGGGCGCGTCGTAGTCGTAGCTGCTGATCTGTGGTTCAAACGGACTCTTGTCGTTGTAGTTGGCTCCGTTCATGAAGCCCCTTGTGGTACCTCCATGGAACATGTACATGTTGATGGAAATGCCTGCCGCCAATACGGAATCCAGACGAGGGGCATATTTCTCAGGCGCCACGGTGTGGTGTTTGGTTCCCCACCAGTCGAACCAGGCCGGATACCACTCGGCAATGTAAAATGGACCTTTCCCGCCATGGTACATCCTTACAAGTTTCTTCATTTCAGCAGGGTTGTCCAGTCCGTTGATTGCCGGCAGCAAACCATCCAGGTGACCGTCCTTCACGGTGCTTGCCGGGTCGCAGGTATAGAGCAATCCGTCAAATCCTGATTCGATGAATAGTTTCCTGTTGATGTCCATGTACTCCTTGTCGTTCGAATAAAAACCATATTCATTTTCGACCTGTACCATCAGGATATTGCCACCATGGTTGATCTGCAGGGATGCCAGCTGTTTCCCGACTTCCCTGAGGTAATTCCGATAGATGCCCAGGTAAATGGGTTCCTTGCTGCGCACTACAAGCCCCTTCTCGTTTTGCAGCCAGTATGGGTATCCGCCGAATTCCCATTCGGCACAAACGTAGGGGCTGGGACGTAAGATCACCCACAAACCCTCATCGCGGGCCGTTTTGACAAATTCGGCAATGTCGTTGTTGCCCGTAAAATTGTATTTTCCTTTCTGAGGTTCGTGCAGGTTCCAGAAAACGTAGGTACCGATGGTGTTAATTCCCATTGCTTTGGCGGCATGCATCCTGGCTCGCCAGCATTCGCGCGGAATTCGGGGATAGTGCATCTCTGCAGAAATCATCTGGAAAGGTTTTCCGTCCAGGAGAAAATTTGAATCGCCCAAGGCAAAGGAATGGGTACTTTTTTGGGCTTCGCCCTTGAAACCGAACGCACAAACGAAGAAAAGAGCTATCAATAAAATGGTTAATTTTCTCATGGGGCAATGATTATCTAATTTCTAAAGAGTTTTGGCAGTCATTTTCATTTCGCTTACTTCTTTTTGCTGTAATCCAGAAAAGTCCAGAATATCCAGAGAGATATGCAGATCAGGAGTCCTGCCAGTGGCAAAAAGAAAGAAATGACAAACGCTGAAAGGTAGACGGAGAATCCGAACCAGTATGCATTCCTGATTTTGACAATCAGTGCATCAGAAATTTCATCTTTCACCAGTTTCCGTTTGTAGGCAGCCGAGAACCAGAGCACATTGTAGGCAACGCTGATTAAAACCATGGAGCCACAATAAAAAGCTGATGCTATGTTGAAAGCGGGTGTATCAATGTATCTGGCAAGTACGGCAGTAGGGAAATTAATGAAGGTAACCATCAGCAGGAGAAATCCGTTTGCAAACAAGAATGCAGGATCTATTTTCCTGATGTATTTGAAAAATCCGTGGTGATTGATCCACATGATCAGTACCGCACTAAAACTCAGGATAAAGGCGAAATAGGATGGCCATAATGCTGTCAGGGCACTGAATAGTTTTTCGTTGGATGAAAAACTGCTCAGATCGGGTACCTTGATCTCCAGGATAAGCAAAGTTAGTGCGATGGCAAATACGCCATCACTGAAAGCCTCCACCCTTGTTGTTTCCTTTTCCATTTCTGATAATTTGTTGCAATTTACGCAAAAGATAAATTCGATAATTCGACAATTCGACGATTCGACGATTCGGCAATTCGACAATGTGATGATGTGTTGATTTGTTGATGTGATGATGTAAAGATGTGCTGGTTAGTTGATGCGTTGATTTGGTAAATTTAAAATTGGAAAATGTGAAAATGAAGGGCCAAGGTGATTGGGTGGTCCGCTTTTTGCTTTTATGATTTTATTGTGTTCTTAATTAGCTTCGCTGAACTTCGTTTCGTGTAATTTGTGCAATTCGTGGTGAAGGGATAGGGATTTTTTAGTGGTTATTCCTTTGCAATTCTATGTATAGTGATAGTATTCGGACATCCGGTTGTATTCAGTTGCCAGTCAAGTTTGACCGCCAGCGGGAATTTCTCTTTGTTTAAATCGATCGGTGAGCCATCCGGCATTTTATCAAACTGGTACTGTTTGTCATCAATAGTTATTAACCAGCCACCGCAGCACGCACACATCCTGTAGTCCTGACCGGTAATGGTACCGTGCGACAGGTAGTTGTTGCCCGCTTTGTTGCAGGTAGCGAAGGTTATAAATGCCAATAAAATGATCCAACTGAATTTTGGTTTCACATTATTCATCCACTTTCCCTTTTTGGATATTTGTGTCAATTAGTGAAATTTGTGGTTGATTTTTTATGCCTTTTACCCCAATTTGTTGTTCAGTTTGGCGTACCTGTATTCATCCAGAATTCTTCCGTTCTTGATGATCGACTTTTCGAAAATTCCTTCCAGTTTAAATCCGGCCTTTTCAAGAACTCTCCTGGATGCCGTATTGAAATCAAATACACCGGAATGGATTCTTCCAAGACCCAACTGATTGAATCCATATTCTGTAAGCAACTCAACGGCTGTCGTTGCAATGCCTAGTCCCCAGTATGGTTCTCCTATCCAATAGCCGATTTCTGCTCCCAGCCTGTAAACATCGGCTTGTAAAACCAATCCGATGCAACCTGCCAGTTCTCCCTTGAATTCAATGGCGAAAGTAACAGGTTGTTGTTCATTTTCACAGAGGTTAATAAATTCGATTGCATTTTGAACAGTATACGGGAAAGGCAGGAAATCCCGCACATTGTTCCAGATATTGAGGTTGTTGCAAAGTTCTGCAAGTCTCATTTGATCCTTGTTGCTGAATCGCCTGAGCAGAATGTCACCTTTCACCATCGTGTTCATAGTGCAAAATGCCTGAAGGCTTCATAAACTAAAAATGCAGGCCAGGCCAACGATTTCAGGAAACCAATTGTAAGGGTCCAGAAACCTACTGCTTTGGGGAAAAAGTAGAAGGCTGCCCCGATAACTCCTAAAATGTACACACCACCGGAAGATGCGTTTTGATTGATTTCGTTTCTCATTTTGATTTAGTTTTTGGTTTTGATATTGCAGTTAGAAGAAGTCAGATATACAGGCCTTTGCGTTCTTTGCGAGCTTTGTGTGAAAAAAATTATCGCGCAAAGCTCGCAAAGAACGCAAAGGCTTATGTAATTCATTCTGTTAGTATGCAATTGAAATTAGTTATTACAAAAACACCAAAGTGTTTTTTAATGAAAAACGCGGTCGAAACCAACCGCAACAAAATAGGCTGCTGCGGCAGCAATCAATCCTATAGCGGTGACTTTCAGTGCACCCTTGATGGGTGGCTGACCGGTAACCTTGCTTTTAAAATAGCCGAATACAAACAAACATGCAGTTGTAATTAAGGTGGAAATCTCAAGGCCTTCATGAGGAGTATTTGTCATAAAGTAGGCGGTAAGCGGCAACAGTCCCCCGACAAAATAGGCCAGTCCAATTGTCAACGCAGAATTTCTGGCTCTGTTGGAATCAGGTTCTTCCAGACCCAGTTCATACTTCATCATGAAATTGACCCACTTGGTCTTGTCTTTTGCGAGTTGTTCCGCAATCATGGTTTGTCCGGCTGCATCAATTCCATATTCGGCGAATATCTCCTTTACCTCATGCAGCTCTTTTTCCGGCACATGTTCTACTTCGTCATATTCCCTTGCCAATTCGCTCTGGTAATGTTCCTGTTCAGTTTTCCCGGCCAGGTAACCACCAAGTCCCATAGCTATGCAACCTGCGACAATTTCCGCGATCCCTGCAGTGATAACTATCGTGTTACTGCTGACCGCGCCGCTGAGTCCGGCAGCAAGGGCGAACGGGACAGTTAACCCGTCGCTAAGCCCAATAACTATATCCGTGATGAAATCTGAACTCTTCAGATGTTTTTCTGCGTGCGACATTTTTTTAAGATTCGTAAGTCAGGTGTAAGTTAAGTAATATGAACAAGATATTGTCATACTATATAACTTCATCCTATGACCTTCCTCAACCCTTCCATCTAAGGGAGTTAATTTTATGATTATGAATAGAATACAGATAAAAAAATCTCCCAAAAAGGGAGATTTCGAGAAATCAAATTTTTGAAAAATGAGACCATAATTTTTCCCCGTTAATTAGTGCCGTGATCTTCCTCCGCTTTGGTGTCCATGTCTGTTGCCTGAAACGTGTGCTTCCTTCATGTTTTTCTGAACTTTCACCGGTTGTCCGACAGGCTTTCCGTAATATTTCATTGGCTCAGAAGCATGAGTGGGAGTTACCCTTCTTTCGGAATAACCTTGTCTGCCTTCATTCTGTGACCTGTTTTCATTGCCATTGTAGGAGCCATTTCTCCCGTTGTAAGAATTATTCCTGTTCTCAGACGGACGATTGTAAACTACAGACCGTTCGTTTTCATTGAATCCGCGCAGCGGTCGGCTGCGATCCATATAGATGTCATGGTAATAACTTCTGTAATAGAATCGGGGATAATGTGCGACATAATAATGGAAGTGTCTCCACGGTTCAAAAACCCTGGCATTCAGGGCTACAATGAAACAATTGTTGAGGTCGAACCATGCATAAACAGGTGGAAGAGAGCGACCAAACATCCATTGTCCGTCTTCCAGATAAATGAAATCACGGCTCCTTACATCGTAATAACATTCGATGTCGGGGAAATAATAGTACCTGACCATATTCGCGTTTTCATAGTAGGGAGCCCATGAAGGCAGATCAATATTGGCATTGATTTCGGGTCCTTGCGCTTTTGTTGAATTGCTTAAGCCAATCAATAGTAAAAACGAGATTGCAAGAATAACCGGGAATTTTCTCTTTCTCCATTCCCTGTTATCGGGAATATTTGCTGCCGTTGAGTCTTTAAGAGTTCTCATTTGATTTTGTATTAAGTTATCTTCTCAATTTATTCATGACCATGTTAAATTGAATATGAAGTAAGATTCAAAAATTAAAATGGTTCAAAAACAATTCACTGGTAACAGTACAAAATCCTTGCCACAATCAATCCCATTTTTAAAAATTTATGTATCATAACTTTTATTAAAGAAATAAAACCAAAATTGGGGAATGTAATGGGAAAGTTATCCTTTACTACCTTATAACTAACGATTTGTTTCTAAATTGAAGTTCGAAAAATGGATCGTTATCAATTCTTTCTTCAATACCCACAGATAATCAGGAACCACAGTTCATCTAAAGGTATCTTTTCTGCACATTACAAATTTAAGCGGCATTGGGTCATACCCTTTTACGAACTTTACAGGTTCCGCAATATCATAGAACTGGACCAGACCAAATTCGGAAAATTCTTTGGAAACGGACAAGTCGTCATAGAAGAACACTTTTAATCCTTTGGAAATTTCAAACCTGTTCTTGCTCAGCAGTTTTCCGCTGCCATACATACTTAATTTTTTGGTGGCTACCACGAATACCATCAAGCCTCCATTCTTCAATTGATCGAAGCAGGATTGGAGAAAACGCTTCCGCTCATTTTTATTCAGGAGATGAATCAGTGCATAGCAGAAAATCCCATCGTATATTTCGTTGTCAAAAGGCATGGATAAAACTGATCCGTGGTGGATTTTGAAATCCCGACCATTTTCTTTGGCCAGGTCAATGGCGGTCCGGGAAATCTCAATCCCGGTTAGTATAAATCCGTTTTTTAAAAATATTCCGGCATTTCTGCCATAACCCACGCCTGGAATAAGGATATGTTTGAAACCCTCCGATTTGAACAACTCCATGGCAATTACGGCTGAATCTGCCTCTTCAAATTTCCAGGATGCTCCTTCTTCCCTGTATTTGGATTCCCAGTATTCTTCCATTGGTGCTGAAATAAGAAAATTAGTCTTGGGTCATATTTTTGTGTCTAAGTATAGAAATGCTACTTCTTTTTTTCAACGGGCCTTTCAAGGTATTTTTGGTAGGTGCTCTTCCACTCTTCCAGACTGATCTTTCCTGTAAGTTCACCGATCAGTTCATACGGAATCTTGTCGAATTTTTTGAAGCGAATGCAGCTTTTCCCCATATCAGGTTTCGAATTGGTTCGTTTTGAGAACTCATCCGCAAACCAATTGTATAATTTTTTATCGCTGTACATTCCCATATGGTATACTGCAATATAATTTTTCTGAGAGGCGATGTTCATGAAGGGCAATGGTAGTTCCGGATTGCAATGGTAGCCCTGGGGATATATGGAATGGGGAACTACATAGCCAATCATGCCGTAACTCATTGTTTCGACAAATCCGGCTGGCAGGTTATCAAGGATAACTTCTCTAAGATTTTTCATGACTGGTTTTCTGTCTTCAGGTAACTGTTCTATGTATTCATTTGCGTTATTTGCTTCGATTTTCATAGGTGTAAAGATTATATATAAGTGTTTAAAAGTAATCTTTTCGGTAAAATTGCATTGCAGATTATTATCCTGGTTTTTTCTCCGTGATTCAACTCCACCACTTTCCAATTTGAGTCAAAATTGAAATTTTGCACTTATGCCAGGTTTTTTAATTGAAGAGATTGAAGTGTTTCAAGGATGAATTTTTTCGCCTCTGGCCAACATGGCAAGAAGAGCGGTCATCCTTTTTTTACGAACGTCCTCTTTGTGGGCGGTCTGAATCCTCCAGACGATGGCAAATTTGTTCACCTTGTTCAATGATTCCCAGAATGCCAGAACTTTTGAATCTTTAGAGACTTCAAACAGAAAATCTTCAGGAATGGTCATGTTGCTCTGCGAATCGTAGGAATTGTCCCATCTCCCGTCTGCTTTGGCGCTCTCAACAGCTTTCAGTCCGGAAGGTGCCATCTTTCCCTCAGAATCAAGCCTGGCCACATGCTCGATGTTTCTTTTAGACCAGGTACTTCTTTTCCTGCGGGGGGTAAATTTCTGAAGGTAAAAATTTTCGTCCCCGCGCCTTAATTGCCCGTCGATCCAGCCAAAGCACAAAGCTTCATCCAGGGCTCGGGCATACACTACCGTTGGAACACCTGATCCCTTCTTGTAAAACTGCAACCAGATGCCATCTGAAGCATCCTGATTTAGTTCAAGCCATTTTCTCCATTCAGACTGTGAGCTGAAGGCAATGATTGGCAGTTCCGGTTTCTTTTCAGAGGCCATTAATCTCAATTAAAAATTAAAAATTACAAATTAAAAATTCCCAATGAAAGCAGGATTCTTGAACCAGGGAGGATTTGATTTTATCGCATCCTTGTAGACGGGGCAATCTTCGATATGCGCCCCGGGCAGATACCCGCAACTCATCAGGAATTCATTCACAATCTCCCCGCCGGTAAACTTGAAGGTTTGCTTGAACAGTTTGACCCATTCCTGTTTTGATCTGGGATGGTTCTGATCGAGCCACTTTCCAAAAGAACCAAACTCGCGTTTCAATTGCAGAACCACATTGGCATTGTGAATTGCAGCATCAATTTTCAGCCGGTTGCGGATAATTCCGGCATCATTCAGTAAACGCTGCCTGTCCTCTTCCTGGTAAGCAGCTACTTTTGATATGTCAAAACAATGGAAGGCATGATTGAAGTTTTCGCGTTTGTTCAGGATGGTCGTCCAGCTTAATCCTGCCTGAAATATCTCGAGGATCAGCAGTTCGAATAGCTTGTCATCTTCTTCGATCCTGAAGCCATATTTTGAGTCATGGTACATGCGATGTACATTCGAAGAATCATATTGTTCGACGGCCTCGCAATATGATTTTGGTTTTTCTGCCATGTGGTATTGTTCAAAGTGTTTATGTCGCGCTATGCTCGCAAAGAAACGCAAAGTTTGATTTTTATCTTTGCGGTCTTTGCGTGCTTTGCGCGACACCTATTATTTATTTTCGGTTGCGCCTTCCTTCAGGAATTGCCTGTGTTTCCTGTATTCTATGATTGGTTTGTCTCCCATGATCAGACGTTCATCCATTTTATTTACCGTTTTAATTGGTATTTGAGTTTCGACCACGCTTTTGTCTTGCCTAAGTATGATTAAACTGGAAATCTTACCCAGATAATTGAAAAGTTCTTTGAGCAACGGGATATTGACCATCCTCTGGTAATAGCGGATGTAGATAATTGTATTTTCTTCATCTACAGGCACAAAGGCGGCAAAAGCCCTGATTTTATCCGAGATGAAATTCTGCCAGATGTTTGGGTAATGAAATTGCAGCCTGAAGAGTTGCTGGTAGTTTTCTATTTCATCAGGTTTGAGCGGAATGGTTTTCCCGTCATCCAACACATTGTTGACGTAAAAGGTCAGCAATTCATCTTCACGGATAACAACAGGTCCGTTGACGAGGGTTTTACCTCCCCGGCCGATGGTGGTCCTGTGGACAAATGGCAAATGAACGACATCCAGCTGGTTTTCAATAGCCCTGGAATAGTGCACCTTCCAGTGATCCTGCAAGCTTGACCATGAATAATCGGCCAATTCCCTGAAGAAGAACGGTTCCTTCGTTTTCTTTTCTTCATCGCCCCACCAGAGCCAGATTAGTCCATAACGCTCGAAAGTGCTGTAAGCCTGAACTTTCATGGTTTCCGGGACACTTTTGTTCATTCCGTTAGCTGGTATGTGTTGTACTTTCCCCGATTTGTCAAAAACAAAACCATGGAACGGACATGCCAACTGACCTTTTTTCAGTTTACCGCAGGCCAAGGAGGCACCCCTGTGGCAGCACTGATCGGCACAGCAGCAAACATGTCCCTTTTCATCGCGCCACATGGCGAGTTGCTGATTTAACCTCTTCACTCTGAGTGGTTTCTTTTTTAATTCTTTTGATTCAAGAATCAGATACCATTGATTGTAAATCATTTTAAGTTTAAATTTAAGGTTGATTCAGATGATAAGGTCGAAATTCGGGGATAAATTGTACTGCGTTAATGCAGATTAATCAGTTCGTCAATTTCGTTCAGGTGCAGTTTGAAATGCCTGAGATAATCCGTTATCATTTCTCTCAGGGTAACATGTTCGTTCATTGCACTGATCCACACATTACCGAGTTTTGCCAAGTCAAGATAATCAATCACATGTATCAGATGAAGATTGCAATATTTCCACAGTTTTACCAGATCGTGCCAGTTTTCATTCCTGTAATGCTGGATGGCTATCCATTGGTCGTTCATGCCAAGATTGGCATAGTCAGGAAAGACAAGCGGAGAAGGCTGGTATTGCAGGTGAATGATCCTATGGGTATTGTTGGAGGCAGAGTCTACCATGTGTCCGACAATTTGCTTGATGTTCCTGTCCTGGGAATTCCGCCTGACTTCTATCATTCCGGATGGAAGCGCCAATAGTTTTGGTTCCCATTCTGTGATCAGAAATTTCAATTCCAGGTTATTGGCTTTGAACTCATTCATGATGGTCAGAGATTATTGTGGTTATTATTTCTATGTCATTTAGTTAATGCGTTGATTTGATCAGACAATCCTGGACGAAATCTCCTCCGCAATTTTCAACAGTTCCAGGGTCGTATTCCAGTTTCTACTGGTAGCCGACAGTTTTAATTTACTTTCCATGAAATTGGTAGATAGTTTTGTATTCCCGTAACCATTGGAACAATAGATATAAATTGTGTTACCCGTGAGTTTGTATTCTTCTTCGAAATTTTGACCTTCCTCCATTTTTTTGAATCGCTCCATGTCTGGTTTTGCCGATAAAAATGTCAGGTAGATTTTTGAAATATCCTTTTTGCTGTCCCCAAGAAAAGGGTTGGCTGCAATGATATTTTTCAAATCCTCCATCTCTCTGACAATCACAGGTACCTCAAACCCGAATTTCTCTCTGATCCCCTCGGCAATGAACTTTTCCAATTCTGAAAGGTCAACGGGATTGTGTCTGAAAACCACATTCCCACTCTGGATGTAGGTTTGAATGTGGGTGAACCCCAATTCCGCGTACAAGGCTTTCAGCGCATCCATTTTTATCATGCGGTGACCACTGACGTTGATACCTCTCAGCATGGAAATGCAGGTTTTCATCTCTGTTTATTTTATTTTTTCAATCGTGAACATACCCTGAATTCAACTATTCTGGTGATCAATTCAACCGGAAGTGGTTTGTCGAACGGAAACTGAATGGTTCCTTTTGACCATTTGTATGGAGCCAATTCATCCCTGAATGCCTCAACTCCCGAAGCGGTTGGATAAAATCCGATATGGTTCTTATACGCAGCATAATAAACCAGGATTCCTTTTTGTTTGAAGGCTGGCATTTGATAGCTGATCACTTCGTCTGCCTCAGGGGCTGCGTGTCGGATAATCTCCCGGATTTGCACCAGGATTTTGGCTGTATGTTCAGGAAAGCCTGAAATATAATTATCTATGGTGGCGATTTTCTCCATGGTCAATAACTGTATATTTTTTTGTGTTCCTTGATACGTCTTTTAAAAAACTCGTTTAACAGTGGAGTCGGGTCCTGACAGAGATAAACCTTTAATCCGTTTTCCCTAAAATAGTAATTATTTATTTCCCCGATTTCACGGTAGTTGTTAAAAAGTCTGGGGATATCACCTAACCGGTTGTCTGTTATGATAAAATTATGGGTATTCAGAGAGTCGGGGGCCCAGAATATAAAGCTATCATTGACACTGACAGCATCAGGCAGATGGTATTTCTTTCCGTAAAAATCGATAGCGCCAGCCTGACCATAATTATTGGCATATATGATGCAGTCTTTTTTTTGAAGGCTATCCAATTGATTATAGGCTACCGATGCCAAACCTGCCAGTTCCTCCCATCCTGTCATGTCCATGTAATCCTGGGGAAGCGGATAGTAACTATTTTGTTCATTTCTCATGGGGGCAGGAGAGATGTGTTTGGAGAAAAATGAGCAATAGGCTTCCATTTGTTTCTGTGGAAAGACAGGCAAACCAAGTGGGACAAAGAAAAGAGAAGTTAGAAATGACCAGGCAACGATCAACAAGGCAATGATTTTACGCTTTCCGGTGAAATATTTTTCAAGGTAATATCCCCCGAAAGCGAACATCACCGGATAAATTCCGAGGGTATAATATGGCTTTCCACTGGTTACCAGAAACAATGTGATAACTATAAAAAAGAGATAGGCGAAAACCCTGAATTTTTTTTCTGATTTGGAAAAAATCAGTACTATCAGGCCGGTCATCCAGATTAGAATGGATGTGAAATTCATCATGATTTGTTCCAACAGGAATGTCTTTTTCGAAACATAGACCAGCTGGGTTCTATACAACTCACCCATGTGAGTCACTACCGGAAAACTATGATTGAATTGCCACAGCAGATTTGGAAGCATGATCAGAAAACCTATACAAACAGCATAAAGCAGATACTTGGATAAAAGTAACTTCCTGTGTTCGCTGATAAGTATAGCCAGGAATGTAGAAGCGCCCAAAAAAAGTATTGAATATTTATTGAGAAAAGCTAGTCCGAAACAAATACCTATCCCAATCCAGAATTTCGGATTTTGATTTTTGATCAGTCTTAGCACAAAATAGAGGAATAGCATCCAAAGAAACAGTTCAAAAATTACAGGCATGAAAAGTGAGGATGACCGCAGCATGGCGGTAGAGATCAAAAATGCCAGGCATCCCGTAAAAACAGCAAACAATTTACCTCCAATCTCCCTGATGAACTGCGCAATGAGCATAATAATTGATGCTCCGGCCAGGGCAGGGAATAGCTTCACGAAAAATTCATGATAGCCGAATAGGTTTTTGATAATAAACGATAGAAATGCCATGAGGGGAGGCGTAGAAGCAAATCCCCACGACAAATGGCTTCCCATCGCGAAATAGAGCAACTCATCCCGATGCAGTTCGTAGTTGGTGCTTGTGAAGAAATGAATGATCAATTTGACAATTACCAGACTAATTGTCAATATCCAGAATGACTTTTTACTCATGGCTCTATCATCTGTTTATTACAATTTGTATACTTATTCAATCTTGCTTTCTATGAAATTAAATGCGGGACAAACCGGCTCATGTTATCAGTTATAAGTGTATCACTTTCCCTAATACCTATCCCTGCAGATTCCTGACCAACTATCCAGCTTCCAACCAATGGATAGTTTTTGTCGAATTCCGGCAAAGTACACAACTCCTGATAGATGAATCCTTCCTCTCCATATTCTCCCTGGGTTTCGGCTATCGTGGATCCATAGGATACCAGACTTATATTCTGTCCCTCGCGTGAAAGCAAAGGTTTCTTTGCATAATTAATTCCCAGTTTGAAATTATCCGACTCGAAATAGGACTCCAGCAGGTTTGGATGACCGCTGTTCAATTCCCATAAAACCGGAAGGATAGCTTTGTTAGAGAGAATCATTTTCCAACTTGGTTCTACCCAGAAGGCTTTGTTTCTGTCGCGGGTCAGATTGGTTCCGAAGCCCTCGTTGATGAGCCATTCCCATGGATATAACTTGAAAATATTTTTGATCATTTTATTCTCCATGTCAAGAAATACTGGATTCGTGGCATCCCAGCCTATTTCGTCGATGAAAATAAACTTGGTTTCCAACCCTGCCTGAATCGCACAATCCCGCATGTATTCAGTAGTAGTCAAATCCTCCAGGTTATCCTTGATACAGGTAAAAAACAGGGTGTCGTCATACAGGTATTCCCTGAGATATTTCCAGTACTCAATCAGTTTCTCATGGATGGAATTAAACTGATCCTTGCCGGGAAAAAGATCCTGCAACCAGAACCATTGAACTACGGAAGACTCGAACAACGAAGTAGGAGTATCGGCATTGAATTCCAGTAACTTTGGAATGCCGTTTTTAAAGGAGAAATCGAAACGGCCGTAAATGGCAGGCGCATCATTGTTCCAGCTATCTTCTATGTGTGGGATGAACCAATCGGGTATCTGGAATTTGGAATACAGATTCTCATCCATGACATGCTGAACCGCATCCAGACAGATTTTCCACAAATCATCGGTTGCCTTTTCCAGCGTATCCACTTCCTTCATGGATAATTCATAAAAAACGGATTCATCCCAATAGGTTGTATCCAGGGTATGGAATCCGAATCCTATATTTTCAACTTTCTTTTGCCAGTCCGGACGGGGACTGATGGTGTGTCTTTTCAAAATTTTCTGGTTTTTAGGATGAAACATGGAAGGCGTTGCTGCCAAAACCGCCTCTTACTACCGTTCCCTTGTAGGCATTTGTTCCGACATTTGAACTCTCGTGGATCGAGGATGAATAATACCCCGCACGCGCATACCGGTTGTTCATGTACATTCCATAAGGGATGAATGGGAAATATCCCCCGTGAAAACCACCCCGGACGTGAGAGTAATCGGCTGTTGTATCCGACCTCATGAATATCCTCTTCTCGTCCTTGCTCTTTTGATTGTTGCACGAGGTTATTACTGCCGCAACCAGGACGAGTTTGATCAGTTCCGATTTCTTCATGGCTATTTTACAGTAATATAAACTTCGTAATCTTTTTTGAGTGATACGGTTTTTGTGTCCCCATCCGAATTTTCTGCTTCCTGCGAAGTAAGTCCAAGTGAAGGAATGGTATCCTTATAGATGATTGTTTTTGCCAGCTGATTCTTGATCCACACCTTGTGGGTCGTTATGATGATATCATGTGTTTGGTCCAGATGGTCTACGTTCATGATGGTTTCAACTGCGCCTTCCTTTGAAATCTGTTGGACCTCATTTTCATCGCAACCGGAAATAAAAACAAAAATTAGCAGGAACAGAAATGGTATAGGTTTTTTCATAAGTCTGAAAGTTATAGGTTATTGTATGTATCTTTTGCAGTTCGCAGATTTCCAAATCGGAACAATTACTTGATTTAGATAATTTGCTGTGCACAGCAAAAGATTTTCTGGATGTAAATTTATTAAACTTACCTGTTCAATGTATCAGAGTCGATTCATAATAATCGCTATATTGCATATTATTTTGTTGCCAAACCCAGCATGTTTGGTTTCCACCGGGAGAATTGTAAAACACTAACTTAATGCAATATTATGAATGTCAAACGATTGAATCAGGAATTTTCAATAAAGGGACATGTTGAATTTCAATCTGGGCTAGGCGGCTTTGCGGTTGCCAAAATCCACAATAAGTTGGGTTCAGCTGTAATCTCCATGTATGGTGCGCATGTTCAAAGTTTCATCCCTGCATCGCAAAAAGAATTATTGTGGATGAGTCCTGATTCAGTATTTGAAAAAGGCAAACCTATCAGGGGAGGGATACCCGTTTGCTTTCCGTGGTTCGGTCCGCATGCTGCTGATAGTTCCAAGCCTCTGCACGGTTTTGCACGGATCAATGACTGGAAAGTTCATAAGACAGATGTTTTGGCTGACGGATCAACCTTGTTAATCCTGACATTTGAAAGCAATCGTCATACCCTGCAGATCTGGCCCAATAAGTTCGAGGCTCAAATCAACCTGATTGTTGGTAAAACGCTGGAACTGACATTGACCTACAAAAACACAGGTACCGAAGCTTTTGTTTGTTCCGATGCGCTGCATTCCTATTTCAATATCAGCGATATAACAAAAATTGGTATTGTTGGTCTTGGTGGACATTACTATTATTGGGGACCTGGCAAGGATGCAGATAACAGACAGGTGGAGGAAAGGCTTGTAATTTCTCAGGAAGAGAATCGCCGGTATATCAATCATTCGGGAGATTGCCTTTTAACGGATGATGGCTGGAAACGGAATATCCGGGTTGCAAAACATGGTAGCAGGGTTACTGTCGTATGGAATCCCTGGATCGAAGCATCCAAGACCATGGCAGATCTTCCGGATAACGGCTATCAAACCTTTGTCTGCATCGAAGCTGCCAATACCTACGACGATTCCATCATGCTGCATCCTGGTGAAGGCCACAGCATTACGGCTATTATTGGCGTGGAAGGATAAATTCAAGGACTTTGTCATGAGGCTCCTTGAATCCAAATCGTCTGTAGATGGGTTCTCCATCCTTTGTAGCGTGCAGATCAATCCTGTCTGCATTTCTTTGTCTGGCTTCTTCAATTAATTTTGCAAATAAGCGTGAAGCTATTCCGTTTTTCCTGAATTCACTGACCGTGAACATGTTGAGAATATAAGCAGTGTTTCCCTGTGGTATTTCTATGTTCGCCGGTTGTTCCCGCATAACCATTCCGCTAAATCCGACTGGTTTGTTATCATATTCGGCAATCCAGGAAACGAAAGTATCGTCCGCCAGCGATTTTGTCAGATATTCACGCAATGAATTTTTAAGGACAAGATTTTTCTCTTCTGCGAGGTTATTTTGTGCTTCTGTCAAAAAAATAATTCGGTATTCAACGAGGAGTTCAATATCGGATATTGTTGCTCGCCTTAAGGTAATTCTACTGCTGTCGATTTCCATGACTAACTAATGTGTTGATGTGATGATGCGATGGTTGAAGAATCAAATCAGGAATTGTTATTCTATTTTGGCTCATGCAGGGATATGCCTGTGATATCGGACATGCCCATACAAGAACCAATGGCAAAATTATAAAATTACAGATTGCAGATGCTATTTATTGCGATGTCATTCAACATAACTTTTTTAGCGGAATCACGGCAGAAAATATTTAATTTTGTTTCAGGCAGAGAGAAACGCAAAAAATTTTAAATTTCATCATGGATTTTAGCAGGCAACCATTGACCTACCGGGAAGCTCTTGACAGGGCCAGGGATCTCTGCGGCAGATCTGAAAAATGTTGCTATGAGATGGAGCTTAAGTGCCGCGAATGGGGGCTTTCCCCGGATGAATCGTCTAAATTAACAGCCTCACTGGTAAAGGATAAGTTTATAGATCAGCAACGGTATGCCAACAGTTTCGTCAACGATAAGTTCAGATTCAACAAATGGGGAAGAATAAAGCTGGCTTATACGTTAAGGCAGAAAAAGATAGAAGAAAAGTACATCCGCGAGGCCTTATCCAGATTACCTGAGAATACCTACCATCAGGTTTTGAAAGATCTGCTCACTGCGAAGGCAAAATCCATCAAAGAGACAGATCCCTATACCCGACGCGGTAAACTCCTTGCCTTTGCCCAAAGCCGGGGGTTTGAAGTTGACTTGACCCTAAAAATAATTGAAGGAATGTGAAAATTGGGAAATGTGGAAATGTGAAAATGAACTGCAAGAATTGAGGATCTACTCCTTAGACGAAATAATAATTTTCGAAAGGATTCTCATGAGTTCCTGATTATCTTTCAGTAATTTTCTTCAACCGGGTAATTGGGAGAATATTTGCAGATTAGAAGCCAATATTCTGTCTCTTCAGCTTCTTTAAAAGCAATTTTGAGTTTGTGGATAAAATCAGCTCTGCTTTCTGCTCCCTGACCTTCTCTATCACTTGCTCCTATTGATGTTCCAGATCTCAGCAATTGATTACTTATCACATATTTTCTATGTTCTTCGAGAATTTCACATGCAGCAACAATCTTAAGCGCGAAGCTGAATGACTTGTTAACGATTACATTATTTCCACTGTGTTCTATCAAACCTACAAGTTACCCCATTTTCAGGACAAAAACGAATTTGCTTCGTTCATTTCCACATTTCCACATTTCCCAATTTCCACATTATAAATTCCTACCTTTGTGCATCATTTACTTTAACCGCAACAGCAATGATTTTGAAGGAGCAACTCAAAGAGCTTGTTGAGCGCCGGGATGCGCTGAGGAGGTTTCTTTGACATCGATAGCAAACTAATCCGAGTAGAAGAAGAAGAGTTGAAAACCCAGGATCCGGATTTCTGGAACAACCCCAAGGAAGCAGAGGCACACATGAGGCTGATCAGGACCATCAAGGCATGGACAGACAGCTTCAGCAACATAGATAATCTGATAGAAGAGTTGCAGGTAATTTTCGAATTCAGCGAAGCCGGAGAGGCTACTGATGATGAGGTGGAATCCCATTTTACTGAGGCCCGCAACGCCATCGAGGACCTTGAGGCCCGAAACATGCTCCGGCGCGAAGAGGACAGGCTGGGTGCAGTCCTGAAAATCAATGCAGGAGCTGGTGGTACGGAATCGAACGACTGGGCGGATATGCTTATGCGAATGTACTTGAGGTGGGCAGAGAAACATAAATATACGGTCAGGGAGGCCAGCTTTCTACCGGGAGAGGATGTCGGCGTCAAAAGTGTCACCCTGGAGATCGAAGGAGAATTCGCCTACGGATACCTGAAGAGTGAAAATGGGGTACACCGGCTGGTGCGGATTTCGCCCTTCAATGCACAGGGCAAACGGCAAACCTCATTTACTTCCGTTTTTGTATCACCTTTGGTGGATGATACCATTGAGATAGAAGTCAACCCCGGCGATATTTCCTGGGATACTTTCCGATCTGGCGGGGCAGGTGGTCAAAATGTCAACAAGGTGGAAACAGGCGTACGACTCAAGCACGCACCTTCTGGAATCATCATTGAAAATACGGAATCCCGCTCCCAGCTTCAGAACAAGGAGAATGCCATTCGCTTGCTGAAATCACAGTTGTATGAAATGGAACTGCGCAAGCGGATGGAGGCACAGACCAAACTGGAAGCCACCAAAATGAAGATCGAATGGGGTTCCCAAATCCGGTCGTATGTGATGCAACCCTATAAATTGGTAAAAGACAACCGCACAGATTTCGAGACATCAAATGTGCAAGCCGTAATGGACGGTGACATTGACGGATTCATCAAAGCCTACCTGATGGAGTTTTCGGAAAGCATGAAGAACGACTAGGATGACTAGGATGACTGGGATGACTGGGATGACTGGGATGACTGGGATGACTGGGACGACTGGGACGACTGGGATGACTAGGATGACTGGGACGACTAGGACGATTGGGACGAATCGAAGGGTCGAAGGGTCGAAGGGTTTTTCTTTATTGCTGATGCCAATGCCTGTCCCTGAGTTTGTCGAAGGGTCAAATGGAATAGTTTACTGCATTATTTTTGTTCTGACTTGGGGCAAACTTGTCCATGGTTTGTTTTGAAATTTTCGATAGATTTGTAAGGAGATATCCGCAAAAAGTTCAATTCTATACAATCACCAACAACTATTCAACATGGAAGAAAAAAACCAAAATTCGCGCAGGAGTTTTATTCAAAAATCGGCTGCCGCTACGGCATTGCTGACAATTCCAAACATTATTCCAGCTCATGCCTTTGGCGCCAACGACCGGGTTAACGCTGCAGTATTGGGTGTAAACGGCAGGGGCAAGAGCCACATTGAAGGGCTGATGGAGCAAAAAAATGTAGAAATCACCACTTTTGTTGATCCTGACCTCGTTGTAGGCAACAAAAGAGCCGAAGAATTTGAAAAAAAATATGGCAAAAAAGTAAATGTGGTTCAGGATATGCGCAAGGCATTTGATGACAAGAATATCCACGTCGTCACGGTAGCTACTCCCAACCATTGGCATACACTCGCCACTATCTGGGCATGCCAGGCAGGCAAGGATGTCTATGTGGAGAAACCGGGTTCCCACAACATCTGGGAAGGCCGAAAAATGGTTGAAGCCGCCCACAAATACGACCGAATTGTCCAGCATGGAGTGCAACTCCGCAGTTCCGTTGCGGTTCGCGAAGCTGTCCAGCTACTCCGCGACGGATATATCGGCAATGTTTACATGGCCAGGGGACTGGTATTCAGGAATCGTCCCGATATCGGCAACAAACCCAATGAACCCGTACCCGAAGGTCTGGATTATGACATCTGGACTGGACCTGCACCAAAGCGTCCATTTACCAGAAATATTGTACACTACAACTGGCACTGGCACTGGGATTACGGCAATGGCGACGTAGGTAACCAGGGAATACACGAAACCGACCTATGCATGTGGGGACTGAATGTTGGCCTGCCAAGTAAAATAACCGCTATGGGCGGCAAGTTCCTCTTCGACGACTGCAAGGAAACGCCTGAGGTTTTATCCTCTGTTTATCATTATCCCGATGAAAAGAAGATTATTCAGTTTGAAGTACGTCCATGGTATACCAATGCGGAAGATGGTGCCTCAGTAGGTAATATTTTCTACGGCGACAAAGGGTACATGGTCATCAAGGGATACGACACGTACGAAACTTACTTCGGCGACCGGAAAGAGCCAGGAAAGAAAGGCAAAGAAGGCGGCGACCACTTCAAGAATTTCATCGATGCCGTGAGGGCTCATGATCCGAAGATGATCCATGCACCGGTCGAAAGCGCCCATCTCTCCTCGGCTCTGGCTCATCTTGGAAACATTGCCTACCGTACAGGAAGGGTACTGAATTTTGATCCCAAGACTGAAAAATTCATCAAGGATCCTGAAGCAGATAAATATCTGAGCCGGGATTACCGCGATCCATTCATTGTGCCTAAAAAGGTATAATCGAATAGCCCAGCCTTCAGGGATTCAAAACTGATTTTGTAACGGAAAGTATTTTTAACCGCAAAGGTCGCAAGGGAACCGCAAAGGAATGCAAAGCAAGTTGTCAGTATTACAGGCTCTGCGAACTTTGCGAAAATTTTCTGTGTTCTTTGCGGTTAATTTTTCCCTTCCAAATATTCCCTTTTCGTTGATCATTCTGCAGATCCACCATTTTTGATGCCCTGGGTCCAAATATTAATGCTAGGTCATATTGTAATCTAAGATATTATCAATTAGT
>Ga0118677_10004341_pt1 | contig 25919 bp, 13 predicted proteins | sample AliMusrvi5mmetaG_FD_86154 | JGI IMG/M metagenome (GOLD analysis project Ga0118677, IMG submission 86154)
GGCCGATATAGGTGTCTGTGAGGAATACGGTGCCGGTGGTTTGGGTGAGGTCTACGCGCGAGGGGATCACGGGTTCGCGGGGGCGTGCAGAGATCAGCCGGGGCTCATTGACGGGCAGGGTCGAGGAGGTGTAAAGAACCTTGATCTCTCCTTGGGCGGAGATGGAGATCATGTCCTTGCCCTGTGCGGCAAGCATCAGATCCGGGGAAACGGGAAACGGATCACGCAGCGGACCCTTCGCCAGAATGCGGGCCTGTGAAAGGTCATCGGGCCCATTCTTGACATCGAGGATCGCGATGTCGCCATTATGTTCGCCGCCACAATGGCCGGCATAGACAAAGACGACTTTACTGCCGCCCGGAATAGGCTTGGCGTCAATGTAGGCACGGCCGTCAGGGTGCATGTTGCCGAAGTAGGCGGCGGCACCGGTTCCATCGGGATTTATCGTCCAGAGCTGGTGGAAAACGGTCGTGGCACGGTGATTGTATTCCCAACGGGTATAGAGGATTCGTCCATCGGGAAGGATCGCCGGGGTGTTCTCGGTGACCACCCCGGAGGAGAGCATGCGAATGCCCGAGCCGTCGGCATTACACCGGTGAAGGATGGCAACGGGCGCCTCCCAACAGAGCACATAACGCTTGCAGCGGGAGGAGCAGAACACGATCCCTCCATCGGGGAGGTAGGTGGGCTCGATGTCGTCCCAATCACCGGCGGTCAGTTGCTTCAGGCCGGATGAATTGAGATTGATTTCGTAGAGATTGTAGTGATGGGTGCCGCCTTTGCGATAGGAGAACAGGACTTTTTTGCCGTCGTAATGAATCACAGGGTCGCGGAAGGCTCCCTGGGGATCTTCAATGAGTGTGCGAACGATCCCGGTCTTGGGATTGAGGATGGCGAGCCGTCCCCCATCGGCTCCGTGGAGCCACTCGTTTTCGTCGCAGCAGTTGTAGCCGAAGTTGGAGTAGTAATGATTCGATGGATCGCGGCCGTGATTGCGCTCCGCGAACAGGATCTCACCGGGGATTTCCGCCAGGGCGCTGCCCGGGGAGGCCGTTGCCGAGGCGAGGCCCGTGGATGGGGCCGAGCTCTGGGCGGCAACGGGAAGGAAACTCCATCGAACCATGACAGCACCGACAAGCGTCACTACAAGTAGTCGTTTTATGGATGTCATCGTTTGCCGATATTTCACGTTAGTATTAACTCAATATATCCTCCAAAAACCCGAAAGTCACCCACCCGAAAGGGTGGTATTTGTGGACGGACATATCTCCAATTAATTGTAATTTACAGTTTGACCCCGCCCAGGGTCGGTCGCCGCCACCTGTATGAAGGGTCTAGCGTTCATATTTTATTCCAGTGTCTTCATGATTAGCACCGGCCCTAGCAGACCCGACGGCAACAATTTCTGTCCGCCTTTATAATAAAGGTTTTGGTTCGTCCGGGTGAAGCGTTTGTCCGGTGGCAGCGGGCCGTCGCCGATGAGGCGGTTGGGCCAGAGGTTGACGAGGTCGATCTCCAGCAAATTGTCACCAGCCTTGACCGCGTCGCCCAGCGCCACCCGATAAGGCTTGGTCCACACGATGCCGAGCGGGTTGCCGGGAGCTTCACCACTTGTTCCCCCTCGTTCTTCAGCATCGCTTTTGCAATCGTGGCGAAAGTTTTGCCATCGGCAGAGGTCTGAACCTCCACCTCTTTGGGGCCAAACTGCGGACGAGGCCGGATCCATAACATCGTTGTTTCGACCGGCTGCGGGTAGTTCAATTGCAGCCATTCGGGATGCTGGGCCGTGGGGGCATCGCCAGCCGCCACACCGCCGGAAACCCACATCGTTGTATAATCGCCATCGACCGCCTGCCCGCCCGGATAATTTGGCTGCGCGCTGCTTACAGTGACCAATGGATTGGATAGGACGTTCGTGAGCGGAGGCTCACCCTTATTCACCAAAGGAACCATTGAATCTTGAGCGATTACGACCCCGGTGCCCAAGGTGAGAGCGCATGCGATAGAGGCTAAATAGAGAGTGTCGGTTTTCATTTGAGTGGTTATCCGATATAAGTGGTAAATGCATTTATTACTTGAAGACGGTGAACTCATAGCTCCCGGAGCCGACTGAGTACACGGCGCAACCGTTCTCGTCGCGAAGGTGTTTCACCGCATCCGCTTTGGACCCGGCGTCATTACTGCCGGATGCATTGATCTGCGTGGAATACCCGGCCGGAATATAGATGGTCGCAGTTGAATTAACGGGAATACTAACGAGCAGTGATAAGGCCCCGCTTTCCTCTTTTTTCCACTCGGATCGCACCCATCCGCGCACCGTGTTAATCGACGCTTTGGCCCATTGCACATCAGCCGGGATATAAGGCTTGATGCGGATTTCCTTAAAGCCTGGTTTCTGTGCGGAAATACCGGCTAAATCCTGGAAAAACCACTCACTCAAGCTCCCGGCCAGGAAGGCGTGATTTTGCGATGATTTCTTGGAAACATCCCACTCTTCCAGCATCGTGGTCGCGTCGCATTTGTTGATAAATGCAACCCAGCTATTGTCGCCTGGATTTGTAATATACGAGTAGGCGATGTCGTTGCGTTCCCCGGCGGACAAGACGGGAAGCGCCCACCGAATACCCAGAAAGCCCATGGTGTTGTGCCCCTTGGCTTGATAATCGTCGATCAGGCTTTTAAGAACGGCAGGGCGATCCGCATCCGCAACAATCCCGAAACCCAGGGCATGCGCATTGGCGCTTTGCGAGTTATTGTCATAATAAACGGTACCGCCCCCTTTTCGATAGGTCGTTTGAATGACTGCCTTGATGGTACTTGCCAGCGCCGCATAGTCTTTGGCGTCGTCTTTTTTGTTTAATGTATCCGCGATTTGACGCATTAAATCGGCGCAACGGTAATAATAGAGCGTACCGAGGTAAGCCGAGCTCGCCGGCTCGGGCGCCAGCCAGTCTCCGTATGATAAATAGGGCCTCCACATGCCGCCACCGGGAACGCTGAAATCGGGTTTGGCAATTGATCGAAGAAATTTGAGATACCCACTCATCAGCGGGTAATATTTTTCTAAAATGCTCTTGTCGCCATACGCCTGGTAGAGATCCCACGGAATGAAAATGGACGACGCCGGCCACTTGATGTCCTTATTGCCATCGGTCTTCATGGGCAACTCGACCGGTATCCAGCCCCCGGGCTCCTGGCAATCCACATAATCATCCAGCCATTTGTCCATGAAGTTACGCATGTCGAAATTCAAACATTCCGCGGCGGAAACAACGTGGCAATCGGCCGTCCATCCCCGGCGCTCACGCCCGGGGCAATCCGTCGGGATATTTTGCAAATTGCCCAAGAATGACCAGACGGCCATGGTTTGGAGGCGATTCAAAACGGGACTGGAGCAGCTGAAGGTCGAGCCGTTGACCACATCACTGGCCACCGCCAATGACGTGATGGATTCCGCGAGGAGCTGACCCGGATATCCGGTTATTTCCACGTAGCGAAACCCAACATTGAAAAATCGAGGCTCGTAAACGACAGCCTTGTCATCTGCGAAGATATAGGCGTGCTGGGCATTCCTGGTGATGGAGTATTGATCCAGTTGTTTCCCGTCTGCCGTCAACATTTCGGCGTAACGAACAGAGAGCGTGCTACCAGACTTTGCTCCTTTTGCGACCAAACGTATATGGCCCGCTACCTCCTGGCCGAAATCAACAATATATCGTCCGTTTTCATACGGCATGATGGAAATCGGTTTGATTTCGGCGATTGGTTTACAGGGCACCAGGCGCGCCTTCAGTTTTGTGATCGAAAGGGATGATCCTGCCCAAGGGCCTTTGCCCAGCGGCGCAAGAGTCTGCCATTGATGATCATCAAACCCTGGCTTATCCCAGCCCTGCTGTTCTTGTCGTGCGTCGTAGAGTTCATATTGGCCGCCTCCCCAGGTATTGTTGGGGCCAATGTTTTGATAGGGCCCGTTCCCTGTTCCTTTCCAAGCACCGTCCGTAGAGACAACCACGGAGGTACCGTCAACATACTTCACGGTCATATAGAGGCTCGCACTCGTGTTGTACAACAACGCCACGGCATTGGCCCCCGGTTTTAACAATGATTGGATGTCGAAGGTGGAATACAGGGCCTTGAACGGCTCACAGGGACCCGGGGCATACAGATCATCACCGACCCGAATCCCGTTGAGGCGCACTTCGTATGAATTGCAACCGGTACCGGTTGCAGCCACATAGAGTCGCGCGCTTTCGATTTTTATGCCGGGCGGCAATAAAAATTCCCTACGTGCATAATTTACGGAAAACTTCGGTGCCTTCAGCCATGCGGCGGGCCATGACTCCAGATCGAAAAACCCTGTTTCACAGGTTGACGGGGAACTCCAAGGTGACTCCTTTCCGAGTTGGTCCCACATCTTTATTTTCCAATAATACCGTGTTTGTTGTTTGAGTTTATTGGGAATGCCTATGCCATTTTGTTCATCGGAAACTACTTTTCCGCTATCCCAGAAATCACCCTGATCGCGGGACAACTTTTCGGGACTGCTGGCAATTACTAGACGGTAAGCACCTTGGCGAACGTTACGCCGAGTGGAATGCAGAACCCAGCTAAAATGAGGGTACGGCGTATCAAGCCCCAGGGGCGCCTCCTTGTTTTCGCATCGTAGCCCGTCGATGGACAGGGTGGCGTCGATTGCTTTTTCGGCCCAGACTATGACCAGAGCCATGAGGCCAATAATCATCAAAGAAATTATATATCGCATGGGTTTTGTCATGGGGATTAGCCTGTATTTAATTAAGGGAACATATTCGATACGGATTACTCCTGATGTGAATTTACTTGGCCGGCAGTGAAACCGCCGTTTGCAAGCTCACCGGCCCGAGCAGGCCCGATTCCAATAGCGGGGTATCGCGGTTATAGAACTTCCAGGTCGTGAAGGTGTAGCGTCCCTTCTGCGGACGCGGCCCACCCGTCCACACCCAATCCGGAATATGTTTAAGCGACTGCCCGGTTGCATCGTTGCATCTGGTGTATGGGGGATTCCATTCACAGTCGTCCGGCTGCTGCTCGTCACCCACCATTCGATTGACCCAAAGGTTGGTCACCTTGATCTCCACTCGGTTGCTCCCCGGCTTTAGCAGGCCGGTAACATTCAAGCGGAAGGGCGGTTTCCATAAAATACCGGCTGACTGGCCGTTGATCGTTACCTCAGCCAGATTCTTGACCTTCCCGAGATCAAGGTAGTTGACAAAGTTGGAGCCCAACCGATCCTTCGGCACGTCGAACTCGCGTCGATAAGTAGCGGTCCCGGAGAAGTAGCGGATACCGGCATCGGCGTTTGTTGACCAGGAACCCGTTTCCATCTGCGACTCGGCAGGTGCCCCCCAACCGGCCGGGAACTTCACCTGCCACGCGCCGGTAAACGTGATCGGCGTCGGCACGTCGCGCACCTTGGCTTTCAACGTGCGCCCGGAAGCCAGCTTTAACTCGTAAGTGCCCGGCTGGTCAGCCTCAATCCCGACCGCTTTACCTCGTCGCCAGACAAGTTCCCCTGGAGCGGCCTGACCATCGTGGGTGACGGACTGAACCGCGTTGGCCTTGCCAGAGCGGAAAACGACGAACATCGAACCGAACGGGGTGAACTTTAGCGGCATGACCGTGCGGCCCGCTTCCCTCCGCCAGACCGACGACGCCGATATCTTGCCCGTCTCCGGATTCCATATCTCGGGAATTTTATCCCCGATCCGGAAGGTTAACTCCGCGTCCATCGGCTCGGCCACCTGGCTGGCGACGAAATAGATATCACGCCCCCCCTCACGGCGATGGATCCAGGCCACAGCCGCCTCGTTTGAACGTGGTGCACAAAGGGTATTGTCGAGGCCACACAAGACCTGAGCGGGGCCGCCGGCGGTGCGGGTCTGAACATCGGGCTCCACCTGCATATCCCGTAGTACCCCGCGCAGTTCCTCCGACCACTCGCGGGTAAAGACGGGACGGTCGTAGTATTGGGGCTCCGGACGGTGCTCCATCACCCAGTGATATTCGGGATCAGGTATCTCCTTGCCAGTGGGTATCCAGCGCAACCATCCTTGGCCACAGCGGTTCTCTTTGACCGTCTTGCCGTCACACGCACCCCAGAGTTCAGCCGTCAGCGCTTCCACCTCCCGGTCACAGGCCGGGTAGTCCTGCAATCCGGCAGCATGGGTCGGACGATCAGAGCAGATCACAGTCCCACCCGCCTTGACCAAGGCAAGGACTTTGCGCAGGAACTCGGGACTCGCCCCGCCAGCCATCGGCGGCAAGAGCAGGACCCGATAGCCGGCATCCGAATGCGGCAGGACGAAACGACCGTCCTTGACCTTGGCCTGCATCAATGTCTCTTCCGAGCAGGAATCATAGTTGTAAAGTTTGTGAAGCCCCGTGGGCATGGTGTCTCTCCAATTCAGCGAGGGGAAAACACAGAGGATATCGGCGATCGTCTGTCCTTGTTGTAACATGAACTGGCAACGGGAAATGTACTCAATCCACTCCCGTCCCTGGGTCCACCAGGTCTGGCCGGGATTGAACATGGTGCCCCACAATCCCATCGGCATGCCAGGCTTCACCTTGTCGCCCCAAGGCTCAAGGGTCGAGCCATGCATGGTCATCTTGTTGAGCCCGTGGCAGAACGACAAATCGCCGATGCGTTTGATCGCATAGGGATCGATGGACCACGCCCCGTCACTCCAGCGCCCGGTGAACGTTTCCGCACCGACCATTTTCCGGCCATAGGTCGTGGCGGCGCTGGCGGCCCAGCGGAGGGTCTCGATACAGTCGCCACTGGCCCAGACCTCGCCCATCGGACGAGCCGTCCGCCCGTCGCAACGAACGGGATCAAAGGGACCGTAATATCCCTCGGTCATAAACGTCAGGCCCTTCTTGGCGCAGACATCGTTCAGATAACTGAAGAAGTTGTCGGCAAAAAGATCCGTCTGGGTCAGTTTCAGATCATATTGGAAACGTGCATCCAGGCCCTCGGCGCCGAACTTGGGGCCACCCTTGTAGCCGACCAGCCACGGCACCGGGTCATATCCGCGCCGTGCTTGAAACTCCTTGCGAAAATCCGCCGTCCATTCGGGGCTTCCGACCTCCCAACTGTCCGCCTCCATGCCCAGGATGCTTTTCCCCGCGAGTTTCGGCGAATCCTTGATATAGCGGCCGACCATCCCATCGAACATCGCCTGGTTGGCCTCGCGACTGAGCTTGTCGCATTCGAGGCCCGTGCCACCCGCCGAGGCGACGCGATTGTAGGCATGGGCATTTTTCATCCCAAAACGGCGAATGGTCCACTCACCCTGGGGCACGTCCCATGTCAGAACCCCATCTCTCACAGACTGGCTGAGTTCGATGAGGTCTCCGGCCTGGAGCGGAGTCTTTCCCTTGGGAAAGGCAACAATGGCCACGTCATGGGTAAAATCGCGCCCACCCGGCACAGTCAGGATCGGCTTGCCCCCAGGCGTCACGGCGGCCTCAGCCTTATTTCCCAGCGGGATCGTAAAGCGCGACACCGGTCCCGTGACGTTGACTTCGCTGAAGGCAAGGTGTTGCACCGCCTGCTCCGGCTTGATCCAGGGTCCGCCACTGTGGCACCAGCCGGGTCCGCATTGGGAAATCAAGGTCAACCCCAACCGATTTGCCTCCTCGGCGGCAAATTTCCAATGTTCAAAAAACTCCGGACTCATGCACTTCACCGGATTAGGCATCTTATGGGTGGGATTGAACCCACAGTCCACTCCGCCCACCAGCATGATCATCGCGCCGGAAAAGCCGTTCCGCTTCATGGCCTCCAGATTATGCGTGATCCCTTCCTTGGACACCAGGTCGAGCATCCAATCCCAGAACAGTTCCGGACGCGCCGACGGCGGTGGCGATTGGAAGCCCTCACGCAAATTATCCGCAGCCGCCACGCCGGTTATGCAAACGGCACTTGCCAACGCTATGAGTAACACGGCCATCTTTGGGGTAGTTTTCATCTGAGATTTCCTTCAATGTGTTTAGCCGATTTAATAATATTTTCTTTCACTGACGCATTATCGGACTATATCCCCAAAAAAGCACGGGAGTCACCCACCCGAACGGGTGGTTTTATAGGCCGCCATTCAGTACCAGCCCCAGATGCGCCCCCCGGGCCCGCAGCTCCCGTGCCATCATCCGCTCGAACAAGGCATCAACCCGCTGATCAATGGACAAACCCGTATTGCAAAAGATTTTCTGCATTTGATAACCCTTATAGGGAAACAACAAGGCTCATGATTTGCCCGTCTTCCTCAAAAATCAACTCCTGCGCCACCAAGTGATCCAGATCATTCTGGAGTTGCACCTTGTCACCGGGAGAGCGGTCCATCAGTTCAGTAAGTGCAATAGGCTTTTCCAGCATGCAAAGAAGCTTGTGAGCGCCGGGCGTCAGGGGGCGCCACAACGTTTTCCCGGAGCGGGTGTCATAGACGCAGGGCTCACCCGCGTCTTGAGTCAGACACAACTGCGCCGCGGGTTTTCCATCCTTCCCCGCCCACCGTTCCCTCCAAGACCCTACCAGCCCATTCAAACAATCCAGCCACATGTCGAGGCGACCGGGATTCGCATTGGTGTCCGTGTACCGACAGGCCACGCGCCGACAATCCTCGGGACCGAAGGGAAAGATGTAGGAATAGACATCCAGAGGCTGAAGCGATAAGCCATAGTCCTCCGGATGGTCGTAGTAGTCACTGTATTTGACAAACATGACGGGAAACACGCCTGTCGGCGGTGGCAAATGCATCATCAGGGGAATATCCCGGAGATACTTCTCGTAAACCAACTCGGCCTCGCCCGGCGTGCCAATAAGCAGATTCCACTCGAGGGTGACCGGGACTTTCGTACACACTTTCAAAAACCGCACGTTGCTGAAGGCGGTAACCCCCTTACGCATCAAGTTGAGTGTTGAGGTTGCCAATGACTCGATCCCCGGCTGCAACCACGTCGCCCCGCCCCGGCATAGGGCCTGAATATCGGTTTCGGACAGGTCGGACCGCACCTCGTAGCGCATGGCCTTCCCTTTGGGGGGCGACAATTTCGGGAACACTTCACGGGGGTACGAGGACGGCATCAGGTTGTCCACCGCCATCAAAAACCTTGTTCCGGGGAAATCCCTCCACAGGGTGCTGATTTGACGAATGGCATTCTCCGGGCTCATCTGCCGGTACCGCGCATTCAGGCCGTTGAGTCCACAGAACCGGCACGCCTTGCCCTGCGCCCGGGCACAACCACGCGACGTCTCGAACAACAATACCGGCACCCGGGACGGATTGGGCAGCAGGCGTTCGTGAGCCTCAAGAAAACCACTGTAATCCGGCATGATATTGGTATTGATATCCAAGTCATCCCCCTGTGGCGCCAGGGTTCCTCCCGTGCCATCCCCCCACAGGGCACGGTTTGTTTTCGAGAAAACCCCGTTGATCCGGTCACAGCCAGCCACGTCACCGGTCAGCCTGCGCCTGACAAATTCAGGAAAACTGACGAGGGCCGAACCGGAAAAGCAGTAATCCACCTGGGGCACACGTTCAACGATCACCTGCCCCATCTCGCCTTCGCAGGCGGCGCCACCCATAATCGTGATGATGCCGGAATTTCGCCGCTTCAACAGCCGGGCCAGCGCCAAAGACGCCACCGTCTGGGAAAACAACAGGGTAAATCCGACGACATCCATGTCCGCAAGCTGATGCCGGTCAATCAACTCCTCCAGACGGGCCTCCAAACCGGGCCGTTGTCCCAACAGGAATTCCCTTGCCCTGGCACTATCAGGACTGTCGTCGAAATAATAACGGCTGAGATAGTCCCGTGTGTTGTCCCCGGCCTCCGGGAATGCCACGTCCCTGAACAACCATTCCCCGGCGTCAGTCATGAAGCCAAGCGATGAATACGGATGATGGTATAATTCCTGATCCTCAACCTGCCGGGCAAAATCCAGGTTCAGGTAATGTGTCGTCACCTGCGCACGCGCCCCGACCTGTTCCCTTAATACCGCCTCAAGTTGCGCCAGACCTAGCGACGGCATGCACGTCATCCCAAAGGGCATATTGACCAGGGCGATTTTCAACGTCCCGAACGGAGGGTTAATTGAAGTCATTGTCAGTCTCTTGAAATGTCTTCGTCATCTCATTCGCAATTTCGGAATGTCAAATCGACCGTATTTACCCCTCGCTTCAGCACTATCGGAATGAACAACCCATCGGAGCCAACCACCTTTGTCCCGCGGGGGGCGTTGGCAGGAATGCTCAGGCCACTGTAGTCGCCCCACAGCATCACGCCATACGGCAACATCTGCTTCGAGTTCACCTCCACGACCACATGCCGGCCCTTGTCCGTCTTTTCGTTCTTGATGGTCGCCACAGGAATATCCTTGTCGGTATCAAACCAATAGGAGAGCTCGGGGAGGATCTTCTCCCTGTAGGCATGGAGGGGAAGATTGAAATACGAGGTTATCCGGATCGGCAATGGATTACCTTCCTCATAGATCAGCAACCCGTTCTCGTCAAAATAGGTCAGGTTCTTCCCCTGCTCATACATCGATACCCCTTTGGGATTATAATAACTGCGGATCTTGCCGGCGCGGGTGCAGGCATAATAGCCATTAATGGTCGGCCCGGTCCCCTTCGTGAACCGCTCCGTGCAGAGCTTGAAGTAGGTATTGGTCTTGATGATCGGGATATTGCTGATGTTTCCAAATACCGCAAAGGTGGGCGGCGTCCGCTCCGGGTAGGCTTGTTTGTAGAGGTCCACCGCCTGCGAGACGGTCACCACCTTGATCCCGCGCCGCTTGAGGATCTTGAACAGGTTATCCAGGATAACCGCCCCATCCTTTCGCCATTTTGTTTGATAGGGGTCCGCACCCGTGAACTGAAACTCGGAGAGTTCCTGCTGCACTACCAGCGGCACGACCTTGTTGTAGCGGGTTTGCTTCTGATACTCATCAAGTTCCGCTTCAAAAAAGCTTGAGTCCGCAGGCGTGCTGACATCGATATCCTGGGTGTCATTGATGTCGAAGGTAAACGTCGGCTGCCAGCCGGTCCGGAAGCAAAGATTGAGGTCATTGGAGAGCCAGGGGACGCTGACCACCCCACCCTTCCCCTTGTTGGGCGCCTTGAAACAATCCGGCTCGGCATAGTAGAAACCCGGGGGACAGCCCCGGTCGGTGATGCCATCCACAAAGGTCTGCTCATAGCAACGGCCCCAGACGGACTCGATGCCATGGTCACGGTAAAGCTTGATCCATTCCGGCCCGTACTTGGTGTTACCGGTCGTGCGGATGGGGTGCCAGGTAACCAGATCCTGAAGGCTCTTGAGTTCATTCGTGGCTTTCCTAAAGCCGGTGCCCTCGCTAAACCAGCCCACCTCGTCTCCATACTGTGAATGCCAGGCCTTGAGGTCATCTTTTGAGGCTTCCACGGCAAACGGCTTCAGGTAATAGGTTATAGGGAATCCATATTTGTGAACCGCCGCCGCCAGGCCGCTGAGTCCTTCCCGGTCAGCCGGGGTCCCATGGTCGAATTGCCCCTTGGAGGCAATACAAACGACCAACTGGCCGACCTCATCCGCAGCGTCAACTCTATAGAAGCCCAAACCGGCAACGAAAAGCACTCCCAGAACCATCCACCGAAATATACTCATAAACAGATCCCTTCTTATATGACACTATCCCAGGGCAAACGCATCTAAATCATACCCACTGCCTCGCCCTCCAGCCATGCCGGGGCATGCATTTCAACGGAGTCTACGTGCAGGAGACTAAGCGGGTGAAGGGGGAAGTTATTGGATCCACTCGCCACCTCATTACTCGCGCTTCAAAGCGCTTCTTCAAATCTTCCTATTTCAACTCTACCCACAGCGATTCCTTGTCGCTCCCCGAGGGAGGCCCGGCATTCGTCTCCTTCGTTCCAAGAACCGACGCAGCACCCTTTGCCGCCCGTGAATATCCGTTTAAATATCCCTGATGTTTCCCATCTTCGATCAATAGCGGCTGACAACTGAAACCAAAACTGCGCCGGACCGCCTTGAGTAGACCACCATAAGGAAGGTGCTCTTGATCGAGCAACGAATCTATCTCACTCCAGGGGATCGCTGCTTCGATCACTCGGTTTCCCAATACGCCGGAGGTGGCAACAATCGCCTTGGGACGTGCGGATACCAGAACGCGATCATTGATGGTGCATGTGTAGAGATCCGATCTTTTTGTGGAACTGAACCCGAATCGGGGTGTGAAGCCACCGTTTTCCGTCGTCCCTTTGCCTGTAAAATCCATCCAGAACGAAACCCCATCTGTGTTATTGAACTCCCCTCCGCCAAATTCGATTTCGCCGTAAGACTCGTTCACCCTGTCAGGCGGGTTCTTTTCCTCGATCAGAAAATAGAGGCATTGATCATCCCAAGCCATCCGGTATTGCGCCCGGACCGAACCTTGACCAAGCTTGCCTAAATCATGATCGACAACGGTCGATCCCAAAGAGTTCCAATCGTCCGCCTTACCGTCAATGGTCGGGGTTCCATGCGCCGCAATGACGGATCTGGCCAAGGGAGGCTTGGCGTAGGTTTCGGCACTGGCCTGTCTCGTCACTGACAAGTGCATTACCCGTCCGGTTCCCTGATCCGTAAAAGTCACTTGATCGGTTCCGGTAAACGACGCGGGTAGGTGAATCGTAAATTTGCGCCTCCTGGTCTCCCGTTCTCTCAAATCCTTATATTTCCAATCCTGCGGCTTGACGATCCATCCCTTCGGAGTCTTTACATCAACCACACCAGACCTTTTTGCCTTTTGCCAGTTGCGCAGGGTCAATTCCACCTCACCTGCGGTATCCCCCTTAATGACCAAACTCTCGCGACTCAATTGCGACTGGCCGATCCGCTTGGCCAATTCGACCATCTCGTCCAACAAAACAACCTTGAAACGGTTTAAGGGAAGCGCATCCGTCATGTGTTTGAAATCCCCGGGAGATCCCGCATAGACGGGAATTAAGAAAGGAGCCTGATGCGCATCCGCCAGCGACTTGATTCTTTCGATCGCCCCCTGCAAAGGATCCACTCCCTTGTCGTATCGAAATCTCCAGTAAAATAACGACCAGTCAACCCCAATCAACGGTTGCATCGCGCTCGTGAATTTCAAGTAGGCTTGCTGGGCGGCTTCAAACACGTAGCCTTCACAACCACGATCCACCAGCCAGCGGTCCGTTTGAGGATCCAGGATGCCATTGTCCGCCTCGTTCATGTTGTGAACCGAATATACCGAGCCTACAGTCATGTGCCCCAGGGGGGCTGTCTCCCGCTCTTTTTTCGTGAAATACACTAATCCTGAACTGTACTTTGGATTGTAATATCCATAACCCGTAATGGCCGAAAAAAACAGGTCCTTTTCGGACACGGAGGAGTAGATGGCCTCCATCAATGCGGGATACTCCTCAACAATGGCCGGGTTGTTTCCCCAGTTGATCGGGACGTTTCCCCGTTCAGGCCAAAACCATTGTCCACCATTGTAGAAGGAGCCCATGCACTTGAGCGTATCCCCTTCATTAACCAGAAACGCCACATAGTACTTGTCCTCCAATTGAACGGATGCCGGATCAAATCTTGATTTCTTATACGGCATGCTGGGAGAAAACGGCTTCACGGCGCGATGAAACGACAGATTAGGGACCGGATCGCATTGAAGATACGTTCCATGCCTCGCCAGGGCCGCAAGGATCGCATCTTCTCCATTGCCCCACCCGCAGATTGCGGCACCGGGAGCCAGGCCAGAGAGAATCTTCTGTAATAACTGATACTCAGCACCATTTTCCGATGGCTTGTAGTTCAACTGGTAAAAAAAGTTCTTCTTGGAGATGCCATGATCAATCGAGAGCCAGGTTTCGATTGGCCAATAACTCGATATGCTCCGATGTGTACATTTCGACGCCAGTTTGTCATAAGCCCATTTCTGGGACTCCACCGGGTTTTTAAACCGACCGGGCAGGATCTCCTTCACCGGACAAGATGCCAATACCGGATAATCGGCGAGAAGCTTTGCGGTGACGGGAATGTAGTCCTCCGCCGAAGCAAACGAAAACGCAATCACGCGTTGATCAACCTTGTCCAGATCGTACAGAACCGCCCCTTTGACGTATGACTCGAATTCCAAATACAACTCCTTAAGAGATTTGACGTCCCGCTTCGTAAACCCTTTTATTCGTATGTAGTATTCCTCGAATACATTGTCCGTACTCGGGCATGACGAAAGGAACTTCGCGGGCAACCAGCTTGCGCTGCTGCTTTCCGGCCCGGAAAATAGTCCCCATTTGTTTTTTGCTCCCTGTAATACAAATATCTTGGGGCCCGACCGATTGACAATTCCCTGGATCGCCATGACCGCATTGGCCTCATCCCGGCTGGCCTTTTCCAAATTGATGACAACCATTTCGCCAACCTTTTGCGTGTTGGCACCCGTCCTGGAATGGAGGCCCAAGGCATGAACCTGAGGCCCTCGCCCCGCATCTACCGGAGACTGCCCATAAAGAAATTGGGGCATCAACAGTGGAGTGATGAATACGCAAAGGTATTTCAGCATCTGTCGAAATCGACGAACTTTTGTTTCTCTGTTATCGAGCGCGATTTCGGCTCTTTTCACAAGGCCACTCGAACCCGCCCCATTTTTCGTTTGTCCCCGCACTCGGGGCCACAGGATGTTCATAGTCATCGTCCTCACAAAATCCGTCATTGTCATCACTCGCCATCTCTAAACCCCATTATTATTAGCAGACAAATCAGTTCATGCATATGTCACTGCGTGCATTTCACTTGCCTTGGCGTGCAGGGGAAGGAAGGGTCATATTGTCCTTTTTTGAGCGAAACACACAGCGATCTGAAGGAAGAGTTGCACTGGCAACAAGCCAGTATGTGAACGTCTTCCCCTTGACAGTCGTCTCTCTCTCCCGTACTTTCACACCGTTGCTCATGACAAACTTCACATGCCCCGGTAGCTCAGTTGGACAGAGCAACGGTTTCCTAAACCGTAGGTCGCGCGTTCGAGCCGCGCCCGGGGTACCAATCACGGGATTGAAATTGGATTATTTTTTTGCGTGATTGGTTGTGGCTATTATCGAAAGAAATGTGCATACTTTCCCCGATGAGAGAGTTCATTCCAAAAATCATCCAAGGGGGCATGGGGGCCGGCGTCTCAAATTGGCGTCTTGCTCAAACTGTTTCCCGGATAGGCCAACTCGGGGTCGTCTCCGGAACCGGGTTGGATACCATCCTCGCACGTCGCCTTCAGGATGGTGATCCGGAAGGACATGTCCGGCGCGCCCTGAGCCATCTCCCGTTCCCAAAAATGGTTCAACGTATCCTGGATACCTATTTCATTCCCGGAGGAAAAGCACCGGATGCCTCCTATCGCCTGACCGGCATGCATACGGTTGAGGGAAGCCGCACCCCTCAGGAGATGTGCCTCGCGGCCAACTTTGTCGAAGTCTTCCTTGCCAAGGAAGGACACTCCAACCCCGTCGGGATCAATTATCTCGAAAAAATTCAACTCCCCCACCTGCCCTCCATCTATGGCGCCATGCTGGCGGGTGTGGGCGTGGTGATCATGGGGGCTGGAATCCCTATTGAAATTCCCGGAGTTCTTGACGGTCTTGTCAACCATGCCATGGTATCTTATCCCATCCATGTGACCGGCACGGAATCCGCCGAGGTCCAGCGCATGGTTTTCGATCCCGCTGATTTCAATGAAGGCGTGCCCACCCTGGCATCCCTCCAACGTCCTGTCTTCCTTCCCATCGTATCCTCGGACACCCTGGCCACCATGATGATACGCCGGGCAAACGGTTCGATCCAAGGGTTCATCATCGAGGGTCCTCTCGCCGGCGGACACAACGCCCCCCCGCGCGGCAAGCTCCAACTCTCTGAAAAAGGCGAGCCAGTCTATGGCCCGCGCGATGTAACCAATTTGCACACGTTCCGTGAACTCAAACTGCCATTCTGGCTCGCCGGCGCCTACGGTTCCCCTGAAGGCTATCAGACCGCCCTATCCCTCGGAGCCGCGGGAATACAAATGGGCACGGCCTTCGCTCTCTGTCTGGAATCAGGCATCACCCCGGAAGTCCGGCGCGCCCTCGTTCAGAACGCCCTGGCGGGAAAAGCAGAGATTTTCACAGACCCCCAGGCATCTCCAACCGGATTCCCGTTCAAGGTGGCCAAACTCGAAGGAACCCTGTCGGACCCCGCGGTCTATGCCCGGCGGCAGCGCGTGTGCGATTTGGGCTTCCTGCGGGAAGTCTACCGGAAACCCGACGGAACCCTCGGCTATAGGTGCCCCTCCGAACCGATAGACTCCTATCTTGCTAAAGGCGGGAAAATCGAGGCAACTGTCAACCGGAAGTGCCTTTGCAATGCACTGGTCTCAAATATCGGCTACCCACAACGCTTCAAGGACGGCAGCCTCGACCTCCCGATGATCACGCTGGGTGATGATTATGCGAACATCGCACGTTTCTGCAGCGCCGGGAATGAGGATTTCACCGCCGCCGATGTGATTCGCATCGTTCTCGGGTGATCTCCCTTCCCGTCCCGGTTTACTTCTTTACCGTTTTGGGATCGAATCCGTAGTCCGAAAGGATTTTCACCACCTGGTCCGGCTTGACCCCGGCATACACCTTCTCGTCCACGATCATCACGGGCGCCAGGGCACAGGCCCCCACACACCGGGCCACATCAATGGAGAACAGCGCGTCGGGAGTGGTCTGTCCCACGTCAATCCCAAGCAAGTCTTTCAGCTTATCCAGGACATGCCCGGCCCCTTTTACGAAGCAGGCCGTCCCCATGCACAGGGAAATGCGGTGTTTGCCCCGGGGTGTGAAGTTGAAGAAGTGATAGAAACTGGCCACCCCCGTCACCTTGGCCGCGGGAATCTGCATCAGGATCGACACCGCATCCATATGTTCCTTCGCAAGAAACCCAAAGTGATCCTGAACCTTGTGCAAAACCGAGATCAGGTGGCTGTTCGGATTGGCCTTCCCGGAGCACTCCTCGATATATTGGACCACGGCCTCAGGCAAAATTGTTTCAGCCTTGGCTTTTTCTTTCAGAAACAGTTCGGACTTCATTTCACACCTCTCGGATATTTTGGCTGATAATGGGTATGCAACAGTTCATGACACAGATGGCTGTTCGGCGCACCCAGGAAATTCTCATACAACAACTCGATGGCTGGATTCTCATGCGATTTGCGCAGGGACTTGCTGCCGTCAATAGAATAGAGGGCCTTTGCCCGCAAATGCGCCAGTTCGGGATCCAGGACATACATCCCCCGCGGCGGATACGGCTGGCCACCGCCCGCAACGCACCCGCCCGGGCAGGCCATGATCTCGATAATATGGTACTCCTTCTCCCCGCTGACCACGCGATCGAGAAGATTTTTGGCATTCTGAAGCCCATTGGCCACACCGATATTGATGGTCATGCCGTTGATCGCAATGGAGGTTTCTTTGACCCCTTCCACGCCGCGGACATCCTCAAAGTCAAGGGCCTCGAGTTCCTTGCCTGTGATCTTCTCATAGGCCGTCCTCAGGGCGGCTTCCATGACGCCACCCGTGGCTCCGAAGATATCCGCCGCACCGGAGGAGACCCCCAGCGGGGAATCGAACAAACCGTCCTCAAGACTGTGGAAATCCACCCCGAGGCATTTCAGCATCCAGATGAGTTCGCGCGTGGTCAGCACCGCGTCCGTGTAGGGCTTGCCCCACGGCGCCTGATGCTCGGCGCGTTTCGCCTCAAACTTCTTCGCCGTGCAGGGCATCACCGCCACCACGAAGATATTCTTCGGATCAATGCCCGCCTGCTGGGCATAATAGGTTTTCAGCAGGGTCGAAAGCATGCTCATCGGAGACTTGCAGGTCGAGGTCAACGGAATCAGTTCCGGATAGAACCGTTCCATGAAGTTCACCCAGCCGGGCGAGCAGGAGGTGATCAGCGGCAGGCGCTCCTTCTTCTGAATGCGGTTGACAAACTCCATGGATTCCTCGACGATGGTCAGGTCGGCGCCGAAGTTGGTGTCGAACACCTTGTGGAAACCCACGCGCCGCAAGGCCGTCACCAGTTTCCCGGTCACCGGTGTTCCCGGCCTGAACCCGAACCCCTCGCCCACCGTGGCGCGGATCGCCGGGGCGGTGTGGACCACCACATGCAAGTCGGGGTTGGCCAGGGCCTCAAACACGGACTCCGTGGCATCCTGTTCCGTAAAGGCGGCGGTGGGGCAGACATTGACGCACTGCCCGCAATGGATGCAAACCGAGTCAATCATACTGCCCTCATGGGCCGGGGACACCACATTATGGAATCCCCGTTTCTGGACGCTCAGGTTATGAACCCCCTGGACCTCGTCACAGACACGCACGCAGCGCCCGCACAGGATGCATTTCTCGGGATTGCGGTGCACCGGCGAGGTCGTGTCAATGGTGTAATGCTTGCGCTCACCCTCGAACAACCGTTCGCGCACTCCCAGATCATGGGCCAGTTTCTGCAATTCACAGGTACCGTTCCTGACGCAGGTCTGGCAATCCATGGGATGATTGTCCAGGATCAGCTCCACCACATCGCGGCGCAACCGGCGCAACAGGGACGAAGACGTCTTCACCTTCATCCCTTCCGCCACGGGAAACGAGCAGGACGCCACCGGATTGCGCTGCCCTTCGACCTCGACCACACACACACGGCAGGCGCCGATCACGCTCAGGTCGGGATGGTAGCACAGGCTGGGCACATCGATATTGATTGAAGCGGCCGCCTGCAGGATGGTGCTTTTCTCGGGCACCGTCACCTTGACGCCGTCAATCCATAGCGTAACTTTTTTTTCTGATGTCATGTCTATTTCCTCTTCACCGCGCCGAATTTGCACGCCTCAAAACACTGCCCGCATCGGATACAGCGGGATGGATCAATCTCGTGAATCTCCTTGGGTTTCCCACTGATGCAGGGCACCGGGCATTTGCGTTTGCACGCACCGCAGCCGATACACTTGTCCGCCAGGATGGTATAGGTCAGAAGATGGGTACAAACGCCGGCGGGACAGCGCTTTTCCTTGATATGGGCCTCGTATTCATCCCGGAAATGCTTGATGGTGCTGATCACGGGATTGGGTGCCGCCTGGCCAAGACCGCACAGCGAGGTTCGTTTGATCGTGTCGCCCAGGCGGAGAAGCTTTTCGATATCCCCTTCCACTCCCTTGCCGACTACGATGCGTTGCAGGATTTCCAGCATGCGCTTGGTGCCCTCGCGGCACGGGGTGCATTTTCCGCAGGATTCGTCCTGGGTGAAATCCAGAAAGAACCGCGCCACGTCAACCATGCAGGAATCCTCGTCTATCACGATCATCCCGCCGCTCCCCATCATGGATCCCGCCGCCGTCAGCGACTCATAGTCCACCGGGGTGTCGAGACAGGACTCCGGGAGGCAGCCGCCCGCCGGACCCCCGGTCTGGACCGCCTTGAACTTCTTCCCGTCACGAATTCCCCCGCCGACCCCGAAGACCACGTCCCGGAGAGTGGTGCCCATGGGGACTTCAACGAGGCCGGTGTTGCACACCTTGCCCGCCAGTGCGAACACTTTCGTGCCCTTGCTCTTTTCGGTACCGATGGAGGCAAACCACTCGGGGCCGTCAAGAATCACCACCGGAATATTGGCAAACGTCTCGACATTGTTAATGACCGTCGGCTTTCCCCACAACCCCGATGCCGCCGGGTACGGCGGGCGGGGACGGGGCATGCCGCGCTCACCCTCGATGGAGCGGATCAGCGCGGTTTCCTCGCCGCACACGAAGGCCCCGGCTCCGAGCCTGATCTCGATGTCAAAATCCAACCCGGTGCCAAATATGTTCGTTCCGAGGAATCCCGCCTTGCGGGCCGCGGCAATGGCGATTTCCAACCGCTTGATGGCCAGCGGGTATTCCGCCCGGATATAGACATACCCCCGCTTCGCGCCGATGGCATAACCGCCGATGATCATCCCCTCCACAACGGTGTGGGGATCGCCCTCAATGGTACTGCGATCCATGAACGCACCCGGGTCACCCTCGTCGGCGTTGCAGATGATGTATTTTTCCTCGTTTTTCTGGGCGGCCGCGAAATTCCATTTCACACCGGTCGGAAAGCCTCCGCCCCCGCGCCCGCGCAAGCCGGATTTTGTCACGGCATTGATGACGTCTCGGGGCGTCATCTCCGTCATCACTTTCACCGCCGCCTGGTAACCACGGACCACGAGATACTCATCCAGACTCTCCGGGTCAATCACCCCGCAATTGCGCAAGGTCACGCGCATCTGCTTGCCAAAGAAAGAGACGTCGCCAAAGACAGGGAAGAACCGATCGGCCAGCTTGGATCCCGCCCAGAGCTTTTCCTCGAGAAATTCCTTTTCGTCCTTGTCCCCGTGGGGCATGGCCAGGGTCGTCACCGGCACCCCCTTGAGGATGTGGGACTCGAACACCTTTTCGATCTTTTCCGGAGTCATGGCGATGTACTTGACGGGCGCGGCTTTTCTCCCGAACACCGCGACCACCGGTTCCATATCGCACCGGCCCGTACATCCCACACGGCTCACGGTGACATGAGCCACCTGATGACGCCGGATCAACTCCTCCAGCATCTTGAACACCTCGTTGGCGCCGGCGGCATTTTCACAGGTCGCCGACCCCACGGTAATCCTGATTTTCGAGCTGAACTTCTCCTTCTGAAGCCGGGCTTCGGCTTTCCTGCGGAGTTCCAGCAATTGGTCCATTGGTTTCGTCATAATTTCCCTTTCACTCATTCACTTCAAAAATGGCTTCAAGACGCCGATCCCCGGCGCCCGCTTCTCACCGCGTAGGCCAGTTCACGCAGGCTCAACAAAATCCTGGCATCCACCACCGGTATGGCGTCCGGAACATGAAGATGGGCGGTGGTCATGTTCAACAAGCCCTGGATTCCGGCCTGGATCAAAACATCCGCCGCCTGCTGCGCGGCATCATGCGGAACCGATATGATGCCGATCTCCAGCCGCAGGTCATAAATTATCGAGGGAAGTTCACCGACCGGTTTCACGATAAACCGTCCCACCTTCTTCCCCACTACGGAGGGATGATTGTCAAACACCCCGCCGATCTTGAACCCCTGCCGGCTGAACTCTTCATGCATGGCCAGAGCGCGGCCCAGATTCCCCGCACCCACGAGCACACACCCGATATCCCGGTCCACTCCCAGGGTCATGGCCAGCGCCGTCTTCAGGCCGCCTGTCGAATACCCCCGTTTTGAAATTCCCTGGAAATCAATATGGGAAAGATCCTGCCTCACCGTGGAACTCGTCAGCCCAAGTTCTTTTGCCAGGGATACCGAGGAGACCCACTCCACGCCATCCTGGTGCAACCGCTGCGCCTGCGTCAGATATCTCGGCAAGCGCCTGATGACCGACACCGGTATTCTCGTGTGGGACTCAGGAATCATACTCGCGCACGTGGAGCATAGCGTGTATGGAGAAGGTGGTGTGACCTTTCCCCCAGCGGCGCTCCGAGAAATTCCCGGTAGATTTGAATAACCTCGGGATTTTCATGTGATTTCCGCAATTTCTTCCCCTCATCCTCACGATAGATCGCATCAATCCGCTTCTGCCGGATGGCGTTTGTCGTTTTTCGCGGCTGTCCGCCGCCGCCGATACACCCCCCCGGACAGGTCATGATTTCCACAAAGTGATAGGCCACTTCCCCGGCCTTGATTTTTTCCACCAGGGCTTTCGCATTGCCCAGGCTCGAGGCGACAGCCACCTTGACCGTCACCCCTTCCAGGAACGACCACTCCGGCACCGTACCCGTGATAGTCACCTCGGCCTGCTTGATTCCGGCCAAGCCCATCAGCGGCGGAACATGGAGATTAAGGAAGGGCAATTCCCGACCGGTGATAACCTCCCAGACGGTTCGGAGAGCCGCTTCCATGACGCCACCGGTATTGGCGAAAATATCCGCCGCGCCGGTTGAGGCGCCCATCAGACGATCCATGGCCTCATCGGGAAGGGTGGCGAAGTTGATGCCCGCCTCCTTGATCATCCGCCCCAATTCGCGCGTAGTCAGCGCCACATCCACATCCCGGAACCCGCTGTCCTTCATTTCGGGCCGTTCGGACTCTGATTTCTTCGCATGGCACGGCATCACCGACACGACAAAGATATCCTCCGGTTTCTTACCCGTCTTCTCCGCCCAATAGGTCTTGGCCACCGCCCCGAACATCTGTTGGGGCGATTTGCAGGTGGAAAGGTTCGGAAGCATCTCGGGATAGTAATATTCCATAAACCGGATCCAGCCCGGAGAACAGCTCGTAAACTGGGGCAACGCCACGGGCTCCTTGTCTTTCACAGCCTGCTTCAACCGGTGCAGAAGTTCGTAGCCTTCCTCCATGATCGTGAGGTCGGCGGTGAAGTTGGTGTCAAACACTCCGGCAAACCCGAGGGCCCGCAAGGCCGCGACCATCTTGCCCGTCACCAGGGTGCCCGGTTCCATCCCGAAGCATTCCCCCAGCGACGCCCGAACCGCCGGGGCCACCTGGACAATCACCGTCTTGGACTTGTCATCCAGGGCCGCCCAGACCTGGGCGGTGTGGCTCTTTTCCGTGATGGCGCCCACCGGGCAAACCGCTGCGCATTGCCCGCATTGAACGCAGGCCACACTGTCAAGATTGGCTCCAAAGGCCGGCCCGATCACGGTTTTGAATCCGCGGAACTGGGGAAACAGCGCTCCCACCGACTGAACCTGTCCGCACACCGCCACGCACCGCCTGCACTTGATGCATTTCCCGTTATCCCGGACCACGCCCGGTGTGCTCTCATCGCGGCCTGCGGCGGTCTTCGCGCCCTCATAGCGGACCGACTTGATGTCAAGCTCGTGGGCCAACGCCTGAAGTTCGCAGTCATTGTTCCGGTCGCAGGTCTGGCAATCGCCGCCATGTTCCGAGAGCAACAACTCCACCACGGTCCGCCTTGCCTCGCGCACCCGCTTCGTGTGGGTGAGAACCTTCATCCCCTCGGCCACCGGCATTACGCAGGAGGCCGCCAGGGTCTTGGCTCCTTCGATTTCCACCACACACACACGGCATGCCCCGATCGCATGAACATCTTCCAGATGACACAGCGTGGGAATGGTCACTCCCACCCCCTGGGCCGCTTTCCAAATGGAGGTTCCCTCAGGAACCGAAACCTGCCGTCCATCAATACTTAGTGTTGGCATGTCGCCACCTCGCCTTCCTTCTCATCCCGGTAATCGCACCGGAGACAACGCCGGGCCTGCCGGACAGCCTCGGTTTCGGACCAGGACTGCTCCACTTCATCAAAGTTGTTTTTCCGGCGCTCCGCCGACAACAGCACCAAGGCGCCCCTCTGATCCATTTTGGGGTCGGCGTCCGGATCGAACGACGTCTCCACCGTTGCCTCCCGCCGCCAGAACGCGTGCGGCCCGCCGGTCAGGAAGGCATCCATCGCCACCGCGGCCCGCTCGCCGCTTCCAACGGCCTCAACCACCGAAGCCGGCCCTGTCGCCGCATCGCCCCCGGCAAAAATCCAGGGCACACTGGTACTCCCCGTCATGGGGTCAATCTTGATCTGACTGCGACCGGCCAGTTCAACAGGGCTGTCCCCGATCATGGCCCGTGCATCCAGAGTCTGTCCCACGGCCAGGATGACCTGGTCGGCTTCCAGGACTAACTCCTGGTCGCTCCCCTCGGGGCGCCGCCGGCCGGAGCGGTCAAACTCACCCAGTTTCATCCGACGGCAGCGCAATCCCGCCACACGCCCCTCCTTCGCCAGAATGGCTTCGGGCGCGGTCAAGGTCAGCAGCGTGACCCCTTCCTGGCGCGCCTGCTCGATTTCCTCGGCATAGGCGGGCATTTCAGCCTCGGTGCGCCGGTATACCACCGTCACGTCGGAACCCAGCCGCAACGCCGTCCGGGCGGCATCAATGGCGGCGTTTCCACCTCCAACCACAACCACCTTCTTTCCGACTTTGACGGATCCGCGCAGATTGTATTCCCTCAGGAAGGCGATGGACTCGACCACGCCCTGGCTCTCACTGCCCGGAATGTCGAGACGAACGCCGTCGGGTGCGCCGACCGCGACGAAGACGGCTTCGTATCCCTGTTTTTTCAGGGATTCCAAGGTGAAGTCACGCCCCATCTTCTTTCCGGTCTTGATCTCGACCCCCATGCGCTCGATCATCCGGATCTCCCGGGCAAGGAGTTCACGCGGAAGCCGGTAGGCCGGGATGGTCTGGACGAGCATTCCGCCCGGGCGGGGCTCCGCCTCGAAAACCTTCGGCTGATACCCCAGCCGGGCGAGAAAATAGGCGCAGGAAAGACCCGCCGGACCGGCCCCGATAATGGCCACCTTGCGTCTGGCATTGTCCTTGTTCTCGCGGATCTCAGGCACCTGGAGTTTGATTTCCTGATCCACCATGTACCGTTTGACCCCGCGGATGGAGACCGCGTCGTCAAGCGAGGCGCGCCGACATTTGTCTTCGCAGGTATGGAAACACACGCGGGCGCAAACCGTGGCGAATGGATTGCGCTCCCGATGCAATTTCAAGGCTTCGGAATACCGTTTCTCGCCGACCAGCGCGACGAAACCGGGCACATCCACATGGGCGGGGCAGGCGCTCTGGCACGGCGCCCTGACCAATCCCGGGCACACCCCGGCTTCACAATGCTTTTGCAGGATATGGGCTTCATACTCATTCCGGAAATGGCGGATGGTCGAAAGCACGGGATTGGCGGCCGTCTGGCCGAGCCCGCACAATGCTGTATCCTTGATCTGGCGCCCCAGGTCAATCAGGCGGTCAATATCCGCCATCTCCCCGCGCCCCTCGCAAATGCGGTCGAGGATCTCGAGCATCCGTTTGGTTCCCACGCGGCACGGTACACACTTGCCGCATGATTCATCCTGGACGAAATCGAGGAAATAGCGGGCCACATCCACCATGCAGGTGTCCTCGTCCATAACGATCAGGCCGCCGGATCCCATGATGGCGCCCAGTTCGGAAAGGGACTCGTAATCCACCGGAACATTCAGATGCTGGCGCGGAATGCAACCGCCCGAGGGGCCGCCGATCTGGGCCGCCTTGAACCGCTTGCCATTCGGAATCCCGCCACCGATGTCATAAATGATCTCCCCCAACGGCGTGCCGACGGGGACCTCGACCAGGCCGGTCATCGTGACGGCGCCCGCCAGGGCGAACACCTTGGTGCCCTTACTCTTCTCCGTCCCGAACGTGGCAAACCACTCCGCCCCCTTGTTGAATATCGCCGGGATCGAGGCGTAGGTTTCCACATTATTCAACACGCTGGGCTTGCCCCACAATCCCTTGTTTGCGGGGAACGGGGGACGCGGCCGGGGCTCCCCGCGATGCCCTTCAATGGAGGTCATGAGGGCCGTTTCCTCGCCGCACACAAACGCGCCCGCGCCCATCCGGATTTCCAGGTCAAAGGAGAATCCGGTTCCAAAAATACGGTCCCCGAGCAGACCCAGTTCCTTCGCCCGCGCGATGGCTTTTCCCAGACGTTCAATCGCCAGGGGATATTCCGCACGGCAATAGACAAACCCCTTGGACGCCCCCACGGCGAAGGCTCCAATGACCATGGCTTCGATCACGCTGTGGGGATCACCCTCCAGGACACTGCGATCCATAAACGCGCCGGGATCGCCTTCATCCGCGTTGCACAACATGAATTTTTCCGAGCCCGCCGCCTTCCGGGTCAGGCTCCATTTTATCCATGTCGGGAAGCCCGCCCCACCCCGGCCGCGAAGCCCCGACCGTTTGACGGTGTCAATGACCTCATCCGGAGTCATGGTCGTCAAGACCTTGGCCAGCGCGCCATACC
>Ga0118677_10004345_pt1 | contig 25904 bp, 18 predicted proteins | sample AliMusrvi5mmetaG_FD_86154 | JGI IMG/M metagenome (GOLD analysis project Ga0118677, IMG submission 86154)
CCAGGGCCTCCAGCCGGGGGCCGCAGGCTGGACAGGCCACCCTGAACCTCCAGAGGAACAACCGCACCGGGACCCCCAGGATGGGCAGATCCCTGACCTCCCGTTCCTCCGCATCGTGGTAACGGGGCCGGAGCTTCCCGCAGCCTGAACAGCGATACCGGGAGGCCTTCCGGTCCAGGGCGATCCACACCTCCCGCGGTCCATCCTCAGAGGCCTCACGGACTTCCACATTTCCAGGCTCGTAGGATCCCCATCCACCGAGCAGACGGATACACTTCTCCCAAGACACCGGCACCTCCCCATGCGTTCTCAGCAAACACAAGGGTCTCAGAGGACTGCCGGTGTCCCTTTACCTCACGCTATAACGCGATGAACCAAAAAAAGTCGGTTCGTTTCCCGCGCTTGCTTTGTGATCTTTGTATTCTTTGTGTTCTTTGTGTTCTTTGTGTTCTTTGTGGCTAATTTCTTGTCCTCTTTTGTGGTGAATGCCGAAAGGGCTAGAACTGCGCGTGCAGCCTGAGCGCTACCAGGCTCACGGGTCCGCGATCACGGTTGTAGCCGGGGTTCCAGATGCGCTGGAGGTCCAGGCTGGCCGTGAAGAACCGGCCCATACCCAGGGCGTAGTAGCTTTCCAGGATCCGCTCAGGGCTGTAGTTCAGACGCCCGTCCCCCAGCAGGAAGCCCAGGCCTCCCGCCGCCAGGTAGTCCTTGTGGTCCGGGCTGAGGCCATTCTGCACGGCCGCGACGCCGAGGCGATCCTGTGGGCGGTGCCAACCTGTGCCCTTGAGGGTCAGCCCTGCGGACACGGAGCGATCCACTTCGGTGTAGGCCCAGGACTCATTGCGACCATCGCTCCAGCCCCAGCGGGCGAAGGCCACCAGGTCCGCGCTGAGGGCCTGGTCCAAGTTCAGGCCCCAACCCTCCTTGGTACGACCATAGGCGCGGGTGCTCGTAACGTCCGGTGCCGTGGGCGACAGGGCAAGACTCAGGCGGTAGTCCCCCATGCGGGTGGTGTTGCGGTAGACCATGAGGCGCAGGGCGCCGGGCAGGTCGCCGAGGCTGTGGTCGTGCTCCAGTTCCACCACATCGCCGTGGGCGCGGGCGAAGCCGTGGTCGATCTCCAGCTGGTTGGCCACCAGGGGCTCCGCGAAGCGGCCATAGCGGGCCACCCAGGCGTCCCAATAGAACTCCGCCGCGCAGCCCCAGGTGTAGCCCCGGGTATCCGCCGGATAATCCCAGGCCCCCTGCCCCATGAGGGTCCAGTTGAGGAACTGGCTACGGGCGTCGTGGGAGCCTGCGTTGCCATCGAAGACATCCATGACACTGAACTTGCCGACGTGGACCACCAGGCGCCGCGAATGGCGCGAGCCGCCCAGCTGATGGGCGTCGTCCTCCACCTTTTGAGCCTCGCCGCCCAGGCTGAAGGTCTGCCGCAGCAGCACCCGGGCCAGGGAGGCGCGGAACTCGGGATTGCCCACCCGGTAGGTTTCGCCATTGGCGGCCCCCGCCAGACCCAGCACACTGCCCACGCCCTTCCCTGCAGCGCCCTCGGCGTCCAGGTAGGCCTCGCCTCCCTGCCAGAGCCGCCAGCCGGTCATGAGGGTCGTGGTGAAGGAGGTGGCCCGCTCGGGACCTGGGCGTAGAGAATTGGGCCCCTGGTAGGGCGAGCGGAAGGCGTCGTCCGCCTGGCTGACCACCGTGGCCTGACCGTGGATATTGAATTCCTCAACGGCGGGCGCCTGGCACCAGAGCGGGAGGGCTGGGGCCAGCAGAAGGGCAGAGACAAGATGACGGAACCGAAGCCGAGGCATGCGCATGGAAACACCGTGACAGGAAGATGGAACGGACATGTGACGGATATCAGCGCTCCACCACCGGCGGCGCGAAGGCGCAGAGGGCGATGCCCGCCAGCACCAGCAAGGTACCGATGGCCTGAAGGGGGCGCAGGGCCTCGGCCAGCAGCACCCAGCCCAGAATGACCGTCGCCACAGGCTGGCTCATGAGGCCCATGGCGCCGAGGTTCGTGGGCACGTGGCCCATGCCCCACGTAATGAACCACCAGGCCACCACCTGCACCAGGATGCCCAGGCAGAGCAGCGCCCACCAGGTGCGGGCCGGAAAGCCCCCAAAGGCCTCGCCCTGGGTCCAGCCCAGGATGCCGAAGCCCAGGCCGCAGGCGACCACCACCCAAAGCAGGGCCACCGGGGCGCTGAGGTCCCGGCGGGCCCGGCCCAGGGCCAGCGTGAAGGCCGCATAGGCCAGGGAGGCCAAGGCGCCCAGCAGCTCGCCCAGGCCGGTGCCCCAGCGGGCCCCCTTGGCCAGGCCCAGCACCAGGGCCCCCGCCAGGGCCAGCAGCACGCCGACCCAGAAGCGGCGGCGCAGGCGGGCGCCCATCCACAGCACGGAGATCACGGCCACCCAGATGGGGGCCAGGGTCACCAGGAGCGTCGCGTTGGCGGCGCTGGTGAGGTGCAGGGCTGAGTGCCACATCCAGAGGTCCGCCACGAAGCAGCAGCCCGCCACCACCGCCCAGGCCTTGGCCCGCCCAGTGCCCGGCCGTCCCTGGCCCCGGGCCAGCAGGGCCACGAAGGGCAGCGCGAAGAGCATGCGGTAGAAGCCCACCACCAGGGGCCCAGCCGGACTGGCCCAGCGCACCAGCATGGCCGCGAAACCCAGCAGGGATGCACCCAGAATGAGCGCCGCCAAACCACGGGCGTCGGGGGCTTCCTTGGTGGTCAGGGCTCCGCCCCCTAATTGGCCCAACGGGACACCTGCTCCCAAATGTCCTCATCGTCGCAGCGACCGTTCAGCACGATGGCGAAGACCCGCACCTGCCCATCCAGGGTCTGCAGGTAGCCGCAGAGGCTGGTGACCAGGTCCAGGTGCCCGGACTTCACCCGCACCCGGCGGCTGAGGTTGGGGTCCTTGATCTTCAGCTTCCAGGGCTCGCCGCCCATCACCTTCAGCGAGGCCACAAATTCCGGCCCCACTTCGAAGTCGTGGTAGCCCGCGCGCAGGATGATGCCGAGGGTGCGCGCCGACAGCCGGTTCTCCTTGCTGAGGCCCGAGCCGTCCGTAATGCGAATGACTTCGGGGCCCAGGTCGAAGGTGCTGCGGTAGAACTCCTGGATCCGCTTCACGCCCCGGGGCCAGGAGCCGGCCCCGAAGTCCCGCACCAGCATCTCCACCATGAAGTTGTTGGACCACTTGTTGATGTCCATGACCAGGGCCCGCAGGGGCGGCGAGGTCCAGCTCAGCAGGCGCCGGGGCGTCTCCACCAGGCCGGTGCGACCCTCGATGGCGATGCCTGCCTCCGTGAGGATGCGCTGCAGGATCTCGCGGGCGTTCCGCTCCGGGTCCTGTGCCGTGCGCCCAGACTCATTCCGGTTGAAGTTCACGGACAGGGCCCATACCGCAGGCAGAGTGTCCCCGGACGTGTTCTCCCAGCCCTCGGGGCTGCGCTGGGCGTCGAAGGCGCTCTGGTCCAGGCGGAGGCTGCCGGCCACTCGCGTGATGCCGAGGCCCTTCAGAGCCTGGGCCAGCATCCAGATCCGCTCGCTGGTGAGCAGGGGATCGCCGCCGCCCTTGAAGACCAGATCGCCCTGCACCACGCCGTCCTTGAGGTCACCCCAAACTTCCGTCTCCAGGGTGGTCTCAGGCTTCATGCACTTCAGCAGGGCATAGGTGCTCACCACTTTGGTGGTGCTGGCGGGGATGAGGGCCTGACTATCCTGGAAGCGGCCCAGGGCCTTGCCTGTCTGCACATCCCAGAGCCCTGCGGACACGCTCACCCCACGGGCCTCCAGGGCCTTGGCCCAGGCCTTGAAATCCTTGGCGCCGAGGCAGAGGACCGGCAGGAAGAGGAGGGCCAGAAACTTGGGGAACATGGACCCTCACTTGCCCGGGGTGGGAGTCGGAACCGGGATCTGGGCGGGGATCGCCCCCCCGGTCAGGCCCTGAATCTGATTCAGGTTGTTGTTGAGGTTCAGCAGGTTCTGATCGGCGGAGAACAGCCAGTCGTGCACCTGGGTCTTGGTCTGGTAGATGTGGATGCTGTTCAGGGGGCTGCGGGTGCGAACGCCCACGATGGGCAGGCCCTCCGTGTTGCCCGAGGCCCCGGCCTGCACCTGCGTGAGGAACTCCCAGTCCCCGCTGGCGGTCATGGGATCTGTGTATTTCTGCCGCAGCACCCGGGGTCGCAGCTTCATGACCTCATCCAGGTCCTTGGGGTAGCGGTGAGTCTTGGCGAAGTAGAGCTTGAGGGCCGACGCAATGGCCTCGCCCCGGAAGATCAGCTCGGCTTCGTTCTCCCGCTGCACTTCCTTGCCCAGGGCGGGACCGGCCTTCATGAGCATGAGCCCCATGACCACGGCCAGGGCCAGCACGAGGGCCATGGTGAATCCACGCTGCGAGGACCGGTTGAAGGACATGACAACTCCAAGAACAGGGTACTAGCCCTGCTCCTGCTTGCGTGTCACGAGATCGCGAAAGGCTTCCACCACCTTAGGATCGAATTGGGAGCCGGATTCGAGCTGCAGCTCCTCCAGCACCTGGCGCGACCCCTTGGGGCGGCGGTACCCCTTGCCGCTAGTCATGGTTTCGTAGGCTTCGATGATGCCGATGATGCGGCTGCCGATGGGGATGCTGGTCTCCCGGAGTCCCTCGGGGTAACCGCGGCCATCCCAGCGCTCGTGGTGGTGGCGGATCATCTTCACCACGTCGAAGGGGAAGCGCAGATCCTTCAGGAAGACCGCCGCCAGCTCTGGGTGGCTGCGGACCTGCTTCATCTCTTCGCTACTCAGCTTGGGCTTGAGCAGCATCTGGGGGTCCAGCATGAGCAGGCCCACATCGTGGAGGATGGCGGCGATGCTCACGGCTTCCACTTCCTCGGTGGTCAGCTCCAGCTTCAGGGCCAGGTCCCGGGCCAGGCGGGCCGTCGCCAGGCTGTGGGGGCGAAGGCTGGGCAGGCGGCTCTCGCTGGAACGCAGGATGCGGTGGCTCACGGACAGGAAGGCGTGGTGGTAGCGCTCGTGGAGCCGGGCCTCCTGCAGGTGCAGCCCCAGGATGCGACCCAGCTTCTCGATGACCTCGATTTCCGAGATGGAGAAGGACTGGTCCTCCTGGCGGAAGACCAGCAGCAGGTCATGGCCGTGGGTGGTCTCGTTGAGCAGGAGCGGCATGTAGGTGGCGAAGGCGCCGCCGAGGGGCTGGCCTTTGGCGATCTCCACCCGGGTGATGAGCCGCAGGTCCGGCTCAAAGACGTTGGGGAGGTGGAAGGTGGCGTGGGCCAGCATCTGTTGCTGCAACTCGGGCGAAAGCGTCAGGGTGCTGTAGGCCAGGATGGGGCGGATCTCTTCCGAATCATCGATCCAGAGCGCCACGGCCGTGGCCGAGAGGATCTGGCTGAGCAGGCCCGCGATCTCCCAGAAGAAGGCCCGCTGCTCCGGCGGAATCATGCCCCGCTTGCGGTCCGCGTTGGGCGGTGGTGGCGCCACGAGGCCACTGAGGGTGCGATCCGCCTCCCAGGGCAGGGCCGAGAAGCCCTCCTGGCTGTTGCCGAAGCCGTACATCCGTTCCTGGGCCGAGGGCCCAGCCAGGGGGGTCCGAGTTTCCGGCATCCGCATCGCCGGGGAGGCCGTCGGGGCTGGGGGCAGCAGGCGCTCTGGCACTGGCGCCACTTCATCAATGAGGGCGGAGGCCGTGGGCAGGCCCACGGGCACCACACCGCCAGTGTCCTCCAGGGGTTCCGGGGCGGCCGGGATGGGCCCCGAGGGGCTTCCATAGAGCCGGAATTCCTTGAGGGCCTCCACCAGGTCTGTGCAGATGGCCACCGTGGGCGGGCCATCCCGGTCCACCTCGAAGGTGCCGCCCTTGACCCGGTCCCGCTGGAGCAGGATGCCCACCCAGTCGCCCGCCAGGTAGATGGGGGAGATGAGGTACCGGGGCCACTCGCCCCCCTGCCCGAAGGCCGCCAGTTCTGGCGAATCCGAGGTGTCGTTCACCACATAGGGACGGCGCTCCCGCTGCAGGTGCACCAGGAGGGGATGCCCTTCCTGGATGGCCACAGGTGGCCGGGTCCCGCGGGGCCAGCCATAGAAGCTCACCACCTCGAAGGAGGCCATGCCGGGCACGCGAAGATACAGGGCCCCCTTGGTGCTGCCCACTTCCTCCAGGCACCGGTAAAGCACCTGCGAACACCGGTTCGCAAGTGCTTCGCCAAGGATCAGGGAGGTTGACGCCATAAGTGGGGATTCCTGGAGAGGGGTACGCTGCCTCATGATGGCAGACCCAGGCAGTGTTGCTAACCTGAATCAATTGCCTTGTTGAATTGTTATTTCCTAGGTGTCGGGCGGCAAAATTAACGATCTAGACAGAGGAAGGAGACAGCTTCGCGACCACCAGCGTCCGGTCAGCCCACCGGGTGAGACCTGCCAGCTGGGTGCCATGACCGCACTCCGCCAGGGGGGCTCCCAACTCCCCCAGTCGGGCCACCACCGCCAGCCAGTCCACGGGCAGGGCCACCGAGGCCAGGCCCTCATCCCAGGCGGCCAGTCCTGTCCCCAGTAAGCGGCCGTCGAAGTGTGAGATCAGAGGGAAGGCCGGGGCCGCAGGCTGCACGCCAGCCAGGCGGCGGGCGATGGCCGGCAGCAGGGAGGCCATGTGAGGGCCGTGGAGCGGGTGCTGCACCGGCAGCAGCCCCGCCTTGAGGGCTCCGGGTTCCAGTTCCGTCACCAGGGACGCCAGTCCCTCCCGGGGGCCAGAGACCGTGAACTGGGCCTTGCCATTGCGGTTGGAGAGCACCAGTTCCGGCCGTGCCGCCAGCGCCGCGCGAAGGTCCAGCTCCGTGACACCGATGAAGAAGGCCATGCCCATGGGGCGATCCACGAACGCGGCCTCACTGAGGTCTTCCACGGCGTCAAAGAGGTCCAGGGCCGCCTCCAGGGGCACCACCTCCGCCGCCACCAGGGCCGAGTAGGAGCCCATGCTGTGCCCCACCGCCGCCACGGGCAGGGCCATGCCCGCCGCCCGGCAGGCCCGGTACACCCCCACGGAGTGGGCCAGCACCACGTAGGGGGCCCGGCGCTGGCGCCGCAGTTCCTCCAGGGGTCCCTCGGCCATGAGGCGCCGCAGGGGAAGGCCCGTGTGCGCCTCTGCCGCCTCCAGCGTCCTTACCCAGGCCGCCTGGGTCTCCCAACCCGCGGACATGCCCACGGCTTCGGTGCCCTGGCCGGGGAAGAGGAGAACAGAAGGCGGGAGGCTCATGGCTCCAGCATAAAGCGGGTATCGTGTCCCGATGACTCCCGACCGGCATTGGCAGCAAGTGGCCTGGCACGAGCGCCGCTCCTACTGGGAGCTGCCCGAGGAGGAGCGTCGGGATATCCGGGACGCCCTGCAGTGGGAGGCCGCCGCCCTGGCCCGCCACGCGGATCGTGCCCTGGAGGACTACGCAAACTTTTCCGGCACCCTGGACGGCCAGCTGGTGAACGGAGATCTGCTGGCCACCCTGCTACCCACCCTGCGGCGCAATCCCACCCAGGGTTACGAGGCCCTGGAGGATCCCGAGGGCCGCGCCGCCGTGCACCTGAATGCCCTCGGCAAGCGTCTGCGCGACCGCGCCCTAGCCTATGCCCGGGGCGAGCCGGTGATCATCTTCATGGGCGGCCAGGCAACGGGCAAGACCACTGGCGCCCTGGCCCTGGGCCCGGCCTTCGGCGCCGTCTTCGACGCCCCCCATACAGATCCCCAGGGCCTGGACTTCCTGCTCACCCGCATCCGGCGCGGGGGCTGCAGAGAGGTCCACCTGGCCTACACCGACCGGGCCCCGGAAGGCTCCCTCAAGGCCATGCTGGCCCGCTCCGAGCGGGAGGGCCGCTACGTGCCCCTGGACCGCATGGCCCGGGCCCACGCCGGGGCCCCCCAGACCTTCCTGGCGCAGGCCCACCGGGTGGGCAAGTATCTCCAGCTCTATCACGTGCGGGTGGATGAGGAAGGGCCTGGTCGTATGACCGAGGGTCTGGAGGCCCTAGCAAGTGTACGTACACCCAAAAAACCTGAAGAATCCGTGGTTGCCTATCAGCTCCAGACCGCTTACCTTTCTCTGCTAAGGACTCAGACCCATGACCCTCAAGCCTGGTACCCGCGAGATGTCCTCGCCGGACTCAACCGAACCCTCGATGCCTGGCGCCGAGGCGAAGCCGACCATCTCCTTCGCCGATTTTACGAAGCTCTGGCACCACGAGGTCCCGAAGCTGGTGCAGGCCCACGAGGAACATCGGCTGGAAGTGCGCCGTAGCCTGGGGCTTGTCTGAACAACATTCGCTGCGCGAATTTTGTGGGGGAAAGATCTTTTTCTAACAAAATTCGCACAGCGAATTTTGCGGGCCGCACGCTCGCCGGAGTGGGGCGGCCCTAATCGCGATACCCGAGCACCACCAATAAACACGGCCCACCAGCGATGACCGACAGCCCCAACTCTTCAGCCGCCCGCACCGCTTCGACACTTTCCGCCCCGGGCTGCATCCACACGTGCTTCACGCCGGCGGCGGCGGCGTCGCGGACCACCTGCTCGGTGATGGCGGGGGGCGTGATGATGGAGATGGCGGGCACGGGCTCGGGCAGGGCGGCGAGGGTCTTGTAGGCCTTCAGGCCCTCCACCTCGGGTTCGCGCGGGTTGATGGGGAAGACCTTCCGGCCGTGCTGCTGATAGCAGCGCAACACCTTGTTGCCGTACTTCTCGCGCAGGGTGCTGGCCCCCACCACCGCAAAGGCCCCCTGGGCCAGGAACGTCTCCACCTTCTGCTGCACCGTCGCACCCATGGTTGCGCCTCCCCGTCATTGAACCGAAATTTCATATTAATGGAAACAAGGAGAACTGATCACCACCAAGGCACCAAGAAAAGCTGTAACCGTTCAGCCCCTCGTGATTCGATTCGCCTGATTTTCGCTTGTACTTTGGGACGTTCCGATTCATGTTCAGGGTGTGGACGAGATCATCGAACTGAAAGCGGCACTGGCTGAGGCGCTTGCGGAGATCGCGAGGCTGAGGGAAGAGGTCGTGGGATTGAAGGAGCAGCTCCGTCAGAATTCGCGGAACAGTTCGAAGCCGCCAAGTTCCGATATGGGCAGACGGAAGGTGCCGAAGGAGCCCGCAGGGCGGAAGCCTGGTGGTCAACCCGGACATGCAGGGACGACGCGAGAGATCGTGCCACCGGAGAAGGTGGACGAGGTTATGGACCAGGATCCTGAGACCTGTGCGAATTGTGGGGCCCCGCTGGAAGCGGCCCCGCGCATCGATGCGAATATCCGCCAGATCGTGGAGACACCAGAGTTCAAGGCCTTCGTTCGGGAATTCCGCCTGTGGAAGAAGCGGTGCCCGAATTGCGGTGGATTCACACGGGGGAAGATGCCGCCGGGATCGCCCAAGGGTGCCTTCGGCCCACGGATCCAGGCCACGGCGGCCATGCTGTCGGGTCGATTCCGGCTGAGTCGCCGGGAGGTGAGGGCACTGCTGGGACTACTGGCGGGCGTGGAGATGAGCCTGGGTTCGGTGCAGGCCTGCTGCGAGGCGGCTAGCGAGGCCATGGCATCGACGCACGGCGAACTGCATGCAGAGGTGAAGGCGGCTACTGCGGTGCATGCGGACGAGACCGGCTTCGGTCGCTGCGGCGACCTTCGCCTGTGGCTGTGGACTGCGACCTCGGACCTTACGGAAGTGTTCCGCCTCCTGTCTGGGCGAGGTGGCACACAGGCCAAGGACCTGCTGGGGGAGGACTTCTCCGGCATCCTCCACCGGGATCGATGGAAGCCCTATGAGTACCTGCCCAGTGCCCGGAGCCAACTCTGTCACGCCCATCTCCGTCGCCACTTCCAAGCCATGCTCGAAGGTGCTGGTGAGACCGCCACCCAGGGGGCCATGCTGAAACTGGCCAGCGACCGGGCCTTCCACGAATGGCATGCCTTCGAGCGAGGCGAGATCGACCGGGTTGAACTAATCCGAAGGATGAGCCCCATCCAGAAGGAGGTCCGGGATCGGCTGCTGATTCTGCGCGAGCATCCCGCCACGGAGAGAAAGGCTCGCGGCATCGCGAAGGATCTCCTGCGCCAGTGGGAGTCCATGTGGACCTATGTCGATCACGCAGGTGCCGTACCAACGAACAATGAGGCCGAGCGTGCGCTCCGCAAGGCCGTGCTCTGGCGCAAGGGCAGCTTCGGGGTCAACAGCCTTCAAGGCGCCGAATTCGTGGAACGCATCCTCACCCTCGCCGGGACCACCCGAAGGCGCGGGATGGACCTCCTGAACTGGCTGACACGTGCCATCCAGGCGAACCTGGACGGGGACCCTGCGCCGTCCCTCACCTGACGCTGGAAGCGAAAACCATCAGGCCCCTGTGGAAGGGGCCTGAACGCTTACGAAAAGCTTTCGCAGTTCTTGGTGTCTTGGTGCCTTGGTGGTTCATCTGTTTTTGGTTTAGCAATCAAGCCCAAGGTTCAAAGCCCCAGGGGCGGGAAGTGGCAGCGCAGGACGAGGCCGCCGCTGGGGCCATTGAAGAGATGGAAGCCTGCTCGGTGGCTGGCCAGGAGGCCTACGGTGGCGGCCAAGCCAAGGCCCCTGCCGGGAGCCTTGGTCGTGAAGAAGGGGTCGCATATGCGCTCGAGGATGTCCACGGGCACGCCAGGGCCCTCGTCGGCGATCTCCAGGCACACGGAGGCCGGAAGCTCCGGCAGGGCCAGGGGCCAGAGACCCGACTGGGGATGGCGCCGCTCGTCCCCGAAGGCCACATGGAGGCGAATGAAGATGCGGCCCGGATTGTCCCCCATGGCCTCCATCGAGTTCTCCAGCATGGCCTCCAGCACTTGCTTCAGTTTCTCCACCTGGAGGCTCACGCGCGGGGTGGGCTCGATCTCCAGTTCCAGGCGGTGCGTGCCACCCAGTTTCTCCTGCAGGGCCGGTCGTAGCCCCTGGATTACCGCCCCGAGGTCCACCTCCTCCATGCGGAAGAGCCCTCCCCGGGAGAAATCCAGCATCTTCCAGGAGAGCTTCACCGCCCGCTGGAGCACCCCCTGGGCCAGGTGCACGCTGTTCTGGATTCGCTCATCCCCTCTGGCCTGGAGCCAGGCCAGGTCCAGGAAGCCCTGAAGGGCCTGGAACAGGTTGTTGAAGTCGTGGGCCACACCGCCAGCCATCAGCACCAGGCTTTCGGCCTTCCGGGCCTGGAGCTTCGTCTCCTGAGCCAGCTCCCGCTCGCTGAGGTCCCGGACCATGGCGAGGAACTGCCGGGGCTCCTCCTGCAACAGGCCCAGGTGGACCTCCACGGGGAAGCGGGCCCCACTTTTGCGTTGGTGCGTGGTGAGGAGGGTGACCATTTCAGCAGGCTTCAATCCCTGCCAAAGGGGCTTGCCTCGCTGCCCCGCGTAATCCTGGTCCAGGTCCATGACGTCCATGGATAAGAGTTCCTCCGGGGCATAGCCGGTCATCTCGGAGGCCATGGGATTGCAGAGCAGGAAACGGCCCACCTCGTCGTGCAGGTAGATGGCGTCCGTAGCCCGCTCCACCACCTGGCGGAAGCGCTGCTCACTCGCCTGCATGGCGCGCTCCAAGGCCAACTTGGCCGTGACGTCGCGCAAAACCGTAAGGACGTAGCGCTCCCCCTCCAACTCCAGGGACCGGCAGTGCAGTTCCCCCAGGAAGCGCGTGCCATCCTTGCGGAGCAATTCCAGGGTGGTGAGTGGCAGGATCTCTCCCTGGCTGAGGTGCTCCGAAAAGGTCGCCCGCTCCTCGGGGTGGACATAAAGCCCCAGTTCCTCGGAGGTGCGCCCCAGGGCCTCGGCACGGGAGTAGCCGAACTGGGCCTCCCAGGCACGGTTCAGGTGCTGGTAGGTGCCGTCCGCGAAGCGCATCAGGGTGACCGCATCCGGGGACAGCTCCACCAGGGCCATGAAGCGGGCCTGGCTGGCCTGGAGCGCCGCCTCGTGATTCACCTGCTCCGTGATATCGATATGGGTGCCGATCATGCGGATCAGTCGGCCCTGGGGATCCCAGGCCACGCCCAGGCCCCGGGACTCGATCCAGATGTAGGCGCCATCCTTGCGCCGGAGGCGGAACCGGAGCTGGTAGACGCTGGACTGGCCCTTCTGGTAGGCCTCCATGGCCTGAAGCACGCTCCGCTGGTCCTCGGGGTGGATGCGTCCCAACCAGTCGGCAACCTCCGTCCCCAGGTCGTCATCAGGCCCATAGCCCAGCATGGTCTTGTAGCGGTCATTGTAGTGTTCGCCGGTTCCCACCCGACTCGGCTCGGCGCTCCAATCCCAGACCCCGGCCTTGGCCCCTTCCAGGGCGAACTTGCAGCGGGTCTCGCTGGTCCGCAGGGCCTCGTCCTGAGCCCTGGCCTGGCTGATGTCCTCCACGATGGCCAGGTGCCGTCGGGGCTGCCCCACGGGGCTGGGTAGGGTCTTGAGGCTGATCCTGGCCCAGATCTCGTGGCCATCGGCATGGAGGTAGCGCTTTTCCTTGGTGACCTCGGTCTGGAGACCGTCCGCCAGGACCTGGACGGAGCCGGTGTCCGCCTCCACATGGGCCGGATGGGTGACGCTCTGGAAGGTGCGGGCCTCCAGATCCTCCACCGTGCGGCCCAGAATCTCCCCCAGGCGGGGATTCACGGACAGGAAGCGGCCCGTGTCGCTCTCCACGATGGCCATGCCGCAGGGGGCCTTCTCAAAAAAGGCCCGGAAACGGGCCTCGGTGGCCAGCAGTTCCTCGCCCCGTCGATCCGCCAAGCGCCAGGCCAGGCGTTCGGCCCGTACCATGTGCAGTAGGAGCAGGCCCAGGGCCAGAGAGCCCAGGCCTCCCCACATCAGCACCTCCCAGGGACGGCGGGATCCTTCCGGGGCCAGGAAGGAGGGCCGGGGCTTGATGACCATGGTCCAGAGGCGGCCCCCAAGCTCCAGGTGGCGGACCTGCTGGTAACGTCCAGTGTTCCTGGACGTGCCCGAGTCCGCATCGAAGAGGAGCGCCGAGGGTACCAGGGCGCTGCCGTCGTAGAGATCCAGATCCGCATCCCGAAGCTCAACCTTCAGGACGGCACCGACCATATCCTCCATGCGGAAGGCATAGTCGACCCAGCCCTGGAGGGCCTGACGGCGCTGGGCCACGGTGGCCGTGGGCGCCCCTTCGCGGTAGACAGGCACCAGCAGGAGTGCCCCCGCCTGCACATCGGTTTGGGTCTCCTGGTAGAGCGTGAGCTTGCCCGTGAGGGTGGCCTCGCCCGTGTCCCGGGCCTGAGCCAGGGCCTCCCGGCGCAGGGGCTCGGACCACAGATCTTTCCCGAGGGCCCGGCGGTTACGGGCGTCCATGGGCTCCAGATACACCACCGGAGCCGCGCCCATAGAGTCCCTGGGCAGGTCGCCCCCGGCCGTCACCTCATAGTCGGGGAAGCCCTCCCGCCGCACCTGGGCCACGTGGGCTGGCAGGGCACCCAGGGGAACCCACTGGACGAAACCCATGGCCTGGATGCCCGGATAGGTGGCGCCCAGGTGGTACCGTTCGACGTATTCCTCCCACTCCTGACGGCTGGGCAGGCTTCCCCGTGCCATGTAACCCGCCGCCCCCTGGAGCATCTCGCTCAACCCCGTCAGGCGGCCCTTGATCCGGCCCTCCACGGCCTCGCCCAGGGCCTGGCTGCGCGCCTCGCTGCGCTGCCGATCTGCCTGGCGAACCAGGAACCAGAGCCCCAGGGTCAAGGCGAGGACACAGCCCATGGCCACCCAGACCAGCAACTGGGGCAGCGGCCGCCGAAGGGATCCTTGGACCTTGAATGGGGGGGCCATGCGGGCCTCGAAGAGCGCAGGAAAATTCTGCGCCACCGGCATCCTAAACCCGAAACCTTCCCATAAACACGATATTTAGGTCTTTTTTCTACCTACGTGCCCACGAGATCCAGCCATGAAAGGACCTCCGCTGTTGGCGCGACCGGCCCTGCCCTGAGCAAAAGCACCTAGGCCAGCGACTGGATCGCCCGGACTTTCATCTCGCCGCGCAGGGTCTCCACGGCCTCGCAGGCGGCCAGCGCCGCGCTGAAGTTCGTGAGGCAGGGGATCTTCAGGCGCAGGGCCTCCTTGCGGATGGCGCCCTCGTCGAAGAAGGCGGCCCGGCCCAGGGGGGAGTTGATGACCCACTGGATCTCGCCGTTCTTCATCAAGTCCACGGCGTTGGGACGGCCCTCGTTCACCTTGTAGATGCGGCGCACATTGAGGCCCACGGCGTCCAGGGTGCGCGCGGTGCCCTCCGTGGCGCAGATGCCGAAGCCCAGGGCCACCAGCTTCTGGGCCAGCTCCGGCAGGCGGGGCTTGTCCGCATCGTTGACGGTGATGAAGACCGTGCCGCTGAGGGGCAGCGGGATGCCCGCCGCCAGCAGGGCCTTGGCGTAGGCCTCGCCAAAACTGTCGCCGATGCCCATGACCTCGCCGGTGCTCTTCATTTCAGGGCCCAGCACCGGATCCACACCCGGGAACTTGGCGAAGGGGAAGACCACGCCCTTGACTGACACGGCCCGCGCTACCCCATCCGTAACGCCCTGCTGCTTGAGGCTCTGCCCCAGGCCGATGCGGGCCGCCACGCCCGCCCAGTCCACACCCGTGGCCTTGCTCACGAAGGGCACCGTGCGGCTGGCCCGGGGGTTGGCCTCCAGGCAGTAGGCGATGCCATCCTTCACGGCGAACTGCAGGTTCATGAGACCGCGCACGCCCAGGTCCAGGGCCAGGCGGCGGCTGTAGCCGCGCACGGTCTCCAGGATCTCCTCGGGCACGCCCAGGGCGGGGATCACGGCGTAGCTATCCCCGCTGTGGATGCCCGCTTCCTCGATGTGGGCCAGGAGGCCCGCCACCACCACCTGCTCGCCGTCGCAGAGTACGTCGATGTCCAGCTCCTGGGCCCCATCCAGGAAACGATCCAGGAGGATGGGCTGGTCGTTGCTCACGGCCACCGCCTCCCGCATGTATTTCTCGAGGCCCGCGTCATCGAAAACCACGGCCATGGCGCGGCCCCCCAGCACAAAGCTGGGCCGCACCATCACCGGATACGAAAGGCGCTGGGCCACGTCCCGGGCCTGGTCCAGGCTGGTGGCCATGCCCCAGGCCGGGGCGGGGATATCCAGGCGCTTGAGGGCCTGGCCGAAGCGCTCGCGGTCCTCGGCGTCGAGGATGGCATTCAAAGGTGTGCCCAGCAGGGGCACGCCCGCAGCGTGCAGGGGCGAAGCCAGCTTCAGGGGCGTCTGGCCGCCGAACTGCGCGAAGACACCGAGCAGCTTGCCCCCCTTCCCTTCCCGGTCCACCACAGCCTTCACGTGCTCGAAGGTGAGAGGCTCGAAGTAGAGGCGGTCGCTGGTGTCGAAGTCGGTGCTGACTGTCTCGGGGTTGCAGTTGATGAGAATGGCCTCCACGCCGCTGGCGCGGATGGCCTCCACGGCCTGGACACAGCAGCAGTCGAACTCCACGCCCTGGCCGATGCGGTTGGGGCCGCTGCCCAGCACGATGGCCTTGGGCCGGTCCGTGGGGGGCGCTTCGCCCCCATCCACGTTGGCGCCGTATTCCCAGGTTCCGTAGAGGTAGGGTGTCTCCGCCTGGAACTCGCCGGCGCAGGTGTCCACCCGCTTGTAGGTGGGGTTCAGACCCAGGTCTGCCCGACGGGCGGCCACCTCGGCCTCGGTGCCGGAGCAGAACACGGCAATCTGGTTGTCCGCAAAACCCGCGCGCTTGGCCTTCTCCAGCAGATCTTCAGGCAGGCGATCCACGGGGAAGCTGCGAAGACGGCCCTCCAGCACCACGATCTCCTCGATCTCCCGCAGGAACCAGGGCGTGATCTTGGTGTGGCGGTGCAGTTCCTCCACGCTGTGCCCGGCCTTGAGGGCGTGATAGACCCAGAAGAGGCGCTGGGGCCCGGGGATCGAAAGATGCTCCTTGAGGCGGCCCAGGTCCAGCTTGCCCTCCAGGGCGCCGGAGATCCCGCGGTGGCCTTCCTCCAGCGAGCGCACGGCCTTCTGCAGGGCCTCCTGGAAGCTGCGGCCCAGACTCATGACCTCGCCCACGCTCTTCATCTGCGTGCCCAGCACCTGGTCCGCCTGGGGGAACTTCTCGAAGGTGAAGCGGGGGATCTTCACCACCACGTAGTCCAGCACCGGCTCGAAGGCGGCCTTGGTCATGCGGGTGATGGCATTGGGCAGTTCCCAGAGCCGGTAGCCGATGGCCAGCTTGGTGGCCACCCAGGCGATGGGAAAGCCTGTGGCCTTCGAGGCCAGAGCGGAGCTGCGGCTCACGCGGGGGTTCATCTCGATGACGATGATGCGGCTGGTCTCGGGCTCCAGGGCGAACTGGATGTTGGACCCGCCGGTCTCCACGCCCACGGCGCGGATGACCGCCAGGGCCGCATCGCGCATCTTCTGATATTCAGGATCCGTGAGGGTGAGGGCCGGGGCCACGGTGATGCTGTCGCCGGTGTGGACGCCCATGGGGTCAAAGTTTTCGATGGAGCAGATGACCTCGACGTTGTCGTCCAGGTCGCGCACCACCTCCAGCTCGAACTCCTTCCAGCCCAGGATGCTCTCCTCGATGAGGATCTGCTTGGTGGGGCTCAGGTCTAGGCCCCGGGCGATGATGGTCTCGAACTCCTCGACGTTGTAGGCGATGCCGCCGCCGCTGCCCCCCAGGGTGAAGCTGGGCCGGCAGATGGCGGGAAAGCCCGTGAGCTTGAGCAGGTCCCGGGCCTCGGCCAGGTTGTGGGCGAAGCCGCCCCGGCAGGTCTCCAGGCCCAGGTCGTCCATGAGGGCCTTGAAGAGCTGACGATCCTCGCCGCGCTTGATGGCCTCGGGCTGGGCCCCGATGAGCTGCACGCCGGTGCGGGCCAGGAGCCCGCTCTCATGGGCCTCCATGGCCAGGTTGAGGGCCGTCTGGCCGCCCACCGTGGGCAGGATGGCATCGGGCTTCTCGGCCTCCAGCACCTTCTCCAGCACCGCGAGGGTGAGCGGCTCGATGTAGGTGGCGTCGGCGCGGCCCGGGTCCGTCATGATCGACGCCGGGTTGGAGTTCAGCAGGATGGTGCGGATGCCTTCTTCGCGAAGGGCCTTCAGGGCCTGGGTGCCCGAGTAGTCGAACTCACAGGCCTGCCCGATCTGGATCGGCCCCGACCCCAGCACCAGCACACTTTTCAGATCCGTTCGCTTGGGCATGTTCAAGATCCTTTGTTTAACCGCAGAGAACGCAGAGAGCGCAGAGAACGCAGAGAGCGCAGAGAACAACACAAGAAGGCGGGGTCTTTCCTCTGCGCTCTCTGCGTCCTCTGCGGTTAATCATTTTTTTGGCTTTCCATGAGTTTCACGAAGCGCTGGAAGGCGGGATGTGCGTCGTGGGGGCCGGGGCTGGCTTCGGGGTGGTGCTGCAGGCTGAACACCGGCAGCTGCTTGTGGCGCAGGCCCTCCACGGTGCCGTCGCTGAGGTGCCGGTGGGTGACCTCGATCTCAGGGGGCAGGCTGGGTTCGTCCACGGCAAAGCCATGGTTCTGGGCGGTGATTTCGATGCGGCCCGTGGTGAGGTCGTGCACGGGCTGGTTGGCGCCACGGTGGCCGAACTTCAGCTTGAAGGTGCGGCCCCCGAAGGCCTGGCCCAGGAGCTGGTGGCCAAGGCAGATGCCGAAGATGGGCAGCTTGCCGAGGCAGGCTTCGACTTCCTTCATCATGCCGGGCAGGGCCGCAGGGTCGCCGGGGCCGTTGCTGAGGAAGAGGCCCTTAAAGCGCTTGTCCGCCAGTTCCGTGGCCGGGGTATCCCAGGGGAAGACCTCCAGGTGCAGGCCCACGCCCACCAGCTGATTCAGGATGCTCAGCTTGATGCCGCCGTCCAGCACGGCCACCCGCAGAGCACCGCCCGCGTTCAGTTCGTAACGGTCCTTGCAGCTCACCTCGGCGCAGAGGGCCTGACCGGTCATGTCCGGCAGGGCCTTGGCTTTGGTGACCCCCGCCTCCAGGCTGCCGTCCGCCTCGGTCCAGATGAGCGAGGGCTGGGCGCCCCGGTCCCTCAGGTGCTGCGTGAGGGCCCGGGTGTCCAGGTCCGTGAGCACGGGGATGCGATGGCGCTTGAGCCAGCTGGGCAGATCCCCCTCGGCACGGTGGTGGTCCGGGGCGAAGGTGAGGCGGCGGGCCAGCAGGCCCGTGGCCCAGGGGCGCGTGCCCTCGTTGAGATCCGCGTGGATGCCGTAGATGCCCTGCTCGGGGAAGGTCATGCAGACCATCTGCCCCGCGAAACTGGGATCCGTGAGGATCTCCTGGTAGCCCGCCATGGCCGTGGTGAAGACCGCCTCACCGCTCCCGCCAAAACCCAACGGCGCCCGCCCCCGGAAAATGGTCCCGTCTTTCAGGATCAGGTGCGCGCGCATGGGCCTCCTCGGGGATGGACGTCGGCTTCAGGCCTGGCAAAAACCCCGCGACGGCCTGGCCAGCGCGGGGTCATGAGAATGAATTCGGTTCTTGCTGAACCTCCATCAGTGTAACGACCGGCAAAGACCGGTGGGAGCCTTGTTCTTCAAGCAAAGAACCGCCATACTGCTCCTTTGTTCCCCAGCTACGAAAGGTGGTTTTTTTAGCTAGGTAGAGCGAATTTTTTGCTTTGCGCGAGTGCCGGCCCCGGACTCCCGTCACACTATCCCAACCCATGTTCTCTGGTGACGACATCTACTTCATGAAGCTCGCCCTCGAGGAGGCCGAGCGGGCGGAGTATCTGGATGAGGTGCCGGTGGGCGCAGTGGTGGTCTCCGAGGGCATCCTGCTGGGTCGGGGGCACAACCAGCCTGTGAAGCTGAACGACCCCACGGCCCACGCCGAGGTCATGGCCCTGCGCAGCGCCGGAGCCTGGACCAAGAACTACCGCCTCACTGGGGCCACCCTCTACGTGACCCTGGAGCCCTGCCTCATGTGCTTCGGGGCCCTCATCCACGCCCGGGTGGGTCGCGTGGTCTACGGCGCCACCGACCCCAAGGTGGGGGTCACCCGCTGGCTGGCCTCCCTGGAGGGCGCGGCCCTGAACCACCGCTTTCCCCTGGAGGGCGGCCTCCTGGAGCCCGAGTGCCGTGCCCAGATCCAAGGTTTCTTCCGGCGGCGCCGATGACACTGGCAATGCTGCCCAACCTGGTCCTGCTTCAGCTGGAAACCCCACGGCCCCTCAACCTGGCCCTGGAATCCTTTGTGGCTGGCCTGCTGGTGGCCCTGGCCCTCCTGGTGGTGCTGTCCTACCGGCCCCTCCGGGACCGGGCCCTGGGGCTGGCGGGGCTCTTCGGCCTGGTGGCTGCCGGGGCCTGGATCGCCTTCAGCGGCATCGCCGCGGCCCTGCTGCCTGCGGCCTGTACGCCCTGGATCCGTCCCCTCTCCCTGGCCCTGGGGGCCCTCTGCCTGGCCCTCTGGCCCCTCATCGCCTCCCAACTGCTGTCGGCCTCGCCCGGAGCCCGGGCCCTGGACCCCATTCAGCGAGTGGTGGGTCTCTGCTCCCTCCTGGCGACCGCCATGGCCCTGGTCCCATGGCCACCCAGCCGGCACCTGGCGGAAATCCTGCTGGGCCTCATCGCCCCCCTCATGGCGGGCCTCACCCTCAGCGCAGGCTTTCGCGCCCGGCGGGACATGGTCGGCATCGCGAGTGCCCTGGGTGCGGCGACCGTGGCCCTCCTGGTGTGTTGCGCCACCCTCTGGGCCGTGGCTCTGGGCTGGCTGGGATCTGAGGCAGGCATCGCCACGGTCGAGGTGGCCCTGGTGGCCCTGACCGCCCTCCTGGGCTGGTCCATGCTTCACCGCATGGCCGAACTGAACCTGACCACGCAGCAGGCCCGGGCCGCCCAGCTGGCCGCAGCGGAGCGGCAGGCGGAGGAATTGGAAGCCCTGGTGGAGAATCGGAACCTCGAGTTATCCACCCGCCTACGGGATCTCAACGAAGCCAGGCAGACGGCCGAGCAGGCCAACCTGGGCCTCCAGCGGGCCATGGATCAGCTGGAACAGGCCGCTTCCACCGATCGGCTCACCGGGGCCTGGAACCGCCGCCGCTTCGAGGAAGCCGTCCTGCCGGAGATCGCCCTGGCCCATCGCCGCCGCGAGCCGCTCTCCCTGCTCATGTTCGACCTGGACCACTTCAAGCAGGTCAATGACACCTATGGCCACGGCATGGGCGACCTGGTCCTGGTGGGCACCGTCCAGTGCATCCGGGAGCAGCTGCGGGCCTCAGACGCCCTCGTCCGCTGGGGCGGGGAGGAGTTCCTGGTCATGGCCCCCGCTACCCGCCTGGAAGGCGCCATGGGGCTGGCGGAGAAGCTGCGGGCCGCCCTGGCCGCCCGGGTCTTCCCTGGCGCGGGCCACGTCACCATGAGCCTGGGCGTGGCCGAGTACATGCTGGGTGAGGGGCTGCGGGAGTGGATCGACCGGGCTGATCAAGCGCTTTACCAGGCCAAGGCCGGGGGCCGAAACCAGGTTCAGGCCGCGCCCGCCGCCGACCCCAGCGAGGGGAGCGCCACCCTGAGCCGCTCTCTCTTCGAGGTGGTCTGGGAGAGTGCCTACGAAAGCGGCAACATCATCATCGACACCCAGCACAAGAAACTGTTCCGCCTGGCCAGCGCCCTCATGTCTGTCATCACGGAGGACCGCCCCCTCGCGGACGTGGCCCTTTCCCTGGAGACCTTGCTGGCCCACACGGCCCAGCACTTCCACGACGAAGAGGCCCTGCTGCGGGAGGCCCACTACCATGACCTGCCGCACCACGCCGCCATCCACGCCTCCCTCCTGACCAAAGCGCGGCAGCTGCAGGCCGACGTGGAGGCAAATAGGCTGGACTTTGGCAAGCTCGCCACGTTCCTCGCTCTGGACCTGGTGAAGGGGCACATCCTCACTGAAGACCAGAGCTACTTCGCCCACGTTCCCAGCACTGCGGGCCTGGACGAAATCCCCCCGGCCGGGGCCTGAGTCATCGCGCCGCCAGCATCCGCACGGCGTAGGTGGCCAGCCAGTGCTCCCCCTCGTAGCTGCCCGAGGCCAGGTGCGGCAGGGAGGCCCGGGCGTGGGCGTCACCCTGGCGACGGAAGGCTGCCGAGCGGGGGTCTTTGGGCCCCAGGGCCTTGGCCAGGCGGTAGAACTCCCGGGCCCGGCTGAGGTTCAGCCCATCCAGGTGGACGATCTTGGGATCCGTGCGATCCGACACGATGGCTGGGCTGAGCCCCCGCTCCAGCGTGGGCAGGAAGTGGCGCAGCCAGGGCCGGAACTCACGGGCCGGGAGCACCCGGGCCATGAGGGCTGCCTCCTCCAGGCACGGGGACAGGAAGTCTTCCCCACCGGGTTCCCAGGCCAGGGGGCCTGCCTGATCCTGGGCGAACCAGGTCCGGGCCCGCTCCACCAGCAGCGCCTCGAAGGGGGCATCCCCCACGGCCCGGGCATAGTCCAGGGCCAGGTCGAGGCTGAAAGCGGTGTTGGGGTGGACCCCCGTGCGGATGGGGTAGGTCTGCTTGGGCAGGAAGGCCCGGAACTCCACCACCATGGCATCCGTCAGGGGCTGCAGGGCCGCGGCCCAGCGCCGGGCGGAAGGGTCGTCCCAGGCGCGCAGCTCCGCCGAGAGCTTCAGCAGCCAGGCCCAGCCGTAGGTGCGCTCGAAGCTGCGCCGGTTCGGCTGCCCCAGGTAGGCCACCTCGAGACCGATGGACTCGGGATTCAGGTGTGCGTCCAGGAGGGCCCGGATCTCCGCCGCCCGCGCCATGCCCGGGTGCTCACGCAGCAGCTTCACCAGCATCCAGTGGCCATGGACGGAGGAGTGCCAGTCGAAGCAACCGTAGAAGGCCGGATGCAGGACGCGCGGCGACTGCAGCTCCTGGGGCCCGTTGATGACGTGGTCCAGCTTGTTGGGATACTCCTGGTCCGCGCAGCGCAGGGCCAGAGCGGCGAAACGGTCCGCCGCCGCGTCCGTCAAGGCCAGCTCCGGGGCCTGGGCCCTCACCGGAAGCACCACCACCAACCCTGCCAACATCCACCCCAAGGCCCGCATGGTCCACCCCTTGGACTGGATTCTAGCGGGCGACTTGGTAGAATGAGCGTTCTGGAGAGATGGCCGAGTGGTTGATGGCACCGCACTCGAAATGCGGAGACGGGGAAACCTGTTCGGGGGTTCGAATCCCTCTCTCTCCGCCAGATAAGTCGAGCCCCACATGGGGCCCAACTTGTTGGTGGAATAGAAGTGGCGGGATTCGGGAAAAGGGACTTCCTCGTCGCACTGGATTTCCATACCGTGATTACCCGGTTTCGAGGATGGTTCGCACGCTCTGAAGGCGCAAACTCGGAGCCTTCACGAATGTAGCAAGTGCCCCGATCAGGCCAGGCGGGGGGGGGGCGGCCCTCAGGTTCCCTGTGGGTTGCCTGGGCCATCCAAGCGAGTGTGCGGCCATCTCAAGCATTGCTGGTACCTGCCAGAGGAGTTGGTATGTATACGTCCCAGACCCGCCAGACGATGCCCGCTGGAAGTGTGAGCCCGCACGTGGAAGTCCATGTCGCCGAAAGGCAATACTCGGTCCTGGTCGTGGATGACAACGACTGCCTCCGGACCACCCTGACCCTGTTATTGGAAACCTTGGGATACAACGCCGAGAACCGGTCAGACGGATGGGACGGGTTGCGCTGGCTGGAGGGTCACCCCCGGGTGGACCTGGTCCTCCTTGACCAGACCATGCCCGGCATGACCGGGGTGCAGATGCTCCAACGCCTCCGACAGACCCGACCGCTACTGCCAGTGCTCTTCATCAGTGGGGATCTGGACTCCATCCCCCACTCCATCACCAGCGCGGACTCCAGGGTGGGGGTGTTGGCGAAACCGTTCACCCTCGCGGCCCTGACTCAGGCCATGGAAACCCTCCTTGGCGCTGCCCAACCCACAGGCCAGTCCGAAGCCATCCCAGCTCCCTGCCTGTGAAAGGCACTGGTGAAGCGATGAGACACGCATAGCTGCGTCTCAAGTGTGTCTGGTTCCTGCACCCCAAATGAGCGCCGAGCCCCCGCCTCAGGGGGCTGCTGGGGTGGCCGTAGGACCAGCCTCTGCCAGCTTCAGACCAGGAAGGAGGAGAGGCCTTCCCGGAGCGCATACCGAGTCAGCTCGGCCGTGGAGTGGATGTCGAGCTTGGCCTTGATGTTCCGTCGGTAGACCTCCACCGTGGCCAGTGAGATGCCCAGTTCCTCGGCGATCTCGCTGGAACGGCTGCCTTCGGCCAGCAGCTTCAGAACCTGCTGCTCCCGCCGGGAGAGGATGGTCACCGGGGGGCTCGACGGCGTGCCCGTAGGCTGCACGTGCCTCAGCATGGCCTGGGTGGCCTCCGTACAGAGATACCGCTGGCCTTCGGCCACAGTCCGAATGGACCGGAGCAGGTCCTCCGCCGAAGCCGACTTGGACACGTAGCCCAGGGCGCCGGACTTCAGCATCTCCTCGATGAAGGCCTTGTCGAGGTACCCCGTGAGGGCGATCACCTTCACGGAGGGAAAGCCCACCACGACCTTCCGGGCCACCTGGATGCCACTGCAGTCTGCGAGGGCGATGTCCAGCAGCAGCACATCCGGGACTTGCTCGGCCACCAGGGAGAGGGTCTCGGCGCCAGTGCTGGCCTCACCGACGATGGTCAGGGCTGGATCCTTGGTCAGGATCGAGCGCAGGGCCTCCCGGAACAGGCGGTGGTCATCCGCAATGGCAATCCGGATGGTCATGGCTGCACCTCTTCTTTCTTTGGTGGGAGGGGGACCCTCAAGGTGACGACCCACCCCTTGTCGGGGACACGCAGGGAGCTGAGGTCGCCGCCCATCTGGGTGATCCGCTCCCGGATGATCCTGAGTCCATGCGTGGTTGTGCGATTCAACAACACTTTGAGATCCTCGATGCCCGGGCCAGGATCCTCCACTTCCACGCAGAGGGTCTGGCCCTGAAGGTAGGTCCGGACCCGCGCGGTGCAGTGCCCCGAGTGCTTCGCGACGTTGATCAGGAGCTCCCGGACGGCCCGGTAGAAAAAGGTGCCCAGGCTCGGGTCGACGGCCTTGGGGGCCCCGTCATCCTCCAGGAGAACCTCCAAGCCAAAGCCCTGCTTCAGCTCTTCGACCACGGTCTGGAGGACTGCTGGGAAGGCGAGTCCTTCGATGGTGGGGGGACTCAGCTTGGTCGTAAGGCTCCGCACCGCCAGGATCGCGCTGCGAAGCAGACCCTCCAATTGACGGCAGAGCGCGACCTGCTCCTCAGTGACTTCGGCATCGAGCAGCAGCTGCGTCTTCAGCTTGGCCGAATAGAGGAGCTGCCCCAGGTTGTCATGGAGTTCATGGGCGATGGCCCGGCGTTCCCGTTCCTCCACGAGGGTCGCCTCGAATGCCAGGCGCCGGACCGTCTTGGTGCGTTCCACCACGAGTTGTTCCAGCTCCTCCTGCCTGGCCCGCTGGTTCGCCTGGGCTTGGAAGCGAACGGCATCATCCACCACCGTGCTGAATGATTGAATGAAATTCCCCTGGGCGTCGTACTGGGAGTTGGCGCTCACCAAGACTGGGAACTCCGAGCCATCCTTGCGCTTCAGGACCAACTCCACATTCCGGGTCACGCCCGTCTCCAGGAAGATAGGGAAATCGCGCTCAAACTGCTGCCTGCTCGCCTCGCTGAACAGCTCGCGGATGTTCATGCGCCCGACCACTTCCTCCCGGGTGAAGCCGAGCATCTGGAGTTCGGTGTCGTTCATGTTGGTGATCAACCCCTGGCTATCCAAGGAGTGGTAACCGCAGGGGGCGTGGTTGTAGAGGTCGGCGTAGTCCGCATTCCGCTGCTCCAGGTCCCGGGTCCGCTCCAGGACCAGCGTCTCAAGCTGAGCCTGGTGTTCTTTGAGCAGGCGGCTGAGCCGCCGAGCCTGGGTGACATCAACGAACGTGAGCCGGTGATCGTTCTTGCCCATGGTGGTCGAACTTTCGAGGCTGATCCAGGTCGACGCCGCCTTGGCGTGCTGGACCTCGACCTCGCAGGGTTCCGGTTGGCCATTCGCTTGGAGGCCCTTGAAGTAGTTCTGGAATAGGGGCTGGCTCGCGGGCATGAGCAGCCTGCCGAAAGCCAGGCCGACCAGGGCGGAAACCTCCCGCCCAAGCAGGGCGACGGCCCGAGCATTGGCCCGGCGGATGATCCCATTCGCATCCAGCTGGAGGTAGCCCACGGGAGCCAGTTCGTAAAGGATGCTGTATTCCTCTAGCAGGGTGTTGAGCCTGGTTTGGGCCTCGCGCAGTTCCTCGTTCTGCACCTCGAGCTCGACCTGATGCACTTGCAACTCATGCTGGAGCCGCAGAGCCTCCTCCAGGCCCGAAGGCTGCGGGGGTGCCTTCGAATGGGCGGCCAGTCGCTGCTCAGCCCTCGAACGCAGGCTGGCCGCATCCTTGGAACTCAATGAAGCGCTGACCATGGACGTCACCTCGGGTGTCGAACGGTCGAAACATCACGTAGATAAAATCTATAGATTTTTTTTTATTGGTTTGTATTTACCTACTAAAGCATATTCAAACCAAGTAAACCAACAAGGTTCGAATTAGGGGAAAGTTGCCCGAATAGTGCAGGTGTAGGGATATGCGGGACTTGGCTACCGGGAAACAGGTGGTGCCCATCTGGCACCCCCCGTCTGTTGTCGCCCCGTGGGGCTGGCCGCCATTCCAGAGCCAGGGTTCCTGACCTGGAAAAGACCAGCCCTCGGGGCTCTAACACCCTTATTTCGATTCCTTAAACTACCTATTTCGTAACCGTTCAGGCCTGATCTGAAGCTGGTGGTGTCCCTTTGGCTGGCTTCTTGGTCGAGCGTGGTTTCCTGGGCTTGAATGCGGACTTGAGGTAGACGTTTACGGCTTCAAGGTAGAAGG
>Ga0118677_10004348_pt1 | contig 25891 bp, 19 predicted proteins | sample AliMusrvi5mmetaG_FD_86154 | JGI IMG/M metagenome (GOLD analysis project Ga0118677, IMG submission 86154)
GACATATTGCACACCTGCAAAGGTTATGATGGCATCCATGGTCCCGGTGCCGGTTGCGGCCGTGATCTTGGGATCGGCCCCGGCACCCGATTTCTGGAAGATGATCTGGTTGGCCAGGGTCCCGGTGTTGGTCGTGATATTCCCGGCTGTGGGAGTGGCAAAGGTTTCGGTATAACCGGCAGCAATGTTGAACGTAACACCGCCGGCTCCAACACCATTGGTATTCAGGTCAGTAATGGCGGCCGCGATGGTGGCGTAACTGCCCGGTATTGTTTTGACACCGGTGAGCTGACCAAAGGCAAACGGCGACAACCCGATTGCAAGTAAAAGAAAGCATAGACTTTTTTTCATACGCGATTGTTTTTGTGGTTGGTTAAAAAAATGAATCCTGGATGATGGTTGAAATCCGTTGAAAGTTTAACGGGCAGGACAAAAAGGTTCCCGGCGGATTGCTCACCGGGGGCTGCAGGGCGAGAATGGGCACAGGTTCCGTGGACAGACAGAAACCGATGGTTATATGATGGTTAAATAATGCAAAAGGGGTGTTATAATAAAATGAAGGTAGCGGCAAACAGGCAATCATGTCGGTTTGGCCGCTAAAAACCTGACCACAAAGTTTTAACAAGTGGGTCATATTGGCTTGAATTAAGTGGATGTTGTTTTAACCCGGAACCAAGTGCCCAAATATACTAAACTTTAAATAAAAACGACCCGTTATCCCGGTGCGGACGTAAATTTTTTTATCAAGTGAATGAAGGGTGCTTCAAGGGCTTACGATTTACCCGGTTGACAGCAGGAGGGAGGAAATTAAAAATTAAAAATTAATAATTACTACCATATGCTTCTGCCTGTTGCCTGCTGTCTTTTCCCTTTTTCTATTGCCGCAGGCAAAACTTCAAACTTCGTTGATCGAATGTTCGCTTGTTCATCTCCCGCTTTCGGGATCACGAACTTCCACTAATTTCAGCCGGTGGTTGAGCCCCCCGGGAACCAAAAACGAGCAAAATGCCCGGTCCAGCCCGTTGCCGGGGGTTTCGGTTACGGTGATGGAAACTACAAGCCCGGCGGTGACCGGCACCAAGGAGGCGGGGGTATAGGTGTATGTTCCCGGGCCGGGGCCGGGCGTGCACGGACCCTCTTCGAGGAGGGCTCCGCCAGCCAGGGTGAGCCTGGCCATGATGACGGTCACACTCCTTTTGTCACTGGCCGGGACGCCGGTGATGTCGCCCGGATTGTCCAGGTAACCCGTGGCGTTGAAGCCCCGCCTCTCGGGCATTTTCAGGAAATCGGCTGCTGCCACGCGGAAGGCAGGGTAGCCCTTGCGCGACCGTTTCGCGTAGATGGCGCGCAATGCCGGGTCGCGCATCGCCTGCTCCGCGTACCGGGCTGCAAGGCTGAGCCTTTTGCGCACAGCCACCTGTTTTGCACTGGGCGCCTTTTTCACCCTGGGCCTGGCCAGCGACAGGATAATTTTTCCTTTGCTTCCGCGCTTCACGACCACCTGGTCGCCGAAGATCCCGCTGTAGGCTTTCGCCAGTTCATCTGTTTTTGACATGATTTTGCGTTTTAAGGGCTAAAAAAAATGATTTTTCCATACTGCTTAATCAGGCTAAAAGGTAAAAGGTAATACGGCAAGGGTGACTTTTTATTAACTTTTTTCCGTCCGGCTCATGTCATCTCTTGTGTTTTTCTTGTTTCCTCTTGTATTTTTCTTATAAAACGTTGACAAAGTGAATGGGATCTTCACATGAACCTGCACCGGCCAGGAATCAACCATTGCCGGAACATTAATCGACCGCGTATTCACTGTTAACAGGATGGCGGTGTGGACACGCCGTGGGGACACGCCGTGGGGACACGCCGTGGGGACACGCCATGGCGTGTCCCTACAATCACCTGCCATGGGCGTCGTAGGGACATGCCATGGCATGTCCCTACAGCCTGGGTTTTCCGTACGCACGGTATTTTCAATTTCATGGACACCGTGCCAATTTTTGTCTATATTTATTGTGTGTAAACGGGCTGAACGGGATCGGGTTATTTAACATTGATTACCGGTTCATTGTGAAATGGCATTCACCTGGATATGAATGCCAAATGAAGGGAATAGTTCAATTGCGCTCCATTTTGAAAAAGCAATAATTAACCAAATAATGGCCAGGAATGAAATATTTTACAATCATTACCCTTTTATGGATTTCTTTCCATGTTTCCGGACAACAAATAAGCAAATCGGATTTACTTGGATGCTGGACAGAATCAAGAGAAGAAAATGCTCCGGGATCAAATGTATTTATTTACAGGCCCTGTGACTATAGGGTATTCCCGCCGTCCAGGTACCGGTTTAAAATGATTTTAAGCAGTGGTTCAAAATGCTCATGGCTTGTCTTAGCTTCGAATGACGGGCATTACATGCAAGACGGAACCTGGACATTCAATGAAGGAACAAATGAGCTTAAGTTGTATAATATGGAAGGTAAGGAAGTTAGCAGATTCATAATAGAAAAAGTCGAGGATAAGATATTAAAAATGAAGCACTGAGTACAACATGTCGCTATATCGCTACAAAACCTGCATCTGTTGTGCTTCCCGGAGGTACAACTTTTTGTTCGTTTAGCGACCAATTATTTACTTTCAAGAACAAGATGAAAAGAATAGCCGGGTACCTGAAAGTTTTCATCGTGGTTTTCATAGCCATCATGGTTTTACATTACCTTGACTTCCTCATTCATGGAAAGATGCACCACATCATTGCGACGGAGTTCATGTCACGGTCAGCACACTGGGCCTTTTATGAAGGGTTGTTTTTTTTGTTTTTCGATTTCACGGTGGCCCTGGCGGGGGTATTACTGTTCAGGTACTACCTGAATTTGAAAAACTATTCCGGGGATCTGTTGTTTCTTTTTTCCATCCCGGCATTGGTTCCCATTTTTATCACCGGGAAAGGGATGATCTCGAAAATCTTCCTGAAACCATGCCCGGTACCCCCACACACGGCATGTGAAAATTTGATAACTTTGACCGGGCATCTATTTTATTGGGCCTTTGCGATCCTGTTCTTCCTGTATGTGATGCTAAATATTTCTAAAAAATATGCTTTTGTATTCCTGCTGGAATTTTTTATTTTTTTTGCCTGGCTTTCAGCCATTTATGCAAAAATGATTGGCCCGGTAAGAATACCCTTGCATCTGTTCAATTAAAACAATTCAGGTATCCCATGGCAGGAAAAGTTAAACTATTCGTATTGACGGCGGTGCTGTGCAGCGCCACCCTGTCGTGCTGCGCGGCCGGGTCCGATACACTGTATGTCAGCCCAAACCCCTTCAGCGCACAGACGGTCATCCATTTTGAACTTGCCGGGAACGATACGGTTTCGTTATATGTATACAACTACGTGGGGGCTAAAGTTCAAACCCTCTATGAAAACACCTTCCTGCAAAGCGGACCATATTCCGTCGGTTTTGCCGCCGACTCCCTCTCCATGGGCATCTATTTTGTCAGCCTGCACATCAACGCCACAAAAACGCTGACCGCCAAGGCCATCCACGCGCCTGTAGGGATCGGCGATGCCGGTATTATAACGAAGGTGCCGCTGCTCTTCCCCAACCCGACCACCGGTTTGCTTTCCCTCCCCTTCGACGGGATCAAACAGGTGATCATCACCGGGACCGATGGCCACATCGTAAAATCGATGACCCTGCCGGGGAAAACGTTATCGATCGCCGGCCTCGGCCCGGGAAGTTATGTTGTGACCATTCTGTCGGAGAAGGGGGTGGTGCTGACAATACAGAAAATTGAAATGACCCGGTAGGGACACGCCATGACATGTCCCCGCAGCCGGCAGGGTTCCGGGCTGTCAGGCGGAAACTGAATTTCTGGTCCTCTTTTTTTTATTTCAATCCGCCTTTTCGCAGCGCATTGAGGTCGGCGGGGATATCGGAAAGGTCAGGTTACTGATCGGGGGAGGGTTGACTGGTGCTACGACCCTTTATACCTCTTTCGGCGGGCATGAAGGCGACAGTAAAACTATTTTTTAGCCCTCGGTTTCTACATCGGTGTCACCTATCTGCTTTTTCAGAAAGGACAAAGTCAAAACTGCTGTCAACGGCAACAGCCCCGGGAATCTCCTGCAATTCTAATGCTATTCTAATCCGGTTCTAAGACCAGCCTAATATGGCGATGATACCTTTGCCAGCTCAAATAAATGAACCCGGATCGCCATGCTTTGTAAAGTCCGATTATTGCTGTGTTTCTTCCTGCTGGTATCCACCGGCACTTTCCTGTACGGGCAGAAGACCCCCCGACCGGTTGTGCCCGTCACCCTTAAACAGGCCGACAGCATCTTCCTGGCGAAGAACCTCCTGCTGCTTGCCGCGAGGTATAACGTGGAGGCTTCGAGGGCCCAGGTCATCCAGGCGAGGCTGTTCAACAACATCACCTTCAGCCTTTCGCAGAATGTGTACAACCCCGAGTCCAAAGAGTGGTTCGATCTCACCGAAACCGGCGAGACCGCCATGTCGTTCGAAAAACTGTTCCTGCTGGCCGGGAAGAGGAACAAGCGGATCAATTTCGCCGACCTTTCGTGGCACTGGGAAGAGCAGCATTATTTCGACCTGATCCGTACGCTGAAATATACCCTCCGGAGCGATTTCAACAATATCTACTATTTAAAACGAATCCTGGCCGTCTATGACCGGGAGATCAACTCCCTTGCCGCGATGGTGGCGGTATTTCAGCAGCAGTCGCAAAATGGGCTGGTATCCGCCAGGGAATCCCTGCGGCTCAGGTCCTCCCTTTTCTCACTCGAAAGCGAGAAGAGCGGGTATGTCACGCAACTTATTGCCGATCTTGCCGATTTCAACCTGCTGATGCACACCGCCGGGATCGATTATGAACCGCTCCCCGACACCCTCGCAGCAAAAGGAATTCAGCTGGAATCGGTCCGGGTCGGATCGCTGATGGACACCGCGGCACGGTACCGCAGCGACCTGCTGATGGCCGGTTCGGACCTGGAGTTGAGCCAGGTGAACCTGAAGATGCAGAAGGCCCAGGCAGTGCCCGACCTGACCCTATCGGCCGGGTGGGACCGGAACGGGAGTTTTGTCCACAATTATAACTTCATCGGCATGCAGATCGACCTCCCCTTCTTTAACCGCAACCAGGGGAACATCCGGTCGGCGGAACTCGGCGTTGAAAACAGCCGGGTGATGCTGCAAAGCGCCGGGGAGAAGGTCAGGTCGGATGTGATGCAGGCCTATGCAACGGCGCTTGAGGCCGACCGGCTGTACCGCCGGTACGACGAAAAATTCGTAGGGGCGCTGGAGGCCATGAACAATGAAATGAAGAAGAATTATGAAAACCGGAACATAAGCACGGTGGAGTTCCTCGATTTTTATGATGCCTATAAAAACAATTTCATCCAGCTGAACAACCTGCAGAACGCAAGGGCCAATGCCATCGAGAATCTCAGTTTCTGCATCGGAAGGGACTTTGCGGGAAAATAACAGGGACAAAAAAGGAATGCCGGCGATGAACATTCAGGAGCTGGATCAACAATAAAAATTATTACCTGAAATTGCCATCAATATAATGTATATGCAAACCGTGAATGATAATTTATGGCTATTCCATATGGCCCGAGAAAATAAATATTAACATATGAAATATCAACTTGCAATCCTTTTAATCATCTTCCTTGCGGCCGGCTGCGGAAGGAACGACAACCCGGCGCCGGGAAAGACCGCGGCGAAATTCTGTATCCCCGACAGTCTGCAGGGCCAGGTAAAAACCGATACCGTTTGCCGGAGACCCGTTGTGGAGGAGCTGAAACTCACCGGCAAGGTCACCTTCGACCAGGATAAGGTCGTCAAACTCTACCCGATGGTCAGCGGGAATGTGCTGGAGGTGAATGTTGCCCTGGGCGACCATGTTGAAAAGGGAGCGGTGCTCGCCGTTGTCAACAGCGCCGAAATTGCCGGGGCCGAAAACGATATTGTGACCGCCCGGGCCAACCTCGCGGTGTCGGAAAAGAACCTGGTGGCTGCCGAAGGGTTGTTTAAAAGCGGCATCACGTCGGAGAAGGAATACACGGCTGCCATGCGGGAGACGGAGAAGGCCAGGTCGGAACTTAAAAAGGCTGAAACGGTGCTTTCGATCTTTGGGGGCGGACAGTCGCATTACATCATCCGGTCGCCTGTTTCGGGCTATGTTGTCGAGAAGTTCATCAACCCGAACATGCAGATCAGGCCCGACAATGCAACAAACCTGTTCACGATTTCCGATCTTCAGCGGGTATGGGTGCTGGCAAACGTGTATGAGTCGGATATCGCCGGCATTGCCGAAAAGGAAAAGGTGAGCATCACCACGCTTTCATATCGCGGCAGGATTTTCTCCGGTGAAATAGATAAGATCTACAACGTGCTGGATGCCGACAACAAGACGATGAAGGTCAGGATCCAGCTCGACAACCCGGGCAACCTGCTGAAGCCCGAAATGTTCGCCAACGTGATCGTGCAGCAGGACCTGGACACCACGATGCTGGCGGTCCCTGCAAAATCGGTGGTGTTCGACCGCAACAAATACTGGGTGCTGGTCTATGGCGGCCCCTGCAACATACAGACCCGGCTGATCGACATTGTCAGGTCGACCAGCCTGTACACCTACATCCGTTCGGGGGTGCTCCCCGGCGAAAGGGTCATCACGACCCGGCAGTTGCTGATTTATAATGCCATGAACCAATAATGCGAAGAATGCACACAGAGACCCCGGGGTTGAAATCGCCGGTAACCCGTTGTTTATGAATAAATTCATCAAAAACATCATCGCCTTTTCCCTGAAGAACAAATTCTTTGTTTTCTTCGCCGTAGCCATTCTCATCATTGCAGGCATCTTGAGTTACATCAAAACGCCCATCGAGGCGTTTCCCGATGTTACGAACACGCAGATTTCCATCATCACCCAGTGGCCCGGCCGCAGCGCCGAGGAGGTGGAACGGTATGTGACCATGCCGCTTGAAATTGCGTTGAATTCGGTGCAGGGGAAGACCAGTATCCGCTCGTCGACGCTTTTCGGGCTCTCGGTGGTCAAGGTGATCTTCGACGACAACATCGACGATGCCTTTGGCAGGCAGCAGGTGAACAACCAGCTGGCGGGGGCCGACCTGCCCGAAGGGGTGAAGCCTGATGTGGAGCCGCCCTATGGGCCCACGGGGGAGATCTTCAGGTTCACCCTGAAGAGCAAATCAAGGAGCGTGCGGGAGCTGAAAACCCTGGAAGACTGGGTGATTGAGCGGAACATCCGGTCGGTTTCGGGGGTTGCCGACGTGGTCAGTTTCGGCGGAGAGGTGAAAACCTACGAGATCCAGGTTAATCCGCAGTCGCTCGTGAAATACGGCATCACCCCGCTTGACGTTTACCAGGCCGTGAGCAAAAGCAACATCAACGTGGGGGGCGATGTGATCGAGCACAACACGCAGGCCTACGTGGTGCGGGGGATCGGCATCATCGACAAATTCGACGAGATCGGGAACATCCTGATCAGGAAGATCAATGGCAGCCCGATCCTGATAAAACATGTCGCCCGCATCGTTGAGTCGAACCTGCCGCGCCTGGGACAGGTGGGCAAGGACGGTGATGCCGATGTGGTGGAGGGGATCGTCGTAATGCGCAAGGGGCTCAACCCGGGAGATGTCATCAAAAAGGTGCGGGAGAAGATCGACGACCTGAACACGAAGATCCTCCCTTCGGACGTAAAAATCGAAACTTTTTACGACCGCCAGGACCTGATGAATTATGCCACCCGAACCGTCACCGGCAACCTGATCGAGGGGATCGTGCTGGTAACCCTGATTGTGTTCCTCTTCATGGCCGAATGGCGCACCACACTCATTGTTTCGCTGATCATCCCGCTGGCCCTGCTGTTCGCTTTCATCTGCCTGCGGATCAGGGGAATGTCGGCCAACCTGCTGTCGATGGGAGCCATCGACTTCGGGATCATCATCGACGGTGCGGTGGTGATGGTGGAGGGGATCTTCGTGGCCATGGACCGGCGGGCAAAGTCGGTCGGGATGGCCAAATTCAATCCCATGTCGAAACTCGGCCTCGTCAAGGAGACGGGAACCGAGATGGGAAAGGCCATCTTCATCTCCAAGCTCATCATCATCACGGCACTGCTGCCCATCTTCTCATTCCAGAAAGTGGAGGGGAAGATGTTCTCGCCCCTGGCGTGGACGCTGGGGTTCGCGTTGCTGGGTGCACTGATCTTTTCACTGACGCTGGTCCCGGTGCTGTCGAGCCTGCTGCTGCGTAAAAACGTACGGGAAAAGCACAACCCCTTCCTTGCTTTTGCCAGCAGGATTTCCATCTCAATCTTCGACAGATGTTATGCGCACAAACGGCTGAGCCTTGTCATTGCCGGCATGGTCATGATCGTGAGTTTCATGTCGTTCAGGTACCTGGGCACCGAATTTCTGCCCGAACTGAACGAGGGGGCCATTTGGATGCGGGCCTCGCTGCCTTTAAGTGTTTCGCTGGACGAGGCTGTCGACCTGACCAACGAAATGCGCAACATCATCCGTTCCTTTCCCGAGGTGAAGCAGGTGGTCTCGCAAACGGGCCGCCCGAACGACGGTACCGACGCCACCGGTTTTTACAATGCCGAACTTTTTATCGACATATACCACACGAAGGCGATGGAGCACGCGAAAAACCGCGAGGATCTCATCAGCCGGATGAGTAAGAAACTGTCCAAATTCCCCGGGGTGGTCTTCAATTTCTCGCAGCCCATCATGGACAATGTGGACGAGGCTGTATCGGGGGTGAAGGGTTCCATCGCCATCAAGATCTTCGGAGAGGATCTCTCCTTTCTCGACAGCAAGGCCGACAGCATTTACGACATCATGAAGAACATCGACGGGATCGACGATCTCGGGGTGATCCAGAGCCAGGGGCAACCCGAGCTGCGCATCGAACTTGACCAGGAGAAAATGGCAATGTACGGCGTCGCCACCGCCGACTGCAATGCCGTGATTGAGATGGCCATCGGCGGCAAGGCCGCCTCCACCTTTTACGAGGGTTATAAAAAATTTGACATCCGCATCCGCTTCCTGCCCGAATACCGCATGTCGGAGAAGGAGATCGGCAACCTGCTGATCCCGACCCAGTCGGGGGGGCAGATCCCCATAAGGGAGATCGCCGACATCACCTGTACCACCGGTCCGATCCTGATCTTCAGGGACAACAACATGCGGTTCGTAGCCATCAAGTTTTCGGTCAGGGGAAGGGACATGGGTTCGGCCATCGCCGAGGCGCAAAAGAAGGTGAACGCTGCCATCCGTCTGCCGAAGGGCTATAGCATGGAGTGGCAGGGCGACTTCGAGAACCAGCAGCGGGCCTCGAACCAGCTTGCCGTTGTGGTTCCCATCAGCCTGATCCTGATCTTTTTCATCCTGTTTATCCTGTTCGGGAACATGACCGATGCCGGGCTGATCCTGCTGAACGTTCCCTTCGCGATCATCGGGGGCATCCTGGCGCTGCACCTCACCGGGACCAACTTCAGCATTTCGGCAGGGATAGGCTTTATCGCCCTGTTCGGGATCTGCATCCAGAACAATGTCATCCTGCTGTCGAAGTTCAGGAAGAATCTGCATGAACGGATTCATCTCGATGAGGCGATCCGCAACGGGGTGATCACGCGGATCAGGCCCGTGTTGATGACGGCGTTAATGGCAGCCATCGGGCTGATGCCGGCGGCCACCTCCACCGGCATCGGGTCGGAAACCTCGCGGCCGCTGGCAATCGTGGTGATCGGGGGGCTGGTCACCTCCACGATCCTGACACTGTTCATTTTTCCGATCATCTTTAAAGGAGTTTACCGGTATAAAACAAAAAAACTGGCATGAAGACAGGGCAATCCATAATTTCAGTAACTTGACGGTCTTCTTTTAACATCATCTAAATGGCACAAATCCTGTTGGTTGAAGATGAGATAAACGTTTCCTCCTTCATAAAAAAGGGGCTTGAAGAGGAGGGATTCCACGTGGATGTTGCCTACGACGGGGCGATGGGGCTGAGCCTTGCCTGCAGTAACGATTACAACCTGGTCATCCTGGATGTGATCCTTCCCCAGATGAACGGGACGGAGGTCTGCCGCCGGTACCGCGAAAGCCGCGGCTATTCGGTCCCGGTGCTCATGCTTACCGCCCTTGGATCGACCGAGGATATTGTTCACGGCCTGGAGATCGGGTCGGATGATTACCTGGTCAAGCCCTTTGTGTTCAGGGAACTCGTTGCCCGGATCAATGTCCTGCTGCGGCGCAAAGGAATGGGATATACCGCGAGGTCGTATGAATATGCCGGCCTGGTGCTGAACACGGAGACAAAAACCGTGAACCGGTCGGGCAGGAGCATTTCGCTGACCACAAAGGAGTTCAGACTGCTGGAACTGCTCATTTCAAGTCCGCATCGTGTCTTTTCCAAGACCAGCATCCTCGAAAATGTATGGGATGCCAATTTTGATTTCAACACCAATATTGTGGAGGTCTATGTGAATTACCTCCGGAACAAGGTCGACAAAGGATTCCCGGTGAAGCTGATCCATACGGTGATCGGCATGGGGTATGTCTTAAAGGAGGAAGAAGATGAAAATACGAAATAGGATCGTCCTTACCTTCACGGCACTCAGTTCGATTGTCATGGTATTTTCATTTTTCCTGATCTACTACCTGTCGGAGCATTTCATGGATGCCGATTTCTATGACCTGCTGTCGGAAAAGGCCACCCTCACCGCCTGGAAGTACTTCGAAAAGGATGAGATGAGCGAGGCCCTGTATGACAAAATGATTGAAAAAAATGTGAGGACCCTTCCCGACGCCACCGAGATGATCCTGGATACAAAAAACAAACCCCGGGTAGTGGATTCGCTGTTGAAAATCCTTCCAACCGGCCTGGTCAGGGAACTTATATCGGGCCGGAACGTACGGTACCGTAGCCAGGACAAACAAATGGTCGGTCTCTATTATCCCGACAACCAGGGCACCTTCATCATCGTGATCACGGCAGTGAACAAATTCGGGATCAGGGAACAGAAGAAGCTGTTGCAGGTCATGCTGATCATCTTCTTCGGCAGCATCCTGCTGACCTTCCTGCTGGGAAAGTTTTATGCGACCAATGTGCTGTCTCCAATCGCGAATATCCTGAGGAATGTCAAGAAGATCAGGGCGACGAACCTGAGCCTGCGGCTGAAAGAGAATGAACGCAACGACGAGCTCTCCGAACTTACGCGCACGTTCAACCAGATGCTCGAAAGGCTTGAGCATTCCTTTACGTTGCAGAAGAATTTCATCCACAATTCATCGCACGAGCTGAAAAATCCCCTGACGGCGATCATGGGGGAGACCGAGATCGCGCTGAGCAGGGAGCGAACTCCCGCGGAATATGTTGAAACACTCAGGAAGATTTCGTCGGAAGCCGGGCGTCTCGACCTGCTGACACGGAACCTGCTGAGCCTTGCCCAGACTGAATCCGACCAACCCTGCGTAAAGATGGAAGCCATCAGGATGGATGAATTCCTGTGGGAAATAAAGGAGCATTTTGACAAAACCGCCTACCGGGAGAGGATCGATGTCCATTTTCCGGTACTTCCGGAGAATCCCGACCGCATTACCATCACCGGGATTCCCTTTCTGCTTGAGATGGCCGTCGTAAACCTGGTGGACAATGCCTGCAAGTTTTCCGATCCGCACAGGGTCGATGTAACCCTCGAACTGGTGCCCGGGCGTGTTCACCTGAAGATCGCCGACCATGGCATCGGCATCCCGGAGGCGGAAATGGAGAGCCTGTTCCAGCCATTTTTCAGGGCAAGCAACGCGATCAGGTACAGGGGTTCAGGCATCGGCCTCTCCCTGGTTCACCGCATCACCGCAATGCACCACGGAACGATCCGTATCACCTCGGTCATTGGGAAGGGCACGGTTGCCGATATTGATCTGCCCGTTATGAAACCGTCGTAAACATATTTTTCATGCAACAGACCTTCTGCACCTAATCATTCACATGAATTAACTCGGCCATCTTAAAACAAACTCCTATGTTCCGGATCATCATTTTAGTCTTCATGCATGCAGCGGCGGATTTCCTGCTGCAGGGCAGCACCCTCAGCAAGTTAAAAGCTTCTAAAACCGCCTACCTCTTTGCGCATGTCGGCATTTATACTGCCTTCTTCATGATCTTCAGCCCCGTTGTCCTGGGGCTAACCATCCTGCAGGGACTCCTGTTCAGTTCCATAAACGGCTTCGCCCACCTGGTGATCGATTTCGTGACGATCAGGCTGAGAAACCGCTACTGGCAGAAAAACGAAACCAGCTATTTTGCAGTGATCGTTCTCGACCAGGCCCTGCACATTGCCATCCTGGTTGGCTTCTTTCTTTCACTTTACCCGGGGGCCGCCGCCTCGGGATTCTGAAAGGCGGTGTGATATTTTTTTCCATGCGTTCCCATTGTTTGTGTAATTTTGCATGGCGTTGCATTCACGGATGACGTTATGATAGCACCAATATGAAAAAATTGCCTGTTGGCTGGTAATCATAAATATGACGCTTTTTTTATACCTATCATTAATTTTATAAATATGCCGACCGGGTCCGGAAAAGCTGCATTCGATTTAGGACACATTTTTGATATCTCCCCCGACCTTCTCTGCATCCTCGACCTGGACCATAACATCATCCGCGCCAACCACGCCATGGCCGAAAAGGCAGGACTCCCCCACGGATCGCTGGCCGGGTCCAGGTGTTCCCTGTGTGCCCACCAGACGGCAACCCCCCCCGATTTTTGTGTTCATTCCCAAATGCTCGCCGATGGTCAGCCACATCATGCGGAAATGTTCCTGGAACATCTTGGCGGATGGTATACTGTGTCGGTAACGCCGCTTTACGATGAACTCGGCGAGCTTGCCGGCTCATTTCATGCAGCCCGCAACCTCAACGAATCCAAAAGCACCGAAAAGGGCCTGCGCGAAATGAACGACAAGTTCATACGGTCGCAGCGGATCGCCCATATCGGCAACTGGACGCAATGCCTCGCCACAGGCGAGCTCACCTGGTCCGGGGAGATGTATCGCATCCTTGGCTTTCCGCAAAACGACCCCATCGGGATCCTGGATGCCTCCCGGGTTTTTCCGCCGGAAGAGCTGGAACGATTCAAAAAAGCGGTGCACGCTGCCATTCACGAGGATATTCCCTACAGCATCGATTACAGGATTATCAGGCCCGACGGGACCAGGCGCTACATTCACGATGAAGGCGAAGTGGTGCGTGATGAAAATGGCGAAGCCACCTGGATGTTCGGGACCACGCAGGATGTTACCGACAGGATGCAGATTGAAGAGGCGCTCTACCAGGAACGTTACCTGATGTCGGCCCTCTTGGACAATGTTCCCGACCATATCTATTTCAAGGACCTGGACAGCCGTTTTTTCAGGAACAACCGGGCGCATCTTCAATCATTCGGTTTCGAAGATCCGGCCATGGTGACCGGGAAATCAGATTTCGACTTTTTCACCCCCGAAGCCGCCCGGCGCCAGTATGAAGATGAACAGGAGATCATCCGCACGGGCAAGCCGATGACCAAGGAGGAGTTCACCATCAGGAACGATGGGAGCGTCAATTGTTATAATGCCACCAAAATGCCCCTGCGCGACCGGGATGGCCGTATCATCGGCACCTTTGGAATCTCCCGCGACATCACGCGAAGCAAACTGGCCGAGGAGGCCCTGCTGAAGAACGAGGAACGATATAAGAAAACACAGGAGCTTGGCCACGTGGGGAGTTGGGAATACGACCTCAGCAGCAACTCCTTCTGGGGATCAGACGAGGGAAAGCATATTTACGGGTTCGACCTCGAAACAGATCTTTTCACCGCCGAAGAGGTGATGAACCGCGTGATAGACCGCGGTCCGGTCGACCAGGCGCTGACCGACCTGATTGAACATGACAAACCCTACGATATCGAATTCGACATCATGCCGCTTAATTCAACCGGGAAACGCACCATCCATTCCATTGCCGAAATCATCCGCGATGAACAGGGCCGCCCGGTCAGGGTCACAGGTAGTTTGCATGACATTACCCGGCAAAAACAGGTTGAAGCCGAACTGATCGTTGCCAAGGAAAAGGCGGAAGAGAGCGACCGGCTTAAATCGGCCTTCCTGGCCAACATGAGCCACGAAATAAGGACCCCGATGAACGGGATCCTCGGTTTTACGGAGCTGCTGAAAGAACCGAATCTTACGGGTGAAGAACAACAGAAGTATATCCGGATCATTGAAAAAAGCGGCGACCGCCTGCTCAACATCATCAACAACATCCTGGATATTTCAAAGATCGAGTCGGGACAGGTCGAACTTGACATCCGCGATTCGAATGTCAATGAACAGCTGGAGTTCCTCTATACCTTCTTCATGCCAGAGGTGGTGTCAAAGGGGCTGAAGTTTTCCTATTCCTATTCCCTGCCTGCAAGCGAATCGGTCATTCAGACCGATACCGAAAAGCTTTATGCCATCCTGACCAACCTGGTAAAAAATGCCGTGAAGTTCACCGATTCGGGCTCCATCACGTATGGGTACGAGCGGAAGGGGCCTTTCCTCGAATTTTTCGTGAAGGATACCGGGACCGGCATCCCCGGCGACCGGCAGGAGGCCATCTTTGAGCGGTTCATCCAGGCCGACATATCCGACAAGGGAGCCCTCCAGGGTGCGGGACTAGGGCTGTCGATCTCCAGGGCCTACGTGGAAATGCTCGGAGGCACCATGTGGGTGGAAAGCGAATACGAAAACGGGTCGGCCTTTTATTTCACCATCCCTTACCTGACGAAACCCGCGGCACATCCCCTGATTACGGGAACCCGGCCGGGAGCAGCCCTTGGCGATCCTGCCGGGAAACTGAATGTGCTTATCGCAGAGGATGATGACACCTCCGCCCTTTTCCTTCAACAGATCCTGAAAAATTACAGCCTGGATATTTTGCAGACTGATACAGGTGCCGGTGCGGTCGAAATCTGCCGCAACACCACCGGGCTCGACCTGATCCTGATGGACATCAAAATGCCGGTCATGGACGGGTACGAGGCAACCCGCCAGATCCGCAAGTTCAACAAACAGGTGATCATTATCGCGCAGACAGGTTTTGCACTTTCGGGGGACAAAGAGCTGGCCATCGAAGCCGGTTGCAACGAGTATATCGCAAAACCTTTAAACGTCCAGTTACTGAACCGGATATTGTCAAACTATTTTCATTGAGATTCCCATTTCCTGGCAACCTGCTGCAAAAACCAAATTCATCACCAAACCGAAAAAAATGAAATTATTCCTCCTCCCCTTCCTGGTATTGCTCTTCGCGAACAGTATGGTTTCAGCAGGAGAAAGGAGCCCGGGAAGTGACGACGGAACGGGTAGCAAAAGCGTGCTGTGCGGGGGCGTCGAGCGCTGGGCCGTCAAGGTGCTGACCGATGCCGCGGCAGCCCAGGTCAACTATTCCCCAAGGCTCACAACCCTTGATTCACTGGTCCACATCACCACCAGCCCGAACCAGAACGCCCCGCGCATGCCCGGGATCGAGTTCCAGTCGTACCTTTTTACCTGCAACATCACCGTCAAGAAGAATGAGGACGACGACGATTACCATCTCGTTCTGAAATCGGGAAGCGAAACGATGATCGGCGAAGTTCACGGTGCAGGTAAGCCCTGCTGTCATTACCGGGTCAGCCGTTTTTCATCTCACTTCAGGCAACGACATGTTCGGAAAATGCCGCCTGGAGATCTTCTCGCTTTCCGGTGATCGGGTCGGAGACCTCGAAATGCCTTCGGCCAGTAAAAGAGAGATCGTTTACCCCTTCAGCAGGGACAGTCTCGCCGCCGGCATCTATGTTTACCGGATCCGCAACAACGGGTCGATATTGTACGAAGGCAAGATCATCATCCGGTAACCTCTTCCTGCAATGCCGGGACAGTGGTCAGGGAAACATGACAGCAACTGCCAATCAGACTAAGACATGAAACGACAAACGATGCACAGGATCCTCTTCTGGATCATTTTCCCCTGGTTCCTCACCTCATGCAGCAAAGGGACCCAAACCACGGTTATCACCCCGGTAATTCCCCCGGTAGCCGATTCTGTCCCGGTTCAGTACGGCACCCCCTTCGCACTGGTTCCCGACCGGCAGGATGCCGCCATTTACCAGGTGAACATCCGGGCTTTCGGGGCGCAGGGAAATTTCATGGGAATCATTAACCGGCTCGATTCCATCAGGGCGCTGGGGGTCAACGTCATCTACCTGATGCCCGTCTACCCGGTCGGCACGGTAAAATCGGTCAACTCCCCATATTGCGTGAAGGATTACAGGTCGGTGAATCCCGAGTTCGGCACCCTCGCCGATTTACGTGCACTGGTCGACGGGGCCCACAACCGGGGCATGGCGGTCATCCTCGACTGGGTTGCGAACCACACGTCGTGGGACAATGACTGGACGGTAAGCCACAAGGACTGGTACCTGCAGGATACCTATGGCAACATTGTCAGTCCGCCGGGAATGGGCTGGAACGATGTGGCCCAGCTGAATTTCAGCAACAGCGCCATGCGCCTGGAGATGATCAGGTGTATGAAATACTGGGTTTTAAAGGTGAATGCAGATGGTTTCCGGTGCGATTATGCCGACGGCCCGCCGGTGGATTTCTGGAAGCAGGCCATCGACACACTCAGGAACATGGCCAGCCACAAGTTGCTGATCATGGCCGAGGGTAGCCGGAACGCCAATTTTACCGCGGGTTTTGACTTCAATTTCGGCTTTGGGTTTTACGGGGCCCTTAAAAATATTTTCGGCAGCAATGGTTCGGTGCTGCTCATCGACGACCTGAACAATTCTGAATTTGCCGGGGCGACGAACGGACAACAGGTGGTCAGATACCTTACCAACCACGACGTCAACGGTTCCGATGGTACCCCCCTCGACCTGTTTGGGGGGAAAGAGGGGTCCATGGCCGCCTTTATCGTTGCTGCCTTCATGAAGGGTATTCCCATGGTCTACAACGGGCAGGAGGTGGGCACACCCTTCAGGATCGTTTTTCCATTCACCCGGCAAAAAATCGACTGGACCCTCAATCCCGGGATCACCGCCGAATATAAAAAGGTGCTGAATTTCAAGCTGGTAAGTACGGCAGCCCGGCGCGGACAATTGACCTCCTACGGTAACGCGGATATCTGCGCGTTCGTAAAAGAGTCGATGGGCGAAAAAGTGCTGGTGATCACCAACCTCAGGAACAGCCCCGTTACCTTCACACTTTCCCCCGTTTTGGCCAACACCACCTGGACCAACGCCCTGGATGGCGGCAATATCCTGCTGGGCATGCAGCTTACGATGACACCCTATGGCTACCTGGTCGCTAAACAATAAAAAGTTTAGCCACTCTTCGTTGATGTTTTCATTCAAACTTTGTTGTATGGAAATACAGAAAAAGTATTTTTGTAGAAAATATCTTCAAAACAACCGGGTTGCCCTCCTATACCGGTCCGTGGGAGGAGCCGGACCACTGCAGGGTAAGGAACGGGACCGGTTGAATTACAAACGGATTTGAACATCGCAAAATGAGCAGTAAGATATACAGTGTCATTACAGGAACAGGGAACTACATCCCCGGGGTAAGCATCAGCAACCAGGATTTCCTCCCGAATGAATTTTATGATTCAGCAGGAAAACAGCTGGATAAGACCACGCAGGATATCATTGAAAAATTCCAGGAGATCACCACGATCAGGGAACGGCGCCATGTCGACAACAACCTCGTCACCTCCGATATTGCCTATTTTGCGGCAACCGATGCGATTCAATCGGCAAATATTGACAGGGAGGAGCTGGACTATATCATCGTTGCCCATAATTTCGGCGATGTGACCCATGAGAACAAGCGGTCGGACATCGTACCCAGCCTGGCCGCCCGTGTCAAGCAAAAGCTGGAGATCAAAAACCCGAACACGGTCGCCTACGACCTGATCTTCGGCTGCCCGGGCTGGCTGCAGGCCACCATCCAGGCCGATTATTACATCCGCTCGGGCGATGCCCGGAAGGTCCTTGTGATCGGGGCCGATGTATTGTCGAGGGTATCCGACCCGCACGACCGCGACAGCATGCTCTATGCCGACGGTGCCGGCGCCTCGGTGATGGAGGCGCGCACCAGCGACCATCCCGTCGGGATCCTTGGCCACAAGACGCGCTCAGATACTTTCAGCTATTCCAAAATGCTGCACATGGGCAAATCCAACAACCCCAATTTTGCGAACCACAAAGCCCTCTTCCTGAAAATGGACGGGCGCAGGCTATACCAGTACGCCCTTGAAACGGTTCCCCAGGCGATCAAGGAGTGCCTCGAACAGAGCGGCACCGACCTCAGGAGCATCAGCAAGGTGCTGATCCACCAGGCCAACGGGAAAATGGACGACGCCATCCTGAAGCGGCTTTACGGCCTTTACGGTTTCGAGGTGCCCGAAAATGTCATGCCGATGACCATCGGCTGGCTGGGAAATTCCTCGGTCGCCACCCTGCCCACCCTGCTCGACCTCATCCTGAAGGACCAGCTGAACGACCACAAAATAGCCCGGGGCGATACCATCGTACTGGCATCAGTCGGGGCGGGGATGAATATCAATGCATTAATCTACAAGGCATAGGGCAGGTTCGCCCCCCCTTTTCGCAGAATGGAATAATTCCGGGCGCTTTGGTCCTGCCAAGGGATTACCTGATAAAACGGCCCTCCCTCAACTCCCGGAAGGCGGCGGCCAGTTCCTCCTCTGTGTTCATCACGATGGGTCCCCGCCAGGCAATGGATTCCCCGATGGGTTTGCCGGAGATCAGGATGAATTTAACCCCTGACGCACCCGAGCAGGACTTTACCCGGTTGCCACGACCGAAAACGGCACCCGCCCCCGCATACAATTCGGCTGCACCACTTTCACCGAAGGAGGCTGATCCTTCGTAAACATAAACAAATACCGTGTAACCAGGTTCTACGGGTGCTACAAACTCAGCACCGCCCGGCATCTCAACATCGAAATATTCAGGGTCGGCAATGATGCTCTCTACCGGTCCCCTGACCCCGTTGAATGACCCGGCCAAAACCTTTACCCGGGTACCGTTCTCAAGTTCCACCACGGGGACGCGGGCTGAAGGAATATCCTGGTAGCGGGGGGTGATCATTTTGGAGGATGCGGGCAGGTTCACCCACAACTGGAAGCCGAAATTCCTGCCATCCTCAAATTTGGGCATCTCCTGGTGGATGATCCCGCTGCCGGCGGTCATCCACTGAATGTCACCCTTGCCGATCACCCCGCTGTTGCCCATGCTGTCGCTGTGTTCGACCTTTCCGTCGAGCATGTAGGTAACCGTTTCCATCCCGCGGTGCGGATGCCAGGGAAAGCCGGCCATGAAATCGTCCGGGTTGTCCGACCCGAAATAATCCAGCAGCAGGAAGGGGTCCAGCAATTCCTGTTCGCCGTGGCCGAAGATACGGGTCAGTTTCACGCCCGCCCCGTCGGAGGTGGGCTGCCCGTGAATGATATGTTCAATTTTACGATATGTTTCCATGTTTGATATGTTTATATGATCCGGGGAATTCCCGGCAAAACCTGAAAAGCAGGTCGATCTCCTTTCAGATCTTATCGTATGAATATCCCTGCTTCCGGATATTCCTGGCCCGTTCGATCTCGCTCTTGATCTGCTAAAAACCTGTCCCTGCTGCACCACCGCCTGGCGGGCCACGAAACTCCACGCTGCTGCCGACGGAAGAAGGAGGCTTTTCATCTTGCGGATTTGATGAAATGAAGAAACAGATGTGCAGTTTTTACCGGTCAAATATACATCAAGATGATCATGTTCCTATAAATTCCAGGTCAATTTTATACATTTGCATAAATATCAATGTATGCATATGAAAAACCTCAGATTCATCCTGGTTTCCGTTTTTACGATCGTTTTTGTGAACATCTCCGGATATGGGTTCTGCCAGTCCGGCGAACCGTGGAGCGCGAAAGAGCTGATGGAACCCGAAGGGCTGGCCGGCCTGCTCAACACCTCGAAGGAGGTGCCTTCCATTTTCAACATAGGTCCGCTGGCCGACATCAAAGGTGCCGTTCATGTCGGGAGCACGGCCAACAAGGCCGGTCTCGATATTTTAAGCAGGCTGGCTGCAAAGGTGCCGAAGGACAAAATGGTGGTGCTCTACTGCGGCTGCTGCCCGTTCCGCAACTGCCCGAACATCAGGCCTGCCTTTAACCTCCTGAAGGAACAGGGATACAAAAACATCCGGCTCCTGAACCTGAAGCACAACCTGAAGGTCGACTGGACCGACTACGGCTATCCCATGAACTGACCCGGGATACCGTCACCGATCTTTTCGGCCAAAGCCGGCTGTTAAACATGCCCGAGTACCGGGTGCGGCTGGTAAAGTTCTTCCAGCTGCGCCATCTCGTTTTCGTCCAGTTTCAACGAAAGGGCGGCAACCGCGTCGTCGAGATGGCCCGGCTTGCTGGCACCGATGATGGGAGCCGTGATGAAAGGTTTGCCAAGCATCCAGGCCAGCGCCACCTGCGCGTCGGGCTGCCCCCTCTGGGCAGCGATCAGAGCCAGCCGGCCGACAATATCGAAATCAGACCCTGACCTGTAGAGACTTTTCCCGAATTCATCCGTTCTTGCGCGGACTGTCTCGTTCCGCTCCTTCGTCCGGTTCCCGGTCAGCAGTCCCCGGGCGAGCGGCGACCAGGGGATCACCGCGATTTTCTGGTCAATGCACAACGGGATCATCTCCCGTTCCTCTTCGCGGTAAAGCAGGTTGTAATGGGGCTGCATCGATACAAAACGGGTCCAGCCATGCTGGTCGGAGGTATAGAGCGCCTTTGCAAACTGCCACGCATACATCGACGATGCCCCGATGTATCGCGCCTTGCCTGCCTTTACGACATCGTGCAGGGCTTCCATGGTCTCCTCGATGGGGGTGTCGTAATCCCAGCGATGGATTTGGTAAAGGTCCACGAAATCGGTCTGCAACCTCTTCAGGCTTGCGTCGATCGAATGCATGATGTGCTTGCGCGAAAGTCCGCGGTCGTTCGGATCCGCGCTCATCGGCTGGAAAACCTTGGTGGCGATCACCACCTCGTCGCGCTTTGCAAAATCCTTCAGCGCCGCGCCGACGATCTCCTCGCTGGCTCCGTATGAATACATATCGGCCGAGTCAAAGAAGTTGATCCCCAGGTCCAGCGCCTTTTTGATAAACGGCCGGCTCTGTTCCTCATTCAGTGCCCACGGCCAGCGATCGGTCGGTTTGCCGTAGGTCATGGTGCCCAGGCAAATGCGGGACACCTTCATTCCTGTATTTCCAAATCTTATGTATTGCATATGGATTGGTTTAGTTCAATGTGCACGGCTTTTCATCACCCGGATTGTGGCGGCAGTGTTCCCCCTCCATTTTTAATGCTCCGGGTGCCGGGTAGACGGTTTCAAGCCTGCACGACAAAATTAACATAAAAGGAGATATTGCGGATGAATGCAACCGGGAAAATCAAGGTGCGGGCCACAGTCAAAAATTAACCGAACCGTCATTTTTCAGGACAAAGATACCTGTTAACCGCAATAATATAAAGAATTTATATGTTATTGTTAGGCTTTTGGGATTGACAGAGTAAATGACCGGAATTCCTGTTTTGAATTGAACCCGGCGTTATCCGGTAAAACCAGCTACCTGAAACCATCAATCAAGGGGGCCTGTCAAAACAAGGTGTTGACGGCCAATTCCGACGCCATCCAAAATCCCGTCTGTTTTGCCTTTCATTTACGTACAGCACCCGATCCTTTGAAAAAGCACGGCAGTAACGGATTTATCCAAAATCTCTTTTCCCGGGGAGGGGTGGACAAATAACAGGAGATCCTTTGAAGTTTGATAATTAGCCAAAAAAACCGCTTGTTGCAACCGCCCACCAACTTCTGCTGTGAATATTTTCACTATTTTAAAATGCCGGTTACCCTTCCATTAACCTTACCAGTATAAATACGTGGTTTCCATATCCGGCTGGCACTTCGGCGTTTAGGCAAAAATAAAAATTGTGATAAACGGTTGACAAATTAAATTATTCATTGTACCTTTATCGCAGATTTCTCGAAATATCTTTACGATTAAAATTGGTTTTGATTTTTTATTCCTGATTATTGACTTTTCATGACCTTCAACCGGCCTCCGGGCTGGCAGGTGGTTTTAAATAAAACTTTGTAAACATGAAAATTACAAACTTTTTTAACACGGTGATCACAAAACCAGGTGTGATGATCCTGCAGGCGGGGCTCGTCTTCTGTTTGCCGGGAACCCCGGTTCTCCAGGCCCAGACCATCACGACAGGCACCCACCTGGTGGTTGGTTCGGGATCGGTGGTGAATTCCAACAACACCCTTTCGGTCCAGAGCGGCGGTACGCTCGACGTGCAGGGAACCCTCATTCTCAAGCAGAACCTGGTCAACCAGAACAGTTCCGCCACCAGCCTCGGAAACGGGCTGATCGAGCTGTCGGGATCAACGACCCAGGTGGTCAGCGGCCAGAATATCATCCAGGACCTCAGGATCAACAACACATCCGGTGGCGTTACCATTTCAGGCGACACCCGCGTGAACGGCGTCCTCAAACTTAAAAGCGGCGTGGTGACCCTCGGGTCGAACAATTTGCTGCTCGGGCCGGCTGCAAGCGATTCGGGCGGCTCCGTCGCCTCCATGGTCGATGTTACCGGCACCGGCGAATTCAGGAAGGAATTTGCCTCAGCCTCGTCGTTTACCTACCCGGTAGGCAACCAGGCGGGAACCCCGCAATATACTCCCGTTACCGCCAGTTTCACCGGCGGCACCTTCCCGGGAGGCAATTACCTCGGGGTCACCCTGAAAAACCTGCCCGACCCGAATACAAGCGTTGCATCCGGCAATTACCTGAACCGCTACTGGAACCTGAACAACTATACCATCGCGGGCACCATCAGCTGCGGCCTGATCTTCAATTTCCCCGACGCCGATGTGGTCGGCACCAAGGCAAATCTCTATTGCGTGAATACATCCCCCATCCTGCAGACTTACAATCCGGTGAGCGGAAACCAGCTCACGGGAACCGTCAACAGCTTCGGCAGGTTTACCGGTGCCGACTTTGCCATGCAGGCAAACTTCAAGGCATTCCTGCAGGGCCCCTATGATTTCAATGTCAACCACAACATGTCGAACACGCTTGCAACGGGATTGCCGCTCGGCGACCGTTCGGTCCTTACGAATTTCCCGTCGAACCAGCCCTACAACGGAACTCCGTGGAGTTATACCGGCACGGAAAGCGTGGTCGCCCTGCCGGCCAATGTCATCGACTGGGTACTGATTGAATTAAGGCATGCCGCTACAGCCTCAGCAGCAAGCAGCGGCACCATCTTTGCCCGCAGGGCAGCCTTCCTGTTGAAGGATGGTACCATTGTCGACCTCGACGGCAGCCCCCTGAAATTTTACCACGCCTCCTTTACTCAGAACCTCTACCCGGTCATTCGCCACCGGAATCACATGGCCATCATGGCTGCCAACGCGGTTACAAAAGACGGAACGGGTAATTTTACCTACGATTTTTCCTCCGGCAGCAGCCAGGTATATGGCGGTACCGCCGGGTTAAAACAGGTTGAAACCAGCCCGGCAAGGTGGGCAATGGTTGCTGGGGATGCGAATGCAGATAACAACATATGGAATAATGATTATGTCAATTATTATGTTCCTCTTTTTTACCTTAGCAATCAATATCTGTCAGCTGACTTCAACATGGACCTGAATGTCTGGAACAATGACTATGTAAACTATTATGTTCCAAATTTCTATCTGTCAAACCCGCTACCATAATACTTTATTTTCCATATTATCCAAAATCATGTTCCCATGAAAAAGCGAATTCTTCCCCTTTTATATTTCCTGTTTCTGATGATGTCGTTTGTTGGCTTTGGAAATCCAACTTTGACCTTTAAAATGGATAATCCACGAATAGTGCGCGGCCTGTCTCCAATACAAACGAGGCTTTGGTTTGATGTATGCGTGAAAGCTTCTGATACCGGAACTTATTTGTATGCAACGCAACTTGGCTTTAGTGTTGCCACCCCTGCAAATTTTTTAACCTCTGGCAGCCTTAAATATGATTTTACAAACTGCATTCTCGCTGGCGGCAATTATATTATTTCTAGTCCTTTTATATGGGACCCGGGCTTTACAGGATTTGGAGTTGGAATTAGTGTAGATGCATTCACGTACAATGGTAGTTATGTCCAAGATGCTTGCGCAAAAATTACCACTGACTATCAAAAACTTGTTTCTATCGGAATTGGCATCTCAACTACAGGTACAACAGGTATGGCTGGTTTGACTTTTAATCCTTTGAAAATGCCCGCTGGGGATGGGAATTTACAACAATATGCACTCTTTAACGAGGTTATTATTCCTCCTCAGCATTTTTACAACTCTCCTAATCTATTTGATCCCAAAGATTTGACAAATACTTATCTCGGTAGAATTTACTCCTCTGCATGGGGCTGGTCACAATATTCAGCAACAATTGCAGGGCAAAGTAATAATTGGACCACCTCCATGAATACTTCGATATGGGATGGAATTGCCCCGGTAAACCCTTCAGTTGGAACAACGGCACTCATGACGAACCTCCGCATTGAGAGTAATGCCACTCTGGATGTTCTGGCGAATAGTTGGCTCACAGTGTCAGGTAATTTAAACAACATGGGCACAGCATCAAACTTGGTGGTTGAAAGCGATGGTTCCCTAATCCAGAGTACAGCCAATGTGCCTGCCAAAGTCAGACGGTACATAGGTGATTGGTCGGGGGGAGCCATGAAAGGATGGCATGAAATTTCATCACCAGTCAGCGCTCAACCATTTCAGACCAATTTTGTTTCCAGCCCGCCCAGTTCCAACGAAGATTTTTATTTGTGGGATGAACCTACGGGTTATTGGATCAATTCAAAATCGGGGACAGGGCCATATACTTTTAATTCCGGTGCATTTGGGACCAATTTCGAACTGGGAAAAGGTTATCTGTGTGCCTATTCAACATCACAGACAAAAGAGTTTACTGGAGGATTCCTAAACGTGGCTGATCAGCCAAGAAGTCTTACACGGAATGGCCCTGGTGCCTGGAATGAAGCAGGATGGAACCTGCTTGGAAATCCTTTCTCGAGTGCGGTTTCTTGGAACAACGGCCAGTGGGCCCTTTCTGCCAATATTGCCGGGATTGCCAAAATCTGGAGTGATGCAAATGCTAGTTATTCCGATGTAGCTCCGGGTGCAGTTATTCCTGCATTACAAGGTTTCATGGTTGGAGTGTCATCCGGATTAAGCGGAACGTTAACCATTCCTGCTTCAGCACGAACCCATAATAACCAAACCTGGTACAAATCAAGCGGAGATCCCTTTATCAAGTTGGTTGCAAAAGATCCTACCGGACAAACTGAACAGGAGAGCGTAGTGACTTTCAATAGTCTGGCACTCCCGGGATATGATTTGAATTTCGATTCACGTTTCTATTCTGGATATGCCCCTCAATTTTATTCTGTTGATGGTGCAGAATTACTTTCGACTAATACTTTACCTGAACTTAATGGTGCCACCGTCGTCCCTTTCAATTTTATTAAGAATGCCAGTACTAATTTTTTAATTGAAGCCACCCAAATTGATAATTTTCAAATCCAGGAAATATATCTTACGGACCTGAAATTAAACATTTCTCAAAACCTTCTTGATAACCCTGTATATAGTTTTACTTCAGCGGACGGGGACCAACCTGCCCGGTTCTTGTT
>Ga0118677_10004350_pt1 | contig 25885 bp, 17 predicted proteins | sample AliMusrvi5mmetaG_FD_86154 | JGI IMG/M metagenome (GOLD analysis project Ga0118677, IMG submission 86154)
CACACGAAGTGTAAACCATCTTTTCTTTTTTTTATAGGATAAAACCCCAGAGACGAAAGTAATTCACATTATATTGCACGAAGTGCCAAATACTATTACAAAGAATGAAAAGCGATAAATGCCCCCTCCAAAACGGGGGCTGGGGTTTTCATTTTTTGTATTCCGCTGTCCCCTATTTGTCAAAAGCGGTTCGGGAAAAACTACCTTCGATAACACGAGATTTTTGCCGAACGGCTTTTGCGGGGCATTAAGAGTCAACTCGTCACATTTCTTATTTTTATTTTTAAAACTATTCATCGCTTGCGGTTTTGGAAAATAAAAATAAGATATGTGTTCCGCTCTGCCTATTTGAGAAATGGTTTTGATAAGCTATTCGGTTATCAATATCATTTATCGGGCGATATTGCCGGAACGGCTTTAAACGCAAGCTATGCTTGTTTAATTCTTGCCTTACAGCCTATTTGGCGTTTATTGGGGTGGACTCGCCGCAGTATGAAAAATAGTCCATTGGAAAGGCGTTGGAAAGGGGCATGGGTGGATTTGGCGTGTAATGAAACAGACGTTGGGGAATGAAATGGAGCTTTACTGGCTGTTTGTGTGTGGATTTATTTGTGTGAGGATTACAGCCGGAAAGCGAAATGGAATGACTGCGTGGATTGTGGAATGGAACGACTAAGCCACCGAAGCTGTGTGGTGCTGAGGTGGGTGAAATGTACGGAAGCGGAATGGAGTGTAGGGAATCAAAGTGAATGAGTTTTGCGAAATGAACGTAGTACCCGGAACGTAATGAGCTGACGAAATGAACCGACCGCAAGCACATGTAAATAAAACTCGTTCTATTTTTTGATACTGCAACCGCTAATGGGAGGTTGGGGTCTTTGAGGTTTCATGTTGGCGGTACGCCTAAACAACTCACCGAATAGGTGTTATACTTTCCGCTCTCCCTTTAGGGGCTTTGTCTTCGGGCAGCGCAGCGGGGCAAAGCGTTGATTTTATGCGGCTATTATACATAATTTGGTTATGGGCTTCCCTATTGATTTGCCTTCAGGCAAGGGAACGACCATAACTACATGTTATGTATAATAGCTTTGAGTTGTTTTTTTCTGGCGCATCTTTTTTGCTTCTTGTGGGTGGATTGAAACAGTGGTTTTGTAAAAACAACACTGTGAAAGAAGGGTTGATTGCAAAAAGTGTGACAGAAAAAAACAACGAAGCGTGGATTGTGCGGAAGCCGACAAAAAGACCGTGCAAGCCATGAGGTACGAATGGCGGGGATTTTTGGCGGCTGGGGATTGCCCCGCTGCGCTGCCCGTAATAAACTTACAGGCGAAGCCTGACCGCTTAAATTGAAAATTCCCCATATCCCCATTTTGGGGATTTGGGGAATAATGGGGAAATTCATTTCTAAACTTTACCATTGAGGCATTTAATCTGACCACCTTTTCTGACCACCAAAATTGGTTATCTGACCACCTGAATTGCCATTCAATGCCGATTTTGATCTACAGTAACAGGCTGTGATATTAACTTCACATTACACACAATGCTCGCATTGCAGGCAATTGAGCCAATTATGAGCCAATTATGAGCCAATTGAGCCAATTATGAGCCAATTAAATTAAGTCACTAATTCATAGACACTTCCTGCACCAAATCCTGTATTCTTCAAGATTTTATAGATATCTGTCAGTTCTGACAAATCGCGTGTAGCGGTTGGCTTTGAAACTGAATTTATTTTCTGATATTCACTATTGGTAATTTTACCCTTTTCTTTTACATACAGAACAGCTTTAATCTGTCTATCGCTCAATCCCAACGAGCCCAAATCTACTGCATTGTAAATGTCCTTGCGGAACACAATCAAAAAATCACTGCCGTCATTTGCTATTATTGGAGGTGGCAATTTTGCCATCGCACATTGTTCGGTCATTATTTCAATGCCACGACCCCACGATTCCACATAGCCGCTACGGAAAAAAGCATTGGCAATATCGGGATTGTATGGCCGTGAAGAATGTTCGTGCAAAAGCTTATCGATCGTCCAATTTTCAGGGAGTTGTCCCTCATTCCAAATTCTTATTCTATCGGCATAAACTTTAATCTGAATAGGCGTACAACCTGTATAATCTTTATGCGAAACTGCATTTAAAAGTGCTTCACGCAAAGCCGCTATGGGATATTCGTATGTTTCGATACGAGAAATTCCTTCGTAGCTTATCATTGCTCGAATGTACTTGGTAAAAAGCAATTCTATTGTTTTTTCGACTTGCTCAAATAAGTTTCCGTGTATGGTGTCCTGAAACAGCAAATCGCCTTCTGTTCTGAAGAACCCAATCTTGATATATGCACCCGTAACAAATTTTTCAGGGTCAGGGTGGAAAAGCAACAATGCAGCCCGCTTCAAATAACCGTTTTCAATTAAATTCAGGTTATTGAGTAACTGTTCCGTAGATTCTTTCAGACACTTTTCATCAAGGCGTTTTGCTTCAATTCCCTTTTTCTTGAAAGATTCAAAGGTTTCCTGTTTTAACTCTGAAACTTGAACACTTGGAACTGTAACGCCATCCCATTTTTTGCCGTATTTATGCAATAGGAACTTATCTAATGCAGCCCCTTTCAGTTCTTGCTTGGTAGAGCCACTGCGGAAATGGTACTCTCCTTTGTAGTTTACCGGATTAGGGTGAGGATCTACAATGATTTCGATATAATCTCCTTGTTCGGTTTGGTACAAGTTTACCGGGGCAACGATTCCTAAAATGGTGGTTATCTTGTTAGGCAATTCTTCCAACAGTTTTTTTGCATTCTTTACTCCTACCACATTGCCGTTATCATCTTTACCTATGAAGAGCGTACCGCCCTGAGCATTGGCAAAGCCGCATATCCATTTCAGGTATTCATCTTTCCAAACGGATTTGTATTCTTTGTTTTGAGTTTCTGGCATATATTTACTGCTTTATTGGGATTTTAGGTTTCATAATTCAATTCTGCAAAGTTACCAAAAATCAAAGTTATTGGCATACACCTATAACACTTGAGCTACAACAGGAAAAATGCTTTTATTTAAAGCTAATAGTTACGCAATCACTCTGTTCTTTTTGAAATTCTCAGCTTGTTCAAAAATCTCAACATATACTTCGTCTCTTTCAACTGGCGGATAACCAAATTCGTCTAATAGCAAAATCAAACCAACTTTCAACGCTGATTTTATGTCGTCACGTTTGTTCCAGTCAGGAAATTTAGCTTGTGAATCAACCAAATCTTTCACTCTTTTTGCAAGTTCGATTAATTTGTCTTCTGGATAATTGAAGTCGTATTTTACACATAGTTCTTTCAAAATGTCGTAAAATGCTTTTTCTTCAAAGTCAATGCCGATTAAATCTCCGGCAGAGAATTCTTTGTGCACTTCCCAAATCAAATTAGTCAGTTGTTCAGCCATTTCCTCATACACTTCGCTCCGCAGAATGTCGCTTTCATCACGTTGATTATAGCGGTCAACTAAAACTTGCATTTTTCGGCTAAAGTCAACTCCTTTTACTTTATTAACTTTCTTCATTTCGCCAATAACTTTGGCAAGAAGCTGTTGCAACAGTTTGATTTTGGTGTTTGGAAGTTTGATTTTATCTATTTTCGCCAAATAATCTTCGTCAAATAGGTCTTGTTCAGTTTCATCTTCGTTACCAAGCTTGAAAATTTCTTGCACTCCATCACTTTGCAAAGCATCTTTTATCATTTCACGAACCTTGGCGTTCATTTGTGCAGTATCGGGAGCATTGCCTTTAGTTAGTTTAAAAACAATGGAACGAACAGCTAAATAAAAATGCGTGTAATCTCTTTCTGTTTGAGTGAGTTGTTCACTACCGGCACAAATATCATAAGCGGCTTTTAGTCGTTTTACGAAACCCATAAATCGGGTTTCTAAATCTTTTGTAAGTTGTGCAAATTCAGCAGCTCTGTTTAAGGCGTTCAATTGCTCTAATGTATTGCCTTTAAAGTATTTTGAGCTGTCGAATTTGTGGAATAATTTAGCCAAAAGGTCTAAATGATTGCGAACAATTATCAGTGATTCGGTAATGTCTTCAAAATTATCTTCATCGCCTTTGTTGTATTGGGCTAATGCTAGATTCATTTGTTTTTTTATGCCAATATAATCTACTACCAATCCTTTATTTTTGCCTTCAAACTTGCGGTTTACCCTAGAAATGGTTTGAATCAGATTGTGTTGCTGTATCGGTTTATAAATGTAGATAGTATCAAGGAAAGGAACATCAAAACCAGTAAGCCACATATCTACCACAATGGCAATTTTGAAGTTTGATTTTTCATTTTTAAACTGACGGTCTAATTCTTTTCTGTTCTCTTTCGTCCCCAACAAATCCCACAATTCTTTTGAATCATGATCCGAATTACGGGTCATAATCATCTTAATGCGTTCCATTGGTTTGATTTCCTTTTTATCTTTATCTGATAAAATCGCACCTTCCTCAGCTATTCTTTTTTTATTCCATTCAGGTCTTAAAGCAATTACATTTTCATGAAACTTATTGGCAATTTCACGAGTGCTGCACACAAACATAGCTTTTCCTTTAACGGTGGCACCTTCCGAAACTCTATTTTCGTAATGAGTTACAAAGTCTATCGCCAAATCTTGCAAAACTTTTGGATCTGCCAAAATGGTGTTCATTTTTGCCGATTCATCTTTGCTTTTTTCTATCTGGTATTCGTTAGTTCCCGCTTCGGCTGCTGATTCGTAGTATTTTTCTATTTCAATTAACTTCGAGTTATTCAATAACACTTTGGCTGCTCTGCCTTCGTACACAATCCGAACCGTAATTTCATCATTTACCGATTCGGTCATGGTATAGGCATCTGCCACTTTTCCGAAAACATCCAATGTTGCATCTATTGGCGTACCTGTGAAACCTACAAAAGTAGCATTAGGTAACGAATCGTGAAGGTATTTCGCAAATCCAAAAGTCTTTGAAACGCCTTTTTCGGTTACTTTTATTTTCTGATCAAGATTGATTTGACTTCGGTGAGCTTCGTCCGAAATGCAAATCACATTGTTTCTATCGGTCAGAATTTCAGTATCTTCGGTAAACTTATGAATAGTAGTTAGAAACACGCCACCGCTTTGTCTTCCTTGTAATAATTCCCTTAAATTCGCTCTGCTTTCAACGCTTATTACCGTGTTGTCGCCAATAAACTTCTTTGCTTCCACAAAGGTTTCCGAAAGTTGCGTGTCTAAATCGGTACGATCGGTTATTAGTACAATAGTTGGACTTTCAAAGTGTTTACTTTTCATCAACAACCTTGTGAGATAGAGCATAGTAAAACTCTTTCCACAACCTGTTGCACCGAAATATGTTCCACCTTTGCCATCGCCTTGCGGTTTTTGGGCCAATTTTATAGTGGCGTACAGGCGTTTAGTTGCATAATATTGTGGATAGCGGCAAACTATCTTTTCATTCTTTTTCGAACTGTCGGGAATGTAAATGAAATTGCGGATAATATCTCTCAATCTATCGTGGTGAAACATTCCATGCACCAAGGTAAACATGGAATCAATGCCATCCACATCTTTTGCCAAACCAGCTACTCTGCGCCACGCATAGAAAAACTCATAAGGTGCAAAGAATGAACCTGCCTTGTTATTTACGCCATCGCTGATAATGCAAAACGCATTGTATTTAAACAGTTCTGGAATATCACGGCGGTAACGAATGGTCAATTGATTGAATGCATCAAATATGGTGGCTTCTTCACGTATGGCACTCTTAAACTCAAACACCACTAAAGGCAAGCCGTTGATATAAATAATGCCATCGGGAATTCGTTTTTCTGAGCCAACAATTTCTAACTGATTGACAAACTTGTAGATATTATAGTTTTTCCCATAATCTTCGGGTGGCGAAGCAACCAGAGTATCTAAATGCGGACTGGAAATTTGAGCATCTAAACCATTGTAGTCAATTAGCTCAATATGAATGTCCTTTTGGTTGCGGTCTTCACGTTTCAGAATAAATCCATCACTTAACCATCTCATAATGGTTTTATTACTTTCGTACAGGTCGCTGGCAGGTAATGATTTTAGTTGAAGAATAATAGATCTTGCTTCGGTAACAGTAAGTTGCTTGCTCTCATATTTGGAGAGCAAATATTGAAGTAAATCGGCTTCAATCAATACTTCGTCAGCACTTCGGACAATGGTATTGCCTAAGTGGTGTAGGTAGCCTTCTTGTTCCAACAACTCGATAAAAGCTCTCTCTAATTTTTCTTCAGTAAATTTCATTTTGCTTAGATTAACTGCTTTCTAAAAAAACTCATCAGATTCTCTACAAAGATTAATTCCCGTTCTTCTATATCATCTTTTACCCAATCATTCTTGTGATAATTGCCTAAATCGTTTACACAAGCAATTTTGGATAAGTTATACTTCTGTTTCTTTACTCCAAAATAACCATTTCCTGCTTGAATATTTAATTTCTTTTCAAAAACTATTTTGTTCCCAAATCTGTCAAGATACAAAACAGCATCCTCTATATTCCAACCGTTATAATTGGTATCTTGCCATTTCTTAGGGAATATATGTTCTATTTCAAAAGTATCTGGAATAAGTTCAATTTGATTTGTATTAAGATAAGCATCCAGCAATAAAAGAGCTCTTGATAATCTTGAAGAAGAATATCCAACTATTTGTTGTTTCAACAAGTCTTCATTGAGTGTTATTTTAAACTGAAGTTCGTTTAGGTTCTGTATGTTAATACAGTTTGAGTATATATCATCTTTGATTGCATTAACCGAAGGTGCATCAATAAACTTTGCAAATAGGAAAGCTGTTAACTTTTGAAGCATTTTACAGAAATCTGCATCGAATGTTTCGCTATTTATATTCTTCAAAAAGAAAACACTTGTTGGGTATTTCCAAAATTCATTTGGATAGCAAGTAAGGCAATGAAGATATTTTCTTGCTTCGTCAGAAACAATATAGTTAACTTCATCCTCAGGCTCAACGCCAATGTTTATGTATCGCCAAAAATTTGCCAATGCCATTATCTCAACGATAAGACTATCAGTTTTCAGTCTAATATAATTATTTTCGGCATAAAACTTTCGCAGCCCTACTTCTTTTGTCTTGTCATTATTTCTTGCCCTTAAAACATGACTATAATATCTAAATATATCATCCAAGGAAGCCCCAGATTGTTTGCAAATATGCATCAACTCTTTCCAAGTATTTGTGAATTCTTTACGTTTAGCTTCTGTTTCAAGATTACGATAGATTTGTGCTTTAAAAATGTCCGAGTCTGCCAATGGCAAACCTCTGTCATTTAAAGTAGAAAATATAGTCAAGGCAGTTTCTGGAGTATCACATTCAATGGGGAGAATAATGCACTGCATTAAAATTGTAACACAAAGTTCTTTCCATTGCATTGGATTCATAGTTGCATATTCATCACATTGCTTTTTGAAAAAGCGATAATTGACAGAATAATTATCTGTTGCAAGTTCACTACTTTCACCGGAGTTCAATATTTTATGAAAAGTTTCATTATCCTCTTCAGTTGCAACTAAAGACATAATATGAATAGAAGAAGGGTCAACCACTTTTCCTGAAAAACGATCTGTATCCCAAATACAAGGCGCTACTTTATTTTTTAAACCAATCACTTGGTCATCTTGGGGCATATCTTCAAGCTTTCTAAAAAACGCACGTAGTAGTAAGAAAAATGACGTAATACGCTGTTGTCCATCAATTATTTCCTGATTTTTATCATCATTAATGTATGATACAATTGTGCCTAAAAAATAATCTGCTCCAGTTTTTGCATCAGTGACTGTGAAATTTTCGATATCATTCCAAAGTGTTTCACATTTTTCAACATTCCATTTGTAAGGTCGCTGAAAATCAGGTATAATAAATTTTTTGTTTTGCATTTCGCTAAACAACTTGCTAATGCTTTTTTTACTTACATGTAACTCTGCCATTTTCCTAATTTAAAATTTTATTAATCATAAAACACTACACATCAATTATATAAACACTGGATACACTGGTTTAATCGTATTTTGAATTGTTCGTTTATCAGTTTGAGGGCAACGCCCACATAGTGTAAAAACCTTCCGACCCCAATTACTCTATTAATATTAATATTTCAATTTCTTGATATCCTCTTCAATCTCTTTTAAACTTTGCTCTTTTTCTATCGCTTGTTGAAGTTCTTTGTATTTCTGGAATTCTTCGTTCGATTTTTTCAACGCTCTATCATGGCTTATTTTTCCTGCATGGGTGAGTAACTCTCTGCCATTTAATTGCAGAATTACATCCAAGCGTTGAATCCAATCTGCCATATACATGGGTGTTCGCTGTTGTGCCATTGTTTCGGCAAAAGCCAAATACTGTTCAACCAATAAACCCAACAACTTTATTTCATCTTCTTTTAAATAATTTTTGGCAATGCTAATATCTGTTTTCTTTACCGCCAATGTGTTTTTTTTGTCTAACGACTGCATACCCATTAAAGGCAAAGAAGCATCAACCCTGCGATAAACCAATTCGGCTGCTGTTTGCTGGCTGATAGCCCAGAGCAATTTGTTTTGTACAACTTTGAAAAACTCAATGGTTCGTTCATCTTTTGCGTCATAATCAATGCTGGTAGTGTATATGTCTTTAATTTTCTGATAGAAGAACCGTTCCGAAATGCGTATCTCGCGAATGCGTTCCTGTAATTCGTTGAAATAGTTCATCGAGCTGCCCGACTTGAAACGGTCATCATTCAACACAAAACCTTTAATAATATATTCTCTCAACCGCTGTGTAGCCCAGATACGAAACTGCGTACCTTGTGGTGATTTTACACGGTAGCCAACCGAAATAATTACATCAAGATTGTAGAAATTAGGGGCTTTCTGCTGAAATTCGGAAATTCCGAATTTCTTAATAGTTAGTGCTTCTTCAAGCTCCTTCTCATCATACACATTTTTAATATGCTCGTTAATGGTCGATTTTGCTTTGCCAAACAAATTTGCCATTTGGTCTTGTGTAAGCCAAACGCTTTCGTCCTCCAAACGAACATCTATCTTTATGCTGCCTTCGGGGTTTTGATATATGAGTATTTCACTGTTGTTCATTGCTTGTATTCTACGTTTTGTTGTTCGGGCAATAGCTCAATTTTGCTTAGATTCCAATCTTTTCCAAATTTAATAGTTTGCAAATACCTTTAATCTATTGTCTTTATATAGTTCATATCTTTTAATTAATCCTCTTTTCTCAAGATTATCAAACAATGTCCTATTATAATCAGTATTTGGAAACTTCGGCTTATGTTGTTTTATAAATAACTCAGGATAATCACCACTTAAAAATTCAACTAAAGTTTGAAATTGAGAATTTGTTAGTTTATCAACATGCTTGTTCAGGATTCTAATTTTATTGTCTATTGAGGAAGAACATTTTATCAAACTTTCTATTACGTCAAATTCTAATTCAATAAAAGCAGAATTGGCTAATAAATCGCATGTCTCTTTCGCAATTTTTTTGTTTCCTGAAATATAGTTATCATCTATTCGCTTGATAATTTCTAATTTATTGCTGTTGATAATTATCGAGGATTTTAACAACAATAAAATATCTTCCTCAGATAAACTAATCTCATCCCATACAGAAAACATTTTTTCTTGTTGTTTCTCTATTAGTTTTATATGTTCATTCGGAAAGTTGTCTTTCAGGTTACTCAAATTACTTTCAGTCATATTTAAAAAACTAGTGGAAACCATCCATTCCACTTTATCTTTATCAAGTTTTTCAAAACTCAAACTATTCCATTTATAAGGAGTCGCTAAGAGAAGCTTAATATAGCTTTCGTATCGTAATTCATTACAGTTTATAAGCTTAATAGAGAAGATTTTTATAAGCTCCTCTGTCAGTTCTTTTAATTCTGACTTAATAGGTTGTTTAGATAATAGATTATAATTTTCTTCTTGATTTAAACAGTTAATCAGAACTTCATCTAAATCACTTCCGTTTTCTAATGTTTCATAATACCGATAAAGATTTCCCCACGTTACAACAACCTGATTCATTCCAATCAGCATTTTCTGAACTTCAATCTCTTTAATTTCAGAAAGATTTGTAATTGCAATTTCTTGTTTTGTGATAATATCTCTTTTGGTTATTATGCCTAGCGACTCTATGTTTAAAAGTTTTATTACACACTTTTCATTTTCCTTTGTATTCTTTTCTAATTTCAAAAACACATTCTTAGTATAAAAACCAATATTCTCTTCTATATAATTAATCAAATGTTTACACCCGGAATTTAATATTGTCGAATAATTGCATTCTGCTATTTTTTGTTCATCAATATTTCCAATGTGGTGGTGTAATAGCAATGAAATATTTTTAGGGTTGATTTGATAATAATTGTTTTCATAGATATAGTTGAATATTGATTTTGTTTCATTATCTGGCAAACATAATTCCTCAAACTTAATTTCAAGTTTCTCTATTACTTTTTGTGTATTATTTTCAAATGATTTATCTATCAGATAAATAAAGTTAGGTGTGTGATTAATAAACTTTTGTAAGTTATTGTTTTTGTTCAAACGAGCAATATCATCCAAATCTGCATATTCAATAATTAGTTTCAAATATTTTTCCAACCTATCATCTGAATAATAGAAAAATTTTGCTAAAGGATTATTCGGATCTTCCTCATGCAAATAATCCCACCAATTATCCCAAGAATTACATATAGATTTGATAAATAACGGCAGATTCTTACCCCTTTCAATATATTCTTCGATAAATCTTACTGAAACATCTTTTTCATTGCTAAGAATAGCAATAATATCATCGTATTTGGATTTATGTTGATTATTGTTCTCAGCTAAAAAGTCAAGTAAATCAAAATTTAAAACTACAGAGCGTTTAAAGTACTTGTCGGGTATTTCCTTAACCAGATTTACTACTTTATCTGACAGTTGATAATTGAAAGGAGAAACGATACCGCTTTTGACTTTTCTTTTAAAAGTGTCATCGGCTCTTGTGATATTCCCTTCGTGAAATAATGAAATATAATCTTCATAATCTTCATTGAGATATCCATTTATTAATAGACTTCTCATCATTTGATTTTTGGAGAAAAAACCGAGGTGTTGATTAACTTCAACCTCTTGAAAAATTTCTTTTAAACTCCATACTTCAATCTCCTTTTTCTTGTTTAATAGTATTTCTATTTCATGTTTAAGCTTCTCTACTTTATTGTCTTTCTTATCTATAATATTTTGTAATCTTTCATTATAAGAATAATCAGAATTAACGTGTGCCTCTATCTGAGAAAAAGATATACCAGAACTCCTTGAATGTTGTAGCCGATTGTAACTATCAATTAAGGAAAAAGATAGATTATCACTGTTTTTTATTTTTTCAAATTGCTCATCAATGTTTAAATCTGAAAATGGAATCTCCTCATTTGACAAATAAAGTGCTTTCGGTAGTAATTCGTGTATGGAGTTGATATATACTGCCCTTAACTCTTTTTCAGAGGTAACAGCTTCTTTGTTCAGAATATCTATTTGTCCTTTTTTTAATGCTATCTTATTATCAATCTTATCAGTCAGTTCTTTTATATAGGTGCTTTTATTGCTTATAAAGCTATATAAATGACCCTCTCTTTTTGAAAGTTTTCCAAAATCATCAGGATACATGTTTTTGAATACAATCATTGCAAAAAGATTGTCTGGAACTTCGGTAGGAATATTTTCTCGATAAATGCAAAATTCGTGAAAGATATTAATCAGCAGTCGCATATCTATATCATCGATAAAAGAGACAATGTCCTGAACGAAATCAGAACTTAAAATATTCTCTAAATTTCGAGTAACGATAAGTTCATTCAGTTTAACACCGGCATTTGAAGCATTGATAAATGGAATAATAGGTATTATATAGTCAAAAAACTTAACTCTTTCATTTTTATCCGTGAAAAGTTCATCCTTAACAGCATATATGAAATTAATTTCTCGCGCTATTAACTTTGAAGTATTTAAAAGAATATTTAATTCCCGGAGTTTAGTGAAAATATCCGTTGTGTCAAATCTGTCTAAGTCTTCGATAACAATGACATTGTATGAGGTACGTTCAAAAAAGTATATAATCTCTTCAAGGTGTTCGTTGAATACAGATTTATCAACATTGTCTCCGAGTTCAAGTTCACCCTTAATACTTAGCTTGTTAATCTTGGAATTGCTAAATAATCTAATAATATATTTTGCAAAGAATCCTACACCTGTAAAAAATATAACAATCGAAATAATGGCAAACCAATCAAACCTCAAAGAAGTATGCCAAGTTGAAGGATTAATCTTATTTACATAATTAAACTTGAACAATAAAAGAATGCTTATCAGCCAGAGAATTAAACTTGCCGAAGATAAAAGCAACTTCCACCATTTATTGTTATTGATTCTTTTAAAGCGGGAGTCGGGTATTTCAGAAGGTTTTACGTGATAAAATAATTGTTGTAATATGCTTATCTCTAATCTCCGTTCTAAATTAGTATTAAATGTAACTTGCTCTATAGGATCAGCTTCGCCATCAGCATTAATTATTGAACCTTTTTTCTTGCCATTCTCATCGTTATCAGAAAAAGAAGCTAACGAGACATTCAAGTATTCATATTCACAATGAATATTCTGAAAGGTTTTAATGATCGTACTTTTACCAGAACCATATGCTCCTGTAACGGCAATATTGGTAATTTCCTTCTCTTTTAAAGAGCGGTCTAATTCAGCCAAGTATGGCTGAATTATTTTTATATCACCTTCTTTTGATAGTATTTTAGGAGCTAAAGAAATAACAGAAGACTCAGGATTCTTGTCTTTGTTTTTTAGCCAAATCGTCAATCTTGATAACAGCTTAACCAGATATAATCTAATCTGTTTTTTTCTTTCTTGCTTCATAAATGTATTATTCTCTGTATTTTTGTTCAGGATAGTATTCAATTAGTTTTTAGCTTCAATAATAAATCGTTATCCACTTTTAAAATAGTCAATACAATGATTCTTAAAAGAATATAGTACATATGTTTTATTTCACCTTCTGAATCTGAGTTAGTGCCATGCGCAAATCTATTTCTTAACTTAAGGCCATTTGTAAACTCTCTATCGTTTAAATAATAATTCAGATACTCACATTCCAATTTATTAAAGAGAGTACCTTCTGTAAATAAAGAATTGTCAGCAACCAATTCATCAAGAATTTCCCTACATTCAATGTCATAATGCCAATAGCTCAATAAGCCTTTCAAATAGAGCTGTTTTAAAATGAAAATTTGATTTGTATTGCAGAATCTAACAAAACCGTCTTCATCAATCAGTAAAAAATGACCACTAATTAAATGATTAATACCTGATTTTTGATATTCTAAAAAATTATCGTAGGGTACATTTTCCGATAAAATCAAATCATGTAAACATCCATAATGTTTATCTTTAAATGGCTCAACATAATATAAACCAGATTGGTCGGAGAAAAACAATCTAATTACTGTATTTAAAGCTTCTGATTTTAGATAACAATATTTTTTATCAATAAAACTTGGAATTTGGGAAAAAGCATAAGTTTCAGTACTCATTTCGAACAAATCAAAGTCAATTTCGCCATCTTCACAGTAAAACTTATATTGCCTTAGAAATGAATCATATTCAGCCAGTAGCATTCTGACTTTTTCTAAATAACTTGCACCAGCTGTTGGCAAATTGAACCGGAATCCAGTTAATCCAAATTGGGTTTCAATATGCTTGGTAATATAATAATGGATTAAGTGCTCAATACTTATTCCTTTCTTTTTTGTAAGTTCGTTTTCAAATAAATATAACTGGGCTAAAGACAACTGGTCATTTCTAGTGAATTGCATTCCAGTCTTATACTCGAATCTGGAACTCATAAATATCGTTTCAAATATGCCCAAATCAGATTGTTTGTTTACTAATCTAATACCACACTGTTCATCAAGATACTTAAACAGGCTTTTAAACAGACTTAGGTAATATGACGGGTGATTAACCTTAAAAATTATTTCGGAACTGTATGAAAAGTGCTCGATATTATCACTTACAGAATACTTATATGGTACATCCTGAATATCACTGAAAGTTATCTCTACTCCTCTCGTAAACACTGAGCCCTCATTAAGGAGCTCTTCGGATAATCTTTCTTCAACAATTTTAGCCTTTTTACGTGTTTTGAGTGAAATTTCTAAGTGTTCAAGCTTCTTGGTATTTCTAACCAAACTAACGTAGTTTAGATTTGGGGTTTCACTATCCAGGTATCGGGAAATAATATCTTCTTTATCTTTTAAACTTAAGCTTTGGGGAAAATGCAAGTATCGCCATTCTCTATCGTGTTTTTCAACATATTGTGCTAAAAGTAGTTCGGCAGTTTCCTCGTACAATAGTAAAAAGTTCCGTAATTCAGTTGCAAATTTCCGAACAGTTTTTTCGTTATACAATATGGCTCTGACATTTACTTTGCAATTGGTAATCAGATAATTAAAAGCAGTATTACTGATTTGTTTATACGCAGATACATTTTCCATCAATTCCCAAAACGAATCTTCTATTGTCCAGCATTCTAAACTTTCAAATAACTCAAGTAGGTTTGAATCATTTATCTTTTGCCAAAAACGAACAATTACCGTCCACATCTTTTTTGAAGTGGATTTGTAATTTTCTATTTCTTCCGGAGTCCATTTGGGTAAATATGCTTCACAGTCAATATATTGCTTGATTTCATAGAATTCGATTATATCATTCACATTATAATCCTCACCCTCATCAAAATTGATTAGTATTTCTTCTGCTTTTTCCAAATTGCTAAAGCCTGCTCCATCGTGTTTTGAAAAGAATTTTATGCGATTCCAAGACATAAATGTGTGATTTGTATTGATTTATTCGTTCTGATTTAGGACTTTTCGCTAGTTCGTGTAACTCTTTGTCCATTAATTTATGTGCCTGTTATTTTCTCTTCCTTTTCAATTTCTTTCTATTGTTTTTACTGTTTTTTCTCTGTCTTTGATCCGGAAGAATATTTAAAAATTGATTCGTACAAATATTCTCACACAAGCTAACAAGAGGAGCCAATTCCTCATTTTCCAAATTGGTTCTTATAAAGTCATTTATCAAGTTATTCCCATATTCAATTTCTAAATACAATTTCGTGAGAACTGCCTGTGTGAAATCAATTAAAGCAGATTTGTCTAATAATACCTTCCTTTGTTCTTCAAAAAAATCAATTATCGCAGTTATGACATAATCACTCGGAATTTTAGTCTTAGATATTTTAAAATAATAATGCTTTAAACCTGCAATATCGTTTCTTACAATAGCAAAGAAGCCATAATTCAAAATGATTTCAAATTGTTCACCTCTAATTTCTTTTGCTTGGTCAGTATATAAAATTGCGTTATCAATATCACCACATTGATAGGCAAAATAAGCAAGTGAAATCAAATGGTCATATAATTCAGCATGAATTGGAAATGTTTTATTGCATTCTTGAAGTAATGAATATGCCTTTGTTGAACATTTATTTATATAGAAATCGTCTAATGCTGTTTTATAATACAAATTTAGAATTATGTGATTTAATCTGAAAGCAGCAATTTGTTCTCTCGTCAAATGAGCATTTCCATTTTCAAATTTTAATTTTACAAGTTCTGGTTTGTATAAAGCTTTTAAAACATTCAAAGCAATCTCTAATTCCTGTTTATAAATCAAATAAATACCTGAGAAATGTAAAAGTGTATCTTTTAGATTATGCTTGATTTTCTTTTTATCATTAAAACTTGAATTCTCAACAAAAGACCAGTCCTTATAAAAAAGTCTTAGTGAAAGATCATTGTTTATCGACAATGTTGACTTAAATATATTTAGATTCTCATTAACGTCAAAATTACCAGCAAAAAAGAACTTGGACAGTTGAATCTTAGTCGTGCTTTGACCTTCAATTACGACATTACCACTCTCAGCCGTAGCAACAATAAATGCATCAATTGGCAATAACCTTAATCTGATATGACGTTGAATTTCTTTTTCGGTTTTCTTATAGTTTATTGGATAAAGAACAATTTTGACATCTGGGAATTCACTTTTAATTTCTTCAACACATGACTTCACTATTTTTTTCATGTGAGTCTCTGCATTGTTTGCATCCACTCTAATAATCAACCCAAGTATAAATTTCTTATTTGGAAAATACAATCTATTTGTATTAAAGAACCAATAGAATGTAACAGCAGTCATTGGGAATGCACTTAGACCATAGAATAGATTTGTATAAACCGGTAATGCTTTACTAAGAAATGGAAATAGAAATTGAAAATACGAATACAGTAATGTGATATTCAGTAAAATGATTCCTCTTTTCTTTTCCCAATAATATTCAATCTTCTCAAATATATCTATTCCGTTTTTAATATTATCCATAAATTAGTATTGATTTACTGTTGCCAATTTTGAAAGAAGTAATTCTTTCAATGATTTAAGAGCTTGATTTTGTTTACTGTAATTTTTTATTCTTTCGTCTAGCGAACTTACTATTTTTTCAAACTCCTTGACTATGCTTTTTGAATAAACCACTTCCATATTATGTAAGTCATCCTTATTTATAGAACCAAAAATTGTTCCTTCGCCATCTGAAATATCAAATTTAGATTTCAGTTTTTGAAGCAAGTAGAACAAATGGGAATTGCATTTGAATTTACTCCTTAGTGCTCCAACACCTCTACCAATGCTACAGTCTTCTATTGCAATATTTAAGTCTCCAACTGGTGCTCTAACACTTATAAGAATATCATTTTTCAATGCCTTCTTTTTCGGTTGAGTTGTAAATGATGTAATTTCAGGAAATCTATAACCAAAGTCTGTTCTTCCTTGATAAAATATCATTCCAATTCCATTTTTATTATATGATTCACCTTCAGGTGATTGCCCCATAATAATCGTTGCAATATCGGATAGTTTTCCAATATTCCAACCCTTCGGAATCTCGCCCAACTCACTTTCCACCATTTCCCCGCCATTACTTTTATACGGCTTGCCGTAAGTATTTGGAAATTCAAAATCCACAAACCACTGTTTATAAATAGCTTGTGCGGTCTCTTCGAGCTTTTGTATCAGTTGTTGGTTAAGCGTTATGCGGTTTTGTATTACGTTGTATTCTTTTACTATTTCGCGTTGTTTGTCTGGATGTGGTATGGGGAGTTTCATATTCTCAAAATCTTCCCATTCTAAACTTCCACGCACGCCACCAACAGCATTAAAACAAGCTTCTCTGTCAAATTCAGAACGTGTAAACCACATCATCAAATACTCAGGTAGAAGTTCTTGTTCGTCTTTTACTTCAAAAATTGGATAGGCTTGCGAAATTATGGCTTCATCCACTTCTTGTAACAATGCTACCGGCATTTTCTTATCACGCCTTACTTGCATAGTGCTACAAGCAAATTGATTACGGCGAATAATTTTATAGTTTTCCATATCCGTTCCAATAATATTGGCTACAGAGGGAATAAACTGTTTCGAAATGCTCAAACCTAAAAGATTTTGCACTTTTAATCCTTTGTTTCGTTCATCAACAAGCTGAATGTAATCACCAATTTTTTTATTGCTTGATTTCATAAGCCCAATTGTTGTTTAATGATTAATTTCTCACGTTCAATCTCGGCTATCAGTTCCGCCTCTGTGGGCAGGTAGGGCATATATTTGGTGGCAAAAAGTTGTTGGTTTTGGCTTAATACGGAGTATTTGGCTATTATATGATCGGTTTCGGTACAAAGCAAAATGCCAATGGTGGAATTATCTGTTTCTTGTTTTTTCAAATCGTCGTACATCCGCACATACATATCTAACTGTCCAATATCTTTGTGTGTTATTTTATTGGTTTTCAATTCAATAATTACAAAACATTTCAGAATGTAGTTGTAAAAAACAAGGTCGATATAAAAATCTGCTGTTTCAGTCCGTATCAATTGTTGCCGTTCCACAAAGGCATAACCTTTGCCCATTTCCAGTAAAAACTTTTGTAAATTATCAATCAATGCTTTTTCAAGCTCTTGCTCGGTATAGCCTTTATTTGCTGGTAAGTTTAAAAATTCCATCACCGATGGATTTTTTATAAACTCAAAGTTGTCGTTTTGAAATGTTGCTGTTTTATTCAGCATCTCATTTTCCACAGGCACTTTTAGTTGAGACGAAAGTAGTCGTTGGTAATAAAGGGTCGAAATATTACGGTCGAGCGTGCTTATTGACCAACTCTGATTTGCAGCTTCAGATAAATAATACATCCTGGCCTTTTCATCCGCAACACGCAACACACGCTGATAGTGAGACCAATGCAATTTGGCGAACGATGTTCGCCAAATGTTTTCATCCGATAGGTCAGACGGTGTCTGACCTATTTGCAACAAATCAGGAAAGGTTTGATAAAATTGTCGGAACTCTCTTAAAGACCTTTCGGAATAACCTTTACCAAAAGAGTTTGTCAATTCTGCCGAAAGTCTTTTGATAATTTCTTTCCCATAAGCTGCTCTTTCTTTCCCATTTTGCTCTTCTTGCACAATTCTTTGCCCTACCAGCCAATAGGCTTCTACCATTGCTGTATTTATAGCAGAATATGCTTTTTGTCTTGCCTTTTCAAGAATTAGCTTAATCTCAAAGATATAATTTGTTTGTTTACTCAATTCCATATCCCAACTCTTTAAATACGGTTAGTAAATCAGCTTTAGAAGCCGTTTCTGCTTTCAGCAAGTCGGCAAATTCCGCTTGGAGACTTTGCATTTTTTCGTCAAAGTCAATTTTTTCGTCTCGGTTTACAAATTCAATATATTTGCTTGGTACAAGCGAAAAATCCTTTTTGGCAACTTCGTCAAACGAAGCGGAATAACAATATTCAGGAATGTCTTTGTAGTCAGTGTTTTCTTGTTGCCAAGTATGGTAGGTTGTGGCAATGTCTTTAACGTGTTGCTCGTTAAACTGAATAAATTTCTTTTCAAACGGTTCGCCTATTTGGCGTAAATCCATAAAAAGAATTTCACTTTCACGGTTACGATATTGGCGAGTTTCATCACCAATGCTTCGGATATGTGCTTTTTTGTTTTTATTCAGAATCCATATCGTAACGCTAATATTAGTGGTATAAAACATATCTTGCGGCAATACCAAAATGGCTTCCACCATCTTGTTTTCTATCAATGTTTTGCGAATTTTATATTCTTCGCCACCGCCACTGAGTGCGCCATTTGCCAATATAAAACCTGCTACGCCATTGTCGGAAAGCTTCGATACCATATTGAGAATCCAACCATAATTGGCGTTGCTTTTGGGTGGTACATCGTAGCCACGCCAGCGTGGGTCGTCGGTCAGTTCGTTTTCGCCCCGCCAGTCTTTCTGGTTAAAAGGCGGGTTAGCCATTATGTAATCGGCTTTCAGGTCTTTGTGTTGGTCATCGCCAAAGGTGTCGGCTGCTTTCTCGCCCAAGTTGGCAGAAATACCCCGTATAGCGAGGTTCATTTTTGCCAGTTTGTAGGTGGTGTTGGTGTATTCCTGGCCGTAAATAGAAACTTCTTTCTTGTTTCCGTGGTGGTTTTCAATAAACTTGATACTCTGCACGAACATACCTCCCGAACCGCAAGCTGGGTCATAAATAATGCCTTTGTATGGCTCTATCATTTCGGCAATAAGGTTTACAATGGTTTTGGGTGTGTAAAATTCGCCTTTCCCTTTTCCTTCAGCAAGTGCAAATTTAGAAAGGAAGTATTCGTACACACGCCCCACAATGTCTTGTGCTTTGTCTTTGAGCGTGTCTATTTCATTAATCGTGTCGAGCAACGATGATAGTTTGGTAATGTCAAGTCCCAAACGAGAAAAGTAGTTGTCGGGCAGTGCGCCTTTCAGGGCTTTGTTATTTTTCTCGATATTGTGCAGTGCGGTGTCAATTTTCAGGGCAATATCGTTTTGTTTCGAGTTTTTGATAATATAACTCCAGCGGGAAACTTCATCAAGGAAAAACACATTGCTCATGTTGTAAAAGTCTGGCATTTCAATATATTTTTCTTTGCCTTCGGCAATCAGATTTTTGCGGCGTTCTTCAAACTTGTCGCTGGCAAACTTCAGGAAAATCAGTCCTAATACTACGTGTTTGTATTCAGCCGGTTCTACACTTCCTCTCAACTTATTCGCCGACTCCCAAAGGGTTTCTTCAATGCCTTTTTCTTTTACTTGTTTTTTTGCCATTATTCGTGTTCACTATTTTGTTTAAAGCCTAAGATTGGAAGATTATGTTGCGAAACAACTTTCGATATGTACACAAGTCTTCAAATTGTCTAAAAATAAACAAAGATAGAGAATTATTCACAAACAAAACAGGTATAAAGGAAAAGTTTTCAACTTAAAAGCGCAAAGCAAATAGTCCATATTGACAACTTGTGTTAATGGCGAAAAAAATCGTTTATTTAGTTGCTATTTTAGAGTAACTTCCGTGCGCTTGCCTTACCAATAAACCTGCATCAATAAATCGACTGATTTGTTTTTCGGCTGTTTTGGCGGGTATCTTCAAATTCCCTGCAATGCTCAGGTAAGTTTGACGGTCAAATTCAGTGGGTAAAGCATCTATTAATTGTCGTTTGTGATTTACTTGAGGCAAAGCCGTATTATCCCTCGGAAGTTGCTCGAAAACATGTGCAGCATGAAGAACAAGTACCTTTACCATCTCCATCACCGTAGCAAAATCGGTGTCGGAACAAACAAGCACAGAAGATACTTCTCCGGTGTCCATTATCCTCAAAGCAGTCATAATCATCGCCATGCGGAATGCAATCAATCCCAGCCGTCTAATGCTACCCACATAATCATCTCCACAAAGTTCAAGGTATTGAAGTTGAGTCTGCTCAAAGTAAGCATTGAAATCCTTTTGTTGTTTGCTTGAAAAAGCAAACCGAAATCTGTTTGTCTGCTGACGAAGAAAAAGATTGAAATCCATAAATTCTTTTCCGTAAACATCGAATTTATGTTCAAGAGGTTCTTCACCATCTCCGGCAAATACATCCTTCCAAATTGGACGAAGGTTCATAAAATAAAACATAAAACGGCTGAAAAGTCCGTTTTCAGCATTAGGAATAAGTGAAGAAACTTGTTTGGGCGTGCCTGATAAAAGTGCAGACAATTGAGGGTTTGAAAGTTCCACAAATTCCCTGTCTTTTCGGCGGTTGTAAGAAATTGTTTCGTGGTGGAACGCTTTGCGGAAACCATCGGAATAATTTCCGTGCTCGCTTTTAAAAGTCTGAGCAAGTGTATCACCTTCGGTTTCAAAAATCAATCCTTTTTCGTCATTCTCTTTCAGTAACTGAAACAAACCAGTTGCACTGTTGTTAGCCGGAATAATCAACGTCCTTAAAGGCGGTTCTTCGGGCTTTTCTTCATGCGCCTTATCGCTACTTGCAGTGTATAGGGCAAGTTTGAGTTTATATTCTTCTTGCTCTGCTTTGCATTGCTGACGATACATTTGGTGTATCGGTTCAACAAGGCGGCGACAAAGAGAGAGCCGTCCTTTACCCGCTGAGGCTTTTGCCGAAACAAACAGAAACAAGTTAGGGAATACTTCATGCTGACCATACACACCGTATATGTTAGGCAGGCATACACTGAACACAGTAAGCGAACCCAACAAAAGCAAATCGGCATCTTCAGGAGAATCAGAATTAGAAGTAATTGCATGTAATAAACCCGGTAAATTTTCAAATATCTCTTTTGGAAATGCTGGCAGTTGCTTTTCCTGATTCCCCATATTCTCCAAATCCCCACTTTGGGGAATTGGGGATTTGACAATATCGTCTAAACTCTGATTTATGTGATTTTTTTGATTGTCCTGATTTTTGACAGAAACATCAACGCCTGAGGATTTTGCCAAATGGTAAAGGGTTTTGATTGTTATGCCGTGGCCATGCGAAGCAAGGCAAGCGGAGTATTGTTTATCGGTTTCGCTTTGAGAATAAGACGGATAAAAACGACTTAGGCGGTTATAATAATTCCGTCCGCTTTCGCCCAAAGCGTCAGCGAGGGCAAAGCCAAGATCTCGCCAATCTGCATAACTGGAGGCAATATCAATGGAAGCGGTTTCAATTCGTTGTGTAATCGCATCAATCTCAGACCTCACCCCTAACCCCTCTCCAAGTGGAGAGGGGGAAAGAGTGGTTGGATTAAGTGATTTTTTACTTATGGTTGCTTTGGATTCTGTTTTATGGGTTTCTGTCCAGTCCGCTGGATTAAATATTTTCTTGCTCATGTTATTATAGGTTACTTGGGTTGATAAATGCCTGTGGGTCGTATGGTAAAAAGCAGGCGCGGGATATGTCCCGCCCTGATTTATCTACCTCAACTTTATAGGTTTGTAGAATGTAGTTAGCGACCGCAACGAAAAACTCACTATGTGAGGCTTTGGCGGTGTCAATGGAGATTATCCATTTTAGACCATCGCCGGAAGGGCTAACAAAAAGTAATTGTGTTTCAAAGTATTCATCTTGCAAAAGTTGGTTGCGAAGCAGATCAACGTTTTGCAAATGGTCAAAATCAACACATAATAAATCGGAATGTTTTATCAATGCCTTGTCGTTGCGGGTTGTAAACATTCCCGAAAATGTACAATAATCGAAGTTTGTAGCTTTATATTGCCGTGCTAGTTTTGGGTTCGTTATACTTCTTAGTTTTTCTGTTCGATTTTTGGCATAATCTCCGATAATATAATTGTACGCCTGAACCAATGAAACATTTTTGTGAGGAATTATATTCCGAATTGGTGCTTTGAAGAATGAGAAACACCTCACTCCAATGTCTGAACTATGATTTATTTGATTATTGTGATTACCCTGATTTTGAATTTCAGTATTTGTATTTTTGTTTTTGTAAAAATCAAATTTCTCACCGATATGCAGATTCATTTCTTTGTTGATTATCTGCAATAGTTCATTGCCAGACTGCTTGTAATGCAGTTCGGCGAAGTCGAACGCATCACCGGCAGGGATAGCGTTTTCGCTATCTTCATGCCGTGCAAACTCTTTATCTAAGGCATTACCCAAAATATTCTCTTTATAAATGAAAATATTCAATGTCGATTTATCGGCATTGAATGGATTTTTAGTTGGAAAACAAGTCCTCCCCGAAAGGGAGAGGACTGTTTGGTCTGGATAATACAAGCTCAAAACATGTGCATATATTCCAATGCCATAATGAGTCTTTGACAACATCGCTTCTTTATTTCTTGTCTCCATAATACTTAATTTTCACCATTGTATAATGGTTGTTGAGGATTCGAGAAATGTCGGAACGGCGATAGAATAATTTATTGCCAATACGAGAAAATGGCAGTATTCCATTTGAGCGCAATGTTTGCAATGTACGAGGGCTGATATGCAGAATTTGCATAACATTTTGATTGTCGAGCCAATCTTCCAGTTTGTCAGTTAGCGGACTGGTTACACTCGCAGGACATCCGGCACAAGAAATTGCTCCCTGGTTATCCGGCTCTTCGTTTGAAGCAAAATGATTGCGAAAAGCAACTGCAAAGGTTTCCTGACTATTCAAGAAATAGTCGGTCAGAATTTCGCCAATAGATTTAGGATCGTTCATCGTTTCGCCCTCCTTCCTTTAGCACTAATGTAGTCGGCTGCTTTTTGTTCCACTTCTGCGACTGAAGCAGAACGAGTGCGGGTCAGCCACAAATCAAGTTCCTGGCGGCGAAAATAGAGCTTCTTACCTTGTGGGCAATAGCATGGAATTGTATTGCTGCTTGTCAGCTTATACAAATGACTGCTGCTTAAGTCGAGGTATAAGCAGGCTTCGGCAAAGGTGAAAATCTCCTTTTGGAGAAGATTCTGTTCGATTAATCGTTTTTCGATTGAACCGAGTTTCAATAAAATCTGTTCTTGCATAATTTCATTTGCTCGCCAAGTTGTTTGGCTTTCCGTCTGCGGCGAATTTCAAAAGAAAAGCCGCAACCCTCTTATGAAGATTGCGACTACAAATGAATAACTAAAACAGTGGTGTAATGGGTTGCTGTAACCCATTACAAATTATCTTTGTTTGTTGTAAGTTATTGATATATCTATATTTAACTCTTTGAGCGTTTTGTTAATTGATTCGACTTCGTCTCTATGAAATGAAGTTAATTCATCAGTATTTGACAGACGTTGCCGGATTTTTTCTACAGAGAAATCGGTTAAATAGCTAATCAAACGAGCCATTTTTGCTTTGTCGTCAGACGCAGCACTAATACCCGCTTTTTGCAGAATCAACATCAAAGCATCAGTTGTGACTTTTTGAGTTCGCTTTGTTTCATTCTTTTCAGTTGAATCATCCTCTGTCGAATTTGCTTGTTTTAAGAGTTGAATTTTCCTTTCTAAGTTTCCACAAATATCATCAGGATATTGTTTTGAATAAAGTATATAGCTTAAAATTTCGAGTAGTTCCGCTTTCTTTTGATTTGGAAAATTATTCTGATTCAAAACCTCCACGACATCATTCAGTTTTATGATTTGACTGTCCTTTTCTGATAGTTGCTTTTGAATTGAACGAATATGAATATCAAGTAGGTTTATATAAATCTGACTTGAATTAGGAAGGCTTTTTTCATTATTTAATTCATCAATATACGTCTGAAATTGTTCTTCAATCGTTTTGTCTTTCACTATGGTTCTTACTCTATCAAGCCGCCAAGAATCGTGCTTTTCACAAGCAATCCATTCCTGTTCCGTGTACGTTTTGACTTGCTTTTCTTGAGGATTGACTCCATAAGCTTCAGGGTTAGCTTCCATACATCGCTTTAATGTAATTAGCTTTTCTTCAAAGTGGTCAAAATAATTCTTTTGCTCCTGATCATAGACGCATTTACTTTTTAAACTTTCGTGGCAATCTGTCTTGTTCGGGCAGTCAATTGCCATGACAACATACACACATGCAAAGATTACTGTAGCTTCATACCAACGATTCACATTGTAATCATAATCCATTCCTATTAACTGGGCTAATGGTTGCTCTACTTTATCCTTTCCCCTTATGGGTCTAACTTCATCCCAGATTTCATCAATAAATAATTCGGGATTTGTCTCATTTTTTAATTTAAGAGTAATTGTAGCAGTACAATTAAGTAACGTATGCATTGGTAGCGACGTTTCTTTTATTCGTTCGGTGAATTTAGTTTCACTTTTATACAAAGGGCGAGCAAAGCTAAGAACTACTCCTTCGCTTTTACTCAAATTGGAAAATTCACTTTTAGACCGGTATAAATTCTTTACTTTCATAAATACTATCTCTGTGTGGTTAATTATAAGTTTTTAGATTTTTATTTCGGGAAAACTGTCGATTGCTATGCGAGCTCCCTTATCCGTTATGTTTGCGTAATGTTTAATGGTTGTTTGAACGGATTTATGGCCAAGTAGCTTACTGACTTTATAAATATCTACATCGCTTTCAAGTAGGATAACACCGAACGAATGCCGGGCAATATGGAAATGAAGCGTTTTTTTGAGTTCTAATTTGGTGGCTAAGTTCTTCAATGCTTTATCACACGCCTGTTGAGTGGGAACGCTGAAAACCTTGTAATCGTCGGCTTTGCGTTCGCCAAGCAAAGCGATTGCCTGGGGATTCATTGGCAAATAGGTTACGCCTGTTTGCTTGCCGTTTTTGGTCTGTGTTTTTTGCTGTGAGAATTTCAAGCGGTAATCTTCCGTAATATTTCCCCAAGTGAGGTTTTTAATGTCGGAATAACGCATACCGCAAAAGCAGGAAAACATAAATATGGTTTTTACTTTCGGGTTGAGGTTGCTTTGAGCTATCC
>Ga0118677_10004351_pt1 | contig 25880 bp, 14 predicted proteins | sample AliMusrvi5mmetaG_FD_86154 | JGI IMG/M metagenome (GOLD analysis project Ga0118677, IMG submission 86154)
GTCCAGTGAGGAGCGCGCAAACATCTCGCCGTGAACATTTTCATGCGCCTTGAGAAGCAGCGGGTAATCCGCCGGGAGTTGGGCAAGCGCCACCTTGGTTTCATTCACCAGATTGGTTTTATACCCGGCAGCGAATGCCGGATTCTTCGCTGAGTAATCCCACGCCTCGCTCAGGCTTTCAGGCAACGGCGCCCGCCAGGGTTCCACGCGCATGAAGATCAGCGCGCTGTCGGACCCGGTTAGCGTTAGTTTATCTTTTCCGCTCTCGACCTTGCCGCCATTGGCAACCAGTCGGATCACATTGTCATAGCCGCCCTTGCCCTTCAGGTAAACCACATGACTTGTCAGCCAACCATTGTCCGCACTGATCTCCGGTTTGAGCAACGGGTGGTTGATATCCATTCCGAGTTCAAACCCGACTTGCCCCTTCGGCCCGGTGACCAACATGACGACGGCATTGTCAGTCCTCGATACAAACAGTTTTCGCTCCCAGTCACCGCGATCATCCGTCCATCGCACCGCCAGCTCACCGCTATGGAAATCCTCCGTCATCAAATAATTTTTCATCTCGCCGGACAGGCCTGACATCTTGAGATTGAGCAGGAACGCCGGATGATAGGGATCGGTCTGGACGAATTTGAATCCCTGCTCCCTCGCCTTGGCGCTCATGAAACCATGCACCGCTCCCGGACCTTCCTTCAAGCCTTTGTCCTTGATCTCGGGAAGCAACTTGCCGAGGTCAGGCACGATTTCTCGGCTGCCCTGCGGCATCCACAAACGCCAATGGTTGACGACGATGGTTTCATCGGCCGGTCGGCCAAACATCATCACGCCCATCCGGCCGTTGCCGCTCAAAAGCGTGTCTTCCCAGCGACTCGCAGGCACCGTGCAGACCGCACCTCGCTCCGGCATGGCCTGCTCGACCGCCCGAAGCCATCCTGTTCCGGAAAGATATAGAATCGTTATTCCTAGGCTCAACATCGGGACAGGTCTTATAGCAACCATACTCAATTTCATATTCGTTTGCATTTTACAGTTTTCCGTTTCAACCCCTGATTTCATTGTGTTTCCCGGCATCTCAATCACGCGCGGCATTTGTTTTGCTTCGCACTTCCACGCGGCCATCCGCGTGCGCCGTGACGTCAAGGATCTGATCTCGGAAATGTATGTCGGTGACGGTCAGCGAAGGCCATTCCTTGGGCAGGCGGGGCTTCACGGTGTAGGTGTCGCCGGCCGGGGAGAATCCGAGGAAGCCATAGAGCATGACCTGCGGCACGAGCACGCTCTCCATGAACTCCTGATCCATGCCCAGCCCGCCCGCCGGCCCGCCGCCCTGCAAGGTGCCGCGGTCAGGCTTGGCGTAGTAGGCGCGGTAACCGCCCTCGGCCTGCACGTCGCGGAACCAGGCGAGGATCTCGCGCAGACGAAGCCAGGCGTCATCGGGGCCGTATATCTTCAGCCGCGCCATCAGGTCGAAGTAGCTGAAGCCCAGCACCGCGCCGCCGTCCTGCACCTGCCCACCCCACGGAATGTCCTCCGGCTTGGGCCAGCACCAGACATAGGTTTCAATGTTGCGCTTGGTCGTGGCGCGCGCGCCGAAACGCCAGCGGTAGATGTCCGCGCCTGTGGATGTGTCGCCTTCGATCGTGCGCTTGCCATCGAGCCACTCGAAGATGCTCCGTGACTGCTCCGGCGTGGCGAGACCGTAGTGGATGGCCTCCAGATTCACAAACGTGAAACCGTAGTCGTAGAATCTCCCCGCCAAATCCTGCCACCCCGCGAACCTGCCGACTCCGGATTTCCAGAACAGGGTGCCGGCATGCTCGCGCATTGCTGCTGCAAACGTGCGCAACTCGTCAGGGGAAAACGTCCTTCCGCTGACAGGAACACGCCACTCCGGGTGCCGCTCCACCGCTTGCTCCAAAGCGGCCAGGCGCATCAGCGCGGCGTAATAATGAACTGTCACGTATGCGTCTCGCCCGCCGAAAGGCACAAGGTCGTAGTAGCCGTTGCCCACGCCCAGCCCGAGGTTGATGACGCGCATGCCGGCCGCATCCCGACCGAGACCTGAGCGGCCGTCATGCCCCACCCAGGGCACCCGTACGCACTTCTCTTCACGCAGGGCGAACTCGCGGATCGCGAAGTCCATGACCCGCCGGAGCTTGGGCAGCACCTCTTTGAGAAAAGCCGTATCGCACGTCCAATCGAAATAGTCGGCGCAGCCCAGCGTGTAATCCGCGTTGTTTCCGGGGTGGCGCGTGTCGATGGCGGTGATGACCGACTTCACGGTCAGGCGCGCGCCCGCCGCCTTGTCGAAGACGAAACGGTACCGCGTGAGCACGCCCCCGTAACCCGGATGCCGGCACAGCGGCACATTCGCGTAGCGCATGCCGTCCGCGTCGCCCAGCGCCGGAAAGCCCACCCGCCGCTCGGGGTTACAGCCGGGCTCCCCCTCGAACTGCCAGCAGACGTACGGTTGCGATGCGACGGGCAGCCCCCGCGCCGCCCACTCAATACGGGCGAAGGGCGCGACGACCGTGCCGCAGCGAAACGCCGGCGTAGTCACCGTCACCACATCGCTTGTCGCGCGCAGGTTCAGCCCGCACGCCGGGTCGATCCCCTCTACGGCCGCGCCGACGATTTCCCAGCCCTCGGTTGAAAGCACGGCCGGCTGCTTGAAAATCCCCACGGCATAGGCCTCGTCGGCCAGCGAGAAATGCCAGCCAGCGCCACCGCTCTGCTGGTACGTCGGAAAGGGCCAGCCGTCGCTGTGCCCCAGCCCCCGGTGCTGCTGCGTCGCAACGTAGCCCTCTGCGTCGATCCGCCGGTTGAGAAAGGCGGCGCGATAGCGTTCACGCGCCTTCTCGTCTGTCCACAGCGTCGCAAGCGGCAGCCAGGCGTCCCACAGCGTGCAGTCGCTGAAGGCACCGCCGTGATGCAGGGCGTGCATCTCGTTCAGCGCCTTCATTTCCGGCTCGAACCCCGGCACCGTGAACTGCGGCAACTGAGCGTGCAGATCTGCCACAACTAACTTGACCGCCGCCGGAGCGAACGGCATCCAGCATGCCGATAGCAGTCCTCCTAATACAGTGGTTTGTAATAGTTTGCGACAACGCAACGATTCTCTCCTAGTGCATTGCATTTTAGGTTTTAGTAGCTTGCCCATTTTCATGGCCATGATGCTGGCTAGTGCGTGAAGAGGATCGGGGGGGGCCACGAGAACGGCGTCAATATACTTCAGAGCGACGGTGGAGATGATGACGCCAGCGGAACAAGCTCGAAGCGGGTTGATGTTTGGCATGATGGATTCCTCGGTAAGGTGAAACTGACATATTGACAGCCACGATTCTAATCTTTATGTGCCGTCTGCGTTCCAGTCGTCCGGGAGCCATTTTAGCCCTCCAGGCATGGTCTGCAAGGCCAAGTGAGATAGATAGTGGTTTTTCGCGCCATGGCAAATCAGTAATTCCCCCAGCCGATGAACCAGTTATCGGTGCGGAACGGTGAGGCGGGAAGTCCGTTGCGGTTGTAGAGATTGCAGGTATTTGGGTTCATGGTGAAGCCGTAGCGGACGGCCATGGGCTTTGGCACTTGCGAGCACGAGACGACAACCTCGGAACCGTCGATTTTCGCCTGCGCCCAGTGCCATTGGCGGTCTTCGCCGGCCAGCGCGAACCGCTGGAGGGTGCCGTCCTTGACCTCCCGCACGGGCTCCAACGGTTTCTTTTGTCCGACCATCAGGCCGCTGCCGACGGAGTCGAAGCTGATGCGGATGGATGAGCCGTCGATTTTCATGCTCTTGAACAAGGGACCGCTGGGAACGATGTCCTTCTGGCCATACTCATTGTGCAACGCCCAGAGGGCGAGGCGCTGGCCAAAGTCCTGCTTGTTTTTTGGGTGGAGGTCGCCATCGCCCAGATCGGTGGTGACGGTCATGCCGGCGTGCCCGAGCATGGGCAGAGCGAGCAGTTGGCCCATGCGGATTTTCTGCCATCCCTCGCCGCCCACGCCCTCGGGCTTGTCGTCGGGCGGATAGAAGGCAGGCAGTTGCACATAATAGAACGGCAGGCCGGGGTTGCCCCAGCATTCGCGCCAACCATTCACAAGTGCCCGAATTTTGATAGCATAACTTTCCTGCTCAAACCAGTTGGCCTCCCCCTGGTACCAGACGATGCCCCGGATGGCATAAGGGATCAACGGCCGAATGTTGGCATTGAAGAGCATCATGGCCCGGTGCGGTGGCTGCGGGTCGCCCCAGCCGTAGAGCGGCGGAAACAGGGGCACGGCCTGCTTGTCGATCTTGGCCTGGCGGGCCTCCTTCACCCATGCCTCGATCTTGTCGATCTTGTCCATCGCGTCTTCACTGTATTGGTGCTTGCGTTGATTGAGCACGCGAATATTGAAGGCTGTATCTAGCAATTCCGGCGTGGCCTCAAACCCCTCGCGGGCAATGAACGGCTCAATGCGCTGACCACCCACGGCGCTTACGATCAGCCCCAGCGGCAGGTGTGTCTTGTCGTAAATTTCTCGGCCGAAGAAATACAGTGTGGCCGAGAATGAAGCCACGGTCTGCGGCGAACAGACCTGCCATTCGCCCTTGACGTCATCGAGCGGGGTCTCGGACCAATCCATCGCCGTGCGGAACAGGCGGATTTGCGGGCACTCGGCTTGGGCGATGAACTTTTGGGCATTCAACGCCCCGCTCACCGGAAAATCCATGTTGGATTGTCCCGCGCCGAACCAAACATCCCCGACGAGAACATTCTTGCACTCGATGGACTTCTCGGCGCACTTGACCACGAGCACCGAGGGCACGGCATTCTGCTTTATGTTAGACAAAGCAAGCTTCCACTTGCCATCGGGGCCGGATGTGGCGGAGACCTTCTGGTCAACGAGGGTAACAGTGACCTGCTGGCCGGCCGGAGCCCAGCCCCAGACTGGCGTCGTGGTGCCGGCCTGGAGGACCATGTTGTCCCCAAAGACATGGGGCAGGCGGAGTTGCGGATCCGGCACAGCTTGGGCACGGGCGAAAGCCGACGCGAAGATGAGGCAGAGAATGAATGCGGCGGTGAGAGCAGGCGGTTTCATGGGTGGGTGTTGGCGTATGAATTCGTCTAGTTGGCAGATGGTTGGAGTTGAATGATGGCGCTGGCCCCCTTGTGCGGGAAGCTCAGCTTGAGGCCCTGGCGCATCAAATCGGCACCTTGGAGTGTTAGATCAGGGCCGAATCCAGCAGGCATGCTCAGAGTGTACGGCTTGTCGGTGAGGCCGCGCAGTTTGAGGGTGCAATCGAGGGCATCGGCACCGCCTTGGAAGGCGAAGAGCACCGCCTTGCCGCCGACTGCGGGATCGACATACAGCGCTGCTTGGAGCGAGTTTGGCGAAGTCGAGCTGGCCTGCTGCGTGAGGTGATAGACGTCGGCGACGCGGATGACCGGGCGGATTTGCTTATAGAGGGCGATTTGTTTGGTACAGGCCTTGCGCGTTGCCTCGTCCCACTGATAGATTTTATTGGAGAAACCGAGGTGGCCCATCATGTTGGCCGCGATTTGCGCCTCGAGATCCATAAACTGCCCCGGGCGACTGTCGGGTTGGCAGGTCCAGTGCATGCAAGTTTCCGGCGGAAATAGATAGGTCGCGCCAAACACGGCGGCCAGATTATACGGGTTTCCCACCTCGTCGGAGACCCAGTGCGTGGCTGACTGCGATGCTGTGAGCAAATCGTGGCGCAGCGAGCCGCTGGAACAGTTTTCGATGATGAGTTTCGGATAGGTAGTTCGAACATAGGTCCAGAACGCGTTGAGCCCCTGGTAATGCTTGTAGAGTGGATCGCCATCGACATATCTCGGGTTGGCGCTGTCCACGGGCAGATCGGTATTGAAGTCGTTCTTGATATAATCCAACTGATAGTCATGCATCAGCCGATCAATCTGTGCCTTGGCCCAGGCGACCACCTCGGGCTTGCCGAAGTCGAGAACCGAGCGACCGGAGACGATCCGGTCGCCATCACGCAGCAGCCAGTCGGGATGCTCGATGCCGACGGGTGAATCCTTGGAGGCGCTCTCAATCTCGGTCCAGAGGCCGAACTTCAGGCCGAGGCCGCGCACGTCCTTGACGGCGGGTTCGAGACCATCGGGGAAACGTTCCTTGTTAGGAACCCAATCGCCGCAAAGATTTTCCCAGTGACCCTTGCCGCCATACCAACCGGCATCCACCACGACCATTTCGCAACCCATCTCAGCTGCCACCTTGGCCCCGGCGGCGACGCTTTTCTGGGTCGGATAGCCGAGGTCATCATACCAGGTGTTCCACTGGACCGGTGGCCAGTTTTCGCCCTGATTTTTCAAGAGGTTGGCGCGAATGAAGCGGGTGATAGGGATGGCACCGTTGTCCCATTCACCGGCGAAGTCGGCGACCAGTGCGCCGGGCAAAGGCAACCCGTTGATCGTGGTGAAGGGCTTGAGACCTGAGGGCACCGAGTCCATGCGCAGCAGGGTTTTGTCGCCCTGGGACTTGACCTCGATGAGCCAATTGCTACTGTAGCCGAGCATGGCGGCAACCCCCTTGCCGGTGGTCATGCTGCGCAGCATGATCCACGGCTTGAGCCCGGAGCCGCTGCGGCCGGCCTTCTGCTCAAAGCGGTAACCCTCGCCAGCGAGAGGAATGGCTTTGAGCACATATTCCTGATGGGCTTCGCCGCTGGACAAAACGGCGACATAGTCGCTGATCGCACCGGGCAGGCTGATCTCTAACGGCAATGCAGCCGGTCGTGCCGTTTGCAAACCCTGCCCGGCCGGGATGAGGTTTGGGGGACCAAACTCCATCGGTGACACCGCCTCGGGCTTCGCGCCATCGTACTCAAAGTGGGCATCCGCCCAGTCGGCATGGTCAAACCTAAGATCCTCGCCTTCACTGACAGTTAGCAATAGGATCTTCACCCCTTTGAGATCCACATCGACGAGCAGCGGCTTGTCGCCGGGCTTCAAGACTGGGCTTTCAAACAAGTTCTTGCCGTCGCCAGTGAGCTTGAAAGACACGCTGCCCTCGGTGGTCGAGCCACTGCTGTCGTCGATGCCAACCATCGCCTGAAACCGGGTGGCACCATTGACGCGGACATAGAGCGTCATGGGCGCATGCGTCCCGAGGCCATGCTCGAACTTCCGGCCCGCGATTGATAGAGGTTGGCCGCGAACGGATTTGTTAACCTGCGGGCTGCCCCAGCCTTGGCTGATCTTGCCTGGGTTCAGCTCGGTTAGATAAACGGATTGGGTGGATGCTGAGACATCTCCTGAAAGCCGTGGAATAATTAGCAAAACGCTGAGGAAAAATTTCATAAGATTGCTAGAATCGAGGGGGGGTAGGTTTATGGCGCTGGCCACAACCACCGGGCGCTTGTGGGAAACGCCCGGTGTTGCGGTTAGCAGAAATGTTGAGACTCAATGGGGAGTCACGACCAGGCGGACAAATTGCCTGCCCAGACCGGCGGCCACCGAGTATGTTAGATTGCCGCCCGCAGGGCTGGGCTGCGGCACGACGGGCACCCAGGTTTTGAGGTCGGACGAGCTTTGAACCTCATAGCTGCCGCTGAAGGTCTCGCTCATCGGCCAGGTGATATGGTGACTCGCGTCGAGGCCCGGATTGGTGGCCAGACCGGCCGCGCCCATGAAGTAGGCGATGCCGTTTTGCACCCCGTCATGGTTGTAGTCCTCACTCGGGGACTGGCCGGGCGCGTTGGTGAGCGCCCAGGTGGCGTAGTCGTTAGCGCCAGCGATCGCGATCCCGAACTTGGTGCCCAAGGAACTCTGCAGCGTCGAGCGCTTGGCATCGGAAATAGCGGTCTTGTAAACATAGACGTCGCCAATGTTGCCGTTGAATGAGGTGGGCCCGTCCTGCGCATCGGTGCCAACGCCAATCTGATGGAACGAGCCTGTTAGGAGTGCATAGGGATTGCTGCCGAAGGCGGTCCCGGACCAGACCCCGGCACCGTCCTGATAGAGATTGCATGAGCCGTCCAACTGCACGACGAGGCTGAGAATGGTTTTTCTTCCGTCGGCGAGAAAAACTCTGGTGCTCTGGAGAGCTCCTTTGCGTTTGACGACGACTTCGCCGGTTTCGGTGTTCACGCCCAGGACCAGGCCGTCAAAATAGAGTCCAACTATATCGTGCTCCGCGGAGCTGCCCCACAAGAAGTTGACATTTGAATTGGCCTTCAAGATCGGTTGCACCACTGCCACGATACTGACACCGCTGACGGGCACTCCGTTGGCGAGGGAGGGGTCTTCAGGTAGGCCGGTGAGTTTGTAACCATCGCAGAAGGTATAGGCATTCTGGTCCTGTGCGCCGATGAGCAGGCCACGGTCAAAGTGCAGCCAGTTGATGCCATTCACGGCGGCGATCGTCGGGACCCCCTGGCTTTGATTGGCCGGAGTGACCAAATTGTAGCCTGCGGGGTGGCTCAGAGGCCAGGAAGGAATCGGCGAGTCCGGCGTGTTGGTGCTGAATTGATCCACAGTGGCGATGAACAACACATCCCACTCCGGAACCACCACCAGCGTCATGTTGAGATTCGTCACCGGGCTGACGGCGACGGTGAAGGGGGTGTCCGATGATAGGGCATAGCCGGCAGCCGAGGCGCAAGCATACCAGGCGGCCGGAGGCAGGGATTGCGTGTAATAGCCACCGGCATCGGTGGTCGCAGTCGCATAAGGACTCACCGATGCCAGGGGCGTGGTCTTGAAGTAAACCGTCGCGCCTGCGATGCCGTTCGTGCCGTTGGTGATACGGCCCGAAACATTCTGCGGCGGCAATTGGGGGCTGATCTCAATATAGTCCCAATGAGGGCCCCATTCGTTGGGAGGAGCGTAGATGGTGATGGTATTGTTGCCGGCAACCAGGGGCACCGTTCTGGTGACTTTCAGGTAAGTCCCCCCGGGGCACCACAGCGGCACATGAGGTCCGACCAGCGGAGCGGGCACGCCGTTCACGCTGACGTAGGAGTTGCGACCGCCGTCCCAAGGGTCGTAGTAGCACACGCTCAGATCGTAGTTGCCGGCAGTAGCCGCGTTGATGTTGTTGAAAGTGATCCCACCGTAGATGCCATAGTTGCTTTTCGCCACACGCGCCCCTCCCGAGGCGGCACCGTCACCTATGACTCCGCAGTTGACCCTTGTATTGCCGACGGCTTCCGCTTCGTAGCGGGTTGTCGGCAAAGTGACGGCCGCAGCGAGCAACAAAGTGAACGGGTTATTGGTCACGTCGTTGCTGGCGACGTGCAGAGCCGCCGTCCGGGTGCCGACTGCGGTGGGGGTGAAGGTCACGACAAAGGCGCTGCTGGCGCCCGCCGCCAGGGAACTTGGGGGTGCGGTGGTAAGCGCATAGTCTGCGGCGTTGGTCCCGTTCGTCGTCACCGCGATGCCGCTGAGAGCAACCGAGCCGGTATTTCTGATCGTGAAGGCCAGGGGCACGGCTTCTCCAGTTAGGGAGGCTCCGAAGGCAATCGTGCCGGAGCCATTGGTTAGGACGATGCCACTCGGTTGCTCCACCACGATGAGCGCAACGGCATTTCCCAGATTGGTTGAAGGATAGCCGTTCCAGAGCGGCGTGGTGAAGCCGCTGCGGTTGTCGTAGTATTGCACGCTGAAGCCGCTGGCGGCCGCGATGAAGACGTCGCTACCCATGGCCGGAGCATTGCCCATGAAGAATGCGCTCGCCAGACTCGGGCATTGGGCGAAGGCAGCGTTGCCGATGGTGGTGACACTGGCCGAGATGGTGACGCCGGTTAGGTTGGCGCATTGATGGAAAGCATGGTCGGCAATGCTGGTGACACTGGCGGGGAGGGTGTATGAACCGGTCTTGGCACCCGGATATTGAACCAGGACGGTTTGGGCTTTGTCGAAGAGCACCCCATCCACACTGCTGTAATTGACATTGGCACCAGCCACCATGATCGCCGTCAGAAGGGGGCAATCCGCAAAGGGATACATCCCGATGCTGGTGATGCCCGCGGGGATGGTGACGCTGGTGATGCTGGAACAGGAAGCAAACGCATGGTCGGCGATGGCGGTGACTGGCAGGCCGTTGATCGTGCCGGGGAGGTTCACCGAACCGCCAGTGCCGGTGTAGCCGATGAGGGTGGCCGCGCCGCTCGCAACGGTGTAAGTGAATGGCGGGGGGGGAATCACGCTGAGGGAAAAGGAACTGGACGCGGTGAGAGAGCCGTCGCTAACGGTAAGGACGATGGTGGCCGCTCCTGTGGGCCCGGGCACCGGCGTGGCGGTGACGGTGCGGTTGGCACCACTGCCGCCGAGGACGATGTTGGCATTCGGCAGCAAGGTGGTGTTAGACGAGGTTGCCCTCACCGTGAGGGAAGCCGCAGGGACGGCAAGATCGGCGACGGTGAAGGCGAGCGGGCCGGTGTTGGTGTTCACCACGATGGTTGGGTCGGCAAGGCTGCTGATGGTGAGCGGAGAATTGTTAGACACGGCGGCCAGATCGAGCCGATAGAACTGATTGAGATCTTCCGTGCCGGCGATGCCGACGGTATAGGTGCCGGCCTCCAGCGTGCGAACCAAAGACCTCGTGGTGCCGACTCCGGCCGCATTGACGGTCTGGACCGGCACCCCGGAGGCATTGTACAACACCATCCACAAGGCACTTTGCCGGGAGGATTCGAAGGTCCGCCGGGTGCCGCCTTCCGGCGCGAAATCATAGGTGGGACCGACCGGAGCCACGCTGACCCGTAAGTCGCAACGCTTGGTGACGGTGAACTTGAAACAATCCGTGTCGCTGGTGCCGTCGATGCTGCGGAAATCGATCTTGTCGGGTGCGATTGATAGACCGACGATGTCGGTGCCGAGTGCCCGCGTCCCATCAGTTAGATCACCAAGATTTTCGGCGCTTGCCAGCGTGTCATTGCCGCCGTTTCGCTCCCATCTATCGCCATACATCCGGTGCATTGCATAGACGTCGTCGAACTGCGGGCCGTTGCCATTGCGGAAACCGGTGATGCTGCCATAGTGGTTGGTGGCACTGCCGTATTCGATGGTGGTGGTCGAATTCTCGTAAATCTGTTGGTGCCCGAAGCCGATGGCGTGACCTGTTTCGTGCATTGCCATATCGAGCCAATCGCTGTAGGAGGGTGGGTTCGGGCCAGTGTTCAGGCCCATGTTGAGATGGACGACGGCGGCAACGCCTTGGCCGGGACCGTTGGCCCAACCACCGCCCCACCAATTCTGCTCCGCCACCAAATCGCTGCCGACAAGGCGGATTTCCCCGCGCACTCCCGCAATGGCTGGCGTGGTCTCTGCGGGGAGAGCTCCGTCGTCGGGGCTGGCAACAAGTGCGAGTCCGGAGACCGCTCCGATCCGGTTGAAGGTGAACGTGAACATGTCCGCGTAATTGGCACCGCAGCGGGCTTTCAAGCTCGCGTTCAGGGTGTTGTAGGTATCGCCGGGGTAACCGATCCTGGGGCCGTCGGGCACGATGCTCCAAGCCACCTTGGTGGGATCGCCGCGGTGGACCGAGGTGGTGTCGAGGGATAGCGGCGCACGCCAGCCGCCGGTGTCGTTGAAATTGAGGGCGAAGGCCGGAGGAGCGAGCGCCAGCAAGGTAGCGGCGGGCAAGGCGAGGGCACTGCGGGCCAACGCGGAGATCGCGGAGATCGCGGAGATCGCGGAGGAGTGGTGTGAAGCTTTGGGCATGATGATATCGTTAGACTCTTGTGTGATTGCGTTTTGGCGGGCGTCCTCGTGGGTCATGGGGAAGAACTCACTACGCCTGCCGCATGGACGGTCCGACGTGGAGCCGACCGACAATGCCCGACTGGGAGCTGCAAGGCAATGGACGCTGCGGACTTTGATATGGACAAAACGGACAGCGATGGAGGGCTACCGCAGACTTTGATATGGACAGAACGGACAGCGATGGCAGGCTGCCGCCATGAGTGACCGCATCGTCAGCCGCGTCTTGCCATCCGAAATCACGAGCGAACCGGCCTTTGCCAAGCAAGCCCGTGCCTACAAGGACTGTTATCGCTGGTGGCTGAGCGACGAGGACCGCCAACGCTGGCTTGGTGCCCGTGTGCCCCTGCTGGCCGCCTTGCGCGTATTCAGCGCCGGCATTTTCATTGAGGCGCATGGGCACACATGGGAACGCGCCGATCTGTCCGAGGGGATTCTCAAATACTGCACCGAGGGGAGAGGCTTTTACCAGCAGGATGGCGGACAGTGGGAAGTCGGCCCCGGTGACCTGCTTTACTGCCCGCCCGGAACCCATCACCGTTACTGGGCCGACCCAAGCCAGCCATGGTCGGTGTATTGGATGCACCTATCCGGGGACCGGCTTGCGGATTATGAGGGGTTCCTCGGTCTGATCGAGCGCGGCCCGGTCCGCCACATCGGACTCCACGAGAACATCATCGCGGAGTTCATCCGCTTGGTCATCCAACATCCCCACTCCAACAACGAAACCGACTGGTTTAGCATTCAAGCCAACGCCGTGGGCATTCTCGGGCGCATCGCCGAATTACCCCTCAATATTGCCACGATTTCCGCCGCCTACGAGCCGATCCAGAAAGCGATCGCCCTCATGCGTAACGCTCTGGATCAACCGTTCGACCTCGCCCGGCTTGCCCGCCAAGGCGGGTACGGCAACCGCCATTTCAGCCGTCAATTTCACCGGGTGACGGGCCTGACGCCGCGCGATTGGTTCATCCGGCAAAAGATGCAGCATGCACGCACCCTGTTGACGCTGCCCAACATGATGGTCAAGGATGTCGCCAACCGGCTCGGCTACGATGACCCACTGTATTTCAGCCGGCTCTTCAAGCGCACCGTCGGCGTTTCCCCAGCGGAATACCGCAGCAACATGAGTGCCAGGAATCTGCTGTTAGGGTGAGTGCTCCTGCGGCTCATTTCTGATTTCTCGGCCCTTTGCCAGGTCTTTTCATGGGAAATCGGGATTCGCCTTTATGAGTTACTGTCGAAGGCTCAGCCCACCATGTCCTTAAGTTTCTTGAGCGGCCGGACTTTCACGGCTGTGGACGCGGGCTTGGCCTTGAACGTCACCTCCTCTTTGGTGAAGGGATTGATGCCTTTGCGCGCTTTGGTCGCGGGTTTGCGCACACTGCTGATCTTGAGCAGGCCCGGCAGGACGAATTCACCGGCGGCATTCTTGACCAAGTGCGCCTCGATGACCTCACCAAGACTGTCGAGGACTGCGGCCACCTGCTTGCGGCTGAGTGCCGTGCTGGCGGCGATTGCGTCGAGGATCTGGGTTTTGGAATACTTGTCTTTCATCGTTGTTTGTTTGGTGGCCATGCCCCGAAGGAGATTGGGTCAGCGGCGGAATGTCAAGGTTGGCGGCGTGTTAGCGGCGGATAATTCCTGGCACCCATGCATGCCTCTCGTATCCCTAGTGAGTGCCCAAAAAAGAAGGCGACCCACAGTAGCAACGAGGCAAACAGGTATCTGGGTCTCTGAATCCACGCTTGAAGCGCCACATCCGCGATCACGTGGCGGACGGGCGAGAATCCTGAGCTGCCTCGCTTACTCGCCGCCGCTGCCTTCCTGGGCGGGCGGGCCGCTCTCGAAGCGCATCAAATTGGCGATGAAGGTGAGCGGGATGTGGCCGGTCTCGCCATTGCGGTTTTTGGCCAAAACCAACTCAGCCTTGCCCTCTTCGGCGTCCTTTTCCTCCTGGCTTTCCGCATAGTAAGCCGTCCGATAGAGCAGCCCCACCAAGTCGGCGTCTTGCTCGATGGCACCGGATTCGCGCAGGTCAGACATCCGGGGCACGCCGAGGCTTTTGCCGGTGCGGCTTTCCGGTCCGCGGTTAAGCTGGGCGAGAATGATAATGGGAATGGACAACTCCTTGGCCAGCCCCTTGATGCCGGCGGAAATTTCCGCGATTTCGCGTTCGCGCGAGTTCTCCGCCTGGCGGGTGCGCGACTTGAGCAACTGCAGGTAGTCGATGGCGATGAACTGGATGTTTTCGTCGCGCTTCTTGCGCCGTGCCTTGGCCCGCAACTCGTTGATCGAAATGCCCGGCGTGTCATCGATGAACAACTTGGCCGCGGCCGTTTCCAATGCTGCGCGTTGCACGCGCTGCAGGTCACCCTTGTTAGGAGTGTAGCCGCGCGACAACTGGCTCACCGCGAATTTCGACTTGGAAAACACCAGCCGCTGCACCAGTTGGAACGCGCTCATTTCGCAGGAGAACACCATCGAGGGTTGCGACAAGTTGATGCAGATGTGTTCGACTATGTTCATCATCAGCGAGGTTTTGCCCATCGAGGGACGCGCCGCGATGACAAACATTTCACCCGGCTTGAGCCCGCTGCTCATGCGATCGAGCTCCTCAAAGCCGGTGGCCAGCCCCTGTGCCTTGCGTTCCCCGGCCAATAGCGCTTGGAACTGTTCGAGCACCGCGCCGACCGACTCCTTGAGGTTGTGCTCCTTGTTCGCCTCCGCCCCCTCGCGGATGGCCAGAACCTTCGTTTCAACCGAATCCAACAGGGCGGCAACCTCGTCCGGCGCGTCGTAGGCCTGCGCGATCGCCTCGTTGGCGTTTTGAATGATCGAGCGCAACACGAACTTATCCTTCACCAGTTGCAGGTGGTGGCGGAAATGCCCCGGGCTCGGCGCGTAGGTGTACAAGTCGGTTAGAGTCGCCGGCCCGCCCACCCGGTCCAACAGGCCCCGATCCAGCAAGCGCTGGACCAGCGACACCAGTTCGATTTCACGCCCGTCGGCAAACAGTTCCTGCAGAAACTCGAAGAGGGTCGAATGCGCCGGCAGATAGAAATGCTCCTTGGTGAGCTTCTCCTCGATCGCCACGCCGAGGTACTCCTGGGGCTCCTGCAACATCGAGGACAACAAACTCTTCTCCGGCCCCAAGGCGTGCGGCAGCGCCCGCGTGACGTCGTCAACCGTTGCGGACCCTTGTTGGAGTGAGGCCGCGGGCGGTGCTGGGGAAAATGGTTTCGGATCGTCGGCCATGGAGAACCGCACCCTGGCGAAATCCCGCGCAGCGGTCAATCTTGGTAGCTGGTGAATTGCCGTGAACAACGGTGAACAACTCCGCATGCCGCTCATTTTCAAGGCTTGCGCAACGCCCGGGAATTTTCACACTGGCCCCATGCGCGCGGTGATTCAACGGGTTCTCGAAGCGTCGGTCACCGTCGGGGGCCGGCAAATCGCGGTCATGGGCCGCGGCTTGCTTGTTTTGTTAGGCATCGAGGACCGCGATGACGCCGGCGATGTCGCCTGGCTCGCCGCCAAACTCGCCAACATGCGAATTTTCCCCGATGCTGCCAACAAAATGAACCTCTCCGTCACCGCAGCCGGCGGCAGCGTGACGGTCGTGAGCCAGTTCACTCTCCACGCCTCCACCCACAAGGGCAATCGGCCGTCGTTCATCCGCGCCGCAGCCCCGGCATTTGCCGAACCCCTCTATGAAGCGTTCTGCTCGGCCCTCGAAACACAACTCGGCCAACCGGTCGGCCGCGGCAGTTTCGGTGCCGAAATGCAGGTGGCGCTCATCAATGACGGCCCGGTGACCCTCGTCATCGACACCCGCCAACGGGAATGACGGCGGCTCGGGGGCCTCCAGGGCGACCTGCCACTGGCCAGGGCACCAATCGGCCGCCAACCCAAAACAAGTGCGGGGCCGCCGACCTCCGATCGACGACCCCGCTAGACCGGAGAAAACCCATTAACTCCGGAAATCTTCACGCCCGCTGCCGACGCTGCAGCTGCGCCAGCAAGGCCCCAACCTCGAGCACCGCAAGGTGCAAAATGGCATGGACGGTGGTGGGGATGAGTGCATAACGGGCGAACGGGAGCACTCTACATAAGAATCGTCGCCGCGTAAGCTATACCTTGGTATATTCACCTAGAAATTCGGCAGCGGGCGCGGCCGCGGCCGCCCACCGATTTGGCATCACAGCGCGCCCGGGATTGGCGCGCCCTCGGGACCGAGCAGCACCGTTGCGCCCGCCTGGGTCTTCAACACCACCCGTTCGCCTGGCAACGTGGCGAGTTTCCTGCCATCTTGATAGACGTTGACCGCCTTGCCGGGCCAGGGGTTGACCAAGGTGCAATCGCGCCCGCGCTCGCTGGTGATTTTGACGCCTTGGACGACGCCACCCCGGAGGGAGCTGGAGACCAGAAACGCGCCTTCCGCGCGCAGATTCAGGAAGCGGGCATCCTTGGTCCTGGGCCACACCGGGAAGACCCGCAGCACCTGGCGGTGACTCATGCACAGCATCTCGTTGAGCGTCTCGGGAACGGTGCTGCATTGCTCCGGATCCTCCGGCAGTCCGCTGGCGGTCTTGCGCGAAGTGGACCACAATGTTGTGAGTTTCTCCAGGATCGTGGTCGGGTCGTAGCCCACCCGCACCGCAGCCGGATAGTGACTGTTCTCGCCGTTGTCGCCACTCCACTTGCGGCCCTTGGCGTTGATCGTGTTGCGCGCGATCTCAAGCAACTTCGGATCATCGTCCAGACCGATCGCTCCGGCCGGATAGATATGCTGCAACACGCACGAGTTCCCATCGATCCATTCGGTCCCCTGCTCGGCATAGCGAAACACCGTTGCTCCGTCCTTCTCGAAGGTGGGAAAGGTGCTGAGGTGCTGGAGAATGTCCTGCCATTTCGCCTGCCGGCCCTCGTCCACACCCAACTCGCGACTCATATCGAGGACGGTTTCAAACAAATTGCGCACCAAGCCCAGCGACATGATGGAATTGACGTCCGCACCCGAGTTTTCCTGGATGGAATCGTTCTTGATGATATAACGGCCGCCCTCGAAAACCAGAAAGTCCTCCCAGAAGTTCGCGACCTCGCTAACAAACGGATAGACCTTTTGCGCATAGGCTTTGTCATAGGTGTGATACCAGCGCATGGACATATTCACCACGCAATAAACCGCGTTGCATTTCTGGCCGAGGAAGGTGCCGGGGGCGCTGGTCTGGATGCCCTTGGCGCCGATGCCCACCGGATAGTACACGCCGCGGATCTTCATGATATCTTTCGCCGCGGCTTTCCCGCGTTCCATGAAAGCCAGCACCGGGGCCTCGAAGGTGTCCGCCTGCGTGAGATGATTGGATTTGTAGAGTCCGTAGAACTGCGACTGATAATCGAAGTTCAGATGGTAATCGCCGGCCCAGCGCGGGTCGTCATCGGTGACGGGCAAGCCGAACAAGCCGGTCGGAAAGTCCGCATTGCGCAGCGCGCTGGCCAATTCGTAATTTGCGGCATAATACTGTTGCTCAAGAAACGGGTCGCTGATCTCGATGAGGGATTCGGCCCAGAATTCCCGCCACCACTGGCTGTGCCGCGCCCACAGGCTAGCCAACCCTGCGCCGTCCAACCCGGCAGCCTTCGCTTGCGCCGCTGCTAACGGATCCGGCACATCCATCGAACTCTGCAGCGCCACCGCCAGCGTCACCTTCTGTCCGGGCTGCAGCGTGAACTTCGGCCCCGGCTGCGACTTGGTTTGGAGCGGCGGCGGACGCTTCGGTGGCGGATTGGGCACCACTGCCTCTACCGCCGGCTCCAGTGCCGGCAGCGTGACCGTGCCGCCAATAGCCGTTAGCACGCAGGCCGCGGCGGTGGGAATCTTTTCATCCGCAAACGCCTTGGTGACCCACAACCGCGCGTCCTGCTGGCCGAGCTCCTCCTTGGAGCCGCGCCCCGCTGCCGCCCACAGGCGCGTTTCGACCTCAACCGGCTTGCCCTCGGCGACCAACTCGACGATCAGCAAGTCATCCTTCGCCGCCAACCATGAGCGCATCACCACCGTGCTGTCGCCCTTGCTGAAGCGCGAGGTGGTTAGCGCCGTGAACAACTGCTGCTCCACCCGATAGGTCGCGCCGCTCAGCGCGGCGATGTTGATTTCCAGCCCGCCGAAAAGCCGCGGCCCGCCCTGCCGGTGGCCATCCTTGAGCCGCCAAAAATTGTTTTTGCCGATCCAATAGCGCTGCGCCTCGGGCTTGCCGCTGATGACCGCACCGAGGTCGCCGTTGCCTAACAACGGACCGTCGACCGTGTCGCGGGATGGCACGCGCGCCGGCGGCTTTTCCATGAGCGTCGAGAATTTTCCCACGATCCGTTCCGCCTCGGCTTGCAGGTTCAACGCGGGCGATGCCGCCCACACCTGGCCTAACATGATGAGGGCGGCCACCGATCCGACCACTCCCGACTTACTTGAGTTGTTCCCGCGCATGGATTTGCCGCAAGATACGAACTTCCGGCCGCTATCTTTCACCAGGCCGCAAAGGCCGCTCGGCGGCGGCTCAACCACTCCCCGGTGCGGCTTCGTCTCAGACCCACGACGAAAGGATTCAAGGGGCAAGACGAAAAACCTAACCTAACGGCAACGTCGTTGGCTTTTCAAAGACTCCGGGTGCATCTGGCAGAATGCGTTGGAGACGAGTCCCAGGCGCGGCCGCCACCCCGCGCTGGGACCCACGCCCCGCGCATTGTTGTTACTTGGCTGGCGCGGGCGGCGCGCTCAAGTCCGCCTTGGTGATCTGCTGGGCGCTCAGGCCGAAGGCCTTGAGCACGCCGGTGGCCATCATCACATTGCCGGCCGGATTCATGTGCACCCCATCAGCCGTCAACAGATTGCCCTTCTTGTCGGGGCCGGCCTTGGCAATGGCGGCCTGCATGTCGGCGTTGAGGTCGGCCAGCAGGCATTTCTTGTCCTTGGCAAGCGTGCGCAAAAACTCGTTGTAGGCCATGAGCTTCTGATTGTTCGGATTGGGCTGGTCCTCGCCAATCATCGTCGAGGTGAGGATCATCACCTTGACGCCGGCCGTTTGGCACTGCTCGACGATTTTGCTGATGTTCTCCTTGTACTTGTCCAACGGCACGCCGTTGGCACCATGCCACACATCGTTGACGCCGCAGCTCAGCGTCATCCAATCGGGCTTCTTGCTCAGCACATCGTTGTCGAGCCGTGCCAACATGTCATTGGACTTGTGGCCGCTGATGCCCGCGGGAATGGCCGTGGCCTTCACTCCGTTGGCCTCGAGGCCGCGGATGACCAACGTCACATACCCCTGCGGGCCGACCCCACCTTGGGTGATGGAATCCCCCAGGAAGGCGATTTTCTGGCCACTGGTGACGGCGATTTCCGCGCGCACCGTTGTTGCGCCCATCATGCCGAGGGCCATCGCCGCCGCCATCCACCTAACACTTGTTTTATTGCTCATGGTTTGTTTGTCTGGTTGTTTGGTTGTTTGAGATTGGGACTAACTCACGGCTTGTTGGTCATCTCCAGCATTGCCTCGGCAAAGGCCTTGCCTAACAAGATGAAGAACCGCCCTTCGCCATAATAGTGAAACCCGAGATTGGACGTCGCGCGTCCGAGCATCGCCTGCTCTTCAGCGGTGAGCGGATCTTTCTTCAAATCGCGGTCCTTATTGAGCCAGCCGGCGGTCTTGAGCGCGATGACATCCGGATGTAGCAGCGGCGCGCTCTCGACGGCTTTCACATTGCCTTTGAACTCGGCAACCTGGTTCATCGAGCGCATCTGGTTGCGAATGTCGCCCTGTTTGCCCACTTCATTCTTCACGCCGTTGACGCCCATGACCCCGACCACGACCTTCATCTCCGGCGCCTTGAATTCCTTGCGCATGTCCTTGATCAGGCATGTTAGATTCTTGCCGTACTCGGCGACCGGCTGGCCGCCTTCGATCATGTCATTGAACCCTTGGAACCACACCAAGCCGGCGATTTCGTAGCCGGCCTTCTCGTCATAGGCGGGGAAGCGCTGCTTGAGGTTCTTGAGCACGTCATGCACATAGCCGACCATGCCGCGGTATTGCCCGCCGAAATCCTCGGCGGTGCAGGGCACCTTGGTCTTGTTGGGACCGTCCTTCAGTGGCATCGGATCGGGCAGCCCGGCACTGGGCGGGCGGAAATTTTTGTAGAGGCTCTGGCCGCCGGGGGCATATTTGATGAGCAGAACCTGGTTCGCAGTGGCCTCGCCGAGGTAGTAGCCGAAGGCGTATTCCGGCCCGATGCAGTGGCCTAGTTTCGAGTAGTCCTTGCGACCGCCGTAGCCGGGCCCCAGATCGCCGGAAACGTCGTCGCTGGTGACCCAGACATCCTTGCGGGTAACCAGGGTCTTGCCGTCTGGCTTGAACGTCTTGAGCAACGCGGCGCGCGCCGGATCCTTGTCCTCGCCCAGAAAATCAATGGTCCGCACGTCGGCCTGGCCATCCATGTTCGACTGGCCGCCAAGAATATAAACCCGCACCGGGCCCTTGCCCACGGCCTGCGCGATCTTGTTAGACACCGCATCGTCGGCCCAGCCGGCAGCACTGAGCAAGGTGATGCAGGCACCGGTGAGGGCGGCGGTCTTGACGAGTGGATTTTTCATATTGGTGGCTGGCGGGTTCGGTTGGTTAAACCGCAAATACCCGCCAATCCAGCCATCTCTTTCAGGACGCCGCGCAAAAATTCAAAGATTGGACCAGCAGCTTGAGAGGGCATTCGAGGGCCCACGCTTTTGGCTGGTCTTCCGCACCCGCGCCTTTCAGCATGAGCGCACCCACCCTGGGGGCGCCCCCGATGCCCGACGAACTGGCGATTGACGACTTTCTAGCCCGGCCGCCTGGCGTGGCGCTCATCGACGTGCGCACGCCGCACGAATTTGCCCTGGGCCACCTCCCGGGGGCGATTAACGTGGCCTTGTTTTCTAACGAAGAGCGCGCCGCCGTCGGCACCGCCTACACCCAACACGGCCGGCGCGAGGCGGTGAGCCTGGGCCTGCGCTGGGTCGGGCCCAGGCTCGAGGAGCTCGCGCGCCGCCTGCTCGATCTAACCGACCCAGCGGATCCCCGGCTCTACCTGCACTGCTGGCGCGGCGGGCTGCGCAGTGCCAGCGTGGCCTGGCTAATGGAAACCACCTACGGTTGCCACGTGGCCACCTTGCAGGGGGGGTACAAATCGTTCCGCCGCTGGGTGCTCGCCGCCTTCGCCGTCCCCCGTGACGTGCAGGTGGTCGCGGGTCTGAGCGGCAGTGGCAAAACCGCCATCCTCCGGCAACTTGCCGCCCTCGGCGAGTCCACCGTGGACCTTGAGGCACTCGCCAACCACAAGGGCAGTGTTTTCGGCTCACTCGGCGAAGTCGCGCAACCGAGCCAAGCGCAATTCGAAAACGAGCTGGCACTGGCGTGGTGCGCCACCGCTGCCGGGCGGCCGGTGTGGCTCGAGGACGAGAGCCGCATGATTGGCCGACGCGTCCTGCCCGGCACCCTGTGGGCCCGCAAACAGCAGGCCCGGATCCATGTCGTCGAGCTTCCCACCGATGAGCGAATCCGCCACCTCTGCGCAACGTACGCCGGATTTGCTCCGGCGCGCCTCGCGGCGTGCGTCGAGGCGATCCGCCCACGGCTCGGCGCCGCCCGCGCCACGGCCGCCCTCGCGGCACTCACCTGCGGCGACTTAGCGGCGGCCTGTGGCCACATCCTCACCTACTATGACCGGACCTATCAGAAATGCCTGACGCTCTATCCATCGGAACACGTCACCCGCCATCCCTTCCCGCGGCTCGACCCGAACGGGATCGCAGCCACTTTGCAACAAGCCACCCGACCACTGCCATGACCCCGCCCATTCGTCTCACCCAATACAGCTCCGGCGCAGGCTGCGGCTGCAAAATCGCCCCCAAGGTACTCGATGAAATTCTCGCAGAAAGCGCCGCCACCGCCCCGCCGGATGCCCGCCTGCTCATCGGCAACGAGCTGCGCGACGATGCCGCCGCATGGCTGCTAGACGACGGTCAAACCGTGTTGCTCGCCACCACCGACTTTTTCATGCCTATCGTCGATGACCCCTTCGATTTCGGCCGCATTGCCGCCGCCAATGCCATCAGTGATATCTATGCCATGGGCGGGCGGCCCGTTCTGGCATTGGCGGTGCTCGGCTGGCCCATCGATCGACTCCCGCCGGAAGTCGCCCGTGAGGTGATCCGTGGCGCCCGAGCGATTTGTGCTGAGGCCGCCATCACGCTGGCCGGCGGCCACAGCATTGATAGTCCCGAACCAATCTTTGGCCTAGCCGTCAATGGTCTGGTCCAGCGCAGCCACCTCAAAGCCAACGCCGGCGCCCGCCCCGGCGACTTGCTTTATCTAACCAAACCTCTCGGTGTCGGCATCCTCGCCACCGCCGAGAAAAATGGCCGCCTCCGCCCTGAAGATGTCGGCAGGGCCGCCACTTCGATGACCCGCCTCAATTCGATCGGCACCACGCTCGCCCGCCACGACGCCGTGCATGCCATGACCGATGTGACCGGTTTCGGGCTCTGCGGTCATTTGTTGGAAATGTGCCGCGCCGGACAGGTCTCCGCCGAGTTGGAGTTTGCCGCGGTGCCCCAGCTTGGCGCGCTCGCCATCTATCTGGCGGAAGGGATGGCCCCCGGCGGCACCCGCCGCAACTGGGACAGTTATGGGCATGCGATTGACTGCCCCGACGCGCTGCGCCGCGATATTCTCAGCGATCCGCAGACCAGTGGCGGCCTGCTCATTGCGGTGGAGCCTGCCGCCCGCGCCGCTATCGAGGAGGTATTGCATCAGGCAAAACTCGCGATTGTCCCCCACCCCATCGGCACCATCCTGCCGTCTGCCGGCGGCATGTCGCGGATCACGGTTATCTAACCTTCTGGGGCGGCGCGCATTTTTGACTGCCAAGCGCCGGCTTCAGCCTGCGTGTGTCGGCGTGGGCGGAGGAAGTGGTGGAGCGAAACGTAACGTGGCTTGAGGCATGTCAATTTGGTGAAGCGGGCTTCGACGCGGTCGTCGGCCATGGCTTGCCGAGTCATTGACACGCCGGCTGAAGCCGGCGCTCCGTCACTTTGAGGCTTTCAAGTTGATGAGCTTGGGCGGGGTGTTGTCATTTTCGATGAGCGCGATGACCTCGACGAGTTTGTCATGTTCCTTCTTGGTATTGCGGATCTCCACCTCTAGCTTCTTCAGCTCGGGAAGGATGGATTTGGCAGCGCCGCGATATTTCTTGAGCACATCAATTGAGGTCTCGATGATATATCCTTTGCCCCAGTCCTTGAGGTTCATCAGCATCATGGTCAGCGGAATGCCTTCCTCGAGTTGCAGGCGCGCCAGCGCCTGGATGCCGGCGAGGCGCACGCCCTTGGAGAACATCGTGTTGGCCGGCGGCATTTCCTGAATGGTGGCAATAATGGTCGGTGCCAACGCCTTGACGTCGTCGAGCGTGAGCAGGCTATAGGTGGACCGCAAACAACCGCGCGCGGCGGAGTCGGGATTGGCGGCGACGGAGCGGATTGCCGGATAGAGCTGGTCCTTCGGCACCTCGGCAATCGATTTGGCGAGCAGACCGCTCGGGCCGGACGCCCCGCCCGGATAGAACAATGCATAGGCCAGTGCGCCAACGCCGAATTGCATCTGGTCGGTCTCGTCCTTGACGGTGGCGGCCTCGAGCATCTTTTGCTCGACGGGCCTGGCATCGGCGCCGATGGTCCGCAGCGCCTCGGCCGTCTGCACGCGCAGCCAGCGGTCGTCGTCGTTGAGTAACGCGGCGAGGGTGTCAAGCGCGGGTGCGGCGCGGCCCTTGAGCTGGCCGATGGCGGCGACCGCGCCGAGGCGGGCGTTGGGGTTCTTGCTTTTGGTTTGTTCGAGCAATTGTGGCAGCACGTCGTCCTTGCGTTTGCCGAGTTCCTCGGCGGAGCGGGCGCGGTCGAGTGGCGACCATGAGGCCAACCCGGCTAGCAATTGAGCGGTGCTCCGCTTGGCATGAGCGTTGTCTCCCAGCCAGCGTTCGGCGGTGATGGCCTCGGCGATGTCGGCCTGGCCCAGCCAGTTCTCCTGCTGGGCGTCGCGCCCGGTGAGTTGAATTTTCTTCAACGGCGCGGCGTATCCCAACATATAGGAACCGGTGGCGCCGAGAATGCCATGATAACTGCTGGCGACCACACCCCCGGTGCCGACATTGACAAATGAGCCGTCCCAGCACCGCGCGAGGTCGTAGTACCAGCGCAATTCCTTCATGAAGGCGGCCATCGCCTGCGGGCCACCGCAATTGGCGGCGACCGGTCCCCACAGATAACTGAAGCCGTTGCCGGTGTGACCCCATTCGCGCGACTCGTAGGAAGCGGTGACCATTTTGGAGAAGAACTGGGTTTCGGGCCGCTTGCCTTGCAGCGCAAACGCCATGGCCGCCATGCTGGTCTTGCCATTGTCGTCATGGCCGACGCCGGGCCGGTGCTCACCGTATGGCACAAAGCCCTTGCCGACATAATAAGCGAAAAACTTGCTAGAGCGGGCGATGGCGGGTTTCAGTTCGGGTTCCTCGACGCCGCATTTTTCGGCGAGCACGAGGGAAACGAAGCATGGCAGGCCGGTGGCGTTGACCGGGCCGTACGGCGGCACCGGGCCGTGGAGTTGGCCGTCAGGGCCGGGTGGCACATAGCCGTGGCCCCAGGTGCCGAACAACCCCTGCCCGCGGGCGATGGTGGTGGTGTACGAACGGATGGCAGGCAGCACGGTCTTGTCGCCGGTGGTTAGATAATACTCGCAGAGGAACAAATTGTTATATCCATGATGCCAGGTGGCCATGCCGCCCTTGCTGGATGTGTTCCACAGCGCTTCGACTTCCGGGGTGGCGGCGGCCAGCTTGTGCGCACTTTTCGTCACCCAGGCCAGATCCTCGGGCCGACCTGCGGCCAACATCGCCAATTCATTGGTGTGCAGGCCGTCGTCCTTCTCCGGGTTTTTGGCCATCACGGCCAGGCCCTGTTCGAGAATTTTCTTTGCCTTGGGACAATTGTAGGGCGAGGTGTCGCTGTAAGAGCCCATGACCTGGAGCTTGAGTTCAACGCTCTGGCTCTTGCCCTTGCGCCACACCGTGAGCGGCAGGATGCCGCGCGCAGCTTCGGTCTCGGCCTGCCCGATGGCCCGCCCGAAACACTTGCGCGCGTCTTCGTCAAACGCCTTGCCAAACACCCCGAGAATCACGTCGCCCTTTTCCAGCTTGCCTGCGGCGGGCGAGCGTTTCTCCACTTCCGTGATGAGAATCTGGCGGCACTTCTCGGTCATTCCAGCCTCGACCTGCATCCAGCCCAACGCGCCGGTCGGCCCGAGGTTATAGCTGTTCTTTGTGTCTACCGGGGTTTCTTTCGTTAGATCGAGCGCCGCCGCCGGCACCTTCGCCGCCTCGGCCCGTGCGCCGCCGAGCCATAGCAGCGCGGCGAACAGCGCAACGGCGGGAAGCCATGACAGCAGGAAGCGGAGGTAGAGGGTCGGACGCAGGGGAGGTTTCATGAAGCAATGGGTGGGGCTGGTTCGCGGGGGCGATACAGACAGCAACGTCGCGATCTTTCAGCCAGCGGGTGAAAATGCCCGCACGCGGGAAAACAGCCGTCCCAGCCTGTTAGGGAAAGCAACCGTCCCGGCTGTTGCGCCAATGCGTGGCCAAAGAATCGCACCTCACGACCGGCGAGGACACCTGTCTGCCCTCACCGCCGAGACGGCCATGTTCCCCCGCGATGTCACTCGACTTCAACACACAGCACCGAATCCAGCTCGTCGCAGGCCTTCTCCGGCAGCTTCACGGTGAGCATGTCCCCTGGCGCTGACAATTCCATTTGTAGCGGCTCGCGCTCCGGATCCGCCAGCAGGTAGGATTTCTTCAATTTGCACTTCACGCCAGTGGCACCGAATATTCTAACATCTCCATCGCCCGCGGCCGGCCACTTGAACAGATGGAAATACAATTTCCCCGGCTTGCCCCAGGTCCAGTCCGCGGGCTGCACCGTGCAGCGCCATTCGGATTTGGCCAGTTCCCCGCCCAACGGCGTCCGGCCTGCGCCATAGACCGCCTCGCCGTTCACCTTGAGCC
>Ga0118677_10004355_pt1 | contig 25872 bp, 25 predicted proteins | sample AliMusrvi5mmetaG_FD_86154 | JGI IMG/M metagenome (GOLD analysis project Ga0118677, IMG submission 86154)
CTCGGCCAGCGAGGCACCGGTGCTCGCCACCAGCGTGAGATGCAGGTGCCGCAGGTCGTGGAAGTGGAGCTGCTCGAGGCCCACGGTCCTTCGAGCTCGCACCCAGTGACGATGGAAGGTCCCTGCGCGGAGCAGATCGCCAGACGAGTTGCTGAACAACAGCGAGTCCTCTGATCTCCCGACGCGGGCCTCAAGGTGCTGGGCGATCCTCTCGAAGGCTTGGGGAGGGACGTGCAGGACGCGTGCGCCCGCCTCGGTCTTCGGTGGCCCGAGTTCGGGCTGGCCCCCTGAGAGCTCGTGACTGGCCCGCTCGACTCGGACGGAGCACGTCACCAGATCGACGTCTCCACGCTGGAGGCCCAGGATCTCGCCTCTTCGGAGCCCCAGCCAGACCGCCAGGGTGACGCTCAATCGAAGCTCTGATGGCATCGCCGCCTCGAGCCGACCAGCCTGGTCAAGGCTGATCAGCGGTCGCCTCGGGGACGACTCGGTCCCCGCTCCCTTGATCCGGCAGGGGTTCCGCCTCAGGATCTCGTCGTCGACCGCCTGGTTGAGGATCTGCCGGAGCAGGCGATAGGCCTTCGCAGCCGTCGACGGATGGCGAGCGTTGAGCTCCGCGTGCCATGCCCGCACCGCAACTGTCGTGATCTGGCGCAGCTGGACCTCGCCGAAGATCGGCAGCACATGGATGTTGAGGAGACCCTCGTAGAGCTCGAGGGTTCGGGGTCGGAGCCCCGTGCGATGGCTGAGCCACTCCCGGGCGAAGGCTCCGAAGGCCGCCTTGCTCGCCGCCGGGGCCGTCCAGCGCTCATCGTGGATCTCCGTCGAGACTCGCCGCAGGAACGCAGCAGCGTCTGCCTTGGTCACGAAGGTCGACGAGGCGACGTGTCGTTCTCCGAGGTGCCAGTAGGCGGCCTGGTAGCGGCCGGAAGGAAGCTTCCTGACACTGCCGAACTCCCTCCTGCGACCTACCGTCGATCCCATTCCAAGCTCCGATCTTCTTCAGCGAAACGATGTCGTGACTCAGCGAAGGCGCTCGATCGTGCTTGCGGCAAGCAACGCGTCGAGGTCCGCCCAACGAATCCGAACCAACCGGCCGACCTTGCAAAAGGGGATCCGCCGCTCGAGAACCAAGCGTCGGATCGTCCCCTCAGAAACGTTCAGGTAGACCGCTGCCTCCACAACGGTCGCGGTCACCGACACTCTGGGCACGAATTCCTGATCCGGCGCCGATTCCCGCCTGGTCATCGCTGCACTCCTTGCTCACTTGCCATGCCACTGACGAATGAGGGGCACCACCGGATCCCGAGATCGCGTTGAACCCGAGCTCATCGGGCGAAGCGATCCATCAGAGGTTCCGCCTCGAGATCGATCACTCCCCTCACTAGGAGGCCATCGAAAGAGGTCAGATCGGACAGGAAATCTCGAAATCTGTCGTCGGTTGCCGTGGATCGGCAGTCGCTTCGCTCCGGCCGGTCCACGGCAAGGCCTGGCGGCCTTGTGCGCAGTCCTGAGGACGGAGTCGAACTTTTCTATTCATCTCTCAAGAGGGCAAGAGGAGGGGGCATGAAAACCCTCCTGCAACCGTCCGCAACATCGATCAGATACCTCTGGTACTACTGAGGTTTGGAAGTTACCCACAGGCCGAGAACTACATTAATGTAAGATAAAGATTGGCACTCGGAAGAAGTGAGTGCCAGAGCACTGTCACCTAATTCGGATAGAAGATGGAAGCAACCAAATTGCACCAGAAAGCAAAGACCGGTGGGCGCTTTTCGCACCCACCGGCCCCGGCCAGTGCCTCGTTGCAGCGAGGCATCAATCCCATGACCAGCATGATCAGGAGATGTTGTGAACCTAGCAACTGAGCTCAAAGCGCGCGAACCACTTCGAGGCACCACGTGGGACCTATCTTCCCTTGGCCTCCAGAGCGCCAAAATGGTTGGACCAGAGAAGATCCCTGAGATCAGGGCGCTGCCGACTCCTATTGCGCCTAGCGGACTTCAGGTCTTCACCCGATGGAACACCGCTTCGACTTCTGAAGGAGTCGTGCTGCACTTCTTCACCTCAGACGAGAAGCAGCGTTTTGCCGTGTCAAACCCATTGAAGTGGGTTAGCCGTCTCTCCGAGGCGGCCGCGGTGATTTCTCCTGATCTCTCGCTATTCGCCGAGTACCCGCAGTGCGTGCGGCGAGTTCACACCAGACTCAACCGAGCCGCTGCTGTGGTGTGGCAGGACCGAGGTCTCAACGTGATTCCGAACGTCCGCTGGAACGACCGATCAGATTACGAGTACTGCTTCGATGGCGTCCCACGGCACAGCCAGGTCGCTGTCTCGAGCGTCACGATGTTGAGAAATCGGACGGACCGCCGAAATCTCGTCCATGGCTTTCAGGCGATGCTCGATGAGCTCCAACCAACGTCTGTCATCTGGCACGGTGGCATCCCAAAGGAGATGCCGTCGGCCACTTGGGAATCAGTTACGATCGAGGTGTTTCCGAGTCAGACCACCCGTGCGTTCCATGAAAGGCGAGACGGTGGGCGGCGGTAGATCTACTGGAAGCGGAGCGACAAAGAGCACTGTGGACCGAGCAGTTGATGCGCTCTCGAGCGACTTTCCATTGAGCAAGGAGGGTTACTTCGGAGCGGTGGGGAAATCTGGGTCGGAAAACATCCGCGAGATCACAGCGGACAATCCACAGGCTGTGTTCGAGGAGTTCGGAAGGCAACTCACTCAGGGCGCCAAAGCCGACCCCGGGGTCAAATTAACCAGCGGGACCAGCTACCTCCATCCAGACGGGACCCGAGTGAACGTCAGACCGACAAGCGATAGCGGGAGCCCGGCCATCGACATCAAAACAACGAACCCCCGGCTCTCAAGTCAGAAGATCCATTTCGAAGGGAACAGCAATGAATGAACTCACCTATTTCATGACCCCTAGCGCTCTCAATCATCTCGCTCAGTTGGTGGGAACGAGATGGGAGTGCGTGGGGACGTCCGGCACCATCATCAAGAACTTGATCACATGCCCAGCTCTCATTGTGACCAGTGAAATCGCTGTTGCACTCACGATCCAGGACAACGAGGTGCTCGTCGGTGGCGAGCATCGGACCCTCACCCAGATCTATGAAAGCGAGCCGGATGGCAACGTCGAGGCTGCAAAGAAGGAGGGTTTGGTCTTCTTTCACGGAAAGGGAGAGCGAGTGACCTCCGTCTCGGTGATTCGCGAGGAGCTCACAGAAATCGCCGAGGGCGAGGAGACCTTTCACTTGCTCTCGGACTCTGGTGTGGTGATTGCTCTGGAGTCAATGGTCATCGCCATCCAGCGCCGCGGATTTGATGGCTTTGATTTCGTGGTCAATCGAGCGTCGTCTCCGGCAGAGCTGGAGTACTACCCGACGGAACGTGATTGGCCGATGAATCTCAGGGTCACATACGAATACGCCCGGCACTTGATCAGCGTCGATTGATTCTTCGCTCCAGCTCGTCCCATTCCATACGCGATCCGTGCGCGAAGTGGAGCGCAGCTGAGGGTCATCGGTCACTATCGGGAATCCGAGGATTCCTGGAATCTCAAGGATTCCGAGCCGTAGGCGAGGATCTGGAGCCTGCGAGGTTCACTTCCCAAGCTGAGAACGCGGGTTCGATTCCCGTCACCCGCTCTCAAGCCAGTCCCCTTCGGGGTCGGCTTTCCGCTTCATGCAGCGGGTATTTCATTTCGATGCCGCCTGCCTCCAGCACCCAGGAATTCTCAATGCCGCATCGTGGCGCAGCCGAAGTGAAGTGACACGCTCCTCAAGCAAAACAGGGCAATCCCTCCGGATCTCCCTCACCTTGGGTTTGCCGTCGTCCCCACCTCGTGAGACGACCCACAAGATCTCGACCCTGTTTCCTGCCACCTGATCGACGACTTCGAGCATCGGTAGACTCATCGCATGACTGAACGCCCAGAATCACCAACCATCGTGAACCTTCGCGGGCCGTCGGATTCTGAGATTTCGAATCCTGGCCGGGACGTCCAGCGGGTCGGCACCGCACGATTTCTCGGTGAGGACGTGGCAAAAATTCACGATCCCGTCTGGGCCGTTCTCGGCAACCTCGGAGACAGCCAGTGCTACTTGGGGGTCCAAGCCAAAGTTGCCGCTGTACAGGCCGCAATGTCACGCCGCATTTCTCATGACAAGCGAAGCAATCGCCTCATTGCACCCGCATTCACCATTGGCGTTTCCGATGGCCAACTCAACGGTACGCCCCAGATGCGGTTTTCGCTGATCGGACGTGAGCTTGTAAACGACGCGACGTCAACCCACCTCGCCGCTAATCAAGTTGAAGGGTTGATCGCCGTGGTGGCATGCGACAAGCCACCGGTTGGAACGGTCGCTGCGCTCCTTGAAATGAACGTGCCCGGCGTCATTCTTTCTGATGGTTCTATCAAGCCCGGGATCGACCCGAAAACCGGTGAGCGCATTGACTTGGTCACGGCATTTCAGTTCGCAACAAACCCTGACGAAGCGGCGCGTGCCGACGTCACTTTGAACGCCTGTCCGGGGCAAGGGAGTTGCGGAGGGATGTTTACCTACAACACCATGCAGACCTTCATCGGCGTTCTTGGCCTTGAACCACTCCACATGATCGCTCCCCCGTCAGATGACCTTCGACGAATCGAGCGGTTCCCAGACGAACTCGTCGAGTGCCTCGTCACGATGACGCAGCAAGGAATTCGGCCTCGTGACATTGTCACACCTGCCGCACTTCGAAACGCGCTGATTGTCGCAATGGCCATGGGCGGATCCACCAATGTGATGTTGCATAGCGTTGAAATTGCACGTGCTGCTGGACTCAATTTATGGAATGACGTTCTCAGTCAAGACGAGTTCAATGCCTTGTCCCACCGCCTCCCCGTAATCGTAAACATGCGCCCATTTGGTGAGTACTCGATGGTTGACGTCGATCGAGCCGGGGGTCTTCCCACGATCGTCAACGAGTTGCTCCACGCGGGCTTCCTTGATGGAACCACAATGACTTGCACCGGCGAAACACTGCAACAGCAAGTAGAGCGACTCGACCCTCCAGCACCCGACCATGACGTGATCTACTCCGTTGCGCAGCCGTTCAAAGAGACAGGAGGGCTTCGCCTCTTGCGAGGAAACCTTGCACCTGACGGTGGCGCAATTTTGAAACTGGCGGGTGTCGAAAGTGGCATCGCAGACGGGATCTTTACCGGGAGCGCTCGGGTCTTCAACAGCGAGCACTCGCTAATTTCAGCCTTAGACCAGCGCCCTGACGACTTCAATGACAACGACATGGTTGTCATCCGATACGAAGGACCTCGAGGAGCGCCCGGCATGCCGGAGATGCTTGACCCCACCTCAAAGATCACTTCCCTCTGTCGCAAGCGCAACATCACGATTGCCCTCATGACCGATGCCCGATTCTCTGGCGGTTCTGTCGGCCTCGTGATTGGTCACGTTGCCCCAGAAGCACTCCTTGGGGGACCGATTGCACTGATCGAAGACGGTGACACCATCACCGTTGACGTCAACCAGGACCGACTCGATTGCTTACAGCTCGAGAACCCCATCACACTCGCTGAGCGAGCCAGTAAATGGGACGCGGCGGTGCAGGCAAACGGAGGAATCCACCCCGATGCTCCAACTGTGACGCATCGTGTTTTGAAACGAATGCGCTCTACGGGCCTTCCTGCGCTTCTTGGCGGAGGAATGTCGGGAGACTGAGTCCAGCTGAGGTCTGCTACTACGACTACTGCGCCACGAAGCCTTGCCATGAGGACATGTACTCAACAAAGCGAGGACTGAGTCCTTCTGACTCCAACACCGTGCGCTCAACAGGCAGGTCTCGCATTGCTCCCAGCGGATCTGCTTCAAGCAACCTCGGGAAGTCGTGATTGGTGATGGCAGCTTTTCCGATCGCCACGATGTCGGCACCCAAATCGAGTGCTCGCTGAACATCAGCACCCGTATAGAGGTGACCAGCAACTGCTAAGCGAGTATCGCCCCGGTCGATCTCGGTGAAGAGCTCCAATAGGAGGCGATCCTCTAACTCTGGTTCCGCCGCGTTTTTGAACACGTCCCACAGCGAAAGATCAATTAAGTCGACAGTGTTTGACGCCACGAGCCGCCTAAATGCATCAACAACATCACTCGTAACTAAGCCGAAGCGCTCCGGCGAAAGCCGGACTCCGAGATGGAAATCAGCACCACAACGTTGGCGAATACCCGTAATAATTTCGTCAAGAATTCGATAGCGGTTCTCTTGACTGCCCCCATACTGATCAGTCCGAACATTTAATTCTGCATTGAGGAACTCACACAGTAAGTAGTCATGTGCTCCGTGAAGTTCAACACCATCGAAGCCGGCGCGTTCACTGCGCACCGCAGCCGCAATAAACGACTCAACTACTGCTTCAACTTCTTCAGTCGTCATCGCTCGTGCTTGCGTAGAAGGATCTGTACTTGGAGCAACTGGTGCGTCACCGGTCAGGTCTGCTGGAGCACGCCTTCCGGCATGATGAAGTTGCACGATGGCAAGGCTTCCCTCGCTTTTGAGCTTGTTTGCCAACCGTGTGAGCCCTTCAAGATGATTGTCGCTCCAGCAGCCCAGTTGGCCGGGGAATCCTTGGCCATGAGGATCAACATGACTGGCACAAGTCATCACTAAGCCAAAGCCCCCCTCGGCGCGTTTCGTCAACCAGACGAACTCTTCTTCGCTGAGCGTCCCGTCCACGTTGCTCTGCATGTTGGTCAGAGGCGCCAACATAAATCGATTCTTCATGGACCGCCCGTGGGCAAACGTAACCGAATCAAAGGGCGATGACATACTGACTCCTTGTGAAATGAGAGAAGGTCCTCGGAGCATACGCGTCTGGCCTCCACGAGAGTGACGGTGCGCTTAGGAGCCGGAATGCTTTGGATCCATCGTCCCAAAACTCAGGACTTCACCGCGATTCATGCTGACCCAGTCGCGTGCTTCCAAATACGGGCGAAATGTCTTGGCGATGAGAATTTCATCGCCGCGCGTTTTGGGCCGCTGTAGTTCATAACAGTGGGGAAACTCAGTCCATGCCACCGTGGCATCCCACAAACGGAGAGCCTTTTCGCCCGTGGGAGGCTCAAGCAGTACCGGACCAAAGAGGCACTGTCCATCAGGAAAAAATAAGGTCGGAACGCCAAAACCGCCAGCATCGATCACTTTGTTGTGCTCAGCCATCACCTCATCGTTCGTGGTGGGATCCTCGATTGCTCGATCGACGACGGCCGGATCGAGGTCAAGCGTCTCAAGGAGGTGTCGCGCCACATTGGGTTCGTGGGGTTTGAGGCCGTGAACATGGAGCGCTGCTCCTGCTGCTCCGTACCAGCGGTCGAGATCATCCATGCTGGTTCGACGAAGGTACGCTCCGATTCTCATCATCGACCACCCATAAGACCACTCACGTTCCCAGGGATGCTTTTTTCCCTCAACCCGATTGACTTCTTCGAGACTGAAGAATCGCCAATTGATTGTCAAATTATTGTGATCCCGGACATTGCGAATCCACAGGGACGTTTGGTAGGCAAACGGACACATCACATCAAAGTGAAAATCAACTTCCGTCGGTGGTTGCCATGGAACTTCTGGAGTCATCGTCTCCTCACCTCTCATCGTTTCAGGAGTACCTTTGCGTTCTCCCCCCGGGCCTTGCAATAGACCGTAGAGGATGTGAACCGAAGCGTGGAGGTTGAGGTGGGAACAATGGCCGGTGCTTGCCTTCTTCTAACTGCAAGACGGCTAAGTTTTGCCCCAATGAGCGCGAACCCCACGACGTGGCGCCAAGCAGAGCAGCAAGCGTTCCAAAACGAAAAAGGTTCAATCGATCCCGTTGGGGCAATTTTAGGAGCAATCGCCACCACTGTTCCTTTGATGATTGGCGTTGCGACGGGCCATACCCAACTGGGGCTATTTGCCAGCCTCGGCGGCCTCAACGTTGCATTGGGCTTGACCGCTGGAACCCAGAGCACACGAATCCGCTGGGGGCTCACGGTTCTGATTGGTACGACCCTTGCAGTTGCCCTTGCCACATTGGTTCATAACATTGAGTGGCTCACATTCCTGATGACGTTTCTCTGGGTTGCCTTTTGGTCCGCTTGGCGTATCGCTGGTACCGCCGGGGTGCTCACAGGGTTTGTTACATCGGCGGTATTCATCATTACCGTTGGAATTCCCGCACCTTCGTCGACACTGACAGGCCACACCCTCGCGTACTTAGGAGGCGGAGCAATCGCACTAACGCTCTTTTTGCTCTTTGTGAAAGCTCGCCCAGATAATTCTGAGGTCCCTGCCAAAATTCCCTTGCGCTCTGTTTGGACGTCGCTCCGTGGAAATCAACTTGTGCTGCAATACTCCCTTCGCTGCGCCCTGATGATCACCGGAGTAACCGTGATCTATATCGTCCTCCATCTTCCCCAGGGTTGGTGGATTGCCATGGCCGTTCTTTCTGTGTTGCAACCAGACGCGGGGGCAACCAAAATCCGTGCGATTCAACGTGGCGTCGGCACCTTTGCTGGAGCCGCTGCGGCGGCCGTAGTCATCTCGTTCACCCATAGCCAAATTGCCTTAATTCTCTGCATTGGCGTTGTCGCCGGAGCGCTGTTTGCTCTCAAGAATCTTGGATACCACTGGATGATCATGTTGCTGACACCAATCATCATCTTCATGCTTTCGATCGCGTCGTTTCAAGGATGGGCGATTACCGAGGCACGAATTATTGATACGTTCATCGGGATTGCATTCACCGTTGCGATAGCCACCCTCACCGACGCGATAGTTCTCAGAGAACGCAAGCACCGATCAACAAACGACGCGGCGGTCTAGATCAGTTCAGCCACACGATCAAGCTTGGACTGCGAGCGAACCACCATCGTTCCTTCTGGAAGATCATCGATTACGTCATCACTAAAGACCATCTGCAGATGATCCCACCGGCGGTCGTCACCAATGATCGTTCCTTCAACTGAGAATGTCACACTATTTGGCAACGCCGAAGGCGTATCGCTCCCAGCTGGAAAGCTAATGAACTGAACAGTGCGTGTCCCGTCACCCTCTCCAGTTTTTGGACCCTGGGGTAGCGAACACATGATGATGGTGAAGTCCATCCCGGCATCTTTGTGAACTTTTTTCTCTTTGAAGTCGTCACGAGATTGCATATCAATGAAGGACCGTCTTGTGGGGTAGCGAACAATCGCCACGCGATCCCACGCTCCATCCCCAGCAATGACGTCACCGAAGAAGGCAACCTCCGCACCAATCGCAGCCAGTACTTCTGTTGGGGCATAGCGGTCATCAGCTTCTTTGCCTGAGACTTGGCCCGCACCGTCATCGTAGGACGCCAGCTTTTTGTAACGCATGTAGTTGACCATCCAAATTGGTCCGTCATCCTCTTCGGGCTGCGACGCCAAGTAGCCGGCATAGTCAAAATCAATCGTTCCGTAATCCATAATCAAAGAGTAGTCAGGTGACACGACAATTACTCCAGTACCGTTAGAAGATGACGGAACACGCCCTGTGGCTTAGTCCTTGGCCTGCCGAAGACGGCGGGCCGCAGCGCCTCGGCCAGTTCCGTCAACACTCCTCACCCGCCCTTGATCTCACTGCTCCACTGAGCGTGACGGCACGAGAAGTCGCCGTTGCCACCATGGTTGTCCTCCGCGATCCCGGTGAGGTCTTCCTCCTTCGCCATAGCGGACCTCCTGACGCGACCAGCTTCGTCGAACAGATCGATCCTGAGAGTTTGGAAGCGATTGCACGAAGCGAAAATTTGGCGGGTGGACCTGTGTGGCCGGGCGGGATTGCGGCCCACGCCAACGGTTCGCTCTATGTAATTTTTGGCAACCACGTCCATAAGCTTTCTGCTGCACTGAAAACGGAGTGCTCGCTTGCCTTGCCGCGACAGCGGCCGTACAACAGCTTTGTCGTACTTGCTGATGGAACCATTATCACCAAGGACTTTGCTGGCCCCTATGCAGGCCACGATCCCAACGATTCACGTCCGGCCCAAATCCTCGCAATAGATCCGACAGATCTTTCTGTCATTGCTTCGTTTGACCTTGCAGAAGCCTCTGTGGCGCGGCTCTCTTCTCTCGACAGTGAGGTAGTCGTGGTTGGTACAGAGTCGGTATTCTCAATTTCATTTGATGGGCAAACATTTCGCGAACAGTCCCGCACTCCCTATCGAACACAGACAGGCCAAGGCTGTGGGTGGGACGCTGTTCTCGACGGGGACGTGATGTTCTTTCTCGATAATGGAGATGGCACCGATCGTTTCGACGGTTCGTTTGAAGGTCGAGGAATCGCTACCGTTCCACTTCGCTTACACCGCGTCAATCGGAGAACCGGCGAAGCGCGTTCGGTGGAAGTCTCAGGACTGCTGAACGGCATCATTGCTAATCCTCCTGCACTAGACACCACGCGACGCATCGTTGTTGCCTTCGATTCGGGAAATGGCATCGTTGCAGGAATCCATGCCGACACTTTGGAAATCCTCTGGAAGAAAAACCTCAATCATGCAGCACATGCTCTTCATGACGACAATGCTGGATTGATAGTGCTCTCTGACTTCGACAGAACAACTGGTGTGGATCACGCCGTCATCATTGAAACTGCGACAGGACGAGAGGTGCAGCGGATTCCTACAGAAAGTCTGCTTCAGTCAGCACTATTCCCGTCGGCTGGCTTTAACCAAGATCTTTACCTCGCCAGTTTTACGACGCTAACGAGGATCACTCAAGCGCTATGACCTACCGATAGGTGGGGGGTGTTTTCGTTCCCGACGGGTGAACTCCCGTGCCAGGGTTTCCGATCTGAGCGTAGGAAAGACCCCGCTCGAGAGCAGCCGTGCGCGTGAGATCCTGTGCCTCCCAGATCGCTCGAACCGTTCCTTGAATTGCCGTTGGGTTTCGATCAGCAATCGAGAGGGCAATCGCTCTTGCTCGCTGCCGCAATTCCGCACGGGGAACTACTTCGCTGACAAGGCCAATGCGCAAGGCCGTCTCGGGTGTGATCCGTTCCTCATTGCCCATCAATGCCCAGCGGAGGACGTCTCCAAGGGCGACACCACGGGCAGCCATCCCAATCGGCTCCAAAGCAGAGACAATGCCACCATTGGCATGAGGATCAAAGAATTCGCTGTCATCTGCACAGAGGATGATGTCGGCCTCATTGAGAAAGTACATTGCTCCTCCAGCACAGAGTCCATGCACTGCTACTACAACCGGCTTCCAGACTTTGTGGTGGAACTTGGGAGAAAGCGTGACGCCAGGATCGAAACTATTAAAGACATTGTCTTTCATAAACCAGGTGGCGCCACCTTTGATGTCCACACCGGTACAAAATGCTTTCTCGCCATTGGCTTGGAGTACGGCTACATGAATAGAGTCCGTATCTCGGATTGTCTCCCATGCCCAATTGATCTCCTCGGCCATCTGGTCGTTGAAGGCGTTGTACTGCTCGGGCCGATTCAGCGTGATGGTGGCGACGTGATCGGAGACTTCAAACTCAATTGCCGTGCATTCCATGGTTTCGCGCTACTCCCCGTTTGATCTCTGCGTTGAATGGTACTCTCTGGTGCCTCGGAACTCCTTGGAATACCCTGGCATTGGCAGTTCTCATCTGTGCAGTTCGCACGAAGCGTAAGGAGAGAAAATGACGGAAGCCTGGATCATTGACGTATGTCGCACGCCTCGTGGGATCGGCAAGGTGGGAAAAGGCTCGCTTGCCGACCTGCATCCACAACTCCTCGGTTCATCGGTCTTAGCTGCCATTGCGAAGCGAAATAACCTGAACACCGAGGACGTTGACGACATCATTTGGGGAACGAGTATGCAGGCTGGTGTCCAAGGCGGCGACTTGGGCCGCATGGCGGCACTCGACGCTGGATATTCCATGAAGTCGAGCGGTATGACGCTTGATCGCTTCTGTGGCTCCGGTATCACCACGGCGAACTTGGCCACTGCCAACATCATGTCGGGACTTGAAGACGTCGTCATTGCTGGTGGCACCGAGATGATGTCGGCCTACGCAGCAAACCGCAATATGGGATTCTTCATCGACTCTGGCAATGAGCACCTTCGAGGGATTTTCCCCCAGCCAAACCAGGGTGTCGCTGCTGACGCTATTGCCTCAATTGAAGGCATCAGCCGACAAGCCCTCGATGAACTTGCAGCATCATCGCAAGAGCGCGCGGCAGTCGCCATTGCTGAAGGTCGATTCGACAAGTCGTTGATTCCGGTTTACTCGCCTGACGGAACCTTGCTCTTGGACAAAGAGGAGTACCCACGTCCTGGGACTACCTACGAAAAGCTCTCATCCCTTCCTCCTTCGTTCGGCGACATCGCTGACTACTCATTGGACGACAATGGCACGACGTTCCGCAACATGGTGTTGCAGCGATTCCCTGGTCTGGAGTTTGAAGCCGTTCACCACGCAGGAAACTCCTCAGGTGTCGTCGACGGCGCTGCTGCCATTTTGATGACGAGCCCTGATTACGCCAACTCGCACGGCCTGAAGCCTCGGGCGCGCGTTGTGGCAACGGCAAACATGGGCGATGACCCAACCTTGATGCTCAATGCGCCCGTTCCTGCAGCCCAAAAGGTATTGGCCAAAGCCGGAATGACCATTGATCAGATCGACTTGTTCGAGGTTAACGAGGCGTTCGCCGTTGTCCCAGAAAAGTTCATTCGTGACCTCAACATTGATCGCGACAAAATCAATGTCAACGGTGGGGCGATGGCTCTCGGCCACCCGATTGGAGCTACCGGAGCGATGTTGATCGGCACCGTTCTCGACGAGCTTGAGCGCCAAGACAAGCAGTATGGCTTGGTCACGATGTGTGCTGCCGGTGGTATGGCGCCAGCCATCATCATCGAGCGTGTCTAACAACGAGTTCATCGCTTCGGAACCAATGGCGGTTCTCTCTGGTAAAGAAAAACGGTAACGTCATTTCAAAACGGAGGGAAGGGCTATGTCGGTTGCACTGAGAGTCGTCTGCATCCTGTTGGGCTCAGTACTCGTTTTGTGGGCCTCGATTTCAGCCGTCTTGACCTTCGTCGTGCCTCGAGGCAATCCAGTGGCGCTGACTCGGTGGGTCTTTACCCTCGTGGCAACTGGTTTTCGAGGGGTCGCTCTTCGATTCAAACGCTACGAAACTCGGGACCGGATTATGGCGGTCTATGCCCCATTCGGTTTGTTATTGCTTCCGGTCGCGTGGCTGATCGTCGTCTATTACGGCTTCACGCTTATCTTCCTTGGACTGCGCGTGACTCCGATACATCACTCCCTCATGATGAGCGCCTCGTCGCTTTTCACCCTGGGGTTCGTTGGGTCCAATAATCTTCCCGTCACGGCAGCAATCGCTATTGAAGCAGGGCTGGGTCTGGGCCTCGTCGCGATTTTGATCTCTTACCTGCCTTCGATCTACAGCTCGTATTCCCGAAGAGAGATTCGCGTCACCAGTCTCGAAACGTTTGCCGGAAGCCCCCCGTCCGCCGAAACGTTGCTACTGCGGCTCACTGCCGTTGACCGCCTCAAACATACCGAGGAGATTTGGCACACCTGGGGGGAATGGTTCGCTGATATTGAAGAGACGCACACATCAATTCCGGTCATTGCATTCTTTCGCTCACCACAACCTGAGCGCTCCTGGGTCACTGCGGCTGGTGCGGTGTTGGATTCAGCGGCAATCGTTGCCTCAACGATGACCAACGAACTCCACCCTGAAGCCGCACTCTGTATTCGATCGGGCTATTTGAGTTTGCGGCACATTGCCGATTTTTTTGGGCTCCCTTACAACCCTGACCCATTGCCGACGGACCCCATTTCGATTACACAAGTTGAATTTAATGTCGTCTACGACCGCCTCGTCGAAAGTGGAGCCGAAATTACTGCCCCGCGCGAAGCGGCATGGATGGCCTTTGCGGGCTGGCGAGTGAACTATGACCAGGTACTCCTTGAGCTGGCTTCGTTGACTATTGCTCCCTGGGCACAATGGTCCTCCGACCGCGCCGCCGAACCACTCGCCTTCACCGGCTTTGGCAAGGGAACTCGCCGCCGGCGCGGCCAGGCGTAGAGAAGTTATTCGGGGATCGTCAGCCCAGAGTCACTCTCGAGACTGGCAATGACCGAGCGATACATTTGTGTCCGAATGGCTTGAAGGGTGGGGCCTGCTTTCGACGCCAGACTCTCGGCCCTCTCAAGGGCATGGGCCCGAAGCTCCTCTTCAGAAAGCGCACCTTGAACGATGCCGGCATGGTGTGCCTCCTCGCCTCCGAAGCGACGCCCAGTGAGCATGGCGTCCACTGCCGTATCGGCCGAAAGCTTCGCCTGAATAAGTTGGGTCATTCCTGGGGTGAAGGGAATGCCAAGATCAACTTCCGGCAAACAGAAAAATCCTCGGTCTTGACGCATCACGCGCTCGTCCTGCGCCAGGGCCAAAAGAGCTCCCCCTGCAAAACAATGGCCCTGCAGCACAGCAATTGAATAGGCCGGCAAGGTTAGAAACTGCACGAGAAGGTGCTGCATCGACTTGATATACGGAGTGATTTCATCGCGATGTTCAATCATCCAGTCAAGATCTAAACCGTTTGACCAGAACTTTCCCGTCGCTGTGGTGATCACAGCCCGTGGCCCTTCAGTGTTCGCTACGTCATCAAGCGCTTCGCTGAGCTCTTGAATCCAGGAAACGCTAAACCGGTTTTCACCGTCGCCCAGGTTGATTTCAAAGACCTTGCCCACTTGCGTGAATGCAATCATGCTGGTCGTTCCTTTCTGTGGTTACTGAATGAATGTGCTGAGTGCTGAAGCTTCGGACGCCAAATGCGCTTCAAGTCCTCGCAAGATCGCTTGTTCAACCGTCGATCCAAAGAGAGGAACGTGGACTGTGAGCGCGCCCGAGAAGGACTCCGTCGTGCCATCCTCGTGCTCTGCAAACTCCACAGTGGCCTCACAGGTCAGAAGGTCTCCATAGTGATCAGGGTGTACCACAATGCTTCCTTGACCTTGTGCAAGATTGAGCGTGGTGTGGATTACCCACGTGAGTTTTGCTGCGTCCACGGCCATTGCTGCAGCGCCAGAAATCTCGCCCGCAAAGGCGTAGCGAACGGAGAGATCAAGCACCCCGTCCGCTGTTGTTGCGCCGAGTAATTCCGGCGCTTGCACTGCCGTTGATGCAGTCAACGCAAGGTGCTGATAGTACGCAGGATCCTGAAGTGCATGCACGATCTGATCGAAGGAAGCGTCAATTAATTCTGAGACGGAAAATTCCATGAAATCCCTTAATCCATTGGGGGGAGACCAAGTTTTCGGTGGTCCCAACTCACCGTGCGATCAACGTTCAGTTTGATCACAATCCGATTGTTCAACATCAATTCGACAAATGGCTTCATCTCTTCGGTGTAGTCGCCCTGATACCGGGAGAACACACTGATTCCTAGTTCAAAAATCTTGTCAGGGTCCTCAACAACTTCTGCGCTACCCACGAGTTCTACTCCTCGCAACTGGTCGTAAGAGTCGCCGTCCTCCATCATGACGGTCATGGTGGGATTGCGGAGAAGGTTACGCGCCTTCTGAGATTTCGCTTTGGTTTCGACGGCGATACAGCCGTCAAGAAATCCGTACCACATGGCCACAGCGTGAATTGAGCCATCAAGGTTCAGGGTGCACATTGTCATTGGCCGACGTTCAGCCAAAAATGCATCGACTTCTTCCGCCGTCATTTTGATCTGCGCTCGCTGATTCTTTCCGCCACCCGTTGGTATCGGCGTTGCTGTCATTTTTCCCCCTCAATGGTTCGTTTCAGAGAGGTTAGACGGGGTTGAGAGAAGCCACAGCCTTTGGTGAAGCGAGAGTTCATGCACGGATCACCTCCACGTAACCCAAGTATCGCAAACCATTCACTTTGACTTCGTAGGTTTTCCCCCATGGCGGCTGCTCTTTCTCCCCCCACGGATTCTTCAGCACCGCCATCTCTCTCCATGGGGATCACCATCCCATGGTCGAACCTCACTCGGCTCTATCGCTGCCGAGCGGTTCGAGACCAGGTGACCCTGAATTCACTCTTCCCCCGAAGTGCAGGGTCACCGTTCTTCGCCACCGGACCGGCACGCGTCACGCGCGCTTGCCAATGACTGTCTCCGACGTTGTGAGTCCCGCTCCGGCACCGCCGCCTGCTCCGCAACATCGGCTTCCGATCGTGCTGGTAGTCGATGATGAGGAGTCCTATCGAGATGCGCTTGCCTCGGCGCTCTCTCATGAAGGATTCACAGTCGTCCTCGCTGCTGACGGTGCACAGGCGATGGAACTCTTTGAAACACAAAGTCCTGACCTTGTGCTGTTAGATGTCATGCTGCCAGACCGATCCGGCATCGAGATCTGTCGAGAGATTCGAGCCCACTCCAACGTACCCATCATCATGGTTTCAGCCCGTACTACCGAAGTTGATGTAGTTCTCGGTCTTGAGATCGGCGCGTCCGACTACGTCGCAAAGCCGTATCGTTTCCGAGAACTCTTAGCGCGGATCCGCGCTGTCCTTCGACGCGGCAGCCCGTCGGTTGAAGAAGCGGAGGTGGTGGCCGCCGGGCAAATTCGTCTGAACGCCACGCGACGAGATGTCACGGTCCGCGGCGAGGCAGTTGAGCTCTCTCGCAAGGAGTTCGACCTCTTATGGCTCCTCATGACCCACGTCGGGGCGGTCGTCACCCGCGACGCCTGTATCGATGCCATCTGGTGGGGCCAAGACCTCTTGGACTCTCGAACCCTTGATACACACATCAAACGGCTCAGACGAAAGATCGAAGATGATCCAGCTAATCCTCGGCATCTGGTAACAATTCGTGGTGTTGGCTTCCGCTTTGACGGATAAGCAGTGCGACTGGGTTCTGAGTAGCCTTGCAGTATGAACGTTGGTGACCAAGTACCTGATTTTTCACTTCCGGACCAAACGGGAACTGCACGAACAATGTCGGAGTTCTTGGCCAAAGGACCTGTCGTGCTGTTTTTTTATCCGGCTGCCATGACGACGGGGTGCACCAAAGAAAGTTGCCACTTTCGAGACCTCAAAGCAGAGTTCGACGCTGTGGGAGCTCAGAGAATCGGCATCTCAATGGATTCGGTGGCCAAGCAAGCGGAGTTTTCCGAAAAACACTCCTTCGACTATCCGCTCCTCGCTGACGAAGACGGTACGGTGGCAAAGCTTTTCGGTGTGAAACGCAAAATTGATGTCCTTCGCACCAAGCGGGCGACCTTTGTCATCGGTCAAGACCAGACCATCAAAGCGGTAATCAACTCGGAGCTATCGATGACAACCCATGCCGATAAGGCAATTGACGTGTTAAAAAGCCTTTAATTAGTCGTCATCATCGTCAAAGGGCTCATCGTTAAATGAGTGAAAATGCCTCGTTCCGGTTTGGCTTGAGGCAGCGAGTGTGATTGTAAAACCGTCGACAACGTCCACCACTTCTAACGCGTCAACGTGACCCTTCCCGTACCCACTCCACTTTTCACGCGCTGCGCGCTTGGCACTCTTGTCGTCATCGGCAACGACAAAGACTGTCTCGTGATCCTCCGAAAGTCTGCCTGGTCCTCCGCTACCACCCAGTAACACTGCATATAGCTGACTCATCGTGCACTCCTTGTTCGCGCTGATCGCTTCACGATAGAACACAAAATCCTCTGAGATCTCATGCGTTTGAGAAAGTCTCTAGCCTAGGACGATGGCTTCAAGATTCATGGTGGACATTACGCCATTGCGCGAAAGCCGTGATTTTCGTTGGCTCTTCACCGGTCAGACGATTTCAACCTTGGGGAACCAGCTCACCATCGTAGCCATTCCCTATCAGGTCTACTCAATGACCCATTCATCGTTTCAGGTTGGCCTGATCAGTTTGGCGCAACTTGTTCCCTTGGTGGCAGGTTCGCTTATTGGAGGCGCGTTCGGCGACGTCATTGATCGCCGCAAACTCTTGATGGTCTCCGCACTGGCTTCTGCATTCGTTGCAGGAGTATTGGCATGGAACGCCGCGAGTCCGTCACCATCCCTAGCCGTGCTCTACGTAGTGAGCGCCATCGCGGCAGGTCTCGTGGGCTTCGCCAATCCCTCTCGAAACGCTGCCATACCGATGTTGGTCAAACCCTCACAGCTCGTAGCGGCCTACTCATTCAATCAAGTCAGTTTTCAGTTGGCCATTATTTTTGGTCCAGCCATCGCTGGTCTCCTCCTGGCGAAGACGGGCCTCGGGTGGACCTATGGACTGGATGCATTGAGTTTCTTGGTCATGATCGTCACATTGCTTTTTCTCAAGGCACTGCCCCCTACGCCCGGAGCCAAGAAGGCGGGACTTGGATCGATCGTTGAGGGGTTTCGGTACTTAAAGGGTCGCCAAGTGTTGCAAGGGGTCTATCTTTTGGACCTCAACGCCATGATCTTCGGAATGCCACGAGCCCTGTTTCCCGCCCTTGCAGCGAACGTCTTTCATGGTGGAACCGCCACGTTAGGACTGCTCTATTCAGCACCCGGCGTTGGCGCACTCTTCGGGGCGCTGACCACCGGGTGGGTCGAAAGCATTTGCCGGCGTGGCCGGGCCGTTGTCTACGCCATCGTCGGATGGGGCCTGGCAATAACCCTGTTTGGCTTTTCCCGGATTCTCTGGGTCTCACTCGTCGCCTTGGCTATCGCCGGATGGGCTGATGTCATCTCGGCTGTGCTGCGCAACACAATCTTGCAATCCACAATTCCTGATTCGTTTCGGAGTCGCCTGTCGTCGTTTCAGATGGCGGTTGTTCAAGGCGGCCCGCGGCTTGGCGATTTAGAGTCTGGCGGTGTTGCTGCCCTGACCTCAACAGAGTTCTCAATTGTCTCGGGCGGACTGGCCTGTGTCGTGGGGGCGTTGATTTTTGCAAAACTCCTGCCCGGATTCTGGGACGAAACATCCGATCCGCAGGGCAGCATTGCCACCGAGTCGTAACACTGAACGCCGTCGGACGGTGAGCTGAGGGACGATCGCTAAGTGCTAGCTGGTCACCTTTTTTTGAATGGTGACTGGTGCTGCCAGCTGCCCACATGCGGCAGCAATCTCAGACCCGCGCGTTGCTCGAATCGTTGTTGTGATCCCCAGTTCGTTGAGAGCATTCGCAAACTCGCCTACTCGCGCTCGTGACGAACCGCGCACTAAATAGCCCGGCGTGGGATTTAGCGGAATCAAATTAACGTGAGCCCGCAACGGCCGAGCGTAAGCAGCCAGCTCTTGAATATCTCGATCGGTGTCATTGACGCCATCGATCAATGCCCACTCGAACGACAAGCGCCGGTTCGTCGTCTCTACGTACTCAAGGCATGCGTCACCCAAGTCTGAGAGCGGATAGCGCTTGTTCATAGGAACGAGTGCAGTACGACGCTGGTCGTTTGCCGAGTGTAACGAGACAGCAAGGTTTACCGGGAGCGCTTCCTCGGTCAGCCGCTTGATGCCCGGGATAATGCCAACCGTCGAGACCGTGATCTTGCGCGCTGAGATCCCGATGTCGCCATGAATCCGTCGCACCGCTGCCATCATTGCGTCATAATTCGCCATCGGTTCGCCCATCCCCATAAAGACAACATTCGACAGGCGACGCGGGAGAGCTGCACGTGCCGCCACGACAACTTGTTCAACAATCTCTCCGGTCGTCAGGTGGCGCACAAACCCTCCTTGGCCGGTGGCACAGAAACTGCACGCCATCGCACAACCAGCCTGGCTCGAAATACAGGCAGTTACTCGATCGCTGTAGGCCATCAAAACGGTCTCTATTGCCCCACCGCCCTCGAGGGAGAAGGCCCACTTCGTGGTCTCGCCATCATCGGTAATGCTCTTGGCGACTTCAGTCAGTGCCAACGGCAGTGCCGTTTCAAGCGATACCCGGAGATCTTTCGGCAAATTGGTCATCTCTTCGGGCGCGGCGAGTCCGCTATAGAGCTGCTCGAAAATCTGACGCGAGCGATAAGCGGGCTGGCCCTCAAGGAGCGTTTCAAGTGCTTCAAGGCCAATGCCGTACCGGGTTTCCATAGTCACCACGCTAGGCCCGAATCCTCGGGTGGCCATCAGTGACGATTTCGTAGTTGAATCTGTAGCGCAGGTGGTCGACGGAGACCGCCACAGTCAAGAAAGGGAATCCCCCATGGAGTTGAACGGAACCTCAGCAATTGTGACCGGAGGAGCATCAGGCCTCGGAGAGGCAACCTCTCGTCTACTCGCCAACCGCGGCGTCCACGTCGTCGTTGCTGACCTCAATGCCGACCTCGGCGAAGCGCTCGCGAAGGAGATCGGTGGCACCTTCGTCCACACAGATGTCACGAACTCTGATCAGGTGATTTCCGCTATTGCTGCAGCAACGGCTGCTGCGCCGTTGTTCAGTGTTGTGAACTGTGCTGGTATCGGCTGGGCCACGCGAACAATCGGAAAAGACGGCGAGTACTCAAGTGCTCACGACCTTGACATCTACCGCAAAGTAATTGAAGTTAACCTCGTGGGCACGTTTAACGTTTGCCGACTGACTGCAACGGCCATGAGTCACAACACACCTGACGAAGACGGATCACGAGGCGCCATCGTCAACACGGCATCGGTTGCTGCTGAAGATGGACAAATCGGTCAAGCTGCTTACTCGTCATCAAAGGGCGGCGTCGTTGGCCTCACCCTGCCGTTGGCTCGAGACCTTTCAGCCATTGGCGTGCGCGCCAACTGCATTCTGCCCGGCCTCATTGACACCCCGATCTACGGACAAGGCGAAGCAAGCGAAGAGTTCAAATCTCGTTTGGGCGCCGGCGTTCTCTTTCCAAAGCGCCTTGGTCGCAGCGAAGAGTTCGGAAACCTTGCTGTTGAGTTGCTGACGAACAGCTACATCAATGCCGAGTCAATCCGAATTGACGCCGGCATCCGCATGCAGCCGAAGTGATCAACCGGTGCGCAATCAGCGCTTGAGTCTTAGTGCGCGAACGAGGTTGTCGTTCGACCTTCGTGTGGAAGCGGCCCTTCAAGGCCGTCGAGATACTGCACGGAGTCTCAAATTCGCTCGAGCAAGTTGTCGGCAAGGTCTTTCGACAACCCGTTCCGCACCACAATGCGTTGCACCGTGAGATCACTCATGTTGTCCGGCATCGGATACGCAGGAATCAACCATCCCCGTTGACGGAACTGATTTCCCAAGTCGTAGAGATCCCACTTCGAGGTGTAGCCCGGTTTTAATTGCCAGGCAAAGACGGGAATATCCGTTGTTTCACTCCAGAGTTCAAACGGCTCCATCTTTGCGATCTCTTCAGCCAAGTAGTTGGCGACATCTTGGGACGTCTGTTGCACACTGGTGTAGCCAGCACGACCAAGGCGGAGGAAGTTGTAATACTGCAGCAGGACTTGGGCTCCAGGGCGGGAGAAGTTCAGGGCAAATGTCGGCATCTCACCCCCGAGGTAGGAGACCTTAAAGACCAGGTCTTCTGGCAGGTGCTCCGCTGAACGCCAGACCACCCAACCAAGACCCGGATAAACCAAGCCATATTTATGACCACTGGTATTGATCGAGTGCACCCGCTCTAGGCGGAAATCCCATTCGAGATCGGGTTGAAGGAAGGGGGCGATAAATGCGCCCGAGGCGCCGTCGATATGGATGGGAATATCAAATCCCGTCTCTTTTTCAATTCGGTCAAGTGCTGCGGCAATTTCTTTGACCGGCTCATACTTCCCTGTATACGTGACGCCCATGATGACCACAACGCCAATAGTGTTCTCGTCGACATAGGCCTTGATGTTCTCTCCATCGAGGGTTGGGTGCTCGTCGCTGATGGGCACATAGCGAGGTTCAACGTCAAAGTAATTAGCGAACTTTTCCCAACACACCTGGACGGCTGAACTCATCACGAGATTCGGCTTCTCCGTTGACTTTCCAGCAGCCTTTCGGTCATTTGCCCAACGCCGTTTAAACGCTAATCCACCGAGCATCGCTGCTTCTGAGGAGCCAATGGTTGACGTACCAATTGCGTTCAAGGGATCTGGTGCGTTCCAGAGTCCCGCCAAAATTTTCCAGCAGCGGTCTTCAATAGCAGCTGTGGCTGGATATTCGTCTTTATCGATCATGTTCTTGTCGAAGGTCTCGGCGTAGAGCTTGCTCGCAAAAGGGTCCATCCACGTGCTCACAAATGTCGCCAAATTCAGGCGCGCGTTCCCGTCCAGCATGGCGTCGTCGTGGACAACTTGGTAAGCCGTTTCCGGCAACATGAGCTCGTCGGCTAAGACGTACTTCGGTAAACTCTGACTTTCACCTGGTCGAGAGAACAGTGGGTTGATATCAAACGTTGGTTCATGTTGTGCCATGAACGAACCTTATGTCACGAACCCATCAACTTCTTGTGCCGGCCCCGAACCTCGTAGTCTTTGTGCACCGCCGAGACCGCCCGTTTCTAAGGAGAGCATCGAGCCATGACTGACTTTCAGGCAATCACAAAGAGAAATGCTCGCTCTGTTCAGACCACCATCGGGTGGATTTTCTGGGATCCCGGCGCCGCTCTTCGCTACGTCAGTTTGGGGCTCCCTGAAAATGTGGCGACTCCACTTGGATACATCGCAGCACGCTGTGCACCTCTCGCCCCTGCGGGGGCCACTGCCGTCACGGCGGCGTTCGGTTCAATCAGCCCACTCGCCATTGAGGCGGTCTTTGCGATCCTTGACGGACCACAACAGTTTCTCCAGTTTTGGCACGCCCGAGACGCAGCAGTCCGCGAAGGACTCGACAGATTCGCTCCAGCAATCGCTGGGTTACTTTCCTCAATCGGCCCAGAGCTTTGGGACGTCGTTGACCAGTTGCCTCTCGAAGGACGCGTACTCTTTGGCTCGATCGTGGACATGGACCGACCAGAGGATCCCATCCTCTCTGGCTGGCACGCAATCAATGCATTGAGGGAATGGCGTGGTGATACTCACTGGGCTGTGCTGGTTGCAGCGGGTCTCAGCCATGCTGAAGCGTCAATTTTGCACAACGCTTGGATGGACTACGAAGGCGACTGGCTGGCGAACTCTCGAGGCACTAGTCCCGAAGCACTGGCTGCTGGATGGGACGCTCTGACAGAGCGTGGTCTCGCTCGGGGAGGCGTCGTCACTAGTGATGGACGGGCGCTTCGTCAACACATTGAAGACGAGACCGATCAATTGACAACCTTGCCGTGGGAGTTGCTCGGTGAAGAGCGCTCGCGCTGGTTCGCCGAGGAGTTTGAGCCTCCCTGTGCGCTGTTGCTCAATCGAGTTGACAGTACTGCGGGACCGAATTATCAACCGGCCTCTCGCGTGAGGCCCGAATAGCAGTTCTGAATTGAATTAAAGACTTTGGCCCATGTTGTCGAAGCGAGCGTACTGACCAAGCCACGCTAACTTCCGAGTCCCGACCGGCCCATTTCGATGCTTCGCCACAATAACTTCTGCCATGCCGCGAAGATCTGGCGGAGCTTCAGCGTCGTAGACCTCTTCTCGATACAAGAACATGACGACATCAGCGTCCTGTTCCAGTGAACCAGATTCTCGAAGGTCACTCAGCATCGGTCGCTTGTCTTGGCGAGCTTCCAGACCACGAGAGAGCTGCGAGAGTGCCACCACTGGAGTATTGAGTTCACGAGCAAGAATCTTCAATCCACGACTCATCTCCGCCACTTCCACTTGACGGTTCTCTGCATTGGACCGGGAACTCATCAGCTGCAGGTAATCAATGATCACAATGCCCAGTTCCCCGTGTTGCTTCTTGAGTCGGCGGGCACGAGCTCGAATATCCATGATGGTCAAGTGTGGATTGTCGTCGATGTAAATCGGAGATTCAGACAATCGAGTCAACGCATTCGAGACTTTTGACCAGTCATTTTCTGAAAGCTGACCGGTCCGCATTCGTTGCGCATCGACCCGTGCCTCTGAGGCCAACAAACGCTGTGTTAACTCTAAGTGGCTCATCTCCAGTGAAAAGAGCAGCGCAGGCTTGTGGTCGATCGCTCCGATGTGCGTCAACATGCCGAGTGCAAAACTTGTCTTACCCATTGCAGGACGAGCACCAACGATAGTAAGGGAAGCCGGCTGAAGACCCGCCAGGAGTTGGTCAAGGTCGACGTAGCCCGTTGCTGTCCCGGTCATTGTCTCTTTACGGTTCGCCAGTTCCTCAATCCGCTCGAAACTCTTCATCAACAGATCATCAAGGGAGGCGAGGGAGTCTGCGGTGCGGCGGTCAGAGATCTCCAACATCTTCTGTTCCGCTTCGTCCACGGCTCCGACAACATCGGTTGGAGCCGAGTACGCCAGGTCAGAAATCTCACCAGCGACGACGACAAGTCGCCGAAGCAGTGAAAGTTCGGAGACAATTGTGGCGTAGTGCTGAGCGTTTGCGACTGATGGTGTTGTGCTTTGCAGGGCCACCAGGTCTGCCGGGTCGCCGACTAAGTCTGGGTCAAGCGTTCGGCGAAGCTCGTCGGTGACGGTGACGGCATCAACAGGTTCACCCTTTTCGTACAAGTGCGAGATGGCCGCAAAAAGATTGCCATGCGTCGGTTTATAAAAGTCATCAGCCGAACACACTTCCAGGGCTATGGAGATCGCGTCGGCACTCAAAAGCATCGATCCGAGTAACGACTCCTCTGCATCCAGGTCGTGCGGCGGCACGCGCGGACCGGTTTGAACCGGCTGGAGCCGTCGAGGGCGAGGGGCGTCAAATGCTTGAACCATCAGATCTCAACTGTCGCCGAAGGTGCCTGGGGAGCGATAGGCCCCTAAGCCGTGTAATTGATGGGGAGAACCCTGTGGGAAACGCGTCTCTTTATCCACAGTTCGATATTGGCCGCAGGTTGTAACAGAGCGGTGGATCGTCTTAAGCGCAGTGCTCGGCCGCAGCTCTCAGAGGCCTTGGTTTTCCAGAGCTTGGTCGCCAAAACGCTTTGCCAGAAAGCGATTCACAACGAACGGTACAAGGATAATCAAAAACCATACGTCCGCAGCCCTCCGAGGATAGGCCCATGCGACCACTATTGAGGAGGTCAAAACGATGATGACCCCGTAGGCAACAATCTGGCGGCGCAGCGTTTCTACCGGACTCGTCCGCGATGAATTCAAATGCTTCCACACTGCAAACGCACTAATTGCCAGCAAGGTTATTTCGGCCAAAATCAAGTTGACGGCAAAAATCGTCAAGGCAGTCGGGTTCTCCGGGAACCTTCCCAGCAGGTTGCTTGAAAAAGGCATCACCGAGATCGTAAAGAGGAAGAAGAAGTTCACAACGGACAGCCCAGAGCTGTGCCCAACGATGTCTTTCAGAATTCGATGATGGATCACCCAGAACAAAGCAATGACATAGAAGGAAATCAGATAACTGATGTACTGCGCTTGTTGTATCGATAACTGATGCCACAGTTGCGACGCCGAATGGATATTGGTGATCGAATTAACAACCGGGATCTTGAGATCCAAGACCAACAGCGTGATCGCAATCGCGACCACCCCATCGGTCAGGTTGAGTAGTCGCTGGACGCTCGGTTGCGTATCGCGTTCAGTCGACTGGTGGTTCGATGCCATGTTGCCGAATTCTTTCAGATCCCAAGAATTCGTGTGGCCAGAACTGGCTGCTATTGCGCCAGAACCTCGATGGTCACATCGGCCGAAACGTCGTCGAACAGCGTGATTGAAACGGGGTAGGAACCAATCTCTTTGAGGTGCTCGTCCATGACAACTTTGTGGTGGTCAATCTCGATTCCCTTTTGAGTAGCAATTGCCGCCACAATTTCAGCCGGGCCAATCGAACCGAAGAGCTTGCCCGCTCCACCAGCTCGCGCGGTGATTCCAACTA